>WNFA01004819.1_pt1 | contig 11260 bp, 10 predicted proteins | sample 5400481 | NCBI WGS metagenome assembly WNFA01 (sample SAMN13153340, study PRJNA577476) | soil metagenome | isolation source: 120 cm saprolite under Douglas fir tree site 2 hole 1 replicate 2 | place: USA:California | collected 2015-04-18
TGTCTGCGTGCATGTCGGGAGTGCCTTCGGCGATGTTAGCTCAGGAGAAGTGCGATGAAGCAGCGGCGGCCGCTTTAGAGTTCGAAGAGATTCTGGGAAAAGGCAACTACTTCCTCGAAATACAGGAGCATGGGCTTGATGCCCAACGCAGAATCAGAAAATCGCTGGTTGAACTTTCCAAACGCACAGGAGTGCCTCTGGTCGCGACCAATGATGCTCACTACCTGATGCCCGAAGACGCCCGAGCGCATGACGTGCTGCTCTGTATTGGGTCAGGTAAGACTGTCAACGATACGAATCGGCTGCGTTACGCCAGTCCGAACTTCTACGTTCGTTCACCGGAAGAAATGTGGCGCATTTTTGGGGATGAGCTGCCTGACGCGCTCACTCGCACTGTGGAGATCGCTGAGCGGTGTGAACTGAAGCTGCCCGAAAATGCCAGCTATCTTCCTCAGTATCCGATACCGGAATCTGAAAATGGCCTTTCAGCAGATGACTATTTCGAGAAGGTGGTTCGAGGCGGTTTCGAACGCCGTCGACAGCAAGTCTGGGAACGACAGTCTGCTCGCGGCGAGTTAAAGCAACCGATGTCGGATTATCAGACGCGGCTCTCCCGCGAGATTCAGATGATTAAGCAGATGGGCTTCGCGGGCTACTTTTTGATCGTATGGGATTTTGTTCGTTACGCAAAAGAACACTCCATACCCGTTGGTCCTGGACGTGGCTCCTCCGCTGGTTCACTGGTAGCCTATTGCCTGGATATTACCGACATCGATCCTCTGCAATACGATCTGATTTTTGAACGCTTCCTTAACCCTGGACGCGTTTCACTTCCGGATATTGATATCGACTTTTGTGTACGTGGCCGCGGTGATGTAATTAACCATGTCGCCGATTTGTACGGCCGCGACTCCGTGTGCCAGATTATTACTTTCGGCACATTGGCCTCCAAGGCAGCAATTAAGGATGTTGGTCGGGCACTCGAGGTTCCGTATGCCGAAGTAGACCGTATTGCGAAATTGATCCCGCCACCCGTTCGCGGTCGAAACGTCAGTATTACCCAGGCGCTGGAACAAGTTCCTGAGCTAAAACGAGAGATAGAAACCAACCCTCAGGTACGTGAGATTATCGAAATCGCCAGACGCCTGGAGGGCTGTGCTCGACACTCATCGGTACATGCTGCGGGCGTTGTCATCTCTCCACTCCCACTGCAAGAGCTTATTCCGATAGCGGTGTCCGGTAAGGACGAAGTCACCACACAGTATGTAATGTCGGACCTCGAAAAGACCGGCATGCTTAAGATGGATTTCTTAGCGCTTACTGCTTTAACCGTTATAAGTGACTGCTTAAAGAGCATTAAACAGCTGCTTGAAACAGAGATTAACTGGTCTGATATAGCGCTTAACGACGAAAAAACCATGGCCGTTTTCGCCGAGGGGAGAACCGATGCTGTCTTTCAGTTCGAATCCTCTGGGATGCAGGAGATTTGCAGGAAGCTTAAGCCGAAGGACGTGGAGGATCTCTCCGCTTTAAATGCTCTTTACAGACCTGGACCACTGGACGGTGGGATGGTGGAGGAATTCATTCAGCGTCACCGCGGCCAGAAGACGGTCCGTTATCTGGTTCCTGAGATGAAGGAGATTCTAAGCAACACTTTTGGGGTTCTCGTTTACCAGGAACAGATTATGCAGTTGGCGCAAAAACTCGCCGGCTACACGCTCAGTGAGGCAGACCTGATGCGCCGCGCCATGGGCAAGAAGAAGCGCGCGGAAATGGCGCTGCATCAAGAAAAGTTCGTAAACGGTGCGGTGGAGAGAGGGATCAAGAGGGAGAAGGCGGAAAAAATCTTCTCGCTAATGGACAAATTCTCCGATTACGGTTTTCCTCGAAGTCACGCTGTCGCGTACGCCTTCCTGGCATTTCAGACTGCCTACCTCAAAGCCCATTTTCCCGAACACTTTTACGCGGCTGTCCTGTCAAATGAAGCTCAGGATGCCGCAAAAGTGTTTAAGTACTCCAAGGAACTGCGCGCTCAGGGTATTGCGCTATTGCCTCCTGACGTCAACGAGAGCAATTCCGGCTTTACGCCCTTGAGCGGAGCTATTAGATATGGGCTGACGGCTATCAAGGGACTTGGCCAGTCAACTGTCAATGCGATTGCTGAGGCCCGCCAAAGTGGACCCTTCAAATCATTTTTCGATTTTGCTGAACGAGTGGAAACATCTACCCTGAACAAAAGGGTCTTTGAAAGTCTGGTCAGCGCGGGAGCTTTCGATTCTCTAAAGGATGCCCGCACTCCAGGTGAATGGCGAGGCGCCTTGCACAACTCAATAGATTCAGTGCTTTCCCGCGCTCAACGCGCGAAGAGAGAGCGCCAGCAAGGACAGACCGGACTCTTCGGAGCTGCGACGGCAGAGGAACTGTTGGTTAATGAAATGCCACCGGCTGGTAAAGGATGGGGCCGCGCTGAGCTTCTGGCAGCAGAGAAGGCGGCTCTTGGTTTTTACATCACCGGACACCCTTTGGAGAGTTACCTTGAGGTGCTGCAAAATCTGAAGGCAATCAAGTCTTCTGACCTTTCTTCTTTGAATAGCGGCACCCGCGTAAGTTTGGGCGGCGTAATCGCGGAACTGCAGTTACGGACTACTAAGAAGGGTGATAAATTTGCATTGCTGAAGGTTGAGGATGAGGCTGGCGGAACTAAATGCGTGCTATGGCCGGAAGTCTACAGAAAACATTCCGCGCTCCTGAGAGACGATTTGCCTGTCATAGTCACTGGCCGGCTGGAGCTTAGCGAAGACAATCCTCCGACAATCATTGCCGAGCAAGTGCAGAGCATGGAAGCGGTGTCCAGGAACAATGAATTCTTGGTGTTGCGTACTCCCACCCAGGATGATTTTCCAGTGCTCCTGGACTCCATTTTGAGCGTTCTAAGTGCTCATCCCGGCAACTGCGATGTGGCTATCGAGACACTTCTCGATGAGCAAACTGTTGTCAGGATCAAGGCAAACTCGGCCCTGCGTGTCTCTCGCTGTGATGAATTAGACCAGTCGTTGAAGCGTCTGGGTTGCGCTATGAGCACGGAGAGGGTTACATCCAGCCGAAACTGATAGTGAGCTAATGTTAAGAAGCTAATGGCCAAGAACAAAAATAAGAAACAGCCAGACGCGGCTGCGAATAAGTCTTCAGAGAATGTGAAGACGGCATTCGAGCGAGTATTGCTGGCCCGGCACGCCGACCGTCCCTACACACTGGATTTGATCGAACGGCTGTTTGAAGATTTTGTCGAGCTCCATGGTGACAAGAGATTCGCGGAAGACCCGGCTATTGTGTGTGGCCTGGCGAGGTTTCATGGCCTGCCGGTGATTGTAGTTGGACACCAGAAAGGACGCGACACAAAGCAGCGCAGTTTCAGAAACTTTGGAATGCCCAAGCCAGAGGGGTACCGTAAGGCCCTGCGCGTTATGAAACTTGGAGAGAAGTTCGGGCGGCCGATTTTTACCTTTATTGATACTCCGGGCGCTTATCCCGGAATCGATGCCGAAGAACGGGGACAAGCCGAAGCAATCGCGTTCAACCTGAGAGAAATGGCTAAGATCAAAGTGCCGATAATAGTCACGGTTATCGGTGAAGGGGGTTCGGGAGGTGCTTTGGCAATTGGCGTGGGTGACCAGGTCTTGATGTTGGAGAACTCAATTTACTCCGTTATCACTCCTGAAGGATGTGCCGCAATTCTCTGGAAGGATGCCGCACAAGCGGATCGCGCCGCTGAGGGACTTCGGTTAACGGCACAGCATCTGTATGGCGAGGGAATCATCGACCAAATCATTCCTGAGCCCGAAGGCGGCGCACACAACGACTACGACCAGACTGCGCGTTACCTTGACTCAGCGTTGAGTGAGCGCCTCGCAGAGGCCGTTAGCTGTACTCAGGACGAGAGACTTGTGCGGCGATACAACAAACTCCGGCACTTCGGTCGTTGGGGAACAGCTGGAAACGAAGTTCAGCCAACACCGACCGCCTAACCTATTGAGTCTTGCCGCCTGATCTAGAAGGGAATATCTTCGTCAGACAGATCCGGCTGCTGTTGCGGTTGCTCCGCGGGTCCCACTCCTGCGGCAGCTTTCTCGGCAAGGGGCTCTTCCGCTCTCCCGCCAATGAACTGCATATCTGTCGCGTGCACTTCGAGCGTGTGCCGTGGCTTTCCGTCACGATCAGTCCACTCTTCAACACGCAAGCGCCCTTCGATGTAAACAGGGCGACCCTTTGAGAGATATTGTGAGGCAGTTTCGGCTTGCCGGCCCCAGAGAGTTACGCGGAACCAGGTTGTCTGATCCTGCATTTCACCGGTCTTATCCTTGCGCCGCTCATTCGTAGCCATGCTGAAACTACAAACAGGCGTGCCCTGCGGCGTATAGCGCAATTCAGGATCACGACCAAGGTTTCCCACGAGAATAATTCTGTTAAAGGACATGAGGAGCCTTTCTTTCGTTTACGAGATACGAGAAAACGCCGCGATACTACTCGCGCCGAAGCGAGGGGTCAAGCGCGGCTCAATTCACAGAATAGAACACTACCGGCAGCTACCAAATTAACCATTACATCAAAAGTATCGCTATCGCGTTTGTTGAATGATTTCTGATAGACTAGTCGACACCTTAGCGTTGCTTTAATGAGAATGAAAGCCAGCGTGTACATCGAAACTTTCGGTTGCCAGATGAATGTCGCAGATTCTGAACGCGCAGCCACCGGTCTACGAAAGGCGGGCTACGAGCTATGCGAGTCTGCGGAGAACGCTGATGTCGTCTTATTCAATACCTGTTCAGTCCGGGAGCGAGCAGAACAAAAAGTCCGCACGCGCATTGGCGAGGTACGCACGGCACGAGGCAGCGACCGTCCCCAGATAGTTGGTGTTATGGGCTGCGTGGCACAGCTTGAAGGAGAACGAATATTCGAGCGAACTCCGGCAGTTAACATGGTAATTGGAACGCGGGCAACGGATCGTATTGGGTCTCTGATCGAGCAAGCGCAACGCGGTGAAAGCAATGTTTCCGACTTAGGCGAGCGAGCAGAAAATGAAGTCTGGGACGTTTCTCCGGTTGAACGACGTTCCGCTCATGTCGCTTTTGTTCCCATCATCGAAGGCTGCAATAAATTTTGCTCGTTTTGCATTGTGCCTTATTCTCGCGGACGGGAGAAGAGTCGCACAGCAAAAGAGATCGTTGCTGAGGTGAAGAGTCTCTTAGCCCTCGGTTACAAGGAAATACATTTGATTGGACAGAACGTGAACAGCTACCGGCCGATGACTGATAGCGGTCTCGAAGGTTTCCCAGGTGCAACCCCGTTTTGCCGTTTGCTCTGGGCAGTTGCCGCGACGGATATGCCGCGAATCAAGTTCACTACTTCTTTTCCGCGTGATTTCCATCGCGACATAGTTTCGGCGCTCGAAGCAAATCAGAATCTTTGTGATTGGATCCACTTGCCAGTTCAGTCGGGAAGTGATCGAGTATTGAAATTGATGCGACGCGGTCACAAGAGAGCCGACTACCTGGAAAGAATCGATCGCATCAAGAACTCCAGCCGGCGTCTGGCTCTTACCAGCGACATCATAGTCGGGTTTCCCGGAGAGACGGACGAGGATTTCCGGCAAACTCTGGAATTGGTCGAGCTCTGCAGGTACGACGGCCTCTATCTCTTTAAGTATTCGAAACGCCCGGGGACACCGGCCGCCAATCTCCCGGAAGATGTTCCGGAAAAAGTGAAAACGGAGCGCTTCCTTGAACTTGAGAAGACTCAAAGGAGAGCACAAGGAGAAGTCTATTGCTCCTACGTCGGGCGTAGGCTCAGTGTTCTGGCAGAAAGACAAAGCTCGAGATCGAGTGCAGACCTCGTGGGGCACTCAACCTGTCATAAGGTGGTAAACTTTCCTGGCGCCAGTCACCTGGAAGGAGAAATTGTCGACGTGTTAGTAACCGAAGCCAAAACGAATAGTCTCTACGGAACAATGGTAAACGGGTAGGTAATAGCGTAAGAGGGTATGGGTATGGAAATCGAGGTTAAGATTCGGGCGTTGATGATGGATCCAAACAGCGGCACCCCCATTATCATTTTGAAGGACGTTGAGAGTGACACGATGTTGCCCATCTGGGTGGGTGCTTACGAAGCAAATGCCATCGCCCTGGAAATAGAAAAAATCGCGCCACCGCGACCGATGACTCATGATCTCTTGCGAAACCTGATTATCGAACTTGGCGTGCAAGTTGAAAGAGTAGTAGTGACCAGCTTACGTGACAATACTTTTTTTGCGGTAATAGAGATGCGCGACAGCGACGGAGCACCGATGGTCCTTGATTCGCGACCCTCAGATGCCATTGCGTTGGCGCTGCGAGCCGATTGTCCGATCTATGTGGACATGGAAGTAATCAAAGCATCACACAACACACTCCCAGCGGAAGAGAGCGAAGAAGGCGAGATAGCTTCCGGTGAAGAAGAATGGCCCGACGTTATTGGCGAGGCCGGCGACCTGCCGATGTAGACACGGGTTGAAGTGTTGTTCCGGTTAACTCATGCCTTTATCTTTGTTCACAAATACACCTAGCGCGAGTTTGCCACTGTGCAGCGAATGGTAATTGCCATCGCAAATCAAAAAGGTGGGGTAGGGAAGACAACTACCGCCATCAATTTGGCTGCCGCTTTTGCCCGTCAGGGAAAACGTGTCCTTCTTCTCGATCTCGATCCGCAAGCAAACAGTTCGATATCTTTCCTCGATCCATTAACGGTCGAAAGATCTGTTTATGAGCTGATGATGGACGGAGAGGCCCCCATTGAACAATCGGTATATCGGTCGCCCGTGGAGGGGCTCGACATAGTCCCTGCGCGCATCAATCTGGCAAAACTCGAGTCGAAACTTGTCGGCGACTTCGATGCGCCCTTTCGCCTGAAAGACCGTCTCGAACCCTTCCGCAAGGAATATGAAGTTATTGTAATTGATACTCCACCCACGCTGGGGCTGATCACTGTAAACGCGCTCGTCGCGGCAACGCATGTGCTTGTCCCGATACAGTCTTCCTACTTTGCACTTGAAGGCACTGATGATCTTCTGGAGACCATTGAAAAGGTTAAGGCGCGACCAAATCCTGGGCTTGAGTTACTCGGAGTGCTGGTAACTCTACATGACAAACGCACCACCCTGGCGCGAGAAGTACATGAGCAGATTCGTAACGTTTTTGGCCCGAAGCTATTTAATACCGTGATTACCAAAAGCGTCAGGCTTGAAGAATCGCCTGCGTACAAGGAATCGATTTTTAGTTTCGCCCCCAATTCTTCCGGGGCCATTGAGTATGCAAAACTTTGCGAAGAGGTAATGAGCCGTGTCTAAGAGGGGACTGCCAACAGGTTTGCAAATGCGCCACGACGCCCACTACGTTGAGGAACTATCGCAGCATGGACCGACACAGATCGGAAGAATGATAGCTGTCGATAAGCTGGACCCGAATCCGGAACAGCCGCGCGTCGAATTTGGCGATCTGTCGGAGTTGACAGCCTCTATCGCTGAAAAGGGAGTACTGGAACCACTACTGGTGAAACCAATGCGTCTCACCGGGCGTTGGTTGATCATTGCCGGGGAACGTCGTTGGCGGGCCGCGCAAATAGCCGGTTTAAAGGAAGTGCCTTGCGTTGAAATGGAAGTAGATGAGGGTACCGTCGCCGAAATTGCTCTCATCGAAAATATGCAACGCAAAGATCTCACCGTTTGGGAAGAGGCCGACGGATTGCTATCGCTATGCGATCGCTTTGGTTACACCCATGAAGAGGTTGCGCGCAAAGTAGGCAAAAGCAGAAGCACTGTCACCGAGGCACTCTCAATTGCCACTCTTCCTGCAGACGTCCGCGCAATCTGTGCAGCAGCGGACATCTCGGCCAAGTCTTCGTTATTGCAAATTGTGCGACAGCCTGATGACGACTCGATGCGGCGATTTGCCAAACAAATAGCAGCGCGGGGCTTAAACCGAAACGACGCAAGGGAAGTAAGGAAACAAGAAATGGGTCCGCGTATCGTAGGGGATGCGAAGCCTTACACTTTCAAATATGCCTCGCCTGAAAGAGACTTCAATCTGGAGATCCGCTTTCGCCGGTCACGTGTAGAACTTTCTGAGGTTGCCGCCGCTTTGAAAGCGATCGCCGAGGAATTGGATCAGAATCACACCGGCGATTAAGCACTAATTCTAAGACTTCGACGCGACGCTTTTTTTCTTCTCAGCAGCAGCGCGCTTTTGTAAACCCTTAGCCCAGCGCTCAAACGTAGGCTGCAACGGCTTGAACAGTCGAGCTCGCCAACTGTGCTTCTTTTCGTTCCAGAGTTTGAGCTGCTTTTCCGTATACATTCGCACTGCCGGCTCGAGCTGCGTCTTCTTAAGCGAATGCCGGAGCGTCAGATGGTAATGCTGGCCCACAAGCGAGAAGATGAGTGCCACCAGATTGCTCTTGAAAGAAAGCCTCGGAACGATTCGTTTGTGGAAGGGCTTATCCGTTGGTAAGAGAACGCCCACGGCTATTTCGAGCCATGGTCCTTTCGGACCCTGGCGCGGGTGATACAGACCCGGCAACTCAGTCGCCTGAAACGGTCCTTTGAGTCGTGGATCGGAAATAAAGCCTACAAGCCTGACTCGCTCGATGCCGCGAGTATGTTCGCGGGACAGACTCTCAAGTGCTTCCTCGATCTGTTGTAAGCTACCCTTGGGCAATGCACCCTCGTACTGATTTTCAATTCGTATGGCCACTAATTATAGACCTTCTACACGTGATGAATTAAGTTTGTTGCTGATTTGAAACCAGCAACTTTAGGTGTAACGTTGCGGGCGGTCAAGTGAGCTCGGTCAGACACGCCTCCTCGATCCAAAAAGCCAGGCAAGGGAATGTGGAAAATGCCATAGGGTTACGTAATTCTGCTCTGGACGCTAAATTATTGATACGACAGCCTAACAAGCGCTTACAACGGACTCAGTTGCAGCATGCGTTGCGGCACCGAGACGGTGGGGAAAGTGGAATGATCGGCACCATCGACGAATCACAACGCAAAGCAGCGACAGTTGTCGGATTCTCTTATCTGTTTGCGCTGCCGCCGGCGATCTTCGCCGAGTTCTATGTACTCGGCCGACTAATCGTCTACAACAACGCTGTGGACACCGCTCGTAATATCATGGCGCACGAGAGACTCTTTCGTCTGGGCACCGCCAGCAACCTCACCGTCTTCGCGATCGATATAGTACTGATCACAGCTCTTTACGTAGTACTTAAGTCAGTCAATCGGAACCTGGCCTTGCTCGCGGCGTTCTGGGGGCTGATCGAGACGGCGATTTTTGTTGTCACCCTGCTCAATGACCTCGAGGTTCTGCGCCTATTGAGCGGCGCCGATTACTTGCGAGTATTTGAGCCGGATCGATTGCAAGCATTGGCGAGGCTATCGATCAGCGCACATGGCGCCGGATATGGCGTGGGCTTGGTGTTCGCCGGACTTCGAAGCACGCTGTTTTGCTATTTGTGGTTCAAGTCGAGATATATCCCAAGAGCATTGGCGGGATGGGGAATGTTTGCGTCCTTTCTGATGGGAGCGTGCGCATTCTCGTTCATCATTTTTCCCGAGCTTCAGAAGGTCGTCGGCGTTGGGATTTATGGAGCTCCGATCTTCTTCTTCGAACTGACAATGGGCTTTTGGCTCCTGCTAAGGGGATTACGACCTTCCGGAGCTGCGCCCGATAGAGTAAGCGGGTCAGCACAGGCCGGCGCCGCAGCGGGATGACATTGGCGTTCACGAGAGCGGCGAGGGAGTTAACATGACACGCACCACAAACGCAAGAATCGCCGGATTCACGTACCTCTTCTACGCAGCGATCGGTATCTGCATCGAGCTGCTGATGCACCGCGCGAGAAGCGTCGCCGGTGATTCCGCCGCCAAACTCGCGCGCATCGGTGAGTACGCGACGAACGTGCGCCTGGCGATTCTGATTGTGCTGCTCGAATGCTTCTCGGCACTCGTGCTGGCCGTGACGCTGTACGGGATCACGCGCGTCCAGGACCATGAGCTGGCAATGCTGGCTCTGGTCTGTCGCGTTGCTGAAGGCGTGCTCGGTACGCTCAACATCCCGAACTACCTGGGACTGCTGTGGCTGGCGAAGGCCGGGGTCGCGACGGGTCTGCCGGACATCCCTACAACGAACGCGCTGGGTACGTTTCTGCTGATGCCGGTCCCGAGCGTCCCCGTCGGTTCGATCTTCTTTGCCGTGGGAAGTACGATCTTTTCCTGGCTCCTCCTGCGCGGACGGATGGTGCCCGTCTCAATCGCATGGCTGGGGGTGTTCGCGTCGGGCCTGCTCGTGGTGGTACTGCCCCTGCAGCTCGCCGGCTTCTCCACCGGGCCGCTGACCGGATACTACCAATGGCTGCCGGCGCTCGTATTCCAAATCGTGCTCGCGCTGTGGCTGCTCATCAAAGGTGTCGCTACACCGGCGACGCGATGAGCGCTACATCGCAAGATGTGTGAATCAATGGGATCAGAGCTTCAATCGCGGGATCATCTGGGAGAAGTCTACGTGGCGCGGACAAATCCATGACGACAAAATGGCCCATACCCAGGGCTCGCGCCCTTTCCCAGCGCCATGGGGCTGACGACTGTGGTCGTCTGGGGCGGTGCAACGCAACCATACCGACTTTTGAGTCGGGGAGGGGAAAAAGCGATACTTGACCCCCTGCGTCTGATAATACATATTATGTTAGGAGGGGCTTTGCCTTAATAACCGCCTTTGCCCCAAAAAGGCAGCGTCTGCCTCAAAAAGCCATTTTTACACGGCGGCGGGCGTCACTGACTTGGAGGGCTTATGCTGCATAATGTGCGGCATAGGCCGCCGTTCCGCAAACGCAAAACCAAATCCGAGCGGCTTCCGTGGGAGGTCGATATGTCCCTATGTATGGCTGCCGCTTGTCAGGAAAAGGGCGAGTTGCGCATTGTGACGTGGGCCGACACGCGGTCCGAGATCGATTGGGCCGGGGCTAACATCGCGCACAAGTACGATCATGTGGCTGGCCCCCATTGGCACTCTCTAATGGCCGGGGAGCTTTCTAAAGGTAAAGAGATTGCGGCAACCTATCGCAGCGTATTGAAGCCCGAGGAATTCACAGAAGACAATATCTACGACAAGTTAAACGAAGCGGCGTGCGTTCATAAAGAAAAATTGACGAAGCAATTAGTTAGGAAGCGGCTGGC
>WNFA01004826.1_pt1 | contig 11256 bp, 11 predicted proteins | sample 5400481 | NCBI WGS metagenome assembly WNFA01 (sample SAMN13153340, study PRJNA577476) | soil metagenome | isolation source: 120 cm saprolite under Douglas fir tree site 2 hole 1 replicate 2 | place: USA:California | collected 2015-04-18
CTGGCCCTCGGTCGCGGTGAACTTGCAGCTTCTCGGAACGATTTTTCTGCGCCTCATCAAGGTCATCATCGCGCCGCTGCTCTTTGGCGTCCTCGTGGTGGGCATCGCGGGCCACGCCGACCTGAAGAAAGTCGGCCGCCTCGGCATCAAGTCACTCATCTACTTCGAAGTCGTCTCCACGATTGCCAGGCTCATCGGTTATGCGGCAATCCATCTGAGCCGCGCAGGAGAAGGCGTCCACCTGCCGCCGTCGTCCGTGGCCCAATCGCTCAACGTTTCGCCGCACACCGCCACGCAGCTCATCACCGACATCTTTCCGGAGAACATCGCCAAATCCGTCGCCGAAGGACAGGTGCTGCAAATCGTGGTCTTCAGCGTTCTCTTCGCCATGGCGCTCGTCCTGGTGCCCGAGCCGAAGCGCCGGCCGATGCTGGGCTTCGCCGAAAGCCTCTCGGAGACCATGTTCAAGTTCACCAACCTGGTGATGTATGCCGCTCCGCTCGGCGTTTTCGGCGCCGTGGCCTACACCGTCGGGCATCTTGGCTTGGGAGTGCTTCTTCCACTCTTGAAGCTGCTGGCCACCATGTACGTCGCGCTCGCTTTTTTCATCCTTTGCGTTTTGCTGCCGATTGCGCTGTGGGCGCGCATCCCCATCAAGCGATTCATCAACGCCGTCACGGAGCCCGTCACGCTCGGATTTGCCACCGCCAGTTCGGAGGCCACGCTGCCCCGCGCCATCGAGCAATTGGAGTCCTTTGGCGTGCCGCGCGAAATCGTCGCCTTCGTTCTCCCCACCGGCTACAGCTTCAATATGGACGGCGCGAGCCTTTATCAATCCTTGGCATTGTTTTTTGTCGTGCAGGCCGCGGGGTTGCACCCGACCATCGGGCAGCAAATCATGATGATCCTGACGCTGCTGGTCAGCAGCAAAGGGACCGCCGGCGTGGCGCGCGCCTCGCTGCTGATCGTTTTCGGCGCCGCCACTTCGTTTCACCTGCCCATGGAGCCGCTGTTTCTCCTTTTCGCCATCGATCAGCTTATGGATATGGGGCGAACGGCCGTGACCGTTCTCGGAAATTGCGTCGCCTGCGTGGTCATCGCCCGCTGGGAAGGCGAATTCCCGCCCGCGCGCCCCGCGCCGGGCTGATATCGCTTCAGCCAGCCACGCTTCGCGGCTTTCCTGTAGCTGAGGAATGAGGTAAAAAAGGAGATTCGGAAAGAAAGAGGTGGTGGCGATGTCCTTCAGACGCCGGATGAATTCGATGGTGAATCCCTTCGCTTCCCTGCTCATGGTGATTGGGGTCATGGCGGGAAGCGGAGGATCCGCGTTCACGCAGTCCTCCGCACCGTCCAGTGGCGCGGCACGGATCCGATTTCCTCAAGCGCCTTCGGTGTCGCCGCTCGGCGCCCGCAACGATCTCCCCAATCCGTATCGTCCTGGCGTGAGCTGGGGCCAACTGCCCGACGCGAGAAAGTGGGGATCGACGGCGGGGATCGCCATCGGCCTGGATGGCAACATCTGGGCGATTGACCGGTGCGGCGTCTCCGGCTCGCAAGGCACGAACTGCGCGGACTCGCCGCTTGATCCCATCCTTGAATTCGATCCGTCCGGGAAGTTTCTCAAGGGCTTTGGCCACGGGCTGTTCATCAGCCCCCACAAAATTACCGTCGACCACGACGGGAACCTGTGGGTCGCCGACAACGGCGTGAAAGACGGCAGGGGCCAGCAGGTTTTCAAATTCAATCAGGATGGCAAGCTCCTGCTGACGCTCGGGAAGGCCGGTGTGGCGGGGCCCGGTCTGGATACCTTCGACCAGCCGACCGAGGTCGCCGTGGCTTCCAACGGCGACATCTTCGTGGCGGATGGCCACGGCCGTGCGCCGAACGCCAACGCGAGGATCATGAAATTCGACAAGAACGGGAAGTTCATCAAGACCTGGGGGAAGAAGGGAACGGGGATCGGCGAATTCGACTGCCCGCACACGGTGGCGTTTGACTCCAAGGGACGCCTATTCGTCGGCGACCGTCAGAATAACCGCATCCAGATCTTCGACCAGGACGGCCGCTTCATCGCCGAATGGAAGCAGTTCGGGCGGCCGAGCGGGATTTTCATTGACAGGAACGACGTGCTCTACGTTGCCGATTCGGAGTCCCGCGACGGCGAGGAAGGCTACGGATACAACCCCGGGTGCCGGCGGGGCATTCGCATCGGGAGCGCAAAAGACGGCTCGGTGAAATACTTCGTACCTGATCCGGCGCCTTACCCGGCTGCGGCGGACTCCACCTCGTCGGAAGGGGTCGCGGCGGACGCCGCTGGCAACATTTACGGGGCCGAATTCGCGATGGACGTGAAGAAGTACGTGAAGCGGTAGCGAAGAACCAGGCCCGTGAGGCACTGGCAAAGCAGTGGCCTGAAGGATTTCTGCCCTCTGAACTGCCGACTGTCAACTGTTGTATATTGCCTCCGCACACTGAAAGGCATTTGAAATGGAATTTTGGCTTGCCCTGAGTGGAAGCGAAGGGGCAACCGTGCAGGGAGCGCACAATGGAACTATGGTCACGCCGTAAATTTTTCCTCACTTCGCTGGCAGGCGGCGCCGTCGCTGGGCTCAACAAGCTCTTCGGGCAAATCAGCCCACAACCTGCCGAAGGAAGGCAGCCGCCGGTCCGCTATACGGATTACGTGGTTGCCCAACGCGGAGCGTCGGCGCAGGGGAAGCGCCCGCTCATCATCTCCAGCGCTAACGGTGTGCGCTCTCTCGATAAAGGTATGGACATCCTCAAGAAAGGCGGCGACACGCTCGAAGCCGTGGTGGCTGCCGTCACGGTCGTCGAGGACGATCCCAACGACGATTCCGTCGGCTACGGCGGCCTCCCCAACGAAGAAGGAGAAGTCGAGCTGGACGCCAGCGTCATGCACGGGCCCACGCACCGCGCCGGCTCCGTCGCGTCCGTCCGTCGCATCAAAAATGTTTCGCGCCTCGCAAAAACGGTCATGGAGAAAACCAATCACGTCATGATTGTCGGCGACGGCGCGCGGCGTTTTGCCGTGGCTGAGGGTTTCGAGGAGACGAACCTGCTCACCGAGCACTCGCGCAAGATCTGGCTGGCATGGAAAGCCAAGTCCTCTTTTAACTGGCGCCCGGGAATCGACTCGCCGGAATGGAAAGAATACCTTGCGGAGATTTTTGACCACGACCAGGAAAAAATCGCCTACGCCGAGAGCGCCATCGCGCATCCGCGGACCGGTACGATTCCCTGCATGGCCGTCGATTCGAATGGCGACATCTCCGCCACCACCACGACTTCCGGCCTTTCCTGGAAAATCCCCGGCCGCGTCGGCGATTCACCGATCATCGGCGCGGGCTGCTGCGTGGACAATGAAGTCGGTGCGGCGGGCTCGACTGGCAAAGGCGAGGAAAACATAAAAATTTCCGGCGGCCACACCATCATCGAAATGATGCGCAAAGGAATGTCGCCCACCGATGCGTGCATGGAAGCGCTGGCGCGCATTGCGCACAACTACAAAAACGACAAGAAAAAACTCGGAACCTTCCATATCTATTTCTACGCGCTCAATAAAGATGGCGTGCACGGCGCCGCTTCTCTGTGGCGCAATGGATACGAAAAAAACAAGCAGGCTTCCTACGCGGTCCACGACGGCACTGAAGCCCGCCTGGCTCCGTGCGAGGCCTACTTCGACACCATCGGCGGCGACCAGTAAAATCGAGACATGGATCAGGCTAACATCTTAATTATTGGCGGTGGCGTGGTCGGCTGCGCCACCGCGTATGTGCTTTCTCAACGCTGGCAGGATGTCTTTTTGGTGGAGCAAAATCCGCGCGTTGGCATGGCCACCAGTTCGCGCAATAGCGGAGTCATCCATTCGGGAATCTACTATCAGAAGAATTCGCTGAAGGCGCGCCTGTGCGTCGCGGGCAACCGCATGATGTACGAATTCTGCGAGAAGCATAAAGTTCCCTATCGCCCCTGCGGAAAACTCGTCGTAGCCGCCAACGCGCAAGAAGAGGAAGACCTGGCCGCGCTGAAGAAACGCGGCGAAGACAATGGCGTCGAGGGCCTACGCCTGGTTGGGCCAGAGGCTATTCGCGCTCGCGAGCCGCACATCCGTGGAGTGGCCGCTTTGGATGTACCCTCGACGGGTATTGTCTCTGCCGAAGATCTGGTTCGCACCTATGCGCGGCTCGCCAGCGAAAAAGGCGCGCACGTTGTGACGCGCGCGAAGGTAGGGGCGCTGGAACCCAAAGGCGACACAATCCGCGTCAGTTTGCGCATCGGCGATGAAGAAGACGCGCAGGACGAGACCATCGAAGCGCGCTGCGTCATTAACGCTGCCGGTCTCTACTCTGACGAAGTTGCCGCCATGCTGGGCAACAATTCCTGGAAGATTTATCCATTGCGCGGGGAATACTGCGAAATTCGCGGCCCGCGCACTTACCTGATCAATGGGTTGGTCTACCCTATGCCGCATCATCACGGGCTCAGTCTCGGCGTGCATTTCACCAAGACGCTTTGGGGCACCGTGCTTTTGGGTCCGACCGCAATTTATGTGGAGGGCAAGGACAATTACGAGCGCGGGCGGTTAGGAGTGGCCGATTTCGTCCAGGGCGCAAAAACTCTGTTACCGGAGGTCGAGGTGAACGATTTGCAGTTGGGCTACTCCGGATTGCGGCCGAAGCTCGTGCCGCCGGGCGCCACCGACGCGCACGGCGATTTTGTAATTACGCGCGACCCCAACGTGCCGCACGCGATTCAGTTGGTCGGGATCGAGTCGCCCGGCCTCACCTCCGCCCCCGCGATCGCCCAGCACGTCTTCCAGCTAGTGGACGAGGTTCTTACGTGAGGCGGGAAGAGCAATCTTTCAGTTGCAGGGGCGCAGCATGCTGCGCCCGTGCGAAGAAACTCAATGTTGATGCGGGTTTATTCGACGACTATGCGCACGAATTTCTTTTTCCCGGCGCGAAGAAGAAAATCAGCTGGTTTGCTGAGATCGATATCTTTCCGGGGATCATCGGCGCGTGCCCCATCGATTTCCACTCCGCCCTGCTTGATTAAGCGCTCCGCCTCGCTTTTCGAAGCGATTAATTTCAAGTCGACAAGCAGCGCTGTCAGTTTCTTCGCAGGCCCTCGCGATAAATTTATGATCGGCGCTTCTTCCGGCGCCTGGCGGTCGCGGAAGACGCGTTGAAACTCGTTGGCCGCTCGTTCGGCAGCTTCGTTGCCGTGGAAGTCACAAACGATCCTTTTGGCCAGCGCCGTCTTGACCGACATGGGATGCGCCTGACCGGCTGCCACCTTCCGACGAAGATCCGTGATGTCGTTGTCCGTGAGAACCGTGAGGAGTTGCCAGTACGACCACATCAAGTCATCCGGGACGGACATTAACTTGCCGAACATTTCACCAGGCGGTTCGGTGATGCCGACGTAGTTGCCGAGGCTTTTCGACATTTTTCGCTGTCCGTCGAGGCCCACGAGAATCGGCATGGTCATGCATACTTGCGATTCCTGTCCGTATTCCCGCTGGATGTCGCGGCCCATGAGCAGATTGAATTTCTGTTCCGTCGCGCCCAGCTCGACGTCGGCTTCGAGCATCACCGAGTCATAGGCCACCAGCAACGGATAAAGGAGCTCATGCATGGAAATGGGCTGCTGCTCGCTGAGGCGTTTGTGGAAATCCTCGCGCTCGAGCATGCGCGCGACGCGGTATTTCGCGCAGAGACGCACGATTTCGTAGCTCGTCAGTTTGTCCAGCCACTCGCTGTTGTAGCGGATCTCCGTCTTCTTGGGGTCGAGAATCTTGAAGACCTGATCGAGATACGTTTTTGCGTTGGCATTGACCTGCTCGCGAGAGAGCGGCGGACGGGTTTCCGATTGGCCCGTCGGGTCGCCGACCATGGCGGTGAAATCACCAACCAGGAAGACGGCCTTGTGTCCTAAGATTTGAAACTGTCTCAATTTTTCAATTACAACCATATGGCCGAGATGGATGTCCGGTGCAGTGGGATCGACGCCGAGTTTGGCTCTAAGCGGTTTGCCCGCATCGTGGGATCGCCTAAGCTTGGACACAAACTCGTCCTCGCGGATGATTTCCGCGACGCCCTTCTTCAAGTACTCGAGCTGTTCCGCCACCGGTTTGAATTTTGTTTGTGACATGGAATTTTCTTAATTCGTTCGCAGGACGCGGCGGCCTGCGATTTTATATTTTCCTTCCAGCACGATTCGAACGGCCTCGGAATAAATCCGGTGTTCTTCCTTCAGGATGCGCGCACTCAGCGATTCTTCCGTGTCGTCGTCGTTCACCGGCACGACCGACTGAAGAATAATCGGCCCGGCGTCGAGATTTTCGTCCACGAAATGCACGGTGCAGCCGGCGAATTTCACGCCGTATTCTAATGCCTGGCGCTGGGATTCGAGCCCGGGAAACGAGGGCAGCAGCGACGGGTGAATGTTCAGAATGAGGTTCGGAAACTGGGCAACGAAATACGGAGAAAGCAGCCGCATGTATCCCGCGAGGCAAATCAGATCGATTTTGTGTTCCTCCAGCACGGCGGCGACCTGGCGGTCGTAGGTCTCGCGCTCCAGGCCTTTCGAAGGGATCACGCGCGTTCGAATGCCGCGCGATTCGGCGCGTTCGATGCCGGGCGCGCCTTCGCGGTTGCTGATGACAATGGCGATTTCCGCGTTCGGGATGCGGCCCACCGTAACGCTTTCCGCAAGCGCCTCGAAATTCGAACCGCGCCCGCTCAAGAGCACGCCAATGCGCTTTTTCATAAACGCAAAACGTTAGCATAAGCGGTCGAATCGGCAAAACGGGTTACCGTTGAATGTCAAAGGTTGAAAGTTCAGAGTTCAAAGTTCAAAGTGAAGAACACAGCCTGGAATGGCTGTGCCACACACAAATACGTTTAATGCATGAGTGTTGTCATTCAGGCGCCCGTTCGCGCTAGAATGCCGGATTCGCGGAATGTCAAATCCATTGGGGAAGCACAACTCATGACGAACCTGCAGAAAATAGTTCAAAAGCGCTTGTTGATTTCGCTTATTTTCGCGATCTTCATTTTTGAATTTGGCGCAAGCCCGGCTTTTTCGCAGCGGGCAATACCCCGTGACCCGGCGGAGCCGGCGCAGGGAAAACCCCAGCCGAAGATTTTGCCGCGACCGGCGGGGAAAGTTTCGCGGGCGTCGGTGGATGAAAAGTCGATGCGCGCGCTGATCGGGCAACTCGTGGCGTGCGGGACGCGGCTGACACTTTCGTCGTGGACGGATTCGAAACGGGGGATTGGATGCGCGCGGGACGCGATCGTCGCGCAAATGAATGAGATTGCAAAGGATTCCGGCGGAAAGCTGCATGTGGTGGTGGACAAATTCGAAGCGACTTCGGAGCGCACCTCTTCGAAACCGATTCCACTGGAAAATGTGTACGCGATTCTTCCCGGCTCCGATCCCAAGCTCGGGAAAACGATTTTTATTGTTTCCGGTCACTTTGATTCGCGGCCTTCGAACGTGATGGACCCGCAAGCGGATGCTCCGGGCGCAGATGACGACGCTTCCGGAGTGGCGGTGAGCGTGGAATGCGCGCGGTTACTGAGCAAGGCAGGTGCAAACGGCCGCGGGACATATCGCGCGACGATACTTTTTGCCGCCGTGTCCGGCGAAGAACAGGGTCTGCTTGGCAGCACGCATCTTCTCGAATGGGTGAAGCAGCAGGGCTACACCGTTGGCGGAATGCTCGACGATGACATTGTGGGCGCCGATCCGGCTCCAGGCGCGCCCCATCGCGTGCGACTGTTTTCCGGGAACGGCGAAATTGACGATGCGGATTCGCCTTCGCGGGAATTGGCGCGCGCGATTGAGGAAATCGATGGCCGCGCCGCCATTCGAATGATTTTTCGAATCGATCGTTACGGGCGCGGCGGCGATCACTATCCGTTTTACAAGGCGGGGCTGCCGGCGGTGCGCTTCACCGAACCGCTCGAAGATTACAATCACCAGCACCAGACGCCGCGCACGGAAAACGGAATTGAATACGGCGATTTTGAAAAATACCTGAACTTTACATTCATGCGAGACGTCGCACGCGATAACGCGGAAGCATTGCGGCAATTGGCGCTGGCTCCTGCGCCGCCATCAAATGCGAAACTCACAGGTGCGGTGACGCCGGACGCAAGAGTATCGTGGACGGCCGCGGATGATCCAGAGCGCGCAGGATTCGAAATCCTGTGGCGCGAGACGATTGATCCACGCTGGCAGGTTTATGACCTTGCGGCTACGCCCGGCGAAACGGTCTTGAAAGGCGTTTCCACGGACAATCACTTTTTTGCCGTGCGCGCCGTGGGTAAAAATGGTGCGCGATCGATTGCTGCTCCCACGGAAATGGAACGGCGGCCACCGCCGTTGCCCACTGGTACGAAGCAGTGAACGGTAAAAGGGCGCAGCGGTACTGCGCCCCTACAACGGAGCCTGGTCCGGTGAAAATCACGGGTCAGTGCTGCGGGGCGACGGGCTGGGCGAAGGTGATGAAGTGGCCGCCGGGGTCCTGGACGGCGAATTCGCGCATGCCGTAAAAGGCGGTGCGGACGGGCATGACGATTTTCACGTCCTTCATGGCGGCGAGTACGGCGTCGAGATCGCCGACTTCCATATAAAGATAAGTGGGACCTTTTCTGGCCTCGGCGGACATGGATGGCGGGGCATCCTTTTCCACGCTGGAATACGTTTGGTACATCACTTCCACGGAATCTTTCTGAAAGGTGACAAAGCCGAGCTTGTTGCCTTCGGGAACCTCGATGGTTTTCGTGAAGCCGAGGCGGTCGACCCAGAAAGGCACGATGGGCTCGATCTCCTGGACGAGCAGGGCCGGGGTAATGCGCTTGACGTTCATGGGCTTTTTCTCCTGAGTTGGATTGGCGTGCGTGGAAGCAAAACCAAGAGAGAAGGCCAGGGCGACGGCGGCAACGGCGAATGTACGCATGGGAAATTCATTCCTTGACGAAACAAGTAGTCTAAATTAGACTAGCTACGATAAAAAGCGGAGAGGTCAAAGTCAAGGAGAATTTTTATGACCAAAGGCACCCGTCAACTGCGCGAACGAGAACACTTTCAGGTCACGCGACAGCTCGGCGACCTGATTTCGATTGGACCGGCCATGCTCCGCGACTTTGAGTGGCTCGGAATTCGCAGCGTGGCGCAGCTCGCGCGGCAGAATCCGCAAAGAATGTACGCGCGGCTGAACCGTCTCAGCGGCCAGCGGCAGGATCCTTGCGTGCTGGATGTGTTTTGCGCGGCCGTGGCGCAGGCGCGGAATCCGCAGCTGGCTGCCGAGAAATGCCAATGGTGGTATTGGAGCCGAAAGCGGAAGGCGAGGAATGGATGAAGAGAAAGGATAACGCAGTGACGCCCCGACCCGGTCGGGGCGGGCGCCGGGCGCTGAGGAATGCGGAGGGACCGAGGAGGCGCTTGCGCACGATCAGGAAACTGGCGCTGACGACCCCGGACTTGGTGCTGCTGAGTTTGCTGGCGGAGCGGCCGATGCACGGTTATCAGGCCAATCTCGAGCTTGAGAGGCGGGAGATTCGGGATTGGGCGGGAATTTCGCGGCCGCAGGTTTACTACTCGCTGGAAAAACTTGCGCGCGCGGGGCTGGTTCGCGCCTCGGAAACAGACGAGCCTGCGGCCGGGCCGGAGCGCAGCGCCTACCAAACGACCGCGAAAGGACGCGCCGCCCTGGCGGACGCGCTCGAACGGGAAGAGTGGACCACGCAGCGGGAGCGGCCGCTGTTTCTGACCTGGATTGCGCTTTCGTGGCAGGCGCGGGCGGGAGTTTTTCAAGGCCAGCTTGAACGGCGGCGCACGTTTCTGGAAAAGGAACTTCTGCACGAGAAAGAAACCCTGCGCTCCATTCTCGAAGAAGTCGGCCACGCGAACCACGAGGCCGTGTGGATGGTCAGCCTGATGATCGAACAGTTCCAGGTGGAGTTGCGCTGGCTGAAAAAGCTCCAGGGAGAGCTGAAGCACCGCGCGCCTGCAAACCGGCCAGACTACGCGCAGGGTTGATCGGCTGAGGCGACAAGATGCCGAGCTGCCGAACCGCGTGGGACGTGAAGGCCGGCGCTACCGAGGCCCTTTCGCGCGAATCGGGACGTGGGACATATCAACAAGCGCAGGCTACGCCCTGGCAGAGGCAAACCCCTTCCGATGCCTGAATTGGCTTAATTCATTCGGCATCTTTGCGGCATACAAGCTGGCCTAAACGCTCGCAAAGAGCTATTGTAAATTGAAGCCCACAACCCCTTCCTATCCGAATCGGAGGACTCATGTTTTCACGTCTTTTGCGGTACGGCATCGCTGGCGTCCTTGCGGCGGCACTTTTCTCGTGTCCCGCGTTCCCACAGGGGAACAGCGAGGGACATGGCAAAGGAAAAGGAAAAGGTCACAACAAACACGAAGAGGGCGATGACCAAGGCCAATCCGTAAAATTTGGCTTCGGCGTCCACGAGCGCGAAGTCATCACGCGCTACTATTCGAATCGCGGGTCAAACCTTCCGCCGGGGCTCGCGAAACGCGGGGGAAATCTGCCGCCGGGCCTCGAGAAACAACTCGAACGGAACGGCACACTCCCTCCGGGACTGCAGAAGCGCGTTCAGCCATGCCCCGTGGAACTCGAACGGGAATTGCCGCCGCTTCCGGCGGAATACCGGCGTGGCGTGATTGGCGCGCACCTGGTCATCTTCAATCGAAATACGAATGTGATCGTGGATGTGATGAAGGACGTGGCGCACTAGCCTTGCCGGATTCGCTGCGTTCCAATTGGCGGGGCAACCGCCCGCGTTACTTCGCCGGCATGAACTCCGCTTTGGTTGGCGCGGTCCAAAGAACGTCGCCCTTCTCATCATAGAACTGAAGCGCCGCCTGACCTGCGACAGACTTGTTGGGAATGAAGTACGTACCATTCGGTTGCCTCATTGCCAGGGCCCGCCCGAGGCTCAGCCGGGCATAGACGTGACCATCGGTATCCTTCAGGATGAATTCCTGGGCCTCGACCGAGCCGGCGCGCACGACCGGCGGCTCCAAGCGGTCGGCGGGTTTCGCGGCCATCAGCATAAGCGAAACACCGAAGAGCGCGAAGAAAACGCTCGCGAGCTTCCAGCGGCGGTTCTGCGCTTCGAGCTTTTCGACGCGCGCCGCCAAGAGATGCAGTTCCGATTGGGTGAAATCCATGATCCACCTCCTTACGAT
>WNFA01008607.1_pt1 | contig 11254 bp, 9 predicted proteins | sample 5400481 | NCBI WGS metagenome assembly WNFA01 (sample SAMN13153340, study PRJNA577476) | soil metagenome | isolation source: 120 cm saprolite under Douglas fir tree site 2 hole 1 replicate 2 | place: USA:California | collected 2015-04-18
CGGAAGTGGCGGATGTCGTCGAGGGTGACCGAGGGCTTGCCCAGGTGCTCGTATTCTGCGTTCACCGCCTGGGTGCCCGCGAGATGCAGGACGGACCACAGCAGCATCGACGCGTGGCCGTTCGACAGAACGAAGCGGTCGCGATTGGGCCAGATCGGGTCCTTGGGATCGAAGCGCATGACCCGGTTCCACAGCGTATAGACCAGCGGCGCCAACGCCATCGGCGTGCCGGGATGGCCCGACTTCGCCTGCTGGACCGCGTCGATGGACAGCGTGCGGATCGTGTTGATCGCCAGTTGATCGAGCTCGTCCTTGGTCATGTCACGCGACTCCCGGGGCTGCATTCACGCTTCGCTGGGCTATGACTTGGCCGGCTTCTCGATATGCCCGCCGAACTCGTAGCGCATGGCCGAGAGCAGCTTGTCGGCGAAATCCGCCTCGCCGCGCGAACTGAACCTCTCATAGAGCGCCGACGACAGCACATGCGCCGGCACCCCCTCGTCGATGGCGGCCTTGATCGTCCAGCGGCCTTCGCCGGAGTCCGATACCCGTCCGCCGAATTTCGACAAAGCGGGATCCTTGATCAGGGCCGCAGCCTGGAGGTCGAGCAGCCACGACGCGATCACGCTGCCGCGCCGCCAGAGTTCCGTGATGTCCGGCAGGTTGAGGTCGTATTGATAGTGCTCGGGATCGCGCAGCGGCGTGGTTTCCGCATCCACGACCCCAGTCTTCTTTCCGATGTTGGCCGCCTTGAGCACGGCCAGCCCTTCGGCATAGGCCGCCATCACGCCGTATTCGATACCATTGTGCACCATCTTGACGAAATGGCCGGCGCCATTGGCCCCGCAATGCAGATAGCCTTGCTCGGACGTTCCACCGGCCTTTTCGCGTCCCGGCGTGCGCGGGATGTCGCCGGGGCCCGGTGCGAGGGTGGCGAAGATCGGGTCGAGACGCTTCACCACAGCGGGCTCGCCGCCGATCATCATGCAATAGCCGCGCTCGAGGCCCCAGACGCCGCCGCTGGTGCCAACATCGACATAGTGGATGCCCTTGGGCGCGAGCTCCTTGGCTCGGCGGATGTCGTCGACATAGTACGAATTGCCGCCGTCGATCAGGATATCGCCGCTCTCGAGATGGGGCAGCAGATCGGCGATGGTCTTGTCGACCACGCCGGCCGGCACCATCAGCCAGACCGCGCGCGGCTTCGCCAGACTCTTGGTGAACTCCGCCAGCGAAGCGGTGCCGACGGCCTTTTCCTTCGCGAGCTCCGCCACCGCCTTTGCAGACATGTCGAACACCACGCACTGATGGCCGCCCTTCAAGAGGCGGCGCACCATGTTCGCTCCCATACGGCCAAGGCCGATCATTCCCAGTTGCATGGCTTAGCCCTCCTCGACGATTTCCACGAACTTCTCAGCCGGTTCCCTTGAGCTTGCGATAGCGCCGGATCAGCGCATTGGTCGAGCTGTCGTGCTCGAGCTTGGGTTCCGTCACGTTCTCGAGTTCGGGAATGATCCGCTGGGCAAGAGCCTTGCCCAGCTCGACGCCCCACTGGTCGAAAGAATCGATCTGCCAGATCGTGCCCTGGGTGAAGACGCTGTGCTCGTAGAGCGCGACCAGCTTGCCCAGCGCGGCCGGTGTTAAAGCATCCAGCAGCAGCGTGTTCGACGGACGATTGCCTTCGAACAGCCGATGCGGCACCAGCCAGTCGGGCGTGCCTTCCGCCTTGACCTGCTCGGCGGTCTTGCCGAAAGCCAGCGCCTCGGTCTGGGCGAAGACATTGGCCAGCAGCATGTCGTGATGCCTGCCCACGCGATTGAGGGTCCGGGTGAAGGCGATGAAATCGCAGGGTATGAGCCGGGTTCCCTGGTGGATCAGTTGATAGAAGGAATGCTGGCCGTTGGTCCCCGGCTCGCCCCAGTAGATCGGCCCGGTGTCGTAATTGACGGCGACGCCGTCCTGGGTCACGTGCTTGCCGTTGCTCTCCATGGTGAGCTGCTGGAGATAGGCGGGAAAGCGTTTCAGATATTGCTCATAGGGCAACACGGCCGTGGTCTGGGCGCCGAAGAAATCGTTGTACCAGAGGCCGAGCAGGCCCATCAGCACCGGCAGGTTGCGCTCGAAGGGCGTGCTGCGGAAATGCTCGTCGATCTGATGGAAGCCGTCCAGCATGGCGCGGAAATTGTCCGGGCCGATGGCCAGCATGGTCGAGAGGCCAATGGCTGAATCCATGGAATAACGCCCGCCCACCCAGTCCCAGAAACCGAACATGTTGGCGGTGTCGATACCGAACTTCGCCACCTCCTGGGCATTGGTGGAAACGGCGACGAAATGCTTGGCAGTAGCGGAGGCCTCGCCCTTCAGGCCGGCCAGCAGCCAGTCACGCGCGGTGTGCGCATTGGTCATCGTCTCCAATGTGGTGAAGGTCTTGGAAGAGACGATGAACAGCGTCTCCGCGGGATCGAGGTCGTGCACCGCCTCGGCGAAATCCGTGCCATCGACATTGGAGACGAAGCGGAAGGTCATGTCGCGCGCGCTGTAGTGCTTCAGCGCTTCGTAGGCCATGACAGGGCCGAGATCCGAGCCGCCGATACCGATATTGATCACGTTGCGGATGCGCTTGCCGGTATGGCCCTTCCAGGCGCCACTGCGCAGCCGTTGGGAGAAATCCGCCATCTTGTCCAGAACGTCATGGACGTCGGGCACCACGTTCTGGCCGTCGTGCAGGATGGAAGCGTCGCGCGGCGCGCGCAGGGCGACGTGCAGCACCGCGCGCTTTTCCGAGACGTTGATCTTGTCGCCGGAACATGGAATCGATGCGATCGCGCAGCCCACACTCCTGGGCAAGCTGGAGCAGCAGCCGCAGGGTTTGGTCGGTGATCCGATTCTTGGAATAGTCGAGATAGATCCCGGCCGCCTCGACCGCCAGCCGCTCGCCGCGCTTGCCATCCTCAATGCAGGCCATCAGATCGTTCCACGACTTGACGAAGGACGCGGCGCCCTCGTTCTGAAGCCGGTTGGCGAGGGCGTCGACGTCGATGCCCGCCTTGGCGAAGCCGGCGAGAACCGCCTCGCAGTCGCCACCGTCCGGCGCGAGCATGTCGCCCGCCTCGCCATGGTCGGCGAAGGCCTTGAGCGTACCCTCCGGCATGGTGTCGACCGTGAAGGGTGCGGCGAGCGCCTTCACATAAAGGATGTCGGAGGCTTTGGGGTCTTTGGTGCCGGTGCTGGCCCACAGCAGGCGCTGCGCCCGGGCGCCGGCATTGGCGGCACGCTGGAAGCGCGGCGAGTCGAGCAACTCCCGATAGGCCTTGTAGGCGCGCTGGCCGATGGCGATGCCGAGCCGGTTGGCAAGCTCGGCCGGGACCTTGCCGCTCACCGCGACGTCCCAGCGGCTGACGAACAGCGAAGCGACCGAGGCGACGGCCGGGTTCAGCCCCGCCTCGATGCGCCGCTCGACGCCGCGCAGGTAGGCGTCGGCCGCCGCGATATATTGCTCGCGGGAGAACAGCAGTGTGACATTGATCGGAACGCCGGCGAAGATCGCCGCCTCGATGGCAGGCAGCCCTTCGGGAGTGCCAGGAATCTTGATGAAGAGGTTGGGCTTGCCGCCGCGCCGGTGGAGATCGCGAGCGGCCGCCAAGGTGCTGTTGGTGTCATGGGCCAGCAGGGGCGAGACCTCCAGTGACACCCAGCCGGCGACACCGTCGGTCCGGGCGTAGGCCGGCTGGAACAGCTCGGCGGCCCGGGTCAGATCCGCCAGTGCCAGTTCGAAGAACAGGTCCTCCCCCGATTTGGCCGAGGACGCCTTGCCGGAAATGTCGGCGTCATAGGTCGTGCTGTTCCTGATCGCATTGTCGAAGATCGTGGGGTTCGAGGTGAGCCCCGTCACCGAGAGCTCGTCGATGTAGCGTTTCAGCGTACCGCTGTTCAGCAGGTCGCGGGTGATGTTGTCGAGCCACAGGCTCTGGCCGAGATCGTGAAGCGTCCTGGTTGCTTTCATGGCGTCACCTTCAAGTTGGTTGCAATGTCGCGCGGCGCTGTCCGCAGCCGCGACAAGTCATGGTCGAGCAGGTCGCCGATACGCTCGATCGTAACATCCGCCGGCGGCAAAGCGCTGATCACTTTCGCGTCGTGAGCATACTGGCCCTGGCGCGGGAACACCGTCGTCACGCGGTCTTTCCAGACCTGCTTGACCGCGTCCAGGATGCGCAGCTTGTCGTCGACCAAGACGTAATGGCTGGCCGGATGGCGCCGCTCGATATCGGCCAGCGCCTCTTCCTTATGGATGTAGATCAGCACCTGCCCATCGACGGCCTCGGACAGGCCGGCACGCTCGACCTTGCGCGGCTGGAAGACGACGTCGCCGTCCGACAGGATCACGGTCGGGCCAAAGCTCTGCAGCCGCTTCAGCACCTCGAGCGCGTCCGGGTACAGCCGGTCGGCGAAAGGATAATCCATGAGAAAGCCCGACATCGACAGCAGCTCCACCTCGTAGGGGTGTTCGCTGCGGTAGCGCTGGAGGGCTCCGATGTAGTCGCGATAGCCGACCTCCGTGAAAAGATCCTCCAGGATCCGCCAATAGCGCTCGCGGGCGGCGAGACCGTAGGTCTGCTCGATATGGTCCTTCAGATCCTGTTGGATGCCGTCGTTGTCGACCAGCGTGTTGTCCACGTCGACGAGGAAGACGGTCGGATCAGACAGGGTCATGCAGCACTCCCAGCGTGTCCATTGTGCCAGCGGCCCGGCGAGTCGCAGGCCTGCGCCCAAGGGCCTCGTCATTTCCACTTTATGCCCCCTTAGAAGCGGCATCTGCCGGGAAATGTCTTTTCCAATATTACTCTAAATTAACGGTTCCAACGATAGTCCGAGCCATACGCCTGAAGGGTCAATGCCGCAATGATCCTGCAGAGTCATCGCGTCAGCAAGAGCGCCGTCATGCGCGCATGGTATGCAGGTTGTTCCATTACCGAAGGTGCGGCCGGATCATCCGGCATCAGTCGGCGGCGGCTTCCTTCTTAGGCCCTGCCGCCGCGGGGAAGACGACGCGGTCGTCGGTGCGGCAGTAGCGGTCGGCGAACATGCGGCCGATCGGATGGTACTTCTCCATGTGCACGCGCATCGCCTTGGCATCCCACAGCTCGTCGCGGATGTGGAAGCGCAGGCCCTCGCCGATCACGAGCTGGCGGTCGTCCTTGACGTTGATCACCTGCCAGGTCCTGCACTCCATCGCCCACGGCGCGTCGGCCAGACGCGGCGGCGCGACGTCGACCGAGGGTGCGAGCTTGAGGCCGAGATAGCCTGGTTCGCCGATATCGGGCGGGAAGTCGCCGCTCGATTCGTGCATGGCGCGGGCCAGCGGCTCGTCGGTGAGATTGATCACGAACTGGCCGGTGCGCTGGATGTTGGTCCAGGTGTCCTTGATGCGGCCGTCCGGCCGCTTGTTGACGGCGAACATGCAGAGCGGCGGGTCCTCGGCGAAGACGTTGAAGAAGCTGAAGGGCGCTGCGTTGACCGTGCCGGTCGGGCCGAGCGTCGTCACCCAGGCGATCGGCCGCGGCAGAACGAAGGCCGTCAGGATCTTGTAGCGATCGTGATGGTTCACGTCGGAGACGGCGTATTGCATTTCAGGCCCTCAGTTACTCGGCTCGACCTTCACGCCGGTCCGTTCGGTGATCAGCTTGTAATGCTCGATGCGGCGATGCTTGGCGAAGTTGAACACGGTGTTGCGGATATAGTCGCCCAGCGCCAGGTCGCAATCATAGGAGATCACCTCGTCCTCCTCGGTGACGGCCTTGGCGACGATCTCGCCGGTCGGCGCCACGATCACCGAGCAGCCATACATGCCGAAGCCGTCCTCCTTGCCGGCCTTGGCCGTCGCCACCACCCAGATGCCGTTCTGATAGGCGTTGGCCTGGCACGACAGCAGGTGGTGGAACACGCGGATATAGGGCGGCTCGGTCGGATGATAGATGTTCTCGGTCGGCGTGTTGTAGCCCAGCACCACCATCTCGGCGCCCTTCAGCGCCATGACGCGGAAGGTCTCGGGCCAGCGCCGGTCGTTGCAGATGCATTGCCCGACCAGCACGTCCTCCTTGAACATCTTCCAGACATTGAAGCCGAGATCGCCGACTTCGAAATAGCGTTTCTCCAGATGCTGGAACGGCGCCTTGGGCAGGTGGTCGCTGTGGCCGGGCAGATGGATCTTGCGGTATTTGCCGACGATGCGGCCGTCGGGGCCGACCAGGATGGAGGTGTTGAAATGGCGGGTCTTGCCCTCCTCCTCGGTGAGCTCGGCATAGCCCAGGTAGAAGCCGATGCCCTTGGAGCGCGCCAGCTCGAACAGCGGCAGGGTCTCGGGGCTCGGCATCTGCGCCTCGAAATACTTGTCGACCTCCTCCTGGTCTTCCATCCACCAGCGCGGGAAGAAGGTGGTGAGCGCCAGCTCGGGAAACACCACGAACTTCGAGCCGCGCGAATCGGCCTCCTTCAGCATCTCGACCAGCCGCTTGACCACGCTCTTGCGGCTGTCGGCGCGATGGATGGCGCCGAGCTGGGCGGCGGATACTTTTAGACGACGGGACACGACGGTAACTCCTCTATCCGGTTATCCTGAGTGCAGCGAAGGCCTGCCCCGAGCGTAGCCGAAAGGATCTCATTGCCGCACGCGCCGAGACGATTTTCTCATGGATACACCATAGCAAACTTTACGCCGTCCGGATCAAAGAGGAGGGTAGTGCGAAAGTTTTAACGACCTGACTGGGCATCATCGCTTCTTGCTCTCGTAGCATTCAAACCAACGACTGGGTAACCTTGCTTCATGACACAAGACAGCAGCGCCTATTGGAAGAAATCCAGAGTGGAGCTCCGGGCGGCAGGGTTCGACCCGGACCGGACGGCGCAGACCAATGCCGTGGTTACCATCGCCAGCGCCTACACGAACGCGCATCGATGCAACAATCGGGTCCGCAGCATCACCGACCTGCTGGTCGACCTCATTGCCGAACGCGGCGGGCAAGGTCTGATCGTCGGTGCGCCCGCGGTATCTGACGCGCTGACGCAAGGGACTCCCACGGCAGGCTACAGCCTCGTGTCCCGCGACGTCGTCGCGGATTGCTTCGAGATCGGTCATTACGCTCATCACGGCGACGCGATGATCGTGATCTCCGGCTGCGACAAGACCGGCGCCGCCGCGCTGATGCCGCTGGCACGCACCAATGCGTTCGGCTTGGTGCTGTACCCGGGAACCAGCTCGCCCGGCAAAGTGACGTTCGGACCATGGGCGAAAAAAGGCACGAACCTCACGATCATGGACTGGGCCGAGGGCCGTGCGGCCAACGAGGCGGGCCGGCTCTCGGATGCCGAATTCCTGGAGCTCGAGCGCAACGTGATGCCCGGCAGCGGCACCTGCGGCGCGATGTTCACGGCCAATACGATGAGCACCCTTGCCGAGGCGATCGGCATGATGCTGCCGCGCGGCGCCTCGCATCCGGCGGACTATGATGCGAAGAGCGACATTCACGACGATGTCCGGGCGCAGGCGCGGGCATCGGTCGAGGCGTTGTATCGCCTGATCGCCGCCGGCATTCGACCGCTCGACATCATGACCGAGCGCGCCTTCGAGAACGCGATCGCAACGGTCTATGCAATGGGCGGCTCGACCAACATGTACCTGCATCTGCTGGCCATTGCGCGGCAAGCCCAGGTGCCGATCACGATCGAACGCATCCAAGAGGTCGGTGAGCGCATACCGCTGCTCGCCAACCTCCAGCCCCATGGCCCGTATGCCATGACGAGCCTGCATGCGATCGGCGGCGTGCCGATCGTCATGAAGGAGCTGCTGCGGGTGGGCCTGCTGCATGGCGACGTGCTGACGGTCACCGGCAAGACCCTGGCGGAAAACCTAGAAGCGGTGCCGACGCTGGAGCAGATCGGCGCGCAGGACATCGTGTTTCCGGTAGCCAAGCCGATCGCGCCGGCCAACCACCACATCAGCGTGCTGAAGGGCAATCTCGCGCCGGAAAGTTGTCTCTTGAAGCTCAGCGGCAAGACGCTGGAGAAAGGGCAATTCCGCGGTACGGCGCGGGTATTCGAATCCGAGGCCGATGCGATGACGGCCATCCGGGCCGGCCAGATCGTGGCCGGCAACGTTGTCGTGGTGCGCAATGTCGGTCCGGTCGGCGGGCCGGGCATGCCCGAAATGGTGATGCTCACCATCCAGCTCCAAGGGCGCGGCCTCGGGGAAGATGTCGCGCTGATCACTGACGGCCGCTTTTCCGGCGTGTCCCATGGAATCCTGATCGGGCATATCTCGCCGGAGGCGGCCCGCGGCGGTCCGATTGCGGCGGTCCGCGATGGCGATGCCATCGTGATCGATCCCCGCGCGCGGACGTTGAACCTGGACGTTTCCGATGAAGAGATCGCCAAACGCATGTCTGACTGGCGGGCACCCGATTTGGCTACACGGGCTCGTCCGGGATCAGTCCATCACAAGTACGTTCGACTGGTGTCGTCCGCTCACTACGGCTGCGTGGTGTGACGCTGCGGCGACAATTGTGTGCTTAGAATAACGGCTTCGCGCCGAAGCGCGACATCGCCTGCAGCTCTGGCGCGGTCTGGCCTTGCGGCTTGGCTGAATCGGGCGAGGCGCAGGGCAGGAACTGGCCCGAACCGCGTTGCGCATTGAGCTTGCCGTTCTCGACCACGACCCGGCCGCGACTCACGACCGTGATCGGCCAGCCTTTGATCTGGCGGCCCTCGTAGGGGCTGTAGCCGACGTTGTCGTGCAGGTCCTTCCAGCGAATGGTCACGTCCTTGTCGGCGTCCCAGATCGCGAAGTCGGCGTCGGAGCCGACGGCGATGGTGCCCTTGCGCGGATAGAGGCCGTAGAGCTTGGCGTGGTTGGCCGAGGTCAGCGCCACGAACTGCTGCAGGGTGATGCGGCCCTTCTGCACGCCTTCGGAGAACAGCATCGGCAGGCGGATCTCCAGGCCCGGCACGCCGTTGGCCATCTCCTTGAAGGTCGTCTTGTCGCCCTTGGGAATCTTGCCCTTCTCGTTGAACTGGTAGGGCGCGTGATCGGACGAAAAGGTCTGGAACGTTCCATCCTTCAGCGCGGCCCACACCGCCTCCTGCGCCTCGGCATCGCGCGGCGGCGGGCTGCAACACCACATCGCGCCCTCGACGCCGGGCTTGTCCATGTCCTGGGCGGTGAGCGCGATATATTGCGGGCAGGTCTCGCCGAAGATTTTTAGCCCCTTCTTCTGCGCCTGGCGCAGGGTTTCGATCGCTTCGACCTCGGACATATGGACGAGGAGCAGCGGCGCATCGACCAGGCGCGCCAGCGAGATCGCGCGATTGGTCGCCTCGGCCTCGGCCACGCGTGCATGGGCGATGGCGTGGAACTTGGGCGCGACGTGCCCCTGGTCCACCAGATGATGCGCCAGCCACTGGATCATGTCGTGGTTCTCGGCATGCACCATCACCAGCGCGCCTTCGCGCCGAGCCAGCGCCAGGATGTCGAGCATCTGGTAGTCGCTGACCCTGAGCGCCTCGTAGGTCATGTAGATCTTGAACGAGGTGTAACCGTCCTTGATCAGCGCCGGCAGCTCCTGGCCCAGCACCTGCTCCGACGGGTCGGAGATGATCAGATGGAAGGCGTAGTCGATCACCGCCTTGGGTGTCGCCGCTTCGTGATAGTCCTTCACCACTTGGCGCAGCGACATGCCGCGATGCTGGGCGGCGAAGGGGATGACCGTGGTCGTGCCGCCGAACGCCGCCGAAACAGTGCCGGTATAAAAATCGTCGGCGCACATCACGCCCATGCCGGACTTCTGCTCGATATGGCAGTGACTGTCGACGCCGCCCGGCAGCACGAACTTGCCCGCCGCATCGATCTCGCGCGCGGCGGTGCCCTTCACGTCGGCGCCCAAGGCGGCGACCTTGCCGTCCTTGACGGCGATATCGCCTTCGCTCTGGCGCTCGGCGGTGACGATCTTGGCGTTGCGGACGATCAGGTCGTAGTCGGCCATCACCCCTACTCCGCCGCGACCTTCGTCGCTCGACCGGACGCCGCGAGGCGCCGCTCCAGCCGCTGAACCAGCCCGTTGAGCTCGGCGCGGTCGGTCGCGGTGAGCGACGATCCCGGCGCGCGTTGCCGGGGACTTTTGATGGCGCCGCGGCGGTACAGCACCTCCTTGCGCAACGCCAGCCCGATCGCGGACTGCTGCTCGTGGCGGACGAGGGGCAGGTAGATGTCGAACAGGTCCTCGGCCTCCTCGGTCTCGCCGGCGGCGAACAGCTCGTAGGCCTGCACCAGCATCTCCGGGTAGGCAAAGCCCGTCATGGCGCCGTCGGCGCCACGCCGCATTTCCTGCGGCAGGTAGAGCCCGCCATTGCCGACCAGGATAGAGACGCGCCGACGACCCGGCTTCTTTTCGCCTTCGCGCACGCGTGAGAGCTTGGCGAGACCCGGTGCGTCCACGTGCTTCAGCATGACGAGCTGCTTGAAGTCGTCGACCAGTCGCTCGAACACCGACGGGGCGAGATAGACTCCCGTGCTCTGCGGATAGTCCTGGTGGACGACGGGAATGTCTGGCCCAAGCGCCTTGAAGACCTGCGCATAGTAGTTGTAGACGCCGTCGTCGCCCTTGAGTCCGGGCGGTGGCGCCACCATGACGCCTGATGCGCCCGCGACCATGACCTCGTGCGACAGGCGACGGACGTTTTCCAGCCCGGCGTGGCTCACGCCGACGATCACCTGCCGGCCCTGGGCGCGGTCGATCACACGGTTGACTACAGACAATGACTCTTCCGCGGTGAGCTTGTGCGCCTCGCCCATCATGCCGAGCAGCGTGAACCCGTGGACGCCGCATTGCAGATAGAAATCGGTCAGAGTGTCGACGCTCTGCAGGTCGAGCGCGCCCTCGTCGGTGAAGGGCGTGGCGGCGATGATGAAGACGCCTTTGGCATCTTCGGTGAGTTTTGCGGTCATGGCCTGATCATGCCAGTCTCGCCAGCGAAGGGAAGAAAAGATGAGCGCCAAGATCACGCATGTTCGCCGCCTCGACCATGCGGTCGCCTGGGACGAGTCCGAGCAACGGCATGTCTACCTTGCCGACGCCGACCTGGTGTTCCGGGGCAGCGAAATCCTGCATGTCGGGCCAGGCTACGCCGGGCCGGCGGACAGTGTCGTCGATGGCGCGGGCTTCATGGCGATCCCGGGCTTCGTCAACGTGCACAGCCATCCTTTTTC
>WNFA01005953.1_pt1 | contig 11252 bp, 10 predicted proteins | sample 5400481 | NCBI WGS metagenome assembly WNFA01 (sample SAMN13153340, study PRJNA577476) | soil metagenome | isolation source: 120 cm saprolite under Douglas fir tree site 2 hole 1 replicate 2 | place: USA:California | collected 2015-04-18
CGCCGCCACATCGTGACAGCCTGGAACCCCGCCGAGATCGACAGGATGAAACTGCCCCCGTGTCACGTCCTCTTTCAGTTCTACGTGGCAGATGGACAGCTTTCTTGCCAGATGTACCAGCGCAGCGCCGACATTTTCCTCGGCGTGCCGTTCAACATCGCCTCCTATGCGCTGCTCACCCTGATGGTGGCGCAAGTCTGCGGCCTGAGGCCGGGCGAGTTCGTGCACGCGCTGGGCGATGCGCACCTCTATCTCAATCATTTGGAACAGGCAAAAGAGCAACTCGCGCGCTTGCCGCGGTCGCTGCCGCGCTTGCGGCTGAACCCGGCGGTGAGGGATATTTTCGGTTTCCGCTACGAGGATTTCACCCTCGAGGCTTACGACCCGCACCCCGCGATCAAAGCTCCGATCGCAGTCTAGAGAGCAGCCGTGTGCTCGGGTGCGGAGCGGCGCAGCAGCGCCGCTTCACTCGCCGCGGCAGCGGGCGGCTGGGAAGCAGGCAGCGGCACCGCAGTGCCGTCGATCGGAGCAGTCAGTACATCCCGGCCCGTTTCCTTTCCCGAAGAGTCGCGGTAGACCAGCTCGTTCGTGTCGAAATCGTACTCGGGATGTCGCGCATCATTCCACCGGTTGAGGAACACCATATAGAAGGGTACGAAGAGGCCCTGGCGCGGCTCGCGGTGCTGCAGGGCGAACACGAATTCGGGCTGCTCTTTGACCGCGAATCCGCTGTGGCAATGCTGCACCCAGACATAGTCGCCGAGCACGATGAGCTTCCAGAACGGTTCTTCATCGTAGAACTTGACTTCCACCTTCTTGCCGAACTTGCGCAGCCCCGAGAGATACCCGACTGTCGCCTCGATCTCGGTGTGCAGAGTTTGCACCGTGATCTCCGATGGCAGGGAATCTGCCCGCTCGCGCAGTGCCTTTCCAATCGGGTTGACCAGCATCACTCGGATCTCGTAGGCCTTCTCGATCACACCTCGCAGCAAGCTGTCGTCGGCGACGAACGTGTCGTAGCCGGTCAAGGTCAGCACGAACGCGTCGCGCGCGGCCGGAAGCTGGCTCACCAGCGCGCGTTCCCGCCGCCTCGACCACCAGCCGGCGCCGGCGTTGCGCGCGTACACGAGGGATGCGAGCCGCGCGGTGAGGACCCGTTGGCGGTGATCCCAAGCGATCTTCGCCAGGTTGAACAGCAACGCAAGGACCGAGGCCAGGCCCACTTCAGTCGCGAGCAGGAGATTCGCGTTGTTCTGGACCTCAGGCCACCACTCGTTCAGGATGTAGTTCGCTACCCCGGGAAGCGAGAAAGCGATCGCGACTGCGAGCACGGTGATGGCGCCGTGCGAAAGGATCGTCGTGGCGGTCGAGGTCCGCGAGCGTTTGCGCCAGATTGTTGTGCGCGGCGGCCGACCGCGGATGAACGAGAACGGCCCGCCGGAAGGCCCGTTCCGCCGCCTCGTAGTCGCCGGCCCGATAGGCGGTATTTCCCAGGCCCATGAGCGCCATGAGCTGGTCGGGCCAGCGCTCGAGTGCGCGCTCGTAGGCTCCCCGCGCCGACGCGGGCGGGCCGGTCTTCTCGAGCCGCGCCACGGCGCTCAAATAGTCGCCTGCATGCACGCTCGCCGGCAAGCGTCGGGGCGGCAACGCGAGCATCGCCCAATAGCCGCCGCGTCGCCAAGTGTGCTCGAAGGTGCTGAGCGGCATCTGCAGGCGCCGCTCTTCGCCGGAGCGCAAGGTGATGCTGCGCGCCTTGAGGTCATAGCCGATCGCGACCGCGTAGTGCCAGACGGGATGCCAGTCCAGCGCAAGGTTCTGCAGCACCAGCACGGGGTTTCCCTCGGCGATCTCGGTGAGGAGATCCGAAAGATTCGGCTTGAGCTCGATCGCGACGAAGCCGTTGCGGCGCGCCGCCGCTAGCATCTCGATCTGCAAGCTCCCGTGCCGATCCGGGAGGTAGACCTGCGGCCGCAGCGCCTCGGGCTCGATCGTCTTGCCCCCGGCTCCGAGCACCATCGCGAGAGCGGCCGGACCGCATTGATAGTCGTCCTGCGAGTAAAAAGGAACCGCGCCGATCTCGGCGCGCTGCGGGATTCCGGAGGAATCGCTCCCGACCAGGGCTTGCAGCTGCGGCGTGGCGCAGCCTGCAAGCCCGAGAAGAAAGATGCCCGCCGCCGTTAGGCGGCGGGCGACACACCGGCGCGGCCGAGAGGGGAGGATCACTTGGCCGGCCGGGTGAAGCTGAAAACCTTGGTGAAGCCCAGAATATCCGTTATGAGAAGGGTCACGAACACGAGAAACCCAATTACCAGCGCGGTCTCGATCCCGCTGCCCGCTGCGGGAAGCGAATCGAACCGCGCGGCGACCTGTTCCACTTCGTCATCGCTCAAGGCGTCGACGCGGGCCCTCGCATCGTCGGCACTCACGCCTTGCCGCTCGAGCGCGGCCCGGACGTCGGCCCGGTCGAAAAGCGAACCCAGAAACTCGCGTGCCGAAAGCGGCGCCTGCCGGGTGGTCCCGACCCGATCGGTTGCGACCAGCTCGGCCTGCGCGGCCGGAATCGGCAGCCCCAAGGTGCACAGGGCGACGACAAGAGCGCCTGCGACGGTCCGGTTAAGGCTTGGCATTTTCGTTCCTCCTCGCTTGAATAAAGTGGGGTTTTTCTTATACCCGACTTTTTTCATGTGCGCACGAGTTTGCCTTCCACTACCCTGACCTTGTCGCCCACGGCGAGGGTGGGCGGGCTCGAAAGAGAAACGGTGCGAAAGGAGCCGTCATCCATGCGCACCGTCACACGATACGCGTAGCGCTTTTTCACGTTCCTCTCGGTCTCGTCTCCGGTGATTGCGCCTGCGACGGTCCCGAGGATCGTCGTGGCGGCGTTGCCGTTTCCGCCGTCTGCCCGGTTGCCTGCGGCGGCGCCGCTGAGCCCGCCGGCGACGGTGCCGACGTCGCGCGGCTCATCGCGTACCTCTATCGTCCGGATGGACTCGACGGTGCCGCATAAGGCACAACTGGCGGCCGGAACCGACTGGCTTCCGGGGTCGGCCGGCCGCGCGTCGCCCTGCTTCGGCGACAGCCCGCTGGGCAGTAAGCCCGTCATGGCGCCGACGCCGATCACGCCCGCGATCAGCACCGAAACCGCCGGTCCTGCGATAAGTGGATCGATCCGCATTTATCCCGATTCGGAGCGCGCCTGCTTCAGTAAATTTCTTTCTCCGCCGCTAGGAGTGCAATCCCCGTGCCAAGATGAAACTTTCAAGCTAACTCAACGGGTTACTCGAAAATCCGGGATGCCAAATTTTCTCGATACGTCGCCTGTCAGCGACGCTTTCCGGCAACCGAAGAAAATCAAGCTGATGGGAAAGGAATTTCCTTGTCGCCACTGGGCGACAGGGCGACAAGATCCGCGCTTCGGGGGTTCAGGCCTTTTCGGGCTTGAACATCTTCGGCTCGAGCTGGTGACGCTCGAGCAGCTTGTAGAACTCCGTACGATTGCGTTGCGCGAGCTTCGCCGCTTGCGTCACGCTGCCTCCGGTCATGCGCAGAATGCGAACCAGGTATTCGCGCTCAAAGACGCCTCGCGCCTCCTCGAGCGAGGCGAGCTGCGCGGGTTCTTCCTTCAGCGCCTGCTGGACGAGTGTGGCGGGCACGACGCTCGAGGCGCAGAGCGCAACCACCTGCTCGATCACGTTGACGAGCTGGCGCACGTTGCCCGGCCAGGGTGCCGCAAGCAGCATCTGGAGCGCCTCCGGAGCGAATGCGCGGACGTCCTTTCCGTAACGCCCGGCCGTCGCGCCGAGGTAATGAGTCGCCAAGGGAACGATGTCTTCGCGCCGCTCCGAGAGGGGCGGGAGAACGAGCGAGACGACGTTGAGGCGATAGTAAAGGTCCTCGCGGAACCGCCCGGCTTTCATCTGGACGTCGAGGTCGCGATGCGTGGCGGAGATGATCCGTACGTCCACCGCCGTCCCTTGAGTTGCACCGACCGCACGCACCTCACGATCTTGCAGTACCCGCAATAGCTTGGCTTGCAAAGCAAGAGGCATATCGCCGATCTCGTCCAGGAACAGCGTCCCTCCGTCCGCTGCGGGGACAAGCCCCTTGTGGTCGTAGATCGCGCCGGTGAACGAGCCCTTGCGGTGTCCGAACAATTCGGATTCGAGCAGATTTTCAGGGATGGCGGCGCAATTGACCGCAACGAAAGGTCCCCCCGAGCGCCGGCTCGCGCGGTGTATCGCGCGCGCGAGGAGTTCCTTTCCCGTGCCGCTCGCGCCCTGGATGAACACGCTCGCTTCCGACTGGGCGACCAGGCGCGCTTGATGGAGCACGTTCTCCATTTTCGGGCTTTGCGTCACCAAGCCTTGCCGCCAGTCCCCGTCGTTCCCGCCTTGTCCGGCTCCGGAAAGCCGCAGCGCCTGCTCGACCTGATCGAGCAGGTGCTTTCCGTCGAACGGCTTGGACTGAAAGCCGAAAACCCCGCGGCGTGTGGCGGCGACCGCGTCTGGGATCGTGCCGTGCGCAGTCAGGATGATGACCGGAAGGGTGGGCGCCTGCTTGCGGATCTCGTCGAACAAGGTCAACCCGTCCATTCCGCCCATCTTGAGGTCCGTAATGACGAGCTCGGGGCGCGACGCCGCGAGCATGGCGAGCGCCTTCTCGCCGCTCTCGGCTCCCTTCACGCTGTGGCCAGCGGCGGTAAGCCGTAGGGAAATGAGCTTCAGAATATCCGGATCGTCGTCTACGAGAAGAATCGTGCTCATCTTGGCCGCGCTTGCTCGCGCTCTATGATCTTGCGCTCGACCGCCTTCAGCGCCTCGAGTTGTTCCTTCAGTTGGGCCGTGCGGCGCTGCTCGCGCAAGCGCTCGCCGATCTGCGCGTGAAGCAGCCCGGCAAACTGCTGCATTGGGCCCGGCGGCGATTCGGAAGTTCCCGTGCCCGCGAGGGACTCAAGCAGGCCCGCGGCCTTGGCATCGTCGTTGAACGCCGTTCCGGGCAGGGCGAGCAGGAGGGCAAGCCTGACGCGCCCGTAAGCGCCACGATCCTTGGTGAATATCTGGCTCGAAGCGTTCAATTCGCGCTGCTGTTCTTCGGCCTGGAGCGCCGCGACTCTCTGGGTGTAGGCGATCAGGTCGATGATCTGGCGCGATTCCTGGCTTTCACGAGCCGAAGAGGTTCCCGGGAATGGGGCGAGATAGGCGCATCCGGCTAGCGCGACCGCGCAGGAGAGGGCTGCAACTGTCCGCATCATGACTCGGGACGCGGCGTCCCGGACGCGAGCGTGACGCGGAAGTGGGCGCCGGCCGCGGGGCCCTTCACGACCTCGATTCGCCCGCCGTGAGCGACCACGAATTCCCTCGCGATGGCCAGACCCAGACCGCTCCCCCGCACGCGACCGTGATGGACGTCTTCGCCCTGATAAAACCAATCGAAAATCCGGTCGTGATCCTCGGGGGGAATTCCCGGACCCGCGTCTCTTACGTCAAACACCACCTCGTCTCCCTCTCGTCGCAGCGCAAGGGAAATCATACCCTCATCCGGCGAGTATTTGACCGCATTGGAGACCAGATTCGCAGCGACGGCGCGCAATTTTTCCTCGTCCGCCTGAAGGATGACCGGGTCCAGCAGCAGGTCGGCGCGGATGCCGCGGGCCTGGATCGCGAGCCGGTGATCGTCGAGCACCTGCTCCACGACCTCGTCGAATCGCACTGCCGTCAGCTCCAGGCGCCCCACGCTCTCCTGCGCGCGATGATAGTTGAGCAGGCCCTCGATCAGCTGCTGCAATTGCACGCTCTTTTGCTGGAGAATTTCGACGATTTCGCGTTGTCCCAACGAAAGCGGACCGGCAGTGCCTTCGGCGAGCAGCTCGGATCCTTCGCGAAGTGCCGTCAGCGGCGTTTTCAGCTCGTGAGATACGTGCCGCAGGAACAAGCGCTTCTGTTGCTCGAGCTCGATCAGGCGCTGACGCAGCCAATCGAGCCGGCTGCCCAGGTATTTCAGGTCCGCGGGCCCGCCGACCCGGATGTCGCCTTCGAACTCGCCTGCGCCGAGGCGCCGGATCGCCTGGTCGAGCTGGCGGATCGGTCTGGCGATGAGAAGGGTGACCCCGACCGCAAGGAGTATCCCCAGCGGTATCGTCGCAGCGAGCTGCAGCCACAGGATGCGCTGCGCGCGCTCGCCCGTGCGTCGCATCGATTCCACCTCGCGGTCGATCAAAGCGTTGCTTGTATTGAGGACGTCCCGCGCCAGCTCCGACAATACCACGTAGCCTTCCACGAGCGCCTTCTTGTCAGCCTCCGTCTTCGGTCTGCCGAGCAACTGCTCGTAAAGCCCCTGCTCCTTGTCGATCGTGTTGTTGAGCTCGTTCAGCTGCGGCTCGTCGAGCGGCTGCAGGGACAGCTCGCTGGTATTCGCCTTGAAGTTCGCCCTGAGCCGAGCGTAGTCCTTGAGGAGGTCCTCATCGTCGAGGATGAGATACTGGCGCACCACCCGTTCCAGCGCGGTGGTTTGCTCGACCAGGAGGCGGCTGCCGCGTGAGGCCTGCGCTGCTTGAGATACCGCGGTCTGGCTCTGACCTGCCAGCTGTTCGACGTACACCGCGGCATTGTAAAAAGCAACGATGAGCGGTGCCGCGACGAGCGCGAAGGCGAGCAACAGCAAGCTCAGGAACGATCGCGGGTAATACCGCAGGGGGAAGTCGAGCCCGATTTTCATGGCCCGCTATAATGCCGCAGTTTTCCGCATCGTGAACTTGCTGCCCCCTCCCGTCGGCTCGAAATGACCGGCATTTCGCGCATTGCCATCATCGCTGCCGTGGCGCGCAACGGCGTCATCGGCCGACGCAACCGGATGCCCTGGCATTTGCCCGAGGACTTGAAGCGCTTCAGGCGGCTTACGCTGGGCCACGCGGTGATCATGGGTCGCCGAACGTTTGAATCGATCGGCAAGCCCCTTGCCGGCCGAAACAATATCGTGGTCACCCGCTCGCCCGATTGGACCGGCTCGGGCTGCCACGCCGCCCATTCGATCGAAACCGCCCTCGCAGCGGTTCACGAGCGGGAGGAAGCGTTCGTCATCGGCGGCGCGGAGATCTATGCGCTCGCTCTTCCATTCGCCTGCCGCCTCTATATCACCGAGATCGAGCGCGACTTCGAGGGCGACGCGTTTTTCCCGGAGTTCGACCGTTCACGATGGCGCGAGATCTCGCGTGAGTCGCGCGTTCTCGGCGGGGCGGTAGGCTTCAGCTACGACTTCGTCGCGTACGATCTGCGCGCGTGACTTCGCGCCACGAATCGCCACATCAGGCTTTCACGTTGTCCCCGACCACAACGCAGTTACGTCCCGAGCGCTTGGCCCGATACAGGGCAGCGTCGGCGACTCGCAGCACCTCGTGCCCGCTCTCGCCGTGATCGGGAAACATCCCGATGCCCACCGATATCGTGATGGGTCCGACGCGCCGGCCCTCGTACTCGATCTCGAGCTCCTGCACCCCCCGGCGGAGCTTTTCGGCGCGCTCCAAGACCGTGCCCTGCAGGGCCGGTGCCATGACCAGCACGAACTCTTCGCCGCCATAGCGGGAGACGATATCCTCGCCCCGGGCGGCGGACAGCATGTACTGACCGATTGCACGCAACACCGCATCCCCTGCCGCGTGGCCGAGCGTGTCGTTGAAGCGCTTGAAGTTGTCGATGTCGATCATCATCACGCCGAAGGGCTGGCTGCTGCGCCGGGCACGGCTCTCTTCCCGCCCGAGCGACTCTTCGACGTAGCGGCGGTTATGCAGACCGGTCAGTCCGTCATGTACAACCTGGTCCTGCAGGCGGAGGTTTGACTGCGTCAGTTCCTGTTCCGCCCATAAGCGCTTTTTGATCTCTTGGTCCAGGGCGGCCCTCACCACTTCGAGCTGCGCGTCGCGCTCGGCGACGCCGCGATCCAGTTGAGCGTTCAACCGTTCGAGATTCGCCGTGTGCCGGTGGAGCTTCCGGGCGATCGGGCGCAAGAACGAGTCGATGGATTGATGCTCGGAATGCGGTTCCACGGGCGGTCGGCTCGGCGCGGAAAGAGCCGCATCGACGACCGCGAGCAGGTTCTCGGGGTTGACCGGCTTGGCGACGAAGAACGCGCCAAAGGAGCTCGCCAGGGCCTCGGCTTCGGCCGCGATGTAGGCGGCGGCCCGAAACACCACCCGCGGCTGGACCGAGTCCGGTTCTTGGCGCAGGTTGAGGACGAACTGACAACCGTCCATGCCCGAGGTGAGTACGTCGATGATCACCAAGTCGGGCTTTTCGGCGCGAGCGATCCTCAGCGCTTCCTCGCCGTCGCAAGCCTCCAGCAACCGGTGCCCGCGGTCCCGGAGCAGCGTCGCAACAAAGCGCAGATTGACGGGTCTGTCCTCGATGGTAAGAATCGTGGCCACGATCCTCTCCGATTTTCGTCCGGTGCTCAGAAAGCCGTTAGGCCCGCTCCCGGACAGCTGATTGCGGATGAGATGATTATGCCCCCGTCATGGGTCAATACAGGTAACAAAAATGTCACGGAAGGTGAGCCGAAAGGAGGGGTTCGGGAAGCCGTCGCAGACCCCCTCACCCCGCAGACTCACGTATCGGCCTGGTAGAAGCGCCTAGGGTCGCGTCATTCGCCCAGCATTGAACCGCTCAACCGCTGGCGCTTCGGCTCGGCCTTGAACCACTTGACCGCAGCCGCCTCGTCTCTAAAACTCTGAACGTTGACGCCATGCTGGCGCCCGATCAATTCGATGTACTGATGGGAAATGCCGAGCTCCTCGGAATCACCCAGCAGCGCGATCTTATGTGATGGATCGACGCTGAGCTTCTTGAAATACGCGAGAAATCCGGACCGCTCGACCGTGAAAACCGGGTTCGAGGAACGCACACAGATCAGCACCGATGATCGCTGATACCTCGTTGCGGCGCCAGCGACGATTTGCAGAAATTCCCGCGTTTCCTCCATCGTCTCACGATTGAAAAGTTCGGCCTTCAAATATTCCGGCTCTATGGTGACTTTGTACAACATGTTTACAGGGCGCAGCGCCTCCACCCGCCTCGGGTAACCGGGAAAATCGATGCCACGATTCGCAGACTAGCCGAGTAGGAAAGCATCACCAAAACATACTTCGTATCAAAACGAAATGAAGAATTGTCACGGTGCAAATAGCCTTTACGGATCAGCTACGCGCCCACTCGGGAAATCCCCGCTGCACTTGTAAGGGAATTCCTGACAGGTCCTTCCCTGCTTGCATGGGAAACGGAGCTTTGATTGCCATATTCCAAAAAAAAAGTAGCAAAGCAGCTACCTCCAGTCGCTCGTTTGCCACAAGAAATTCGCGATCGCGCTATAGCAGGCAGAAACCCGATTCGCTATCATGAAATTCTGCTTGTTAAGCACCCTTCCCTCCCGGTGCAAATGCGGGCAGGCAGCCCCGGCACTCGCCGGGGTTTTTTTCGAGCCGAACGTCTTCACCGTTTACATCGCCTCGGAGGAAACGACCGTTTTGTCGGTCATGCTGCCGAGCTCGGCCTTCAGCACTTGCACCTCCTGCTCGAGGACAGCATAGGTCGCCTCCGCGTTTTCGCGGTCGTTTTTCAAGCTCAGCCCTTCCAGTATCCCCGCCGCTTCCTGCGCCGCGGGTGCGGAAAGGCTGCGGAACATCCCGCGCAAGGTGTGGACGGCGTAGGTAAAGCGGTCGGTGTTCCCGGTTTTCATGGCCTCGCGGGCGCTCGCCATGAGCGGCACGCATTCCTGCAAGAACAGTTTCGTAATTTCGCCGAGCAACTGCACGTCGCCGTCGACCCGATCGAGCAACGCCGCACGATCGAGCACGATTTTTCGCGTCGATTTCGACCGCCCGCCGCAGACAAGATGCAGCCGTTCGATGGCTTCGAGCAGCGTCGCCGGCTGGATAGGCTTGATTAAATAGCCGTCCATGCCGGCTTTCAGGCAACGTTCGCGATCGCCCACCATCGCATGCGCGGTCAATGCGACGATGGGAGTGTATTCGCCGGTAATTTTTTCCCGGCTTCGAATTGCCCTGGTAGTTTCAATACCGTCCACCCTGGGCATCTGCACGTCCATGAGGATAAGATCGAAATGCTTGTCTTCGAGCGTCTTCAGGGCCGCGGCGCCGTTGTCCGCCGCAACGACTCTGTAACCCTCTTTCTCAAGCACATGCTGGGCAAGTCTGCGGTTTACGGGATTGTCCTCGACCAGCAAAATATCCAGCGCCAGCCTGCTTCTTTGCGCCTGCCCCGACACAGCCGGTGCCCGCCGGGCTCTGGTACGGGACGAAACGCCGACCACGGAGCGGACCGCATCCAGCAGTTCCGACTCCTTGACCGGCTTGCTCAGGCAGGACCAGACCCCGCCATCGATGCGGTCTCCCGGGCGCTGCAAGGCCGAGCCGAGCACGATCACGGCCTGGACCCCGGGGCGCGGGCTCTCGCTTATCTGTGCTGCGAATTCATAGCTATCCACGCCGGGCAAGGTGTCATCCAGAAGCACCAGTCGGAACGGCGCCTTCGCCTGTTTCGCCCGCTCCAGGAATTCCGTTGCGGATTTGCAGCCTTCCGCTTCGTGGGCCTCGATGTTCCATCGTCTCAGCGTTTCCACGAGGATGCGGCGACTCACGGGATGGTCTTCCACCACCAGGGCCCGGAGTCCCTTGAAATCGATAGCGCCCGGTTCGACTTGCGCCGCGGTCTGCAGGCCGAAACGCACCGTGAAGTGGAAAACGCTTCCCTTGCCCGGCTCGCTTTCGACCCAGATCTTTCCGTCCATCATTTCCACTAGGCGCGCCGAAATCGTCAACCCCAGTCCGGTGCCCCCGTAAATGCGCGCCGTCGAAGTGTCGCCCTGCAGGAACGGCGCAAAGATGGCGGTCTGTTTTTCCTCGTCGATGCCGACGCCCGTGTCGCTCACGGTGAAATAACAGCTCCCGTCGCTTTGATCGCTCGATTGGGGTTGAACGCGCATCACCACTTCGCCGCGCTCGGTGAACTTGATGGCATTGCCCGCCAGGTTGAGAACGATCTGGCGCAACCGGACCGGGTCGCCGAGCAGCGTATCCCGGGTGTCGGGCGCAATTTCATAGGCGAGTTCCAGGCCCTTCCTGTGGGCCTCGAGCGCCAGGGTCTTCATGGTGTCGCCCAGGCTCTCGCGCAGCGAGAACGGGATGGTCTCGACCTCCAGCCGACCGGCCTCGATCTTCGAGAAATCGAGAATGTCGTTGATGACCG
>WNFA01007081.1_pt1 | contig 11251 bp, 10 predicted proteins | sample 5400481 | NCBI WGS metagenome assembly WNFA01 (sample SAMN13153340, study PRJNA577476) | soil metagenome | isolation source: 120 cm saprolite under Douglas fir tree site 2 hole 1 replicate 2 | place: USA:California | collected 2015-04-18
CGACGGCGGTGGTCTGGCCGAGCCCCTCGCGCGTGGTCTGGTAGACCGCTTCGTAGGTGAGCGTGCCCGAGCGCGAGACGATGCCGACCTTGCCGGGCTTGAAGATGTTTCCCGGCATGATGCCGATCTTGCATTCGCCCGCGGTCATCACGCCCGGGCAGTTCGGCCCGATCAGACGCGATCTCGAGCCCGCCAACGCGCGTTTGACCTTCACCATGTCGAGCACGGGAATGCCCTCGGTGATGCAGACGACGAGCGGGATCTCGGCCGCGATCGCCTCGCAGATCGCGTCGCCGGCGCCGGCCGGCGGCACGTAGATCACGCTGGCGTCGCAACCGGTCTTTGCCTTCGCTTCGGCGACGGTATCGAACACCGGCAGGCGGAGATGGCTCGCGCCGCCTTTGCCGGGCGAGGTGCCGCCGACCATCCTGGTGCCGTAGGCGATCGCCTGCTCGGAATGAAAGGTGCCGTTTCTGCCGGTGAAGCCCTGGCAGATTACCTTGGTGCTCTTGTCGATGAGGATCGACATCAGCGGCGCTCCCTCACCGCTTTCACGATCTTCTGAGCGGCGTCGTCGAGGTCGTCGGCGGGCGTGACGTTGAGGTTCGACCTGGCGATGATGTCCTTGCCGAGGTCCACATTGGTGCCTTCGAGCCGCACCACCAGCGGCACCCGCAGCCCCACCTCCTTCACCGCCGCGACCACGCCTTCGGCGATCACGTCGCACTTCATGATGCCGCCGAAAATATTGACCAGAATGCCCTTCACCTTGGGGTCGGCGGTGATGATCTTGAAGGCGGCGGCGACCTTCTCCTCGCTGGCGCCGCCGCCGACGTCAAGAAAGTTCGCCGGCTCCTCGCCGTAGAGCTTGATGATGTCCATGGTCGCCATGGCAAGGCCGGCGCCGTTGACCATGCAGCCGATGGTGCCGTCGAGCGCGACGTAGTTGAGATCGTATTTCGACGCCTCGATCTCCTTCTCGTCCTCCTCGGTGAGGTCGCGCAGCGCGGCGATCTCGGGATGGCGATAGAGCGCGCTGTCGTCGAAGCCGACCTTGGCGTCGAGGCAGACGAGCTCGCCCGATTTGGTGACGACGAGCGGATTGATCTCCAGGAGGCTCATGTCCTTGGCGGTGAAGGCGGCATAGAGCTGCGCCGTGAGCTTCGCCGCCTGCTTGGCGAGGTCGCCGTCGAGCCCGAGCGCCTGCGCCACCCGGCGCCCGTGATGCGGCATGATGCCGGTCGCGGGGTCGACGGCGAAGCTGACGATCTTCTCCGGGCTCTTGTGCGCGACCTCCTCGATCTCCATGCCGCCCGCGGTCGAGACCACGAAGGCGACGCGCGAGGTTTCGCGATCGACCAGCGCCGAGAGATAGAGCTCGCGGTCGATGGCCGACCCCTCCTCGACATAGAGGCGGTTGACCTGCTTGCCGTGCGGGCCGGTCTGATGGGTGACGAGGACCGCGCCGAGCAGGCGCTCGGCCTCGCGCCGCACCTCCTCCTTCGACTTCACCACCTTGACGCCGCCGGCCTTGCCGCGCCCGCCGGCATGGATCTGGGCCTTGACCACCACGACCGGCACGGCGAGATCGCTCGCCGCCTTCACCGCTTCCTCGACCGAGAAGGCGGCGTGTCCGCGCGGCACCGGCACACCGAATTCACGCAGCACCGCCTTGGCCTGATATTCGTGGATGTTCATGGTCGCCCCTCAGTCACCGCGCAGGCCTCGCGTGCTGGAACGTCAGGCAGCGCATTCCTTGTGCGGCTTGCGACAAGCATGGGAGCGGGCCGAATCGGCCGGCGCAGCAGCTCGCCGCCGCAATTCGGGCACCGCCCGCCGGGCAGGCGATTGGCCGCGCAAGCCGTACAGAAGGTGCACTCGAACGAGCAGATCAGGGCATTTGCGGCGTCAGGCGGCAGATCCCTATCGCAGCATTCGCAATTGGGCTTGAGCTTCAGCATCCCCAATCTCCTTTAGTTCCCCTTGCCGAGACCGGGCGCGATTTTCTTGCAGGCCTCGACCAGCGTAGCGACGGCCTCCGCCGATTTCTCGAACATGGCGCGCTCGCCGCCGTTGAGCTGGATCTCGACGATCCGCTCCACCCCCTTGGCGCCGATCACGGTGGGCACGCCGACGTAGAGGTCCTTGATGCCGTATTCGCCGTTGAGATAGGCGGCGCAGGGCAATACCCGCTTCTTGTCGAGCAGATAACTCTCCGCCATGGCGATGGCGGAGGATGCCGGCGCATAGAAGGCCGAGCCGCTCTTGAGCAGGTTGACGATCTCAGCGCCGCCGTCGCGCGTGCGCTGGACGATCTCGTCGAGCCGCGCCTGCGTCGTCCACTTCATCTTGACGAGATCGGTGAGCGGGATGCCGGCGACGGTGGAATAGCGGATCAGCGGCACCATGCTGTCGCCGTGACCGCCGAGCACGAAGGCGCTGACGTCCTCGACCGAGACGTTGAACTCGTCGGCGAGGAAGAAGCGGAAGCGCGCGCTGTCGAGCACGCCGGCCATGCCGACGACCATCTGCTTGGGCAGCCCGCAGGCCCGCTGCAGCGCCCACACCATGGCGTCGAGCGGGTTGGTGATGCAGATCACGAAGGCGCCGGGCGCGTATTTCCTGATGCCGGCGCCGACCTGCTCCATCACCTTGAGGTTGATGCCGATCAGATCGTCGCGGCTCATGCCGGGCTTGCGCGGCACGCCGGCGGTGACGATGCAGACGCTGGCGCCGTCGATCGCATCGTAGGAATTGGTGCCGGTGAAATGGGCATCGAAGCCTTCGACCGGCGAGGATTGGACGAGATCGAGCGCCTTGCCCTGCGGAATGCCTTCGGCGATGTCGAACAGCACGACGTCGCCGAGCTGTTTGAGACCGACGAGATGAGCCAGCGTGCCGCCGATCTGGCCGGCACCGATCAAAGCAATCTTGGGACGCGCCATAGCGGGAAAGTCCTCGGATGCGGGCGGCGGAGCGCCGGGCGGGACGCGTCATAGACCGTTTCGGCCCCGCCATTCAAGCCACCGCCCGCGCGCGGCGGCCGTAAGCCGCCGATCCACGGCTCAGGTTTCCACCAGCCCTTCGATCGATCCCGCCATGACCGCATGGCCGTGTCCATGCGGCATGGCGAGATAGGCCTGCGAGCGCATCTCGATCAGACGCGAGGCGGTGCGCTTGAATTCGGACGCCTCGAAACCTTCGTCGGCGCAATAGAGCGCGCCGGGCTCGGTATCGGCCGAGGCCAAGAGCTTGACCGCATGGTCGTAGAACGTATCGATCAGGATGATGAAGCGTTTGGCCGCGTTGCGCCGGTCGTAGTCCATCGCCGGGATACGGTCGAGCAGCACGGTATGGAATTCGCGCGCGATCCTGAGGTAATCGGCGGCGGCCAGCGGCTGCTCGCAGAGATCGTGAAACGAGAACCGCGCCACGCCCATGGCGGCGCACGGCACGCGGATGCTGCGGCCTTTCACCGGCAGCTCCTGCTCCGCGCCGGGATGGCCGCCGGTCAGGCGCCGCCAGGCCGCGTCGAGCGAACGGTCGGCCGCGCCGTCGGCGGGAACGTACCAGACCGGCGCGCCGGCCAGCTTCTCAAGGCGGAAATCGGTGCGCGCGCAAAGCCGCACGACATCCATGTACCGCTCGATGAGGGCAATGAACGGCAGGAACAGCGCGCGATTCAGTCCGTCCTTGTAGAGCTCGCCCGGCGGCACGTTCGAGGTCGCGACCACCACGACGCCGAGCTCGAACAGGCGCCGGAAAAGCCGGCCGAGGATCATGGCGTCGGCGATGTCGGTGACGTGGAATTCGTCGAAGCAAAGGAGCCGGATCTCCTGCGCGATCGCCGCGGCAGCGAGCCGGACCGGATCCTCGCCGCTCGCCTCGCCCTGCTTCGCCTGCTGCCGCAGCGCATGGACGCGGTCGTGCACGTCGGCCATGAATTCGTGGAAAGGGACGCGGCGCTTGCGAACGACCGGCGAGGCCGCGAAGAACAGATCCATCAGCATGGTCTTGCCGCGGCCGACGTCGCCGAAAAGGTAGAGGCCCTTGATCGGCTCCGCCGCGCGCGCGCCGAACAGCCAGCCCAGCGAAGACGACTTGCGCGCGAGGCGGCGCTCGGCGAGCCGCCCTTCGAGCTCCGCGAGCTTGGCGACAATCGCCTCCTGGGCCTCGTCGCGTTCGATCTTGCCCGCGGCGACCCGCGCCGCGTACTGCACCGAGATGGAAGCCGACATGAACGGAATGAAGACGTGATGGGGCGCATCACATAGCGCATGTTCCGGAATGGTGGGAGACGCTTTTCCGGGTCGGGTAGCGCATGCGCGAATTCGGCGGCCGGCGCGTCCCGATGCAACCCGATTGCGGCGTCGACGCGGCGGCACTCCCATTCATGCCGCGATGCGGTAACACTGCCGCAAAATAAGGCACAAAGCGAAATCCTCGCATGCCTGCCATGTCATTTTAATTTCGACAAATCAATCCGTTACATCACGCGTTTGTCATCCGCCCGCCATTGCCCGGCCGATATTGCATCGCAATATGATCGGACTGATTCGCGACCCGACAGCGAAAGGAATCGTCCCGATGCTCGAGGCGCTCCCGCGTGGCGGCCTGATCCGCAAATTGTGGATCGGCGAAGCCGAGATCTATCGCGACCATCTCCTGCGCCTCGATCCGGTCAGCCGGCGCAACCGCTTCGCCGGCCCGGCATCCGACGACTTCGTGCGCGACTATGCCGACCTTGCCTTCGGCATCGACGCCGTCATTCACGGATTCTTCGTCGACGGCACGCTGCGCGGCGCCGGCGAGCTGCGTTCGGTCGGGACACCAATCGGGCGCGAGGCTGAGGCCGCTTTTTCGATTGAGAAGCCTTGGCAGAGCCACGGCGTCGGCTCCATGCTGCTGGAGCGCACCTTGCTCGCGGCGCGCAATCGCGGCCTCAAATTCCTGCACATGGCCTGCCTCGCCGACAACAAGCGGATGCAGCAGCTCGCACGCAAGTATCGGGCCGAGCTCACTTTCGATTTTGCGAGCGTCGTGGGCGAGGTCGCGGCGCCGCGGCCGACGCCGCTCTCTGTGATGCGCGAAATCCTCGCCGACAGCCACGGCTTCGCCACCGCCGTGTTCGACGTGCAGACAAGGATGTTGCGGCCGGCGTGATTCAGACGCCGGCGGACGGAGGACAGACGACGGAAAAAGCAATGCTCCGGCGTCTTCTCTGTCGTCTGTCGTCTGTCGTCTGTCGTCCGCTTACGCCGCCAGCGGATAGGCCGCCTCGACCACATAGGGTCCGCCGCCGACCGACGCGCGCGAGGAGAACAGCACGAAGCGCGACACCGTGAACGGCGGCGAGCGCAAGGGCGCGCGCAGCGCCAGATAGTCGGCCACCTGGCGATTCGACGACTCGCGCAGCCGCGCCAGCGTGACGTGGGGGATGTACTTGCGTCCCTCCGGCTCCAGCCCGACCCGCTGCATCAGCCGCTCGTGCTCGGCCTGCAGCTCCACCACCGCCTGGCCGGGTCCGAGCGTGGCCACGATCGCGCGCGGCTTGCGTCCGCCGAACGACTTGAGATCCTCCACCCGCAACTCGAACGCGCCGCGTCGCACCCGCCCCAACAGCGACGCCACCTCGTGTGCGATCACGTCATCGACGTCGCCGATGAACCGCAACGTCACGTGATAGTTCTCGGGATCGATCCAGCGCGCGCCGGGCAGCCCGCCGCGCAGTGTGGCAAGCGCCTGGCCGACGGCGGCGGGGATTTCGAGACCGGTGAACAGGCGGGGCATCGGACGAAACGGGAAGCTCGACGGCTTATAGGACGAATCGCGGAGATTCGCACATGGGTATGACGCGACGATGATCACATGGCACGCTTGTCCCGCACCCGCGCCACGAGCTCCTCGACCTTGGGCAGGATGCGCGCGACGATGACGTCGATGCCGGCCGCGCTGGGATGAAGCCCGTCGCGCTGATTGAGCTTGGCCTCGGCGGCGACGCCGTCGAGGAAGAACGGATAGAGCAGCATGTCGTTCTGCGCGGCGAGATTCGAGAAGATCGCCTCGAACTCGCCACCGTAATCGGCACCGAGATTGGGCGCCGCCCGCATGCCGGCGAGGAGGACGGCGATGCGCCGGGCGGCGAGCCGGTGCACGATCTCGGCGAGCGCCTGGCGCGTGATCTTGGGATCGATCCCCCGCAGCATGTCGTTGGCGCCGAGCTCGACGATCACGGCATCGGTTCCCTCCGGCACCGACCAGTCGAGGCGGGCGAGCCCGCCCGCGGCGGTATCGCCGGAAACTCCGGCATTGACCACTTCGACCGCCAGACCCTTGGCCTTGAGCGCCCGTTCGAGCTTCGCCGGGAAGGCCGCATCGCCAGGGAGCCCGAGACCCGCGGTCAGCGAATCACCCAAGGCGACGATGCGCACCGTCCGCTCGGCCGCGGCGACCGGCAGGGTCGGCGGCGCGGCGAGCGCGAGCATGACCGCAAGCAGCGCGGATCGCTGGACGACGGCCACCCAGCCCCCATATGACCGGGGCGCCGGCCCCGCCGGAGGCATCTCAGAGCGAAACCACATGCACGACACCTCGGGGTCGGGACGCGCGGGAAAGGCGATCGCGCTCAGCGGCGTCAACCTGTCGCTCGGACGGGGCGCGGCCCGCGTCCATATCCTCAAAGACATCGACCTCAATATAGGACGCGGCGAGGCGATCGGCCTGGTCGGTCCTTCCGGTTCCGGCAAATCGTCCCTGCTGATGGTCATGGCGGGATTGGAGCGGTCGGATACCGGATCGGTCACGGTCGCGGGCGAGGCGCTCGCGCTCCTCGGCGAAGATGCGCTCGCCCGCTTCCGCGGGCGCAATATCGGCATCGTGTTCCAGTCGTTCCACCTCATCCCCACCATGACGGCGCTGGAGAACGTCGCGGTGCCGCTCGAGCTCGCCGCCGTCGAAGCCGCAGAGGAGCGCGCCGCGCGCGAGCTCGGTGCGGTCGGCCTCTCCGGGCGGCGGCACCACTATCCGGCCGAGCTGTCGGGCGGCGAGCAGCAGCGGGTGGCGCTCGCCCGCGCCCTCGCCCCGGACCCGGCGATCCTCCTCGCCGACGAGCCGACCGGCAATCTGGACGAGGCGACCGGCGCCGAGATCATCGAGCTGTTGTTCGCAGGCCGCGCCCGCCGCGGCACCACCTTGGTGCTCGTCACCCACGATGCGGCGCTCGCGGCGCGCTGCGATCGGATGGTGCGACTGCGCTCGGGGCGCGTCGAGGCCGCCTCCGGGCACGTGACGGCGACACCGTGACGCCGACCGCCCGAGCTCTCCTGCTTCCGCTGCGTTTTGCCGCGCGCGAGCTGCGGGGCGGGTTGCGCGGGTTCCAAGTGTTCATCGCCGGCATCGCGCTCGGGGTCATGGCGATCGCCGGCGTGGGCTCGGTGGCCTCGGGGCTGGCCGACGGGCTCGCGCGCGAAGGCCGCGTCATTCTTGGCGGTGACCTCGCGTTCTCGCTCAGCCTGCGCGAAGCGAGCACGGCCGAACGCGCCTTTCTCGGCCGCCAGGGCCTCGTCTCGCTCGCCGCCACCATGCGCGCCATGGCTCGCGCGCCCGACCTGCGCGCGGCCCTGGTCGAGGTGAAGGCGGTCGATGCCCGCTATCCGCTCTACGGCCGCGTCGTGCTCGACCCGGCACAGCCGGTCGCGCAGGCGCTCGCCCCGCGCGACGGTGCGTTCGGGGCCGCGGCCGACGCGGCGCTGCTCGCCCGCCTCGATCTTCAGCCGGGCGGGCGCATCATGCTCGGCCGAGCCACGATCGAAATCCGCGCCGCCCTCACCTCCGAGCCCGACAAGCTCGCCGGCGGCATCGGCTTCGGCCCGCGGCTCCTCGTCAGCGAGGAAGCCTTGCGCGCAACCGGTCTCGTCGAGCCCGGCAGCGTGGTGCGCTGGCATTACCGGCTCCGGCTTCCCGACAACGACGCGACCGATGCGGCCGTCCGTGCCGTGACCGCCGCGGCACAGGCGCAATGGCCGGAAGCCGGCTGGGAGGTGCGATCGCGCGGCAATGCCTCGCCGTCGCTCGAGCAGAACGTCGAGCGTTTCACCCAGTATCTCACCCTCGTCGGCCTCACCGCGCTGCTGGTCGGCGGTGTCGGCGTCGCCAATGCGGTCAAGGGCCATCTCGATCGCCGCCGCGACGTGATCGCCACGCTCAAGTCGCTGGGCGCGACCGGCACGCGCGTCTTCGCGATCTATCTCACCCAGGTCCTGGCGCTCGCCGGTCTCGGCGCCGCGCCCGGGCTCGCGATCGGCGCGGCGCTGCCGTTCCTCATCGCCTGGGCTTTCGGCGCGGTGCTGCCGCTGCCGATCGCGCCGGCGCTGCACCCCGGCGACCTCGCGATGGCGCTGGCCTTTGGCCTGCTCACGGCCGCGGCGTTCGCGCTCTGGCCGCTCGGGCGCGCCCACGACGTGCCGGTTTCGGCGCTGTTTCGCGACGAGGTCGCGAGTGATCCGCGCCGGCCGCGCCCGCGCTATCTCGTGGCCACCGCGCTCGCGGGTTGCGCGTTGGCGACGCTGGCGGTCGCGCTCGCCTACGATCGGCGCATCGCCACGATCTTCGTCGCGGCCGCGGCCGGGGTATTCGTGCTGCTTCGCCTGGTCGCGGTGCTGCTGATGTCGATTGCGCGCCGCTTGCCGCGCTCGCGCTCGCCGATCGTTCGGCTCGCCATGGCCAATATCCACCGCCCGGGCGCGCTCACGCCGAGCGTGGTCCTGTCGCTCGGCCTGGGACTCGCGCTCCTGGTCACGGTGATCTCGATCGACGGCAACCTGCGCCGGCAGTTTCTGGCCGCGCTGCCGGACAAGGCGCCGTCGTTCTACTTCGTCGACATCCCGGCTGCCGACGCCGACAAGTTCGACGCCTTCATTCGCGCCCACGCGTCGCGCGCGACGCTGGAGCGCGTCCCCATGCTGCGCGGGCGAATCGTGGCGGCGAACGGAATCCCCGTGGAAAAACTGAAAATCCCATCCGACGCCGCCTGGGCGCTGCAAAGCGACCGCGGCATCACCTACGGCGACGAGATCCCGCAGGGCTCGCGCCTGGTGGCCGGGGAGTGGTGGAAACCGGGCGGGCAGGGTCCGCCGCAGGTCTCGTTCGAGAAGCGCATCGCCGACGGGCTCGGCCTGAAGGTCGGCGATTCCGTGACCGTCAACGTGCTCGGCCGCAATCTCACCGCCACCGTCGCCAATCTGCGCGCGGTCGATTGGCAGAGCCTCGGCATCAATTTCGTGATGGTGTTCTCGCCGGCAAGCTTCCGCGGCGCGCCGCATACCCATATCGCCACCCTCGCTTATCCCGGCGGCGGCCGCGCCGACGAGGAGATCGCGCTGCTCAAGGCGGTGGCCGACGCCTTTCCGGCGGTCACCACCGTGCGCGTGCGCGAGGCGCTCGACGCCGTCGGCCACATCGTCGGCAATCTCGTCCTCGCCATTCGCGGCGCCAGCGCGCTCACCTTGCTGGTGGCCGTGCTGGTGCTGGGCGGAGCGCTCGCCGCCGGACACCGGCACCGCGTCTATGACGCGGTGATCCTGAAAACCGTCGGCGCGACGCGCATGCGGCTGCTCGCGGCCTATGCGCTGGAATACGTCGCGCTCGGCCTGGCGACGGCCGTATTCGGCGTGGCGGCGGGGTCGGCGGCCGCGGCTTTCGTCGTCACCCGGGTCATGAGCCTATCGTTCGCCTTCATGCCGGGACCGTCGCTGATCGCCGCCGCCGGCGCGGTGGCCGCAACGGTGGCGCTCGGATTGATCGGGACGTTCACCGCGCTCGGCCAGAAGCCGGCACCGGTGTTGCGCAATCTCTGACCTTGCAAGGGGAAAGCCCGCCTCATTCCCGCCGCGCCGCCGGTCCACCTTGCCGGACGGTAACCTTCGGGATTCGACCGATGGCGACTGCCGGTTAGCCGGGAATTAACGCAGCCCTTGACAAATCCCGCTGCCGGCATCTGGCGTCGGAACAATTCCCGCATTAGATTCCTGCCATCGGACGCCAGGCGGTTTCGCGCCGGGGCGCCATATGGGTCCGGCCCGCGGGCCGGGAAAACGAGAGGGAACTTCCATGTCGGATTTCGACCGGAACTACGCGGCCGCGCGCGGCGGCCTCGGCGCGGACCGGGCAGTTGCGATCGATCAGGGCCTGCGCGCCTACATGATCCGCGTCTACAACTACATGGCGGCGGGTGTCGCGCTCACCGGTGTCGTCGCCTGGCTCACGTTCAACGCCGCGGTCACCGAGACGGCGGGTCGGCTCGCGCTGACGCCGTTCGGTCAGGCGATCTACAGCGGACCGGCGGTGCTGGTCCTGTTCCTGGGCACGCTGGGACTGGTCCTTCTGATCAGCTGGCGCATCAACTCGCTGCAACCGTCGACCGCGTTCGCGCTGTTCATGGTCTACGCCGGAGCGCTCGGGCTGATGCTGTCGTCGATCTTCCTCGCCTATACCGGCGTCTCGATCACGCGGGTGTTCTTCATCTCGGCCGCGTCGTTCGGGGCCTTGAGCCTCTACGGCTATACCACGCAGCGCGATCTCTCGCCGATCGGGTCGTTCCTGTTCATGGGTCTGATCGGGCTGATGATCGCCATGCTGGTCAACATGTTCCTGCAGAGCACCGGGCTCGACTTCGTGATCTCGGCGGCCGGCGTTCTCATCTTCGCCGGCCTGACCGCGTGGGACACCCAGCGGATCAAGGAGATGTTTGACCCGATGGAGGACGGCACCATCGTCGGCCGCAAGGCCGTCATGGGCGCGCTCTCGCTCTATCTCGACTTCATCAACCTGTTCCTGTTCCTGCTGCGCTTCCTCGGCGATCGCCGCTGACGAAAGCCGGCAGGATCGACATCGCAGCGCCCCGGTGATCAGCCGGGGCGCTGTCGTTTTCAGACGACGGAGGACAGACAGGGACCAACCGCGGCGCTATTGTGTCTCTTCTGATTTCCGTCGTCTGTCGCTCCATGTCTTCTGTCCTCCGTCGTCCGTCCGCCGTCGTCCGCGCTGCGAGATGGCGCGGCGCTACCAGACCCTGCGCGCCGCCGGTTATCCCTATCTGGCGGCCGAGACCGACGGCGTGGTTGCGGGCTACGGCTATGCTGGGCCCTACCGCGCGCGACCGGCCTATCATTGGAGCGTCGAGGATTCGATCTACATCGCGCCGCAGCTTCAGCGGCGAGGCATCGGCCGCGCGCTGCTCGGGCGGCTGATCGCC
>WNFA01006887.1_pt1 | contig 11250 bp, 7 predicted proteins | sample 5400481 | NCBI WGS metagenome assembly WNFA01 (sample SAMN13153340, study PRJNA577476) | soil metagenome | isolation source: 120 cm saprolite under Douglas fir tree site 2 hole 1 replicate 2 | place: USA:California | collected 2015-04-18
CGATGGTGCGTACTTTAATCCAGTTGTTATCCAGCTTCGCGTCGCAGCGCAGCAATTGCGGATAGTCATTCACCGTGTTGACCACGACATCGATGTCGCCATCGTTGTCGAAGTCACCAAAAGCGCAGCCCCGGGCAGCCACCGGATCTGAGATTCCTGGTCCGGCTTCGAGAGAAACATCTGCGAAATGGCCATTGCGCAGGTTGCGGTACAGCAGTTTGCGCTGCGCATACCCAGCCTCGGTCTTCAGTTGCTCGACCTCCGGATACACGTGCCCGTTCGAGATCAGGATGTCGGGCCAGCCATCGTTGTCCATATCGAAGAAGCCGCAGCCCCAGCCCAGATACTGCGTGTGCGCTCCTAGACCTGCGGTGAAGGTGTCGTCTTCAAAATTGCCCGCGCCTTGATTGTGGTAAAGCGACGGGGTGTCACCTGCGAAATTTGTTTTCACGATATCCAGATTGCCGTCCAAGTCGTAGTCGGCGGCTGAAACTCCCATGCCGGCCTGGGGCTTGCCATCGGCACTGAGCGCGCAGCCGGCCTCGATCGCGACATCCTCAAACTTGCCGTTTTTCTTGTTCTGATAGAGAGCGCTGGCAGTGGAATCGTTTGCCACGTAGATGTCGGGCCATCCGTCATTATCAAAGTCGGCGGTCAGAACCCCAAGGCCGTAGGTCCCATTTGCTCGGAAGATTCCCGCAGCTTCCGAAACGTCAGTAAAGGTACCGTCTCCGTTGTTGTGATAGAGAATGTTCTTGCCGCCTTGTAGTCCGGGCGGTCCACAAGCCACCATCACGCTTTTGTATAAGCAGGGCCCGGACTCAGGCACAGGTGCGGTCGCGAGATCAAGATCAATGTAGTTCGCGACGAAGAGATCGAGATGGCCGTCGCGGTCATAATCCACAAATGCGCAACCCGTATTCCAGCGCGTGCCTTTGCCCGCCACGCCTGCTTTTTGGCTCACGTCGGTGAAAGTGCCGTTGCCGTTGTTGTGGTACAGAACATTCTTGCCATAGTAGGTGACGAAAAGATCATCCCAGCCATCATTGTCGTAGTCGCCGATGCAGACCCCTTGTCCCCAGCCGGAGCGAACTAGTCCAGCCTTCACGGTCACGTCGGTGAAGGTACCGTCTCGATTGTTGCGGAACAGATGCGAGGTCGGCTCGGTTCCTGCGGGAAAACCTTCGAGCCGGGAGCCATTGACCAGAAAGATGTCGAGCCAACCGTCGTTGTCGTAGTCGTAGAAGGCAACGCCGCAACCCGTGGTTTCGAGCAGATACTTGTTCTTGTGCTCTCCGCCAAAGATTGTTTTAGCATTCAGGCCGGACTCGCGGGCAACATTCAGGAAGCGAACCCCAAGATCGGGGTTCTGCGGGCGCTCCTCTTGCTTAGGATCTGTTTTCTGATCAATCTGAGCCACCGACGACCAGAGGGAACGGGCCAAGCCGAACACGTTCTCCAGCGACAGTACGAGCGTCGAGCGGCTGAGAGACTTTAGAAATACGCGGCGTGAAGGGAACAAAGGGTCGCTACCCGCTTAGTCGAATCATGCTAAAATTCGCCCCTGTCTCTTATATTCAGTGAACCGCAACTTTGCAAGCTCTGGGAAATACGCTCCAGCTACAAATCGGATTGCGGGAGGCTGTCACATCACTGACGCGCCGCTATTGCTTTCTTCCCGCCCATTCTGCCAGGCGATCTTTTCTGTTCTGATTCTGCTGACCGTTTCACTTCCCCCACTAAGGGCGCAACCGCCGACGCCAACGTTGGAGTTGTCGCGGCCTGTGCGCGCTTGGGAGTTTCTTCCCGTCGTCGGCACGCGCGCGGGACTTTTCGGCAACGAAACCGGACACAGGTGATTCGTTTCGCGTGCGCGAAACGCTTTTTGTTCCCGTGCACGAATCCGGTGCTGTGATTCTGCTCGACATAGAAACCGAGCAGCCTCTTGAAGTTGAAGCCAGCTTTGTCAACGACTTCCAGTTGGAATGGCCGGCCGCTTTGGGCGGAACCTATGTGAGCTGGGATGAAAAGCAACGAGCGTTCATCTTCGGTGAAGAGACCAGGAAGTTTGCCGCCATCGTGGGTTCGCCCACAGGAGAAGCTGCTCGGCTGTCATATCAAACCAACTACTCTTCTTCCGACGAAAACTCTTTCCGCTTGAGCGTGACCCAGAAAGGAAAAGAAACCAAACAGCTTGTGATCGCCGCTTCCGTAGCTGGCCGCGATGATGCGCTGAAAACCTACCAACATCTGAGGGAATCCTACGAAGAATTGCTTCGCGAGTCCGGGGAATACTACCGCAATTATCTGAGCCGGACGGTGAGCCTCGAACTGCCGGACAAGCTTTTGCAGCAGGCTTACGACTGGTCGCGCGTTAGCATGATTCAGGGATTGGTAAATAATCCCTATCTGGGTGCTGGGCTTGTCGCCGGATATCGCACTTCGGGCTTTTCACAACGCCCGGGCTTCGCTTGGTTCTTCGGCCGCGATTCGTTCTGGACATCTTTTGCTCTGAATGCCGCGGGGGACTATGCAGGTACTCGCACGGCAATCGACTTCATAACCAAGTACCAGCGCGACGATGGCAAGATTCCACACGAGATCGCCCAGGGAGCGAACTTCGTTTCCTGGTTCAAAGACTTTCCCTACCCGTACGCATCGGCTGACGCGACTCCGCTTTTTATCTTTGCCATGAACGACTACGTGGTCGAGAGCGGCGATGTCGCGTTCGCGCGCGAGAAATGGGATAACCTATGGAGGGCGTACCAGTTTCTGCGCTCGATCTATGACGCACAGGGTTTTGCGCAGAACTTCGGGTTCGGTCACGGCTGGGTGGAAGGGGGCCCGCTGCTGCCGGTTAAGACAGAGTTTTATCAGAGTGGTCTTGGGGTGGAGTCGTTAGCGGCGCTCTCCAACCTGGCACGGCTTACTGGCAAGGGCGACGTGAGCAGGCAACTTAAAGAAGAATTCAATGGGCAGAAGCCCGCGCTGGATCAAGCCTTCTGGTCACCGGAGAAAAAGATTTACGCGTTTGCTCTGGATCGCGATAACCAGCGCGTGAACGAGCCCAGTGTGCTCGCGACGGTTCCCATGTGGTTCGGCTTGCCCGACGCCACCCAAGCTAACGAAATGATTACCCAACTCGCCGATGCCGACCACCAGACCGATTGGGGAATGCGCATCATTTCCTCTCGCTCTGCAAAGTACGATGGCTCGGGATACCACTTCGGATCGGTTTGGCCATTGTTTACGGGATGGGCATCAGTCGGAGAGTACCGCTATCATCGCGTGCTGCCAGCCTATTCCAATTTGCGCGCCAACGCGTTGTTGGCTCTTGATGGATCTCTCGGTCACGTCACCGAAGTTCTTTCCGGCGATTATTATGAGTCGCTTTCCACTGCCTCGCCGCATCAGATATGGTCGGCAGCCATGGTCGTCAGTCCGATTCTGCGCGGACTTTTGGGGTTGGAAACGGACGCGGAGAGCCATCGGATTACGCTGGCCCCCCATGCACCTGCCGACTGGACTTGGTTTGCCATTCGCAATGTGCACGTCGGATCGGTCAGCGCAGACTTGCAATATCGTAAGACCACCGATCGCATTGTGCTCGAGATCAAGCGCACGGGTTCTGGTGATTGCTTCGTCGAGTTCTCGCCGGCCTTCAGTTTGCGCACGCAGGTGACTTCGGTGGAGATGAATGGGCGTCCCCTGCCATTCAAATTGCAGCCGAGCGGGGAGGATCAGCACTTGCCGTTGCGCCTCGTGGTCCACGAAGGCTCCCTCTCATTGGTGATTCGGATCAAGAATGATTTCGGACTTGCCACGTCAAACGATCTTCCACCATGGGGGAGCACAAGCCGCAGCGTGCGCGTCGTTTCCCAGTCCTGGAATGTAACCCGTGACCAATTGACCGTGGAACTTTCCGGTGTTCCCGGCCGCCAATACGAACTTGTAGCGTGGAATCCTCAGCAGATTAGCTCGGTCGAAGGCGCTGTGTTCACCAAGTCCGGGCCATTCGGCAAAGTCCTCATTCAGTTTCCGGAAGGCGTGGACGAGTCCTATGTACACCGCAAGGTGATCCTTCATTTCAGGAAGCCATAGGGAAGCGTGAGCACAAAAAACCCGAAAAGATTTAGACGGACTGCTTTGCGGAAATATTCAGTAATTACATTTGGTTAAGTACCCCCGCTGTCCTGGAGAAAATTGCCCATGAGAAACAAAATCTTGATGTTGATGTTGCTATTTGTCGTCCTCTTGATGACCCCGGTTGGCGCGGGCGCTCAAAGTAAGGCCGACGCCGTGGATGCGGAAGGCCATCAATGGTGGCAGCATGCGGTGTTCTACGAAATTTATCCGCGCAGTTTCGCCGACAGCAACAATGATGGCGTGGGCGACCTGAAAGGCATTACTTCTAAACTGGATTACTTGAAGGATCTCGGTGTCGATGCCATCTGGATAACCCCTTGTTTTCCCTCACCGCAGGTAGATTTCGGCTACGACGTGTCCGACTACGAAAGCATTGATCCCATGTATGGGACGCTGGCAGATTTCGATAACTTGGTGAGCGGCGCCAAGAAGCGGGCCATCCGCGTCATCTTGGATTTGGTTGTCAATCACAGCTCGGACCAGCACACGTGGTTCATGAATTCGAAGTCCTCGCGCACCTCAGAAAAACGCGACTGGTATATCTGGCGCGACGGCAAGGGACCAGGCAAGCCGCCAAATAACTGGGTCTCGACATTTGGGGGGCCCGCCTGGACCTTCGATCCCAACACAAACCAGTATTACTACCATTTTTTCTACGCCGCACAGCCAGACCTGAACTGGCGCAATCCTGCGGTCAAGGACGCGATGTTCGACGTGAGCCGCTGGTGGTACAAGCGCGGCGTGGCCGGCTTCCGCCTGGACGCGGTGGATACGCTCTTTGAGGACCCCGGCCTGCACGATAATCCTATCGCTGGCTCCGGGAAGAATGCCTACGGCGATCCCATAGAGGAGGACAAGTACAACACCAAACTGCCGGAGGTGCATGACGTGCTGCGCGCTCTGCGTAAAGTTGCTGACGAAAGCGGTGCTGTGTTGATCGGCGAAACTTGGACCAAAGATGTTGCCGAGTTGAAACAATATTATGGCGAACACAGCAATGAGCTGCAGATGCCCATGGACCTGATGCTCACGAAATTGAAGTTTTCTGCACCAGTGTTTCGTGAACATGTCGCAGGGATCGATGGCGCCGGAGGCTGGCCCGTCTATGTAATCAGCAACCACGATATCGTGCGCTCCTATGACCGATATGGCGACGGGCAGCACAATGATCAGATTGCCAAAGTGATGGCTGCGCTCTACTTGACGCTGCGAGGGACTGCCATCATGTACTACGGCGAAGAGATCGGTATGAAGACGACTCCTGCCACGCGAAAAGAAGGTGTAAAAGATCCCATCGGCCAACGAGGATGGCCGAGGGAAAAAGGCCGTGACGGAGAACGCACCCCCATGCAATGGGACGGCAGTGAGAATGCGGGCTTCAGTAAAGCCACGCCGTGGCTTCCGGTTCCTCCGGCTTACAAGACTCATACCGTTGCCGCGGAATCGCAACAGCCGGATTCAGTGCTGGAGTTCTACAAGAAGGTTCTCAAGCTGCGGCATACCAACCGGGCGCTTCTGGACGGCACCTACACCCCGTTGAAGTTGAATGAGAGCGACCAAAACGTATTTTCGTATCTGCGTAGCTACAAAGGTGAAGTGGTGCTGGTGGCGTTGAACATGTCAGCATCTCCTCAGAAGGTCGACTTCGAGCTTAGTAAAAATGGATTTTCGTCGGCTAACAGTTTGCTGGCGACTCCAAAGTCGGCCGCCCAGGGGGACATCCTGAGGCTTGAGCCGTATGGGGTGTTTATCGGACAGCTTAGTCACTGAGAGCAATCTCGATCACACCGACGGCGAATTCGTCCTCTGGCGACCAAAGGCCGGGCTCATGCCCACAGCATCCGACTACTTGTTCCCCGCCGCCAAGTCGGTGAATTTGTCCCCTACAGGGAACACTGTATGGAAAATTTTAGCCTGCCAGATAGTCTCGCCAGGTAAGATTGATGGGTCTTCGGACGCTGTCTTCTTTTTCTTTTTTTCATTCCGACTGAGGCGGGCTTTCGAAGTTGGTTCAAGTTTCCCTAACGCTACAGGTCGCAAATTTTCTTCAATGCCCTAGGATGCCGTGCCAGAGCGGGCCCACGGGGCGGTAGAATAAACAAACATGACAGACACCGGACCAGTGCGAATTTTGATCGCCGACGACCACGAAATCGTCAGGCAAGGTATCCGTTCCCTTTTTGACTTGCAGACCGACTGGGAAATCTGTGGCGAGGCGGTCGACGGCCTCGACGCGATTGAGAAATCGAAACATCTCAAGCCCGATGTCATCTTGCTGGATGTGAGTATGCCTCACCTCAACGGACTGGATGCAGCCCGAGTCATTCGCAAAGAAGTGCCACAGACCAAGATTCTTATGGTGAGCCAGCACGATGCAGCGTACATGTCTCAACGAGCATTGGAGGTTGGAGCTCGCGGCTACGTTGCCAAGTCCGAACTATCTCGAGGGTTGTTGGCGGCGGTCGAGTCCGTGATTCACGACCGCCAGCTTCCTGGAATCGGCTCAAATCTGCCCCCGGAGAAATCGCAGACAAACCAACCCGGAGTCCCGAATCACGCCACAATTGCGCCGCAGCCGAAAGAGCGGCCACAATTGGCGAAACCTTCCGATGCAGAGACGAAAGACCGGCAGTTCCAAAACATGGCCGATTCAGTGCCAGCGATGATTTGGATTTCCGGTACGGACTCTGTTCCGACGTACTTCAACAAGCACTGGCTTGACTTTACCGGACGAACCTTGGAGCAGGAATTGGGGAATGGCTGGGGGGAAGGAGTCCATTCCGACGATCGTCAGCGGAGTGTCGATACCTATTTGTCCTCGTTTCACGCCCGCCAGCCGTACAAAATGGAATACCGTCTGCGCCGTGCGGATGGGAAATTTCGCTGGATACTAAGTCACGGAGTCCCCCGTATTGGCGATGAAGGCGAGTTCGAGGGTTACGTTGGCTCGTGCATAGATATCACCGAGCAAAAGACGGCTGAAGAAATACGCTCCAGACTGGCAGCGATCGTGGATTCTTCTGAGGACGCAATTATCTCGAAAGACTTTAACGGGATCATCATCAGCTGGAACGCGAGTGCGGAGCGCATATTCGGCTACAGGGAAAAAGAGGTGGTGGGAAAGTCGATCACTTTGATCGTTCCTCCGGAACTTCAGAGTGAAGAAACGCAAATACTGCAAAGGCTGAGGGCGGGTGAACGTATTGAGCACTTTGAAACTGAGCGGCTCACGAAAGACGAGAAAAGAATCACCGTATCGCTAACCATCTCTCCGGTGAAAGATGCTTCTGGAAAGATGGTAGGCGCCTCCAAGACTGCACGGGATGTGACCCAGCTTCGGCAAGTGGAAGTGGCATTGCGCGAGAGTGAACAGCGAATGCAGTTCAGCCTCGAAGCGGCCAATTTTGGTAGTTGGAATTGGGATATCCTTACGGGCAAAGTGCAATGGTCCGAGAATATGGAGCGGATTCACGGGCAATCCGCGGGTTCGTTTGCGGGAAATTTCGAATCTTTTGTGCAATGCATCCGGCAAGAGGATCGGAACCAGGTACAGGAAGCGATTCAGCGTGCGCTGGCCGGCGACGGAAAGTACCACACCGAATATCGCCAAGAGAGAGAAGACGGAACCGTTGCTTGGATGGAGGCACGCGGCCAAGTTATTCGGGATGCCTCGGGCCGTCCACTACGAATGATGGGCGTGTGCATGGACGTCAGTGAAAGAAAGAGAGCCGAAGAGGCCCTAAAACAGGCCCGCGAAGAGTTGGAGCGACGAGTGACGGACCGCACTGCTGAACTTGAGCGTGCGCAGGAACGTCTGCGTGCCCTCTCCGGACGGCTCTTGCGGATGCAGGATGATGAAAGACGACGCATCGCTCGTGAATTGCACGATACCGCGGGCCAGATATTGGTCGCCTTGAACTTGAACTTGGTTCCCCTCGAAGAAGAGCTTGCCAAACGGGATTCCGATTTGGTCAAGCTGGTCAAGGAAAGCCTGGGCCTTGTGGACGAGCTTTCAAGAGATCTGCGAACCATCTCTCATCTGCTGCACCCTCCGCTGCTGGACGAGGCGGGCTTGCCCTCAGCTCTGCGCTGGTATGTAGAGGGCTTCTCGGAAAGAAGCAAGGTCGAGGTCGAACTGCATCTGGCAGAGGATTTGGGACGGTTGCCGGCGGAATGCGAAACCGCTATTTTCCGCATGGTGCAAGAGTGCCTAACCAACATTCACCGCCATTCACAGAGCAGTACGGCCAGCATCAGCATTACTCACGATGCCCAGAGTATCAAGATCGAGATTCGAGACCAAGGGAAAGGAATGCCAATGCCGATGCCCAGGGTCGGAGTGGGCATTCAGGGCATGGGGGAGCGAATCCGGCAGTTGGGGGGAAGTCTGGAGATTGAATCCGGAGGTCACGGCACAAGCGTTGTTGCCATTCTCCCGGCAAAACGTACTTCGTCCGACACCCCGTTGGAAACAGCTGATGTAGCATCCTGACCCTGGGTAGAGTCGCGCTGCGGAAATTGTTCTTCTCTCCGCATCCAGGCTAACAGGGACATTCCCACGCTAGCCAAGTGAAGGATAAGCCTGCACTTTGCCATATTTCCAGCAACGTTCGCCAGCCTGTTTCACACTAAGTTGTCAATGCTGCAGCTCACAGACTATCCGATCGCGAAGCAACTCACCTTGAATCTCCTGGTAACTACCGTAGCCCCGTTGCTGACGTGCAGCGCATTTCTGGTGTACGACGTCATCTCCTCGCGCCATGCGCTGGTACGCAATGTCTCCATGCAGGCGCTGATCATTGGTTCGAACACCGTTTCGGCATTGGTATTCGACTATCCGAAGTCGGCGGAAGATACTCTGTCGGCTTCGCGAGCATCCCGCAATATTCAGTCCCAGCGTGCCACGGTCGAGAAGCTTGCCGCTCAAGTGCCGAATGTGAAACAGGTGGTGAATGAGCTAGAGGTTAAGAATCAAGAAGCGACCTCTTCCCGGTAAAGTGCCAGCCGCATTTTATTGATGTTGACTACGATTGCATTGCAAAGCAATCAGAGGAGCAGGTGCCGATTCCTCCCAGTGGGACCGGCACCTGTTGATGGGGGCGTCGTGTCGAGTAGGAACTCACAATAGTTCGAGAAACGGGCAGGACACAATACCCGCGAACCCCTAGATAACCCCAGAAGGCACTCTAAGGAAAACCGCCGGTTCTGGGTTTGCTTCGTCCGACCGGACTTCCGCTGATTCTGGCCGCTCTGAACCTTTTGCCTGACCACGGCATCCCGACCTCAGGCAAGTTCTCCAAGCCGGTACAGGGTGAACCGGATGGAACCAACCCAACCCCAAAGTTAGGGTATGGTCGCACGAAATGAAATAGCGCTGCTCAGTTGAGCGGGCAGAAAAAGGTCTCAATATGAAGCGATCCAACGGAGTGCCAAGATTTGTCGTGGTGCTGAGCACCATCGTGTTGCTCTTCTCCGCCATGGGCTGGTCCGCTGACGAAGACAAGGACAGGTCCGAAATCGAAAAGCCAATTGATGCATCGGCCAAGGTCTTGACTGAAGTTATGGCAACACCTGACAAGGCCATTCCCAATAAGGTATTGAGCGATGCCAAGTGCCTGGCCATTATCCCCAACATGGTCAAAATTGCCGTTGGGTTCGGCGGTAGTCATGGAAAAGGTATCGCAACATGCCGAACGCCAAATGGTTGGAGCGCTCCCGCGCCAATCACGATTACTGGAGGCAGCTGGGGTTTACAGCTCGGCGGTCAGGCTGTTGATCTGGTGATGGTAATTATGAACGACCAGGGCGTGCAGCATTTGCTCGCAAGCAAATTTAAGCTGGGCGCTGAGGCCTCCGCCGCAGCGGGCCCAGTGGGACGCGATGCAGGTGCCGACACTGACTGGAAGATGAAAGCAGAAGTGCTTACCTATTCTCGAGCCCGGGGCATTTTTGCCGGCATTGATCTGAACGGGTCGGTGGTTACGCAAGATAAAGACGAGACCCGCGTTCTGTACGGCAAATTCATCCCCTTTTCAGAAATTCTATCGGGGAAGGTTGAACCGCCCCACGGCACTGAGGCGTTTCTGTCGACGGTCAGCAAGTACACCAGTCAAGCATAAGAGACAGAGCATGAACGGTACGTCAAAGGAATCCAGGTTGGAAAGTTGCTGAAGCTTTCTGAATCGAAAGTTGTGCGACCCGGCACGCAGTCTAGCCGGGCCGATTAGCAAATCGTTCAGTCGGACAGAGGCATATCGATGTCAACGATCGTGCTGGTACTTTTGGTTCTTCTGTTGCTCGGGGCTTTACCGACGTGGCCTTACAGCCGGTCTTGGGGATACTACCCAAGCGGTGGACTGGGTTTGGTGGTTGTCATTGTGCTTGTTTTGCTTCTGGCGGGGCGGATTTAGCCTGAGGCAATTGGGGGTGATCGGATTCACTTTTCCGTGGAGAGGTGGTGGAGACTTCGTACCACCACTTCTTATTCTTCAGGTTTAGATGGTCGCGCGAAAAGTCGCGCCGATTGTTCATGATTGTGCGGTGCAAGTTCTCAACTGCCGAACCTTGCGTTTTGCCGATGCAAACCAATCATCGTTGTTAGGCATCAAGGCGCGAGTTCGCGCCGCGTGGTTCCTCGCGTTTCGAGAAATCGTTCGCGACCGAGGAAATCTGGGGTCAATACAACAATTACCGGTCGAACGGGCTGGTGGGCTCGCGGCTCGTACATATTGTTGTCGTAGGGTTGGTTCTTGTGGGCGCTACGTTCAGCCATCAAATTGTGCAGCAGGCGACACAACGTGAGATTGTGACCCTGATTGCACCCTCGCCGGATTCCTACGCTTTGCAACCCAACAAGAAGATAGTGAGCGGCGGCGGTGGTGGCGGTGACCATGACCCGTTGCCTGCGCCCAATGGAAGATTGCCGAAGGTGGCGATGCAGCAGATTACTCCTCCCCAGATCCGTTGTTCGCAATGAGAAACCACGGCTAACCGCAGAACCGACAGTAGTTCCCCGCAGGTACACATCGCCGATAACCACATTCCCAACCTCGGAACCATGGCAGCGGTGCTGCCGGCCGCTCCGCCCTCCAATGGAACTGGGTC
>WNFA01025617.1_pt1 | contig 11250 bp, 8 predicted proteins | sample 5400481 | NCBI WGS metagenome assembly WNFA01 (sample SAMN13153340, study PRJNA577476) | soil metagenome | isolation source: 120 cm saprolite under Douglas fir tree site 2 hole 1 replicate 2 | place: USA:California | collected 2015-04-18
CGCGCGAACATCATGGCGACCCTCGGCCGCCGTCCGCGCATCCCTTCCCATGTCTCCACAATCTCAATCAGCAACCCGCCAAGGCTCCCGCCTCAGAGGGGCCGCGCTTATAGGCCCACCCACCTCCCGCGTCAACACCTTTTCGGCCCGATCTCGATGCGACCCGATCAAGCCGCATCAGCGCCGTAATAAAGCATCACGGTGTGTTTTGCCTCCGCAAAAAACAGCCAGCGCTCCACAACAAGGCCGACAGCTGCGCTCGCGACAGCGAGCCCCGCCGCAATCCCGCCGCTGATGCCCCCGAGCAACAGGGCGAGGAAGCTCGACAGAGCCGGCAGCGCGAAGCCGGCGAGCCGGGCAACGCGGCGCAGGCGCACCCGGTGTTTGCGGGCGATGCGAAAACCCATTTCCTTGAGCAGGTAATTCTCTTCGGTATGCGGCGGCTCCAGCATCCGCACCTTGCCCCGGCTGCCGAGCAAGGTCGCGCTCGCAACCGTGCTCGGCGCCGAAGTCGTGTCGATCGTCAGCCAATACCGTTCCTTCATCCCCCACGCCCCCAGCACGACGAGAAGGCTCAGCAGTGCTGTCCCGGACGAACGCGGCACCCACAACCGGACGAGGAAATCGAGAACGAGAAACCCGCTCATCAAGGCGAGTGCAAGATAGTTCGGGACGACCCAGCGATTGTGCCATTGATGGACAGGCTTTAGCGACGCGTAGATCATGCCTGTGCAAAAGACGGTCGCGGCCGCGAGAGCCGCGGCGAAGATCCCGCACAGACCGACAAGACCTCCGGTCGTGTCGAAGACGACCCAGCCGATCACAAAAACCCCGGCAGGCAGAGAGGTCAGGGCGGAAAACACGGCCTCGCGCGACAGCCAGGATGACCGCCATTGCGAGAATGCCCGCCAAGCCCGCTCGGGCCGGCCCAGGTGAAAGGCCGAGGAAACGAGCCCGCCCGCGGCGAGCAGCACCGCGATTGCAGTCCCGGCCAAGCCGAAGCCGGCGCTCGGCGGCAGCAAGCCGAGCGGCGCACCAAGCCCGAGCAACATCAAGAGCGCAAACCCCGCCCCCGAGGAGGTGGTAAAAAAGATGATCGACAGCGCCGGGTGCATTGGGTTCTCGCGAACGGCCGCGTCAGCGCGTCAACAGCCGGTCATCGCGGCGCGGCGCGCTTGTCGGAATGCCACCGGGCAGGTGCCGACGCAGAGTTCATCGCCCCGGGTGATCGCTACTCGCGCGATACCGCAGTATCGGCGGAGGCTTGCCGGAAGATGGAAGGCGCTCGATCATCCCGAACGAAGGGGCCGTCATGTGGGGTTCGTCGGGCGCCGTCGGATCAATCCGCACCCGCAAATCATACCAGGCGGCCTGACCGGTGATCGGGTCAGCATTGGCATGCGCATAACCGCCGTCCGGCGGCAGCAGCTCCGAGATCAGGTGATTGAGCAGAAAACCTGCGCGGGACTCCGGCGCCGCCGCGTCGAGGCCCCACGCGCCATTGCGCTTACCGATCGCATTCCAGGTCCAAACCGTATCCGGGTTGACCCCGTCCATCAGCTTGGTCGGCACACGAATCCGGCCGTGATGGCTCGACAGCCAGACCCAGTCCTCCTCCTTCAGGCCGAGCGCCCGCCCACTCGTCCGATTGACGAATAGCCGATTGCTGCCGAGGATCTGCCGCAGCCAGGCATTCTGAGAATGCCAGGAATGATACATCGGCATCGGCCGCTGGGTCACCGCGTGCAGCGGGAAGGCGGCGCCATCGACCCGCACCTCCTCGAACGGCATATACCAGAACGGGAGAGGGTCGAAGTAGGTCGAGATCCGCTCCCGATGCGTTTCGGGCGGTACCACCCTGCCATGTCCGTGGGCCGCGAGGCGGAAGCGCTGCAGCGGCTCGACATATAGCTGGAGCACGATCGGATCGGCCGCATCGATCAGGCCCATCGCCACGGCTGCTTCCAGATACTCCTTGTTGGCATGCTTGAAATACCGTTGGCCATCGGGCAGCTCGTGCTTCCAAAAGCAGCCGTTCGCGACGTAGCGCTCGAGCTGGTGTGGGTTCGGCATGCCCCGGCCTGCCTGCTCGCCGTCGGCGCCGCGCCAGCCGCCGAGCGGCCCGACCCCGGGCCGCCGCTCGTGATTGACGATGTAGTCGGCATAGCCGCCGGGATAGCGGGGAGTGCCTTGCGATGTGACAAAACCCGGCAGTCCGAGCCGGGAGCCGATTTCAATCAGCACGTCCTGGAACGGGCGAACGTCGCGATCAGGGGCCATGATGGGCTGCCGGATCGCATCGGCCGGGCCTTCGACACTGCCGATCGGCCGGTCGAGCAGCGATATGCAGTCCCAGCGTTCCAGGTAGGTCGTGTCGGGGAGGACAAGGTCGGCATAGGCGACCGTCTCGGAGTCGTAGGCATCTGAATAGATGATCCGCGGGATGCGGTAAGCACCGGTCGCCGGATCCTTGTCGGTCAACATCCGCATCGTCTCGGCAGGGCTCATTGCCGAGTTCCAGGCCATGTTGGACATGTAAAGGAAGAGGGTGTCGATCGGGTAGGGATCGCCTTTGCTCGCATTGGCGATGACCATATGCATCATTCCGTGCGCAGCGATCGGCGCGTCCCAGGAGAAGGCCTTGTCAATGCGTGAGGGCCGGCCTTGCTCGTCGACGATCAGATCCTCGGGCGAGAGTGGATAGCCCAGCGGCACCCCCGGCAACGGCTTGCCGGGGACGATCTGCTCGGGCTTGCCCGCAGGCTTCGGCCCAGGCGGGCACGGCTTGGGATGCGGCGACTTGTAGCGCCACCCCCCCGGCACGTCGATTGTGCCGAGGAGCAGCTGCAGCAAGTGCAGCGCCCGGCAGGTTTGGAACCCATTAGAGTGTGCAGAAATCCCGCGCATCGCATGCAGCGACACCGGACGGCCGCGCATCGTCGCATGGCGCCGCCCAGCCCAGTCGGTCCACGGCACCGGGAGCTCGATCTCCTGCGCAAAGGCGGCATGGGCGAGTTCGTCGGCCAACCGTCGGATCGTCGCGGCCGGGACGCCGCAGGTTTCGGCAACCGTCACGGGTGCGTAGCGCGGATCGAGATAGCGCTCGGCCACGAGTTGAAATACGGGGACGGCGCGCCGACCATCGGGCAGCACGGCATCGCCGACTAGGCGGGCCGCAATCCCCGTTGTGGCGCTGCTGGCGAGCGATCCGGAAGCCTCGAGAACGAGCGGCTCGCCGACCTCGTTGCGGGCAAACAGCCCGTCATCGGCCGATCCCGGCGCCTGAATCACTAGCCAACAGGCGTTAGTGTAACGAACCAGATAGTCGAGGTCGATCCGATCGGATTTGAGCAGTTCGTGGATTAGTGCCAGCACAAACAGCCCGTCGGTCCCGGGCCTGATCCCGACCCATTCGTCGGCGATTGCCGAATAGCCGGTACGCACCGGATTGATGGAGACAAATCTGGCGCCGCGGCGGCGCAGACCCGACAGCGCAATCTTGATCGGGTTGGAATCATGATCCTCGGCAACCCCGAACATCATGAGGAGCCGGGTGTGCAGCCAATCAGGCTCGCCGAACTCCCAAAAGCTGCTGCCGAGGGTGTACATCCCGGCTGCCGCCATGTTGACCGAACAGAACCCGCCATGCGCGGCGAAGTTCGGGGTCCCGAACTGAGCCGCCCAATAGCCGGTCAGCGACTGGCTTTGATCGCGGCCGGTGAAAAAGGCGAGCTTCTTGGGGTCTTCGCTGCGGATCGCCGACAACCACCCGACCGCGGTGGCGATGGCTTCCTCCCATTCGATTTCGCGAAACTCGCCGGAGCCGCGTTCGCCCACTCGTTTCAGCGGCTTTTTCAGCTTAGCTGGCGAGCTTTGCTGCATAATGCCGGACGCGCCCTTGCCGCAGATCACGCCGCGGTTGACCGGGTGATCGCGATTGCCCTCGATGTAACGGATGCCGCCGTCTTTGAGGTGGACTTTGATCCCGCAGCGGCAGGCGCACATGTAGCAGGTCGTGCATTTGACTTCGTCCGAAACTTTTGGCGAAGTATCGACCTTTTCGCGCGGCAGGAAATAATCCCGCAGGAGCTCGACGAGGCTCATCCTATCCCCTGCAGCGCGTTCAGCCGAGAGACATCCATGGCTCGCTCCTTGACGGGCCCACGACGGGCCGAAGATTACGCGGCGTCCCCGTTCAATCAGGCGCCCCGGGCGGCCCGTCATCCTCGACGGGCCGCCCGACCTCACGATAGAACCGTTTGGCCCCTAGGTGCAGCGGTATAGAGAGGCCGTCGAGCGCGCTCTCCAGCCGCACTTGCTTCCCTATCGGATCATGCGCATCGAGAAGACGCTGCGTAGCCTCGTTCCACAGCGCCCTGGTAATGGCATAAACCAGGTCGTCGGAAGCATTGGCGGAGACCACCCAAAGTGCGTGGAACCCAACGGTCGATGTCGCGACGCCGATCCCTGGATAGGTGTCGGCGGGTATCACCCCACGATCGTAAGGGCCATGTTTCGCCCGCATTTTCGACAACACGTCATCGGCGATCGGAACCAGACGAATGGGCGTCGTCTCGGCGAGTGCGCGGATCGCCGGAATCGGCACTCCGCCGATCAGAAAAAAGCCCTCGATGGTGCCCTCTGAGAGGTTGGCGGCTGCTGTGCCCGAGCGCAGGAACTCGGGCGACAGGTCCTTCTCTGCCAGCCCACCCGCGGTAAGCACAATACGCGCATCGACGAGAGTACCCGATCCGTCCTGGCCCAACGAGATGCGCCGGCCTTTCAAGTCGTCGAGCGCTTGGATTGGGCCCGCCGCCCGCACCACCAGATGGAGGCGTTCCGGGAACAGGCTCGCGATGGCCCGCAACTTCCTGAGTGGCGCCTGCCCGGCGAAAATGCCGGTCCCGGCATAGGCCCAACTCGACCGACCCCTTCGTCGCCTGGGCGACCGCAACGAGTCCCGGGACGCCGCAGCTGCCCCCCAGCTCGCAAGGGGGCGAATCCGCGGGCTTTGAAATGGCGCTGGCGAGCACCCCGCCGATCTCGAAGAAGCTTCCGGCGGTCGCCGCCGCCCCGATGCGAAAGAAATGCGCTTCCTGCGCGCTCGCCGGTGCCTCTCGCCACAGGAGACCGAGAACGACAAAGGCCGCCCCGATCGAGCCTCGACAACGAAATCTCACCGCAGAAGGCATCGTCTCACCAAGTGAGACAGGCAAGTTCCGAGAACAACACGGATCAACTCGGTTTGCAATCCCGCCGCGTGCGATCTGGCAATTCTGATGGCGGGCGCGATTAGGGCGCTACGGGCTCCTACCCGGGCCCCTTTGTCTGACCGGGTATCTTGATCGACGGCAACACCCCGCCGAGCGCGCCGGGTTTGACGTTCTTCTGCGACACGATCTCGATTATCGCGCCTCCGTAGCGCTCGATCTTGCCGGCGCCGATGCCAGGGATGGCCGCGAGGGATGTCAGCGAGATCGGGCGGCGATGCGCCACCTCGATCAGCGTGGCATCGTGAAAAATGACATAGGGTGGTAGCTCCTGGCGGCGTGCCTCTTCGAGACGCCACGCCCGCAACGCCTCCCAAATAGCTTGCGCAGCGGGTTCGAGTTCGACCGCGCTCTTGCGATCAGCTTTGGGGCTGTGCCGCGTCGAGCCGCGCGGGTCGAGACGAAAGCGGACCGTCCGTGTACCGCGCAAAATCTCCGCCGCGGCCGGCGCAAGCGCCAGTCCGCCATGCCCGGCTGGATCCGGCAAGACGAACCCTTGCGCCACCAGCTGGCGAAACACCGAATGCCAGCCGCGGCGATCGATCTCCGTGCCGACCCCGAATGTTTTCAGTCGGGTATGGTGCAGCCGGATAGCGCGCTCGGTTTCCTTGCCGAGCAGGATATCGATAAGATGGTGCGCGCCAAAGCGCTGACCCGTGCGGTAGATCGCCGACAGCGCCTTTTGTGCGGTGACGGTCCCGTCCCAGCTCGGCACCGGCGTGCGGCAATTGTCGCAATTCCCGCATGGAGGGTGATCGGCCTCGCCGAAATAACCGAGCAGGACCTGACGGCGGCAGGAAACCGTTTCGCAATACCCGATCAGAGCCTCGGTCTTCTGCCGCTCGATTCGACGTTGGGTCTCCGTGCTCTCGCCGGCATCGAGCAACCGGATCAGGTTCATCACATCCGCGATGCCGTAAGTCATCCAGGCATCCGCCGCGAGCCCGTCTCGCCCCGCTCGGCCGGTCTCTTGGTAATAAGCCTCGAGGTTCCTCGGCACGTCGAGATGAGCGACAAAACGGACATCGGGCTTGTCGATCCCCATGCCGAAGGCGATGGTCGCAACCACCACCACCCCCGCTTCCTTCAAAAAACGCTCCTGGCTTCGCTCACGCACCGCGCCTTCAAGACCGGCATGATAGGGGAGGGCGTCGCGCCCGCGCGCCGTGAGCCACCGGGCGGTGTCGTCAACCGCGCTCCGAGTAAAGCAATAGACAATCCCGGCGTCGTCGGGGTGATCCTCGGAGGCGGTGAGCGCCAACAGCGGCACGCGGGGAAAGCGCTCCTTCAGGATCGAGAGCTGCTGATATTCCGGGCGGAAGTCATGGCCCCATTGCGAGATGCAATGCGCCTCGTCGACGGCGAAAAGAGCCAGGCGGCAGCACGAGAGCAGTTCGAAGCAGCGCGTCGTCGCCAGGCGCTCGGGCGACACGTAAAGGAGATCGAGCGCGCCGTCGCGAGCCGCGCGCTCGATTTCAGCGGTCTCGCCGGGCGACAGCCGCGAGTTCAGCGCGGCCGCGCGCACTCCCGCTTGGCGCAGGGCGTCCACTTGGTCCTTCATCAACGCGATCAGCGGCGAGACGACCACACCCAAACCGGCGCGCACCAGAGCCGGCACCTGATAACACAGCGATTTGCCGCCGCCTGTGGGCATCAGCACGACCGCATCGCCGCCGGCGATCGCGTGTTCGATGATTGCGAGCTGCTGACCCCGGAAACCGTCGAAGCCGAAGACCTCGCGCAACACTCCGAGCGGTGTGCGTTCTTCACCGCCAGTATCGTCCTCCTCCGGCGAATGCGGCACTTTTATGCGTTCCCGCCGTTGGGCTGCCGCGGTGAAGTCAAGACCCTCTGACGAGGTTCGGCGCCGATCTCTGGTCCGCCATTCGCGGCGCGACGACCCGTCCCTTGCAAATGCAATCTCAAGTAATCACCTTGGGGTTGGATACGCGCGGCTGCGAAACCCGATGCCTGGCCCTACCCGCCCACCCCCGAGCGGCACCTGCAACTCGGTCGAGTCCGCTGCGCTGCACCACCGGCACATCATAACGGATCCTCCGGCAAAGCGAGGTAGCGTGCTCACTTCCTGTGCAATTTTGGACCGCACGCGGCGGTCTCTGGTAGGGAGCACGATGGCGGTCGCGCTCGGCACCCTAGGTATCATGCTCTGCTCCATGCAGGCTCTTGCGGCCGAGCCCGCAGGCGCAGCGGCGACGGCGGGCCCTGGTGTTTCCGAGCCCGACGCTGGATCGCCGAGCGAGCCCCCCTTCGCCGGTAATCCCGAACTCAAGGCACGGCTTGACTTGCCGGGTAAGTTGACCGTGGCGGGCGAGCGGATGCATGAACAATTATTGCGCCGGTTCTACGCCGCGCACGGCTACCAAACAATATGGACCGGCCGCTCGGCGGAAGCGAGCCAGCTGTGGAATGCGGTCCAGCGCACGGGTGATCAAGGGCTGGACCCCAGTCTGTTCCACAGCACCGCGATCATCGAGCGTGGCCCGGCGCTGTCTCCGGTGGAGCGGGACTTGCTGCTTTCCGATGCGTTCCTCTCCTATGCCGATGCTTTGTCGCGGGGAGCGATGCCGATCGAGGACCGAGCCGATGACGAAGATCTGACGCCTGAGCCGGTCGACATTGTCGGGGTGCTCGACGCAGCGATTGCCAGCCCGAATCCGGCGCAGCTAATCGAAGCGCTCGCTCCGTCCTCACCCGAATACGCCGCGATGCGCGGCGCCTACGCCGAATACCGCGCCATGCTCGAGACGGTTAGCCCGATGCGCGCCTCGGATGCCCGGAAGAAGCCCGAGCGCCGGCCGCCGGAGGGCCGGGCGGCGGCGGAAAAAAGGGTACGGCAGCTGGCGGTCAATCTCGAACGGCTGCGGTGGCTGCCCCGGATCATTCCGCCCGACCGCGTCATCGTGAATGCTGCGATTGCGCGGCTCCAGCTAATCCGCGACAACCGGCCAGTATTCACGACGCGCGTTGTCGTCGGAGAAACCGACAAGCAGACACCCGAGTTCCAGTCGACGATAAACGACATCCTGTTCAATCCGCCCTGGAACGTTCCGCGCTCGATCGCGCAGAAGGAGATCCTGCCGAGGCTGGCAGCCGATCCGGATTATCTCAGCCATCATCACATGAGGTGGCGCTCTGGCGGAGCCATTCAGCAGGAGGCCGGGCCCTATAGCGCCCTCGGACGGCTCAAATTCGAGATGACCGATCGTTACGATGTCTACTTGCACGATACGCCGTTAAAATCCCTTTTTCAGTCCGCCACGCGCTTGATGAGCCATGGGTGCGTACGGGTCGAGAACCCGCGCGTGCTCGCGGCGCTTCTGTTGGAGCAGAGCCCGGAGGCTATCGACAAAGGGATTGCCGCCGGTTCCACCAATCGGCGGCCCTTGCCGACCCCGCTGCCGATTTTCATCGTCTATCAGACGGCTTTTGTCGAATCGGACGGTTCGCTGCAGCTCCATTCGGACCCGTATGACCGCGATGACGAGATTTGGCAGCACCTGACGCGATCGCAGCAGCCTCCGCTGGCTCAGGACGTAGCCGCCAGCCAACGGAAAGGGTGATCCAGAAAGAGACTAATTCAACTAACAGTCAGAATGCAGTAACCAAAATCGACTGGTAGATTAATTTATGCCAATCGGGGCTTGTTTACCCCGTTAACAACTGCTATGGCCCTCGGTGGGGAATCTGGGGGGTCAAGCATTGCCCGTGTCTTCGTTACTGAGCCGCCGCCGGCTCCTCGGTGCGGCGGCTGCCGCTGCCGTAGTCGGCTTCGTCGATCCGGTCCCGGCAGTTTCTTTCGCACCGCGATCTGTTTCACTCTACAACATCCATACCGGCGAATGGCTGCGGACGGTCTATTGGGCCGACGGCCATTACATTCGCGAGGCAGTCAGGGACATCAACTGGATTCTGCGGGATCATCATTCCGATGAGATCCGGCCAATGGATGCCGGCGTCCTCGACGTGCTCGGGGGGCTGCGCGACCGGCTCGATACCCGCGATCCGTTTCTGGTGGTGTGCGGCTATCGCTCGCCGACGACCAATATGAGGATGTACCTCAATCACGAGGGGGTGGCGAAACACAGCTTTCACGTCAAGGGGATGGCTGTCGATCTGCGATCCGAGCGCCGTGATCTGAGCCAAGTCCGCGAGGCGGCGCTGAGCCTCAGATGCGGGGGTGTTGGGTATTACCCGCGCTCAGGCTTCGTCCACGTCGATTGCGGGCCGATCCGTCGATGGTAGGTGCGCGCATTCCGATCACCGGGGCCCACGCCGCAATACGTCGAGCCGCAGCGGCAGTGCTGTTCCAAGCCAGAGGGCAAACCGGGTATGGTCGGCGACGCTGTCATCGGTAAGCGGATGCACCAGGACGCTCAGCCCTTCGCGGTTGAGCATTAACCAGGGAACCAACGTGGAGAACTCCTCGGCCGCGAAGGCCACCTGGTACATCGCGACGGGATGCGGCCCGACCGGCTCATCGTGCCAGCTCCCGAGCCGAGCCTGGAAGCGGTCGCCGATCCCGGCGCGCAGGCGCTCCGCTGTCGTCCGGGTCTCCGGATCGTAATAGATGTGGGCGTGATATCCCCTGACCCGGCTCGGGTCGGCAAACGCATCAGCCATGCTCTTCTCCTTTGTCGATCGCGTCGATCTCCCTCGGCGCCGTCGTCGCACCGGAGCCGAGGGCCCGCTGCATCAGGACGATGTCGACCCAGTTGCCGAATTTGAAGCCGACCGCGGGCAGAACACCGATCCGGGTAAACCCTAACGCCGCGTGCAGGCGAATCGACGGCCATGTTTCGCTGCCCCCGATCACCGCGACCATCTGCCGGTAGCCGAGCTCGGTGCAGCGGTCGAGCAGGGTTGCGAGGAGGGCTCGGCCAAGACCGCGTCCGACCTCGCCCTCACCGATATAGATCGAGTCTTCGAGCGTAAATCGATAGGCCGAACGTGGCCGGTAGGGTCCAGCGTAGCAATAGCCGAGAACATACCCCGACCTTTCGGCGACCAGATAAGGTAGGCCACGGGCGAGAATGTCGCTGCGGCGGCGCGCGATCTCGTGCGGTTCCGGCGGGACGTCCTCGAAGGAGGCGAATCCAAGGAGAACATGGTGACGGTAGATCGTGGCGATTTCCTCGACATCTCCCGCGCGGGAGGGGCGAATCACCGCATCGGCGCCGCTCATCCGGGGTCGTGTAAGCTCAGCAGACTCAAATGACGCGAACCGGCCTGCCGTCGAGGAAGGCGACGACATTCTCGACGATCTGAGGATAGGAGTTGCGATAGTTCTCCTCGGTCACGTAGCCGATATGCGGGGTCAGGACCACGTTCGGCGCCGTGCGCAGCGGGTGGTCGATCGGCAAAGGCTCTTTGTCGTAGACGTCGAACCCGGCATAGGCGAGGCGTCCCGCCTTCAGCGCGGCGACAATTGCCTCGGTATCGCAGATCGGCCCGCGCGAGGTGTTGACGAGGATCGCGCTCGGCTTCATCAGCCCGATCTCGCGCTTGCCGACGAGACCGCGGCTGCGCGGGCTCAGCACGAGATGCACCGAGAGGATGTCGGAGCGGCGAAACAGCTCGTCCTTCTCGACCCGCTCGACGCCCTGCGCGGCGGCCTTCTCGGCGGTCAAATTCTGGCTCCAGGCGATCGCCTTCATGCCGAAGGCGAGCCCGACCCGGGCGACCGCGCTGCCGAGCCGGCCGAGGCCCAAGAGGCCCAGCGTCTTGCCGGCGACGCGGTGGCCGACGCGGGTTTGCCAGCCGCCCTGCCGCATGAACTGATGGTCCTCGGCGATGCGGCGGGCGGCGCCGAGAATGAGGCCCCAGGCGAGTTCCGCGGTGTCCTCGTTGCCGCCGCCCGCGCCGCCGGTACCACAGACCGTAACGCCGCGCTCCTTCAGTGCCGCCATGTCGAAGGACGCATTGCGCATGCCGGTGGTGATCAGCAGCTTCAGCTTCGGCA
>WNFA01004835.1_pt1 | contig 11249 bp, 9 predicted proteins | sample 5400481 | NCBI WGS metagenome assembly WNFA01 (sample SAMN13153340, study PRJNA577476) | soil metagenome | isolation source: 120 cm saprolite under Douglas fir tree site 2 hole 1 replicate 2 | place: USA:California | collected 2015-04-18
GCCTTCGCGGGCGGCATCACGCACGGCATCGTGTCGGACGTCGAGCGCCGCGCATTGGCGCTCACCGGCGCGGGCGACATGATCTGGGACTGGGACGTCTCCGCCGACAAGGTCTTCACCAGTCCCGAGACCGAGCACGCGCTCGGACTCAAGCGCGGCACGCTCGAAGGTCCCGCGGCGCACTGGCTCGAGGTGCTGCACCCGCTCGACCGCGACCGCTTCCGCGCCTCGCTCGACAGCGTGCTGGAGCAGCGGCGCGGCCGCCTGATGCAGGATTTCCGCCTGCGCACGCCGGACGGCCATTACCTCTGGTTCGCGCTCAAGGCGCGGCCGGTGGTCGGCTCCGACGGCGAGGTCGTGCGCCTCGTCGGCACGCTCACCGACGTGACCGACTTCAAGACCGCGGAGGAGCGGCTGCTGCACGACGCGGTGCACGACAATCTCACGGGCCTCCCCAATCGCCAGCTTTTCATCGACCGCCTCGAGGCGGTGCTCGCCTTCGCCAAGGCCGACACCGGCATCCGCCCGACCGTGATGATGATCGACCTCGACCGCTTCAAGCAGGTCAACGATTCGGTCGGCATGGCGGTCGGCGACTCGATCCTGCTCACGCTGGCGCGCCGGCTCGGCCGCCTGCTCAAGCCGCAGGACACCATCGCACGGCTCGCGGGCGATCAGTTCAGCCTCATCCTGCTCTCCGAGAAGGAGCCGCAGCGCATCATCGCCTTCGCCGAGACGCTGCGCAAAGCGCTGCGCGCGCCGATCAGCTTCAACGACCGCGAGATCTTCCTCACCGCCTCGATCGGCCTCGCGCTGGCGGACGGCCAGCCGCACCGCACCGAGGAGGTGCTCAAGGATGCCGAGCTCGCGATGTATCACGCCAAGCGCATCGGCGGCGACCGCATCGAGGTGTTCAAGCCGGCGATGCGCGCGCGCAAGACCGACCGGCTCACGCTGGAATCCGATCTGCGTCGCGCGCTGGAGCGCGAAGAGATCACTATCCTCTACCAGCCGATCGTCCGGCTCGAGGACCGCTCGGTCGCCGGGTTCGAGGCGCTGGCGCGCTGGGACCACCCCAAGATGGGCCGGATGTCGCCCTCCGAGTTCATCTCGATCGCCGAGGAGATCGGGCTCATCGTCGATCTCGGCCTGTTCGTGCTCGAGCGCACTGCCCGCCAGCTCGGCATCTGGCAGCGCGCGGTGCGCGGCCGCGCGCCGCTCTTCGCCAGCGTCAACGTGTCATCGCGCCAGCTGCTGCGCCACGACCTGATCCACGACCTGCGCACCGTGCTGGCGCGCTCCGGCCTCGCGCGCGGAACGCTCAAGCTCGAGCTGACCGAGTCGCTGGTGATGGAGAACCCCGAGCTTGCCGCGCAGATGCTCCATCGCATGAAGGAACTGGGCGCCGGGCTTGCGCTCGACGATTTCGGCACCGGCCACTCCTCGCTCTCCTATTTGCAACGCTTCCCGTTCGACACCATCAAGATCGACCAGTCCTTCGTGCGCACGACCCCGAAGGGCAAACGCCCGGTGATCCTCCGCTCGATCATCTCGCTCGCGCACGATCTTGGGATGGAAGTGGTGGCGGAAGGCGCGGAGACCGACTCCGACGCCGTCGAGCTCTACCAGCTCGGATGCGAATATGCGCAGGGCTACGTGTTCGGCGAGCCGATGTCGGCCGAACAGGCGCGCACGCTCATCACCAGCGAGAAATTAGAAACCGTGAGGTGACGCCGTAGGGTGGGCAAAGGCGCGAAGCGCCGTGCCCACGCTGTGAGCGCGACCCGCGTGGGCACGGCGCGCGCGCGAATCCGAATATGTTTACCGACGCGTGCAGCGCGCCTTTGCCCACCCTACGGGCTACGCGTGTCCCGCCTCGCTCGACAGCATACCGAGATCGATGCCGATCTTCTTGAGCGCCTTTTCGTATTTGCCGTCGACGTCGCTGCCGAAGATCAGTTCTGAGTCGGCGGCGCAATGCAGCCAGCTGTTCTCCTGGATCTCGGTCTCGAGCTGTTTCGGCGCCCAACTCGCATAGCCGAGCGCGAGCACGGCGGAGGCCGGCCCGTCGCCGCGCGCGATCGCCTTGAGGATGTCGAGGGTCGCGGTGAGGCAGACCCCCTCGTCGATCGGCAGCGTCGAGTTCTCGATGAAGAAGTCGGCGGAGTGCAGCACGAAGCCGCGGCCGGTCTCGACCGGCCCGCCCTTGAGCACCTTCACGGTTCCGGCGCGCTGCGGCAGCTGGATGAGGTCGGCCGCGGGAATGACCTCGAGCTGCACGAGCAGATCGGAAAAGGTGACGTTCGATGCCGGCTGATTGATCACGATGCCCATCGCGCCTTCGAACGAATGGGCGCACATGTAGATCAGTGTCCGGGAGAAACGCGCGTCGCGCATGCTGGGCATGGCGATCAACATCTGGCCGTCGAGATAGCCCCGCTTGGGTCCACTGCCGGCCGTTTTCCGCGCAACTTTCATGGCAAAAGGTTAGCCTGAGGACGTCTGTTGAGCAAATATCGTATCATCACACCATGTTCACAACCTTTTCAGTGGCCGCGGGTTCATATGAATATTAAATCGTTGTCATGATTTCGCGCGCATTGCGACAGCCCGTCACCGCGATTGCCTTCAGCCTCGCGGTTGTCTGCGCCGTAACATCGGCGCAGAGCGCCGAAGTGTCGCCGTGGGATTCCGACCCGCGCACCGCCATGCGACTCATCGCCGGAACGCCGCACGCCGACGGCACATTTCGCGCCGGCGTCGAGGTCAAGCTCAGCCCGGGATGGAAGACCTATTGGCGCTATCCTGGCGACTCGGGCGTGCCGCCGAGCTTCGATTTTTCCGAGTCGCAGAACGTCAAATCGATCGAGGTGGCGTGGCCGGCCCCGCACGCCTTCACCGACGATAGCGGCACGTCGATCGGCTACAAGGGCAGCGTGATCTTTCCACTGCGCATCGTGCGCCAGGATCCCAGGCAGCCCGCGGTGATTCGCCTCAAGCTCGCCTACGCGGTCTGCGAAAAATTCTGCGCGCCGACCGACGCGAAGGCCGAGCTTGCGCTACATGATGCGTCTTCATCGCTCGACGCGGTTCTGACGCGCGCCGAGGCGAGCGTGCCGAAGCCGGCGCGGCTCGGCGAAGATGGCCCGCTCGCCATCCGCAGCGTTCGGCGCGAGGCCGGCGCCGATCGTGCACGCATCGTGGTGGATGTCGCGGCGCCGGGAGCGGCCGAGCTTTTTGCCGAAGGGCCGACGGCGGATTGGGCCTTGCCCATCCCTGCGCCGATCGGCGGGGCGGATCCCGGCTTCCGCCGGTTCGCCTTCGCGCTCGACGGCCTGCCGCCCGGCGCGCAGCCGAGCGGCGCGATGCTCAAGCTCACACTCGTGTCGGGCGGCAGCGCGATCGAGGTGTCGGTCCGTCTCGATTGAAGTCGCCCGCAAGCGCCCTCACTCCGGTTTGACGCCCGCCGCCTTGCCACCGGATTGTACACGGATTGGCGGCGATGGCGCGCCCCGAGAACATGCGCTAGTTTAGCGGCCTCAACTTCCATTGTTCGTACACCCCACATGAGAGAGGTTCAGTCATGGCCATCAAGGTCGGCGATCGCGTTCCCGAAGCGAAGTTCAGAGTGATGACGGCCGAGGGACCGGCCTGGAAAACCACCGACGAGATCTTCAAGGGCAAGAAGGTCGTGCTGTTCGCCGTGCCCGGCGCCTTCACGCCGACCTGCCACAAGAACCACCTCCCGGGCTTCGTGCAGAACGCCCAGGCGTTCAAGGCAAAGGGCGTCGACACCATCGCGGTGACGGGCGTGAACGACGCCTTCGTGATGGATGCGTGGAAGAAGGCGAGCGGCGCTGACGGCAAGGTCGAGTTCCTGGCCGACGGCAATGGCGAGTTCGCAAAAGCGCTCGATATGACGCTCGACGCCTCCGCCAACGGGCTCGGCATCCGTTCGAAGCGCTACTCCATGCTGGTCGAGGACGGTGTGGTGAAGAAGCTCAACATCGAGGAGGCGCCCGGCAAGGCAGAAGTGTCCGGCGCCGACGCGCTGCTCAAGCAGATCTGACGATCAACGATGCCCTCTCCGTTTGCGCGGAGGGGGCATCATTCTGCCTGCCCTGCCCGGATCTCGGCGATCGCCTGGCGCGCCAGCTCATCGGCGCGCTCGTTGAGATCATGCCCCGAATGACCGCGCACCCAGTGCCAGCGCACGGTGTGGCGGGCGAGCGCCTGCGTCAGGCGCATCCATAGGTCGGCGTTCTTCACCGGCTTCTTGTCGGCGGTCCTCCAGCCGTTGACGGTCCACTTCTTGATCCATTTCGTGATGCCGTCGCGCAGATACTGGCTGTCGGTATGCAGGTCGACGACGCAGGGACGCTTGAGCGCCTCGAGCGCGCTGATCGCCGCCATCAGCTCCATCCGGTTGTTGGTGGTGTGCGGCTCGCCGCCCTTGATCTCGCGGGTGTGATCGCCCCTTTGCAGGATCGCGCCCCAGCCGCCCGGTCCCGGATTGCCCGAGCAGGCGCCGTCGGTGTGGATGGTCACGTCACAATCGGACAAGCCGGCCTCTATTCGATGCCGTAATCGCGCACGCTCGCGACCGCCTGATGGAAGCGCAGCTTGCGGTGATATTCGAGCGGGTCCTTCGGCTTGACGAGCGCGCCCGGCGGCACTTCGAGCCAGTCGACGAGCCGCGTGAGCAGGAAGCGCGTCGCGGCGCCGCGCGCGAGCAGCGGCAGCGCGTTCCATTCCGCGTCCGACAGTTTGCGTCGCGCCGCATAGGCCTGCAGCAGCGCGCGTCCCTTGGTGACATTGTAGGACTGATCGGGCTCGAAGCACCACGCGTTGAGACACACCGCCACGTCATAGGCGAGCGTGTCGGTGCAGGCGAAGTAGAAGTCGATCAGTCCCGACAGCCGGCTGCCGAGGAAAAACACATTGTCGGGAAAGAGGTCCGCGTGGATGACGCCCTGCGGCAGGTCGCGCGGCCATGATCGCTCGAGGTGCGCGAGCTCGGCCGCGATGGCGGATTGCAGCCCGCGCTGCACCGTATCGGCGCGCTCCTTGGCGGCCTCGAACAGCGCGCGCCAGCCCTCGACCGAGAGCGCGTTGCGGCGCGTCATCTTGAAGTCGGCGCCGGCGAGATGGAAATCCGCGAGCGCCTGGCCGAGCGCGGCGCAATGGGTCGGGCTCGGCCGCCGGATCCACATGCCGTCGAGAAAAGTCACGATCGCCGCCGGGCGCTCGGCGAGGCGGCCGAGCGTTTCGCCCTTGCGGTTCTTCACCGGCTGCGGACAGTTGAGGCCGCGCGCCGCGAGATGCTCCATCAGGCCGAGAAAGAACGGCAGCTCGCCCGCCGCGACGCGCTTCTCGTACAGCGTCAGGATGAAGTAGCCGCGGCTCGTGTGGAGCAGGAAGTTGGAGTTCTCGACGCCCTCGGCGATTCCCTTATAGGCGAGCAGGTCACCGAGATCGTAGGCAGCGAGAAACGCCGACAGTTCCTCGTCCGTGACGTCGGTGTAGACGGCCATCGATGTCCCGGGAAATGGCCCTTATTCGGCGGCCGCAATGTCGCGCAGTGGCCGCGGCAGCGGGAAGAACACGTCCTCCTCGGCGGTGGTGACCGTATCGATCTGCAGCGTGTAGCGCTTGGCAAGCGCGTTCAGGATTTCCTCGACCAGCACCTCGGGCGCCGAGGCGCCAGCGGTGATGCCGAGCCGGTTGACCGTCGCGAGCCGGCCCCAGTCGATATCCTCCGCCCGCTGCAGCAGCACCGCATAGGGACAGCCGTTGCGCTCGGCGACTTCCTTGAGGCGCTGCGAGTTCGACGAATTCGGCGAGCCCACCACGATCATGGCGTCGACGATGTGCGCCACCTTCTTCACCGCCTCCTGGCGGTTGGTGGTGGCGTAGCAGATGTCGTCCTTGTGCGGCCCGATGATGTTGGGGAAGCGCTCCTTGAGCTTGGCGACGATCTCGGCCGCGTCGTCCATCGACAGCGTCGTTTGCGTCACATAGGCGAGATTGTTCGCATCCTTCGGCGTGAAGGTGGCGGCGTCCTCGACCGTCTCGATCAGGCGCACCGCGCCCGCGGGAAGCTGACCCATGGTGCCGACGACCTCGGGATGTCCGTCATGGCCGATCAGGAGGATCTCGCGGCCGCGGCGGTGGTGGATCTCGGTCTCGCGATGAACTTTTGTGACCAGCGGACAGGTCGCGTCGAGGGTGAAGAAGTTCCGCCGCCGCGCCTCCTTCGGCACGGTCTTGGACACGCCGTGCGCCGAGAACACGACCGGCGCGCCGGTGTCGGGAACTTCCGCCAGGTCCTCGACGAAAATGGCGCCCTTGGCGCGCAGGCTGTCGACCACGTAGCGGTTATGGACGATTTCGTGCCGCACATAGACCGGGGCGCCGTAGAGGGCGAGCGCCCGTTCCACGGTCTCGATCGCTCGCACCACGCCGGCGCAAAAACCCCGCGGCGAGCAGAGCATTACGTCGAGAACCGGCTTGGTCCCGGGCTGCGCCAGGCTGTTCATTTTGGTTCCTTCGGTTTCGGCCCGGAAATGGGGCCACGGGTCCCGTCCTGTCAAGGTCGAACCGGCCGATGGGCATTGCGCGGCCGGGGCTTCCTTGCCTATATAACACTCATATCCCGTTATCCCCTACGACAACGGACTTCGCCCGGAAGGGCGGGCGAAGCACCAGGGAGATTTTATCATGGTGACCCAGCCGCTCATGCCGAAAGCCACCGCTGTGTGGCTGGTGGAAAACACCGCGCTGTCGTTCGAGCAGATCGCCGAATTCTGCAAGCTGCACCCCCTCGAGATCCGGGCGGTCGCCGACGGCGATGCCGCGCAGGGCATCAAGGGGCTCGACCCCATCCTGACCGGCCAGCTCACCCGCGAGGAGATCGACCAGGGCGAAGCCGACCACAAGCACAAGCTCAAGCTTGCCGACGCCAAGGTCCGGCTGCCAGAGGCCAAGCGCAAAAAGGGGCCGCGCTACACGCCCGTGTCGCGCCGGCAGGACCGGCCGAACGCGATCCTCTGGCTCGTGCGAAACCATCCCGAGCTCAAGGACAGCCAGATCATGCGGCTGGTCGGCACCACCAAGTCGACCATCCAGGCGATCCGCGAGCGCACTCACTGGAACGCGGCAAGCCTTTCGCCGCTCGATCCGGTCACGCTCGGTCTTTGCTCGCAGATCGACCTCGACATCGAGGTCCATCGCGCCGCGAAGGAAAAGCCGGCCGAGCCCGACCGGGGCGTGACGCTCCTGCCGGCTGAGGTCACCACCGCAAAGCCGCCGGCGTCCGAGCCCGAGCCTGTCGCGAAAAAGCCCGGCGAGGAGCTCGACGTGGAGGCGGTGCTGGCCAAGCTCAAGCAGATCGGCGGGGGCAAGGGCGAATAACCCCTGCGGGGCCCGATCCGGCCCCGCGACGGGGCGTCATGACTTGGTGACTTTTCGGGCACCACCAACCGACGGTTAACGATTTATGCACTACACCTATCCGTGCGACCTCACGGGTGGGGACTGCATGTTCCGGATCTTCAAGAACCTCTACGCCAAGCTCATAGCTTCGGCCGCCATCGGCGTCTTCCTGGTGGCCGGCATGATCATGAACGAGCAATGGAACAGCGCCTCGATCGAGCGCTCCAGCGCCTCAAGCCGCAATCAGAACGAGGTCGTCAAAGAGGTCCTGCTCGCCCAGCAGGAGTACCTGCGCGGCCAGATCCAGCGTCGCAACGTGGTGATGGCCAAGACGCTCACGGAATCCGAAAAGGCGCTGGCCGAGCTCAAAACCGCGGGCGAGGCCGCGCTTGCACACGCCAAGTCTGCGGCCGAGCACGCGGTCGATCCGGAAAACCGCGCGCGCCTCGAGCAATTCACCAAAAAGCTCGGCGATTTCCTTTCGCTCAGCCTGGCCATGTCGCAGACCCGCTTCGACCTCTTCAAGCTGCACGCGCGTGAGTCCGACATGGTGGTGGGCTGGAACAAGGCGATCGCGGCCGCGATGGCGTTTCCGGCGCTCAAGGACAATGCGGATGCGCTGCCGCGGCTGCGCGACGCGGCCTCATCGATGATGGATACCCGCGTCGCCTACTGGCGCTACTCCACGCTGCAGGAGCCGGTCATCCTCGGCCGGATGTATCAGGCCGCCGACAAGGTCTATATCGAGCTCCAGCGCGCGCGCGGCGCCACCACCGACAAGAAGGGCCTCGAGGTCGTCGACGGCTTGATCGCCATGATGACGGCGATGAACGACGTCATCGACGGCACGAAGCAAGCCTTCGACACCTATCTCAAGATCGACCGCGAACGGAATAACCCGCTGCGCGCCGAGCTCGAGGACCTGATCGAGAAAATCTCCACCACGGCCACCGAGATCGCACAAGACTCGGAGGCTTCGGTGGTCGCCGACATGCGGCAGTCGAGCCGCGTCGGGCTCGGCGTCGGCCTGTTCGTGGTGGTCGTCCTGTTCATGTCCTCGATCTTCTCCATGGTCACGTTCCGCCGCCACGCAATCGCCAGCAAGGCCGCCGACGAGCGCGCCGCGGCGAGCCGCCGAGAGGCCGAGGAGCGGGCCGCGATGGAGAAGAAGGCCGCCGACGACCGGGCGGCCGCCGAGCAGCGCGCCGCCATGCGCAAGCTGGCCGATGAGTTCGAAGCGGCGGTCGGCAAGATCGTCGACATGGTGTCCACCACGTCGGTCGAGCTCGAAGCGGCCGCCGGCACGATGAGCAAGACCGCCGACACCACGCAGCAGCTGTCCTCGGCGGTCGCGACCGCCTCGGAGGATTCCTCGACCAACGTGCAATCGGTCGCGAGCGCGACCGACGAAATGGCCACGTCCATCGCCGAGATCAGCCGCCAGGTGCAGGAGTCGAGCGGCATCGCGATCGAGGCGGTCCGCCAGGCGGAGCGCACTGACGCGCGCATCGGCGAGCTCTCGCAGGCGGCGAGCCGCATCGGCGACGTCATCAAGCTGATCACCGCGATCGCCGAGCAGACCAATCTGCTCGCGCTCAATGCCACCATCGAAGCCGCGCGCGCGGGCGAAGCCGGCAAGGGCTTTGCGGTGGTGGCTCAGGAAGTGAAGCAGCTCGCCTCGCAGACCGCGAAGGCGACTGACGAGATCCGCGCGCAGATCGCGGGCATGCAGACCGCGACCCACGAGTCGGTGGGCGCGATCAAGGAGATCGGCGAGACCATCGGCCGCATCTCGCAGATCGCGACGACGGTTGCGTCCGCGGTGGAAGAGCAAGGCGCGGCGACGCAGGAGATCGCGCGCAACATCCAGCGCGCCGCCGCGGGAACCACCCAGGTCGCGACCAACATCGCCGAGGTCACGCGCGGCGCGAACGAGACCGGCGCGGCCTCCGCGCAGATGCTGGTGTCGGCGCAATCGCTCGCGAACGAGAGCAGCCGCCTCAAGCTAGAAGTGGAGAAATTCCTCTCGACCGTGCGGGCGGCCTGACGGCGCGGCCGGCGCCGCAATCAGCCGTCAGGTGCGACGCCAAAGCCGTTCGAGCGCGAGGCGGCCTCCGCCTGCCACGAACAACACCACAAGCCCGCCGATGATCGCCATGTTTTTCGAGAATTGTGTCTGCTGCGTCCGGCGCGCCGCCACATCCGAGAATTCCCAGAACCGATGCGAGATCGCCGTGGCGACGATCACGAAGGCGATCATCAACAGCGCGGCGTAGCGGACCTCGACGCCGAGCACGACCGCCAGCCCGCCGAAAAATTCCACGGACGCTCCGATGACCGCCATCACGGACGCGGCCGGCACGCCCCTGCTCTCCAGGCTTGCGGCAAAGGCCGACAGCCCCATGAGCTTGGCGTAGCCGCTGATGACGAAGATGCCCCCCAGCAGGATACGGCCGAGCAGCAGGAGCGGACTTCCATAACGCAGCAACAACTGATCGTGGGCCGATGCCCCGGCCGAAGACGCCGCGAGCGAGCCGCGGGCGGGCGATGCGCTGGTTTCGGTGGACATTCGGACTTCTCCCTTCTGGGGATGCAGGAACGTGATCGGCCCCGACCTTGCCGGGACGGTAACGCGGGACGATGTGATAGGACGTCCCAGCGCAGTCACGATCGCGCGATCATCCCGGGCCGCGAGCGATGCATGAAACTGATGTCGTTGTGATCGGGGCAGGCGCGGCGGGCGTGGCGGCAGCGCGGCGGATTGCCGCGGCTGAAGTCCGGGTGCTCGTCCTCGAGGCACGAAATCGCGTCGGCGGGCGGGCCTGGACGCTGCGCGGCGCCGGCTTTCCGCTCGATCTGGGCTGCGGCTGGCTGCATTCCGCCGACGAGAACGAGTGGGCCGCAGTCGCGGAAACCCTCCGCTTCACTATCGACCGCACTCCGCCGCCCTGGCGCGCCCGCCGCGGCCGGACCATCGGCCTGCCGCCCGCGGAACAGGAGGAGTTCCGGGCGGTCGCGGATCGTTTCTTCGCCCGGCTCGAAGAGGCGGCGGAGGAGAAGCAGGATCGCCCCGCATCCGATTTCCTCGAGCCCGGCAATCGTTGGAATCCGCTGCTCAATGCGATGAGCACCTACATCAGCGGCGCGGAGCTCGATCAGGTGTCGGTGCGCGACCTCGGCAATTATCACGACAGCGGCGAGAACTGGCGCGTGGTCGAAGGCTACGGCGCGCTCGTCGAGGCCTATGCGGCGCAGCTCGATGTGCGACTCAATTGCCCGGCGACGCTGGTCGACCACTCGGGCGCGCAGCTGCGCGTCGAGACCCCGCAGGGCGACGTTCGCGCCCGCGCGGCGGTGATCGCGCTGCCCACGACGATGATCGCGCGCGAACAGCTGCGTTTCCGTCCCGCGCTGCCCGACAAGGTCGCGGCAGCCGAGGTGCTGCCGCTCGGTCTCGATGACAAGTTCTTCCTGCATCTCGACGAGGCGGAGAACTTTCCGGCCGAGGCTCGGCTGTTCGGAAAGGCCGACAAGCTCGGCACCGGCAGCTATCACCTGCGGCCGTTCGGCCGCCCCGTGGTCGAGTGCTATTTCGGCGGCCGCCTCGCGCGGCACCTCGAGAGCGAAGGCCCCGACGCCTTCGCGCGTTATGCGATCGATCAGATCGCGGCGCATCTCGGCCACGACGTGCGCAAGCAGCTTCGCCCGATCATCGGCTCGGCATGGGGTCGCGACCCCTATGCGCTCGGCGCCTATTCCTACGCGCGGCCGGGTCACGCCGATGCGCGCGGCGTGCTGGCCGCGGCGGTCGACGA
>WNFA01004836.1_pt1 | contig 11247 bp, 10 predicted proteins | sample 5400481 | NCBI WGS metagenome assembly WNFA01 (sample SAMN13153340, study PRJNA577476) | soil metagenome | isolation source: 120 cm saprolite under Douglas fir tree site 2 hole 1 replicate 2 | place: USA:California | collected 2015-04-18
GACGTGTCTAGCAGGACGGCGCTCAGGCGGTTGCCTTTCTCCTCCTGCGCACCTCCGAAGAGCAGCGCCGACAGTTCCACGCGTCGTGTGATACCGACCGAGGCGCCAAGCAGCGCGAGAAGGACCGCCAGCACGAATGACAGTGCGATGCCGTAGGGCAGGTCGCGCACGAAGACGCCGATAAGCACGGCGATGACGAGGCCCACGATCATGCCCAGCAGGCCACTGATCAGGTCGGGCAGCGGAGTCGATGTGAGGCGCAGGTTGAACCCTCGCCAACCCCCGAGCACGTAAGGCGTGCCCAGGTACCCGAAGATCAATCCCTCCAGCGTGGTCAGGCTGATTAGCACCCAACCCTGGTGGCTGATCCCCGACAGGCGGACGAGCGCGTAACCCAGAAAAAACCCACCGACGACTCCGATTCCCACCCCCAGGCGACGGGCGAGGGTTTCGGAACGCTTCACCGATTACCTCCTCAGGGGACCGATACCTCGGGCTCCTTTACGAATGCGCCGGACTTCATGGGTGAAAGAAATGCAGCGGAGATGGCCTCCGCCAACGACCGGACCTCGACCACGTGGAGGCCGGTATGCCGTCCGGCTCTTGCGCCGGCCGGAATCAAAGCGCGCGTCATGCCATGACGCGCCGCCTCCTGGAGGCGGCGCTCGAGCTGGCCGACGCGGCGCACCTCGCCTGCCAATCCCAGCTCCCCGATGACGACCAGGCCGTCCGGCAGGGGCCTGTCTCTCGTGTTGCTGAAGATGGACAGCGCAAGACCAAGATCGGCGGCCGGCTCCGTGATGCGGATGCCGCCCGCCACGTTGACGAAGATGTCTGACTTCCCGAGCGAGATGTTGGCGCGCTTCTCGAGCACGGCGATGAGCATGAGCAGGCGGTTGATGTCCATTCCGCTCGCGATTCGCCGCGGGGGATAGTTGGTCTCGATCTTGTTGACGAGGCTCTGGATCTCGATGAGCAGCGGCCGCGTCCCCTCCAGGACGACGACCACCGCCGTGCCCGGTGACGCGACGGCGCCGTTGCTGAGCAGAGCCGCGGAGGGGTCCGACACCTCCTCCAGGCCGGCCTCGCCCATCGCGAACACCCCGATCTCATCGGCCGAGCCGAACCGGTTCTTGGTTGCGCGCAGGATGCGCAGCTCCTGCCGCCGGTCGCCTTCCAGGTAGAGCACGGTGTCAACGATATGCTCGAGGACCCTCGGTCCGGCGATCGCGCCCTCTTTCGTGACGTGTCCGACCAGGAAGATCGGCACTCCGATCTCCTTCGCCAGCCGCATCAGGCGCGCGGCCGATTCACGCACCTGGGTGACGCTTCCCGCGCCGCCCTCGAAGCCGGCGTCGGTGACGGTCTGGATCGAGTCGACGATGGCCAGCTGCGGCGCCTCCGCCCGGATCGCCTCGCAGATGGCGTCGAGATCGTTCTCCGCCAGCAGAAGGATTCCGGGTGAAAGTGGGCCAAGACGAGCCGCGCGCAGCCTGATCTGCTGGGGCGACTCCTCGCCGGAGGCATAGAGGACCCGGCCGCCGGTCGGAGTTGAATGTGCGCCCTGCGCGCGCCCGGCCGCGATCTGCTGCGCGGCGTGCATGAGGAGCGTCGATTTGCCGACCCCTGGCTCGCCGCCGACCAGGACCAGGCTGCCGGGGACGATCCCGCCGCCAAGCACCCGGTTGAGCTCGCCCCAGGCAAGCGGGCGCCGGGGGGCCGCCTCCGGCTCGATCTCGCTCAGCGGCACCGGCCGGTTGCCACCTGCCACCGCGGCCGGTATTCGGGCGCTTGATGCGGCTTGCCCACGTCCGGAGGGTGCCTTGCGCACCTGGAACTCTTGAAGCGTGTTCCAGGCGTGGCAGTGCGGACACTGCCCGGCCCAACGCAGGCTCTCGCCGCCACACTCCGAGCACATGAAGGTGACCGTCGATTTAGGCATCAGCTTGACTCTCCACCCATGATCGGGTTTTTACAAGTCCGGCACGTAGCCTTTTACAGGCTCATTCGTTCTATTAAGTAGAGCGCTGGGACCCCACCCCCGCTCGCTTATCCAAAAGGCGCCGCCCTGACTACCCCCGGGGCGGCGTCTCGGTTATGCGCGGAAACCTCGGCGGTTTCCACCACGCAATATCCTCAGGCAGTGGACGCTTCGATCTCCATCGACCGCATCGAGGAGGCGATCGAGGTGATCGACCCGGTGTTTCTCGAAACTCCTCAGTTCGTTTGCGAGCCCTTGAGCGACCGGCTTGGCATGACCACGGTGCTCAAGGTGGAGTGCGTGAACCCGATCCGCTCGTTCAAAGGCCGCGGTACCGACTATCTGCTCCACCGGCTTGGCCCGCAGCCGGCCGGGCTGGTGTGCGCGTCGGCTGGAAACTTTGGGCAGGGCATGGCATACGCGGCGCGCAAGCGAGGCGTGGCGATGACTGTTTTCGCCGCGGTCACAGCCAATCCGCTCAAAGTCGAGCGCATGCGGGCGCTCGGCGCCAATGTGATTCTCGATGGGCGTGACTTCGATGAGGCCAAGGATGCCGCCGTGCGCCATGCCGCGCAGACCGGTGCGTTCTACGTCGAGGACGGCTTGCTCGGGCCGATCGCCGAAGGAGCGGGCACGATCGCGATCGAGCTCGGGCGCATGGACGAGCCGCTCGATGCCTGCATCGTTCCATTGGGCAACGGTTCGCTCATCAACGGTATGGGCACGTGGATCAAGCGCTATTCGCCACTCACCAGGGTCGTCGCGGTGTGTCCCGCAGGTGCCCCCGCGATGGAGTTGTCGTGGCGCGCAGGCAAGCCAGTCAGCACCAGCGACATGGACACCATCGCGGATGGGATAGCGGTGCGAGTGCCGGTGCCCGCAGCGCTCGACATCATGCGCACCGCTGTGGATGAGGTGATGCTGGTCACCGACGAGGAGATCGTCGAGGCGATGCGATGGTTGCATCGTGATGCCGGCATCGTCGTCGAACCGGCGGGAGCCGCCGGGGTCGCCGCGATCGCCCTGCGTCGAGACAAGCTCGCCGGCAAGCGCGTCGCCGTCCCGCTCACCGGCGGGAACGTGACCGAAGAGCAGATACAGACCTGGCTTTAGTGGTGCACCGCTTACTGACTCTCCAGGTCAGCCAGGTGATCGAGAGTCGCCAGTGGGCCCCGTTGCGCGAACACGTCGGGCAGAGCTGTGCGCAGACTTGATTGGAGCGTAGCCGCGAGCTGGACCCGAAGGTCGAGAGGCAGCTGCGGACGGCGCCGGGCATACGAGCTGACGAAGCGCCGTAGCTCCGGGTCGATGCGGCGGAGTGTGAGCTCCGCGTGGGACGCCGGCGCATATGGCGCTGTCAAGGGCGCGATCCCGGGAGGTGTCGAAGGCGGAGGGGGCGGCGTCGCAGGGTACTGGTATGCAACCCCTGGCGGCGGAGCCGCCGGTGGAGGCGACGGCGGTGGCGGCGGGTACGCGGAGCGCCCGAGCTGCCAGAGCCACACGTGGTCCGAATCCTTGACGACGATAGTTCCGGCCGCGAGGTCGCCCAGGCGCTTGCCGCGGCCGTTTGCGAAGAGAACGATCACGCCCACGCCGTACCCGTAGGGCAGGAAGTCGACGATCCTGATCACATTGCGGATGCCCGCCTGCACCAGCGTCAGCGGCTCGCCGCGGTCGCCCACAACGCGGAGCCGGAACGCCCGCTTGCCGAGCGTCTGGCCCGAGAACAGCGCCTCGCTGATCCAGAAGTACCCGAAGACGACTACGAAGCTGCCGAAGAGCTCGATGAGGATGCTGGCAGTGCTTGACTGGGTCGCCGCGGCGACTCCGGCGGCGAGGAAAAATACCGCGACCAGCATGCCGGTGACGATCAGCAGGTCGAGGAGCTGCGCAATGCCACGTGTGCCCAGCCCCGCCACCTGATAGTCGAACGAAACCCGTTCCGGCGTCGAGACGACCAGGTCAGTGTCGGGGAGCGGCTGCTCCATTCGGTTATTTTGGCGACTGGTGAGGGCAGACGAGTTCGTTACGCGGAGGCGGGACGACTGGAACCGCCTCGAGGATCTGATCGCGCGCGCCGGCGCGGGCAAGCTCAACAGCCTGGCTCCCGCCCAGGTCATGACCATGTCGGCGCTCTACCGGCGAGCCACCGCCGACCTGGCCCGCGCCCAGCGCGATTGGCCCGGGGAACCAGTCCACCGGTACCTCAACGGCCTCGTCGCCCGCGGCCATGGAGTCGTGTACCGTCGCGGGGGACAGGTACGGCGCAGGATTCGCACGTTCTACGCCGAGACGCTCCCGCGTACTTATCGAGGAGCCTGGCCTTATGTGGTCGCCTCGGCAGCGCTCCTCTTCGTCCCCGCGATCGTCAGCTACTTCGTCGTCCTGGCCAACCCCGATGCCGCATATGGAATCGCATCGCCGCAGCTGATCGAGCGTGTCCATCACCACGAGATCTGGACCCACATCCCGCCCGATGTTCGAGTAGCTGAAGCGGGGCTGATCGCGGTCAACAACATCTGGGTCTCGATGCTCGCGTTTGGGTTTGGCGTCATCTTCGGCCTCCCGGTGATCTACGTGCTCATCAGCAACGGCATTCACCTCGGCGGCCTGTTCGGGCTCACGCAGGCGTTCGGCGTAAGCGGGGGGCTGATCGATTTCGTAATCGGCCATGGAGTGCTGGAGCTCTCGATCGTGGTCGCTCAAGGTGCGGGTGGGCTGATGATGGGCTGGGCGCTCATCTCGCCGGGCAACCGCAAGCGCACCGACGCGCTCGTCATGGCCACGCGCCGAGCATTCACGCTGCTGCTGGGGCTGGCGCCATTGCTGCTGATCGCGGGCACGATCGAGGGGAACATCTCCCCATCTGATGCGCCGTTTGCGGTCAAGGTGACGATCGGCCTCACTACCGGCTTGCTGCTCTACGCCTACCTGCTTTTCGGCGGAGGGCGCTCAGCTACAACAGCGCCCGCTCCTTCAGCTCCAGGTAACGCTCGACAAGCGCCGGGCTGAGGTTGCCCGCGACGACGTCCAGACCCAACACACCGCCGCGCCGAAGCACCTCGAAGCTCTCGCGCCGGCTGGACATGAACTCCTCGGCGGCCGCCCACTCATAAGCGCGCGACGACGTGGTGACCGGCGCCTGGAGTGCACTCACGACCGAAGGGTCGGACATCGCCACGACCAGCACCAGGTGGCGGGCCGCCAAACGCAAGCTGTGCGCGACGAGCTCTTTCGATGCCTCGAGGTCCTGAAGGTCGGTCAGCACCACCACCATCGACCGCCTGCCGAGGCGGAGCGAGAGATGCGTGAACGCGTGACCAAAGTCTGGCTCGACATACTCGGCCTTGATCGCGTACAGCGCTTCGGTGATGCGGCGCAGCTGCATGCTTCCGCGTTCCGGCTTGATGAAGCTGGTGACGCGATCGTCGAAGGTCATCAGTCCCACGCGATCCCCGTATGCCTGCGCGACCCACGCGAGCATCAGCGCAGCGTTGACGGCGTGGTCCAGCTTGTCCAGCTCACCCGCAGGCGCGGTCATGAGACGGCCGCAGTCGAGGGCGATCATCACTTGCTGTCCGCGTTCGGCCTCCACCTCGACCACGACCGGGTGGTCACGCCGCGCTGTGGCGGTCCAGCTCACGCGCCTGATGTCATCGCCGCGGACGTAGTCCCGCAGGCCGGCAAACGCTGTAGATGCACCGGGGGGACGAGCCCTCCTCAGTCCGGCCATCGCCCGCAGGCCCCGCCGTAGGGTGAGCTGGATGCGCTTGATGGCGACCACGTTCGGGAAGACCGCCACCTCATTCGGATGCTGCAGTCGCACCTGGCGCCGCCACCAGCCGTCCCGCCTGGAAACCTGGAGGTCGACCGCTCCGAATTGATATGCGCCGCGCCGCGGTGAGGAGGTCTTGTAGCTCAGCTCAAGCCGGCCCATGCGGTCGAAGATCCCCCCGACCTCCCGCGGCTGCGGCTTCAGGTCGGTAGGTGCGTGGTCGGCGATAGTGGCGAGCAACCCCGCGGCGGCAGGATTCTCGATCACAACCTTGACGTCTTCGCGCTCGCCGAGCGAGAAGGGTTCCGGCATGAGCCTGCGGACGCGATAGCCATCTCGGCCGGGCAGTAGTGCGAGATCGCGCGTGAGGATCAACACGAGGCCGGCGTGGTAGGCGATCGCCACTACCACCAGCACCGGCGAAATGATCGTGAGCACGATCAGCGCGGCGCCGATGGCGATCGCCCAAAGCAGGCGAGGCTGAGGCGCGAGCCCGCGAAACGGACGAATGAGTGATCGCACTAACGCGGCGGGACGACCCGGCTCGCCACCGCCTCCAGCACGCTGTCCGGCGTCTGGCCACCGACTTCAGCTTCGGGCCGCAGCACCAGGCGATGCCGGAACGCGGGCGCGAGCAGCGCTTTGATGTGGTCCGGGGTCACGAACTCGGAGCCCTCGAACGCCGCCAGCACCCTTGCTGCCAGCATCAATAGAACCTCTGCTCGCGTGCTTGCCCCAAGTGCGATCTCGGGTGCGGTCCGGGTGGCTGTAGCCAGGTCGACGATGTAGCGCCGGATCTTCTCGTCCAGCACCACCTTCGCCACCTGCTCGCGGCAGGCGTTGATATCGGCGGCGCCGAGGACGGGCTCAACCCCGGCCTTGATCGGGTCTTTGAGCTCGATGCCTGCCTCCCAGCGCTTCAACACTTCCAGCTCATCGGCCGGCAACGGATAGTCGAGCCTGACTTTGAAGAGGAACCGATCTTGCTGGGCTTCGGGAAGCGGGTAGGTGCCCTCATATTCGACCGGGTTCTGCGTGGCGAGGACGAAGAAGGGCGCCGGGAGCGGCTCCTGCTTCCCCTCGAGGGTCACGCCTCGCTCCTCCATTGCCTCCAGCAGAGCGGATTGCACCTTGGCCGGAGCGCGGTTGACCTCGTCGGCAAGGAGTACGTTCGTGAAGATCGGCCCGCGTCGCAGCGTGAAGGTGCGGTTGACGAGGTCGTAGATCGCGGTGCCGACGATGTCGGCCGGCATCAGGTCCGGTGTGAACTGCACGCGTCCGTACTCGAGCGTCAGCGACCGCGCAATCGCCTTGGCAAGCAGCGTCTTGCCGGTTCCCGGCACGCCTTCGAGAAGGACGTGGCCCTGTGCCACGAGAGCCACCGCGCACAGCCGGATCGCCTCCTCCTGCCCGACCACTGCCTTGACGAGCTGTTCACGGAATCGGGCATAGAAGTCAGGGGCGGACGTCGTGGTCGATCCGGTCATCGAGCCTCCTCGGTTGTTACTTGACGCCTTCGCTCACGCGCCGGCGGGTACGCAATGTGATGCAACCTCTGTGCGGCGCTCAACAGCTCGGCATCGCCGCCGGCCGAGCCGTACAGCGCGCGCTCGGCATCGGCCAGCTCGACGGCAAGCTCAGGCGCGCGCGCGTACAAAGCATTCCAGAATCGGTCACGCGGCTGGGCGGGCAGACCGGTGCGTGTTGCTACTGCGCGTTCGCTTGCGGTCGCGAGCATGCCGAGGGTCAGTGCACGGGCACCAGAGCGCCGCAGCAGTTCGCCGACCGCGACCGCCCACTCAGCGTCGGCGCGAACCGCCTCCGCCGGGCGGGGAATCAGCGGCCCGAAGCGGCGGCCGCGCAGCAGCAACCCGATGAACACCGCGACCAGGAACCACAGGATCGCCGCACCCCAGGGTGTCGTGACCCAGGCCTGGGGCGCGAAGTTACTGATGATGAGACCGTGGTGGTACTCGTCGAAGCCGACAGCGGCGGCGCCGCCAACCAGCCCGAGAAGATCGGCTAGGAACCGACCGTTGTCGGTCTTGTCGAGATAGCCATTGCAGAGCACGAGGGGGTCCGCAAGCACGACCACGGTCCCCAAACCGAACTTCTGGATGTAAGCAACCGGAAATCCGCCGCTCGTGCGGAGGATCGGGACCTGCTCCGCCGATGCAGCGAACGGGATTGCGGAGTCTCCGCCTGACACTGTCGTCACGCCGTCCAGCACCGGATTTGCCAGCTGCTTCTGGCTCGGCACGATCCCGTTGAGCCTGGTGACCGAGAAGGCTCCATCAAGCTCCGGGTCCCCTTGCTCGGACGCGTAAACGAGCACGCCCCCCAGCCGCACCCAGTTGGCAGCCTGGCCGGCGTCATCGGACGTGTACGGGCTGGTGGGGGTGAACACAAACATGAGTCCGTCATGCGACGGCGGCGAAAAGGTTCCCTCGACCGCGCTCGTCGGATGACCCATCGCCTCGGCGAAAAGGCGCGCGGCGGAGGTGCCGTTCGCGGCATCGCTGCTGGAGCGGTGCTCGGGAGAGTCCTGTCGTGGTTGGGCGACATATGCAGCGCCGCCAATCAGAGTCGCCAGCACCAGAGCGAGGAACCATCCGCGCACGCCTCTCATGCCGCCACCTCTTGCGCTGGTTTCCGGAACGGCGCGGCGGCGAGCTCGGCTCGCTCGTAGGTCGCTGCGTCGACGTCCCGACCGCCGTAGACCGCGGCTTCGAACGGAAGAAGCAACGGACGTAGGTGTGCCGGTTCGCTGGCGCGCTGAAAGATTTCGCGCACAGTGAGGGGGCTTCCCTCCCACGTCCGCTCACCGGCGAGGGTCGCGGCGACACCCGCGCACAGCGCGCGGATCGCGCCTACGCGATCACCTGCGGCCGCGAGGCGATCGGCCTCGGCGAAGAAATCGGCGGGGGCGCGCGGCCCCATAGGACTTCGCGCAGCCGCACCCTCCGTGAAGTGTCCACGGGCGGAGCGAAAGATGACCACCGCCGCCACCAGGATTGCGATCGCGCCGAGGATGTAGAAGTACACCGTCGGGATGGGAAGACCGTGCCCATTGCCGCCGAACAGGAATCGAAGTAGGTCGTTGATTCGATCGCGAAACCACTGGCTGAGACGGTCGAGTGGGCCTGGTGGCTGGCGCAGCGCGTCGTAGCGGTGCATTGACAAGACTTGCTTGAGCTGCTGCTGAGCATTCGCCGGGTCGGCAGTGGTGGCTGGGACGGCCAGTGCCTCGAGTAGACGTTGCAGGCGGGTCGTTGCATTCTGGAAGTCGGGGGGTCTCATCGAGAGGTCCCCGATGATCTCGGGCTGGCTGTGGCCAGTGCCAGCCTCAAGGACGGCCACGGCCTTCTGCGCGGCATCGACATCGCCGGCGCGCGCGCCGCTGACGATGCTCATCGCGTCCTCGACCGCCTGGCGGTAGGTCGGTGGCGGCGGAAGATCGGCGGATGCCGTCATCGGCAACGCGAGGCCGATGGCAAGCAGCAGCAGTGGTAGCGCCTTGGCGGCGACGCGTGTTCTCAGGTCGCTCTCACGCGGGTTGCGATGCTGCCACGTTTTGGGCGAGCTGAAAAAGATCTAGGGCTTCGCGCCGTACGCGAAGGTCGAAATAGATGAGCACGATGGCGATCTGTATCACGGGGTTGACTAGGGCTGCGACGATGATCGCGGCGGCCTGCGTGATGGCAAGCACGACGTAGCTGGACACCACGATCCCGATCAGGGCGTTGGCGAGCCCAATGAATGCCTCGAGGGCGATGCGCGCGAAATACCACACGAGAAGGGCCAGGAACAGGATGAGGAAGGTGCGCCACCAGCGCCCCTGGACAAGGCGCCAGCTGCGACCCATGGCAGCGCCCAACCCGACGTTCTCGACAAACATCACCGGCAGCACCGCGACCCAGCCGACCCAGATCCAGACCCATAGCGGCAGCAAGCAGAACAGCACACCCATCAAGCCGATCAGAAGTACGTAACCGAGGATCGGAAAATATCGTCGCGTGACGCCGCGTAGCGCGTCCCAGACGGTCACTGGATGCCCGAGAGCCGATTCGCACGCGGCGTAGATCACCGCGCCGTAGCTGAAAGGCGACAACAACAAGCTGATCACGTATCCGATGCCCAGCACCACCAGCGACGGCACCAGGCTGTTGAAATCGGGACCTTGAACGGAGTTCGCCGACTGTAGGAAGTTGTTGAACAGCGTGAAGAAGCTGTAGCCCTGGAGGCCGGCCGTGGGGATGGAAAGGACCACCGAGAGGCCTGCGAAAAGCAAGAAGTGCCGGCGATAGATGCGAAACGTCTCGTCGAGAAGATCGCCGATTTCCAGCGGGCGCAGGCGAAGGGGAGCCGGGGCGCTCACTGTGACCTCCTATTTTGGCGTGGCGCACTCCCGATTGTTGCTGTCAGGGCGTAGGCTCCATCTTGGGTGGTTAGGTGATCAACGAGTCTCGCGCCGGGCGTGATCGGGTGCGCGTGCTGTTCGTAGAAGATGATCCCTCCGTTGCCCAGATGTACAAGTTGAAGCTCGAGCTCGACGGCTATGACGTCGAGGTGGCGTCCGACGGGGAGAAGGCTCTCGAAACCGCACACGGGAACCCGCCCGAGATGATCTTTCTAGACATTCGCCTTCCCAAGCTGGACGGGTTTGGGGTCCTCGAGGCGCTGCGAAAGGACCCGAGGACCCGCCAGGTGCCGGTCGTGATCCTGTCGAACTACAGCGAGAAGGAGCTGATCGACCGAGGGCTGCGGCTAGGAGCGCTCGAGTACCTGATCAAGACGCAAACCACGCCCGCCCGGCTCTCGCGCGGCCTCGAAACCTGGCTGAAGGACTAGGCAAGCCCCAGCACTCGAGCAACCCCGATCGGAAGGCGGCGCCAGAAATCCCTTCACCCCTCGCGGGGCCCTCCCCTCCCCCAGAGCCCAGCACGCCTAGCGCGCCAAAACGTACCTCGGGACAGGAAGCATCACCAACCCTGGTTGTTAAGAAACCGCTGCCTTAGATCGCGCTCGGTTACGGCTTGGCGGACGCTCCCGTGCCGGCTGGCTCCTTGTGGCGGTGCTTCACCGGCGTGAACTTGAGCCCATCCTCGCCCTCGAGGTCGATCTGCACCGTGTCGCCACGCGCGATCTTGCCGCGCAGCAGGTGCTCGGACAGCTGGTCCTCGATTCGGTTCGTGATCACGCGCCGCAGAGGACGCGCACCGTAGATCCGGTCGTAGCCCTCCTTCGAGAGCAGGTCCTTCGCGGCGTCGGTCACCTCAATCGTGATTTGCATCTCGACCAGGTGCTTGCCGAGCTTTGCCAGCTGCAGGTCGACGATCTGCCGGATCTGCTGAGTCGTCAGGCTCTTGAAGACCACGACAGCATCGACCCGGTTCAGGAACTCGGGGCGGAACATCCGCTTGAGCTCCTCATCGATCTTTTCCTTGGTGTTCTTGTGCCGCCGCTCGACCTCATCCGACTCGTCGACGAC
>WNFA01004837.1_pt1 | contig 11245 bp, 10 predicted proteins | sample 5400481 | NCBI WGS metagenome assembly WNFA01 (sample SAMN13153340, study PRJNA577476) | soil metagenome | isolation source: 120 cm saprolite under Douglas fir tree site 2 hole 1 replicate 2 | place: USA:California | collected 2015-04-18
AAAACCTCCTCCATCGCCGCCAGCGCCGGCGCGGAAAGCAGGGGCGGTTCCTCGGTCGACCGCACCTCCTCGCGCGGCCGTTCCACCCGCAAATCCACGATGGAAACCCGAGGGAGGGGCCGATCGTCCACCCGGGCGCGCAGCGGCAGCAGCCGATACCTGCCCCGCTGGGCGTTGTGGAGCGTCTCCAGCGAAGGCGTCGCGGATCCAAGAAGCGCGGTCACCCCGAGTTGGCTTGCGCGGACGAGCGCGAGATCTCGCGCGTTGTACCGCAGCTTCTCCACTTGCTTGAACGATGGGTCATGCTCCTCGTCAACGACGATCAATGAAAGGTCGCGCACCGGCGCGAAGATCGCTGAGCGCACCCCGACCGCGATTCTTGCTCTCCCCGCTCTCAGCGCCTGCCAGTACCGCAGCCGCTCGCTGTCACGGAGACCGGAATGAAGCACCGCCACCTGCCCACCAAACCGGCTCCGGAAGCGGCCCACGAGCTGCGGGGTGAGCGCGATTTCTGGAACGAGGACCAATGCGCCTCGACCTTGCGCCAGCGCCGCTTCCGCGCAGCGCAAATACACCTCGGTCTTTCCGCTCCCGGTCACGCCATGGAGCAGAAATGGGTGAAAGCCCCCCGCTTCCAGCGCTTCGACGACGGTTTTCACCGCTGTCTGTTGCTCGGGAGTGAGCTCTTCCGGACGCGGTTGTCCCCACCCGCCTCGCTCCGTCGCGGCGACCTCCTTCTCTTCGATGCGCACCAACCCGCGCTCGGCGAGCTTGCGCAGCGACTCGCGCGAGCCGGGAATGGCATGGGCGATTTCGGCCAGCGCCGCGCGCCCTCCGACCGCGAGAAGGTACGCGATCGCCGCGGCCTGGGCCGGGGCGCGCCGCGACGCGACAGCCTCCTCGGCGCCGGGCATTGCCTGGACGAACTTCTCCATTTCCGGCTGGCCTTCGGGAAGGTCGATCGGCTCGGCCAGGCCCGGTGGCAGCGCCACCCGGATCGTCTCTCCGAGCGGGTAGCGGTAATGCTGGGAGGCAAAACGCAAAAGCGCCATCACGTCCGCGGGCAAGGCCGGTTCGGTCTCGAGCTCCCGTTCGATTTGCTTGAGCTTGCCGCCTTTGGGAGCAACGCTCGCCGGACCGAGATAGAAGGCCAGGGCAGTGGTCCGGCCGAACGGGACGAGCAGGCGCTGACCGGGAATAAGCCTGCCCACCAGCGCATCCGGAATCTCGTAGGTGAAGGGACCGTGCACCGGACGACCGACCGCGCACGATGCGAGAGATGGAGAGGTCACTGGCGGGTAAGCTTAGCGGCGGGTCCCGACGCGGTCAGAACAGTTTATCGGCGAGCGCGCTGCGCGTGTCGGACTTCAGCCCGGCGAACCGGAGGAGAAGCTCGCCGTCGCGATAGAGCTCGACCACGCGCGGAAATGATTCGCCGCTGATCGGCGAGCCGTAATCGAGGAAACGAATGTCCCAGAGTTTCTTCTCCGGGTCTGCCCAGCGGACGCGCGCGGGGAGGAACGTGTCCTTGTAAACCCAAAACTGCGGTTGTCCTCCCGCCGTACCGCCGAGCACATACGCGACCTGGCTGCCGAGGCGGCCGAGGGTCGCGGTGCGAACATCGATCTTCAGCGCGCGCAAATGTCGATCGACCGCAGCCCGCGTTTCCGCTTCGGTGCTCGACCGCGCTGCCAGAAATGGACAGATCTGACCCAGCACCGCGGCCAGCTCGTCCAGCCGCGTTCCCTCGGTGCGCTCTTTGCCATGAGACCAGATCGCAACCGAACGAGATCCTTCGGGAGTCGTCGCTTCGAGCCGACAGCGCCCGGGCAGCTTCATCAATAAGAGAGCATCGACCTGCACCTCGGAACGGCCTGCGCCCCCCAGCGCCGCGCTGGCGTTGCGGGCGCTTGAATTCGCGAAGGTAAGCATTCCGTCAACCTTCAAATTCGACACTTGAAGCTCGTCGCGCGCCTCGCTCATCCGGCGCAGGATCGAAGCGGGAGGAAGGATGTACGCGCTCGCGGAAACGGCAAGGAGGAGAGGAAGAAGGCCGAAACGGTGCCAGGGCCGATTCACGCGCCCTTGACCTCTCGCAGCAGATCCGCAAGCCACGCCAGCAGAGGTCCCCGGAGGTCTTCCCGCTTGAGCGCGTAGGCGACATTCGCCTTCACGTAGCCCAGCTTGTCGCCGGCGTCGTAGCGGCGCCCTTCAAACTTGTACCCGATCAACCCCTCGCTGTTGCGAAGCTTGGCCAACCCGTCGGTGAGCTGAATCTCCCCTCCCACCCCGGGCGCTTGCGTCTCGAGAATCCCGAAGATGCTCGGCGGCAGAACGTAGCGACCGATCACCGCCAGATTCGAAGGCGCGGTCCCAGGCTTGGGCTTCTCGACCACCTGGGTGATGCGAAGGGTCCGCTCGTCCAGCCAGTCGCCGGCGGCCACCCCGTACAGGTGAGCCTCGGTCGGTGGCACCTCCATCAGGGCGATCACCCCCTGACGGTGCTTCTGGAACGCGCGGGCGAGCTGGCGGATGCCAGGCTCGACCGAATCGATCACGTCGTCCCCCAGAATGACGCCAAAAGGCTCGTTCCCGATCAGGTTCTTCGCGCAGAGGACCGCGTGCCCCAGCCCGAGTGGCTCCTTCTGCCTTACGCTGACGATGTTCACCAGGGTGGAAATGGCGCGCAGCTTCTTCCATTCCTCTTCCTTGCCACGCGATTTGAGGACGGCCTCCAGCTCCACCGCGAGATCGAAGTGATCTTCGATGCTCGACTTGCCCCGCCCGTTGACGAGAATCACATCCTCGATGCCCGCCGAAGCCGCCTCTTGAACGATGTACTGCAGGGTCGGCGTATCGACGATGGGGAGCATCTCTTTCGGGATCGCCTTGGTCGCCGGCAAAAAGCGCGTACCCAATCCCGCGGCCGGAACGACGCATTTGCGAATCAGGCGAGGCTCCGGCATTGAGGACGCCAATGTAGCGTTCCCCTCTTCAGCCTTCAAGCTAGGATGCGCCACATGCGACGAGCCCTGCTTCTTCAACTCCTCCTCCATCCTCTGCTCGCTCTGGGCCAGAGCGAGCCCAACCTGAACGATCTGATGGGCGCGCGCAACTACGGGATGGGCGGAGCGTACCGGTCCGTCGCCCTGGGGGGCGAGGCGATTACCGGCAGCCCGGCGGCGCTTGCGCTTCGCCGTCGGTACGAATTCGAGCTTTCCGGCGCCTTTGATTCGCAGACCAAATTCGGCTACGGCAGCATCGCGGTGATCGACAGCCAGACGAGCGATCTGGCGGCAGGGATAAGCTACCATTTTGCCTCACTCGGCCGCGGAGATCAGCAGCGGTCGGTAAATCTGACGACGCTGGGGGCCGCCACCGCCGTCACGGAAAACATCTTCATTGGCCTGGCGGTGAAGTATCTGTTGGAAAGTGGGGCCGTTTCAGCGAACGCGTTGACGATGGATGTTGGGTTGCTGGTGCGTCTGAGCGATTCGCTGATCGCCTCGTTCACCGGCCAGAACCTGATCGACATCAGGAAGATGGACCTGAGCCGGTATTACGCCCTCGGCCTCGCCTACGTCACCGGGCCGTTCACCGTCGCGGTCGACGCGCGCGCCGACTTCACCGGACCTTCGAGCCGCTTCGCCTATCACGGCGGAGTCGAATACGTCCTCGGGGGAGCCTTCCCACTGCGCGCCGGCTACGCGCACGACAACATCCTCCAGACCGATTTCATCAGCGGGGGGATTGGATTGGCGGGCAAGGGCGGAGGGATTGATTTCGCCTACCGCCACGAGCTCCGCGATGGCGGGGGACGGCTGTTCGCCTTGACTCTTCGCCTATAGGCGCCTAGGCGACAAGGACCTGGACGAATCTACCGCTTCCGCCGCAGCGCCCGGATGATCTTCGACTTCGCCCGGGGATCCGAAGCTTGGGCGAGGCTCGGCGCGGGACGCTGGGATGCTCGCGCCGCTGGGGCGTGCTTCTGGGCCCGAAAGAGGTCCATTTCGATCATCAGCAGCTGGTCGGCGAGGTCGGCGGAGCCCCCGGCGGCCTTTGCCAGGGGGGCACTCGCATCCACCACCATTCCGTGGTGCATTCGCACCACTTTTTCCTCTTCGCCCGTCAGTCTACCCGCCGTCGAGAACGCGTCCCTCGCCTCTTCGGTCGAAATCGTCGCCGTCCTATCCGGCTTGCGTTCCATCTTCAATTCCTCGGCAGACTGATCAGCTGTTCATGTCGGACGCGGCTGGGCCGCAATTCTTGGCCATTGTAGGAGATGCCGGACCGCGGTCAATTTTTCTGGCCGATCGATCCCCTCCGATCAGGGCTCTTCCTCTGCGGGCTCGGCCTCCGCCCCGGCATCCTTCTTTTGACCTGCCCCATGGGGGATGCCAAAGCGGTCCAGCGCGGCGGCGATTCCCGCGGGTTTGTCGGCGTCGGGTAGAAACTCGGCAGGCGCCTTTATCCCCGGGTCCTTGCCGATGTCCGCGACCCCGGTCTCGAGGGTCATCTTCAATGTCGCTTCTTTTCCGTCCGGCGAGGGGATCGCCAGCAACCCCTCCAGATGCGACTCGAGCACGACCGCGGTTTTCGAATCCACCGCCACTTCCCCCCGAACAGACTTCGGCTGGCGCTTTTCGAAAAAAGCAATCCGCCGGGAGGTGCTGTCATCGACTCCCCCCTTGAGGGCCGTTTTCTTGGGCAGATTGGAGTCCGCGGACTCGGCCGCCTTCTCTGCTGGGCCCAGGGACGCCGCGTAACGAATCGCCGTCCGCCCGCGGATGGAGACCTGCCCCGCAGGGACGAGCTTCAAGCGGCCGTCGAACACCGTGTCGAAGTCGCGCAGCGCGCCGTAGACCTCCTCGCGTTCTACTTCCGCCATTCCGCGGTCTCGGAGTCGCTGGCGGAATTTACCGTAGCGACTTCGCGCGTAGACGGAGTTGTGGACGCGGATCACCTCCAGCCCTTGATCCCGGGAATTCTCCAACGAGGCGTGAAAATCGCCCGCGACCCCACCGGCGCCCGCGACCAACGCCCTTTTCTCTTTCAGCTCTTCGGACTGGCCGCCACCCGTCCAAGCGAGCGAAACCGTGGCGGTGAATCGGTGGGGGCCCAAACGCTCGGTCGCCTCCGCTGCGCGCATTCGCAGAACGCGTCGAGCGAGCGGGGCCTGATCTCCAAGCTTGCCGGGATCGAGCTGCTCGGCTGAGCTGGCCACGACTTTCGGCGGATCCTCCGGCGAGAAGATGCGTTTTTTGGCCGCCTTGTCCACCGGATCGGAACACGACCCGGCGACCGCCAGAAAGGCGAGGGCGGCAGCAAGCTTCGTCACTTTCAAAGCATTTTTCCTCGGACCGAGAAGGTTAGACGCCTCCCCGGCGGCCGGCAAGCTTCGCTCTTGCGCCAAAACGTGCAACGAATACAACTGCCGATCGTGCAAAGCCTTCGCGACCAGCTGATCAAAGCGGGCCTGATCACCGAAGCAAAACCCGAGCGCCCGTCCAGCCCCGCGCCCAGAAGCGCTGAGAAATCAATTCCGCCGTTGCCGCCTTTGGCGCTGCCCGGGAGCAAGGCCCACCAGAGGCTCACTGCGCTTCAGCAGGTCGGGCTCGACAAGCGACTGCGCGCGCTGGTGATGGCTTCGCAGGTGCCGATCGAGCCGGGAAACTGCGCCTTCCACTTCGTCACCCGCAAGGGCAAGGTTCGCCGGCTCGAGATCAGCGAAACCCAGGTGAAGCTGCTGGAGGCAGGCGCTCTGGCGATCGTCGAACGACCGGATCCGGCGCAGATCGAGCATGCCCTGGTGCCCCAGGCGACCGCCGATGAGATGCTGTCCCTGACCGAAAAATCGGTGCGTTTCTACAATCGGAAGGACTCGCCGATCGGTTTCAGCCCAGCGGAGGACGAAGCCTCCGGAAGCGAGCCGCCCAGTCCGCAGTGACGGTCGGCGCAATTTCCTGTCGTTTGAATTTTCGCCCAGCGTTAGAGTGCGCCGCGTCGCACCGCGAGCGCTCGACATCGGAGGTTCCATGGATTCATCCAGACGCGACTTCTTGAGAACGTGCGGCGCAGGCGCCGCGGCATGGGCCACCACCGCGCTCATCCCCGGGCGATTTTTCCAGTCGGAAAGCAAAGCCGCCGAGCTGCCGCCGGGGAAGCTTCTGGAGATGTCCGCGTTCGCGTTGGAACAAGCGAAGAAGGCGGGCGCCAGCTACGCGGACATCCGGATCAACCGGTACCGCAGCCAGGTGGTAAATCTGAGATCTCAACCGGACTTCGCCAGCGGCAAGATCAACCACACTCCCTCCGTTTCCGACTCCGAGTCCTTCGGGTTCGGTGTGCGGGTGCTCGCCGACGGGGCTTGGGGGTTCGCCGCCTCGTACATCGTCAAGCAAGATGAGATCGCGCGCGCGGTGAGCGGGGCGATTGAAACCGCGAAGGCCAATTCCGCCCTTCGCCAAAAGCCGGTACAGCTCGCGCCGGTTCCCGCCTACGTGGAGCTGTATCGCACGCAGATCGCGAAGGATCCGTTCCTCGTTCCGGTCCAGGAAAAACTCGAGCTGCTGCGCTCGATCGCCGATGAGACGAAGAGGGTGCCGGGCGTCTTTTCCGTGGTCGGCTTCATCGCTCAGCGGATGGAGCACCGCTACCTCGCCTCGACCGACGGCAGCCGGATCGAGCAATACGTCTACCAGATATCTCCCGAGCTCACCGCGACCGCGGTGGAGAAGGGAAAAAAACAGAAGAGCCGGACCTTCCGCCCTAACGCAGTCACCGCCGGCTACGAAGCGGTGGAGCGGGCCAACATGTTGGGCGAAGCGCGCCGGGTCGGCGAGGAGGCAGTGGCTCACCTCAAAGCGCCCCCGGTGAATCCAGGAAAAAAGGACCTCGTCCTGCTCCCGTCGCACCTGGGCCTCACCATCCATGAATCCATCGGCCATTCCACCGAGCTTGATCGCGCGCTCGGCTACGAAGCAAATTTCGCCGGAACGTCGTTTCTGACCACGGACAAGCTGGGCAAGTTCAAGGTCGGCTCGGAGATCGTCAACTTCAACGGCGACCGGATCCGCCCGGAGAGCCTTTCGACGTGCGGCTACGACGACGACGGGGTGAAGACGCGCCAGTTTCCGATCATCAAGAACGGAATCTTCGTGGGCTACCAGACGATCCGCGATCAGGCTCACCTGATCGGACAAAAGGAGTCGATGGGCTGCTGCTACGCCGACTCCTACGCCTCGATTCCATTCCAGCGAATGCCGAACGTGTGGCTGGAACCAGCGAAGACGCCGGTTCAGCTTTCCGATCTGATTTCCGGCGTCGATGAGGGAGTCCTGATCGACGGGCGCGGTTCCTACTCGATCGATCATCAGCGATACAATTTTCAGTTCGGAGGCGATGCCTTCTGGGAGATCAAGCACGGCAAGGTGGGTCAACAGATCTCCGATGTTGCCTACAACGCCCGGACTCCGGATTTCTGGAACGCCTGCGACGGCATCGGTGGAGAAACGACCTGGCAGAACGTGGGATTGAACTCGGACGGCAAGGGCGAGCCTTCGCAGATCAACGCGATGAGCCACGGGTGCGCTCCGTCGCGATTTCGGCAGATCAACGTCTTGAGGACGGGGTAACCCATGGGCTGGACTCGACAGCAGGCAAAGGCACTGGCCGAGCAGATCTTGTCGTACTCGAAGGCCAAGGAATGCGAGGTGGCTCTCGACGAGTCGCGCGCCAGCTACACCCGATTTGCGGCCAACGATATCACCACTTCCGGCACCTCCCGGACGCTGAACATCGGCGTGACCAGTCGAGACGGCAAGCGCAGCGGGACGGTTCACGCGAGCGATACGGACCCTGCGGTGCTCAAAAGCGCGGTGCGGCGCAGCGAAGAGCTGATGGAGGCTTCGAGCGAGGACAATGAGTACGTCGAAGGCTTAGGACCCCAGAAGTACCTCGAGATCCGCGCCTTCTATGAGGAAACCGACAACGCGTCGGCGAAGGACCGGGCGGCGGGGGTCAAAAGAGCGATCGACCTGTCGCGGAGTAAAGGCCTTGAAGCCTCCGGTTTCTTCGAAACCATCTCTCGCTGGGATGCGATCGCGAACAAGAAGAAGAATTTCGGATTCCACGCCTCGACCACCACCCGGTTTTCGAACACGATGAGGACCGCGGACGGGACTGGCTCGGGCTGGGCCGGCACCACGGGACCCAGGTTCGGTCAGATCCCCACCCAGGCCCTGGTGGAAAAGGCGGCGCGCAAGGCGGAGATGTCCGCCAGCCCGAAGGATCTCGCGCCAGGAAAGTACACGGTGATCCTTGAACCGGCCGCGGTGGCGGATCTGATGGGGAGCTTGATCCAGGCGATGTCCAGGCGCGCGGCGGACGAGGGCCGCAGCTTCATGTCCAAACCCGGCGGCGGAAACCGCCTCGGCGAGAAGTTGTTCGCAGACTCGGTGACGATTCGCTCGGATCCCTTCGACCCGCGCGTCCCTGGCCGGCCGTGGTCGGGCGGAGGGGGTGGGCGAGGGGGCGGCGGCGGGGGTGGCCTGGGTTTCGGCGGGTTCGGGGGAGGCGCCGGCGGCGGCGAGCCGGTGCGAGGAGTGACCTGGATCGAAAAGGGCGTGGTCAAGACGCTCAGCGTGGATCGCCATTGGGCGGCAAAGACGAAGACGCCGCCCATCCCTTTCCCCGGCAGCCTGATCATGAGCGGCGGATCGGGGAGCATCGAGGATCTGGTGGCGCAAACAGAACGGGGATTGTTGATCACCCATTTCTTCTACATTCGCCCCGTCAATCCCCAGATCGTCGAGCTGACCGGCCTCACCCGCGATGGAGTCTGGCTGGTGGAAAAAGGGAAGATCGTCCACGCGGTGAACAACTTCCGTTTCAACGAGAGCCCGGTCAACCTGCTCAGGAACGTGGATGGCCTCACCCAGGCGGTCCCTACCGCGGGGGGCTTCGGGGGAGGCGGAATGGTGGTGCCCGGGGTCCGCGCGAAAGACTTTTCGTTCACCTCGAAGAGCGACGCGGTGTAGCCCGCCAACGATCGGAGCGACACGTTACTCGGCTTACAGGGCCGCTCCGACGTTTTCTTTGCCGTTCCGCCCTCATACGAGCTCGCAAAGGAAGCTGCCGCCCAATTGCTGCCCAATGTGCACGGCAAAGACGTCTCCGGGCCTCAGGCTCAAGGGAATTGTGCCGAGGTCGCTTTGAGCAAATAGATCCGGTCGAAGGTGGGTGTAGCGCTCCGTCACGATCACGGAATAGTGGCCAAGGATCTCCTTCAACTTCTCGATCGCCCCACTGGAGAGAACCCACTGAGATGCAAACGTGTCTCGCGTGGCTTCGTACCAGCCGAGCCCTGGGCGGGCGAGTTCCAGCTTCTCGAGGACCGGACGCAAGTAGTTGCCTGGCGTGTGCTTGTTGATGCGCTCGCCGGCCCCGGGCGTGGAAGGGGGTGATAGCCGGGCCATCAACTTGAAGCAGCGACCTGGGCCGGTTCGCGCCGCTCGGGGCCTCGATCGAAAGCTCTCACCGGTTTCTGCGCGCCATCCGACGTTGGCAACGTTGCCTGCGGGCTGCGAACTGTATGACATTTAGGTGCCGCCGGGAACCGAAATGTCGCACAGTTCATCCAAATAGCAGGGACGCAGGACGTAATCGGGGTAGCGTCGCCCTCAGCCCGGCGGTTCCGGCGCGGCCAGATGTTTGCCGAAGAGCAGGCGAAGATCGTCCGGGAGATCCATCGGGGTGAAGTCATCCATGTTGATCGCCGCCGTGGTCACATCGATTTGGGCGCACAACCGATCCGTTTCGCCCAGGTACAACCGGTAGCGGCAGCCCAGCGAACGCTTGCCAATGTGGATCGCCTCCATCGCAATCCGGCAAATGTCCCCGAAGCGCAGCGGCGCCCTGAAGTCGGCCTTCGCGCTCACGATGGGAAATCCAATCCGCCTCTTCTGCAACATGTCCGCGTAGGCAATCCCCCCCTCGTTCGCGAAGAAATCCTCGAACACGTAATGGCAGTAGCCAAACAAGCGCGGGTAGTAGACGATCCGGGCGAAGTCCACGTGGTCGAACCGGACCTTCACTCGTTGGATGTAGGCCATCGATGCGTTTTACGCGAACGCGTCGATTCCGGTGATCGCCTTGCCGAGGACGAGGGTGTGCACTTCGTGGGTCCCCTCATAGGTGAAGACCGACTCGAGATTGAGCATGTGCCGCACCGGAGGGTATTCGTCGGTGATTCCGTTCGCCCCGTAGATGCTGCGGGCGACTCGCGCGATCTCCAGGGCGCTCTTCACGTTGTTTCGCTTGGCGAGCGAGACCATCGCCGGGGTCGCCTTTCCCGAATCTTTAAGGCGCCCGAGCCGGTGCGAGATCAGCTGTGCCTTGACGATTTCTTGAAGCATGTCCGCGAGCTTCTCCTGAGTCAGCTGGAAGGCGGCGATCGGCTTTCCGAATTGGACCCGCGAAAGGGCGTACTCGCGGGCGCCTTCGAAACAGGCGATCGCCGCGCCGGTGACGGCGAAAGCGATCCCGAACCGCGCGTTGTTCAAGCAGGAGAGCGGCCCCTTCAAGCCCTCGACGTTGGGAAACACGTTGCCAAGGGGCACCTTGACGTCCTGGAAGCTCAGCTCGGAGGTGAATGAGGCGCGCAGCGAAAACTTCCCGTGAATCTCCGAGGCGCGGTACCCGGGCATCCCTTTCTCCACCAGGTAGCCTCGAATCGACTCCTGACCGCCGTCATCGGTCTTCGCCCAGACGATGGCGACATCGGCAATGCTTCCGTTGGTGATCCACATCTTGCTGCCGTTGAGCACGTAGTGATCGCCCTGCCGGCGGGCGCGGGTGCGCATGCCGCCGGGGTCGGATCCGAAGTCCGGCTCGGTGAGGCCGAAGCAGCCGAGGATCTTCCCCTTGGCCATCGCGGGGAGAAGCCGTTCTTTCTGCTCCGTGCTACCAAAGGCGTAGATCGGATACATGCAGAGGGAGCTTTGAACCGAGGCGAAGGATCGCAGGCCCGAGTCCCCGCGCTCGAGCTCTTGAAGGATCAGCCCGTAGCTGACGTTGTTCATCCCCGCGCAGCCGAAGCCGGTGAGATTCGCTCCGAAGATTCCCATCTCCGCGAGCTTGGGGATGAGCTCGGTCGGAAATGTTCCATTGCGAAAATGGCGGCCGACGATCGGCAGGTACTCGCGGTCGATAAAGTCGGCGACCAGATTGCGGGCCGCTTTCTCTT
>WNFA01004838.1_pt1 | contig 11245 bp, 7 predicted proteins | sample 5400481 | NCBI WGS metagenome assembly WNFA01 (sample SAMN13153340, study PRJNA577476) | soil metagenome | isolation source: 120 cm saprolite under Douglas fir tree site 2 hole 1 replicate 2 | place: USA:California | collected 2015-04-18
AGGAGATGACTTTGTAGACGCGCGCATAGTACGTGTCGCTGATGAATTTTACGGCGTATTCGGTGCGCTCCGCCAAATCCATGATGTCCAGGCGCAGGCGGTTCAAACGGCCGGCGCGGCGGGGCAATCGCCAGCGGGAGAGAAAACTTTCGTGGCCCTCGACCGAGCTGTACACGTTGGACAGCAGGCTGGTGAGGAGTTCGTCGTAGTAGCGAAACTCCAACAGTTGCGTGTTCGCGTATTCGAGCAGATCGATAATCGCGGAGGTGGCGTCCGGCTTATCGTATACAAGCCCGGCGCCCCAGCCGGCCACGATCAGGTCGGTCGGATAATACGAAAGAGCGCCGCGTAGGATCTCGTCGCGTTCCGCGGCGGACAATGGCGTGATCTCGCCGCGCACAAGTTGCGTGAGCTGATCCCCATAGCGGCTGAGCAATTCGGCGGCAGTCGGCGTGTGGCCGTCCTCATACTGCGCGGATTGAATATCGATGACGAGGTAATCCTCGTCGAGCCATTTCGCTGATGGCTTGATGAGCGCGGGCCGGAATCGCTCGAGGTGCCCGCGCAGCAGGTCTTCCGCGGCTTTCTCGACTTCGGGAGCGTTCATCCAGCGATACGAATCCGGGCACAAGGCGTCCAGGTCGCACTGGAACGGCGTGGTTAGCTCCACGCACGCGACGCCGAACCAATAGTATTTGATTTTTCCGGCCAATTTTTCGCCGCCGGGCAGCGTGAGCGGCTCGAGCGACTCCTCCAGCGGCGGGTTCTGCGCCTGCGCATATTCGGGTGTGAGATGGACAAACCCAGGCGAGCGAGGAGATGCCTCCGGACCAAGAAGTACACGCAGTTTCTCCAGGTCAATCGCCTCGGCGATGTCAAAGAAGTTCAGAATGCGGAAGTAGCCGCGAGCAATCATTCTTGTGGGAGCGCTGCCCCGGAGTTTTGATTCAACCGGAGGCGCGAAGGCCATCCTACATTACCTTAGATGCGGGGACATTTGCGGAGAACACTTAACGTTTACTGGGTTTGCTGCACAGCCTGCGATTCTGCGCGGCCGGCAGTACTGCCTGTTGCAGCAGGATTCTGATTCTGCCGGTCGCGGCGCAATAGGACCGTGTTACAGCGATCGATTGCTTTCTGCACATCGGCAGGGTAATCAGCATCCCCTCCCAAGAGGTTCTTCCTCCTCTGTATTTCGGGCAAAGCTTTTTGTAGCCAAGATTCTGCCTGCTCGCAAAGAGTCAACTGCCGCTGACCTCTTGTGTGGGGCTGGAAAGCCATCTTGACGTAAGTCTCTCCAACACTTGCTTGAGAAAATGCGACGTAGAGACGCTTGGCTTCATTGCTCGGATCACTCTGCGACAAGGCTTGGCGGAGCTCTAACGCGTGTGCGTGGTCTTCGAGAGCTCGAGTTAGGTCCTCTCGCAAGTCAACGCTGAGCCTGCAGTTTGGTCAGTGCAACGTCGCACTTGGCGATTCCTTGGGCAACTCTTTCCGCTGTATCGCGCTCCGAGGCATCCAAGGAGCCACGGGTACGTTTCTCAGTCCAAATCTCTGAGCTCTTTTGATACCAAGCCCGGGCTTCCTGCCAGAGTTTTGTTTGGTTGGCGACGGAACCCCTTGCGGTAACGGCCAGAGCCGAATACGCCAAGCCCAACGCGAAATAGCAGTCGGCAGGGCCTGACGAGACATAACGGTCTTTCGATCTGCCGGCAGCGGCGGCTTGAAAGACAGCGAGCCCTTCTCGGATGTGGCGCAAGCCTTCGTGCACGTCACCCGTCGCGACAAGCGACTCCGCAAGGCTTTCGTCGCTGAACGCGAAATTAGTCCTTGCTAATGCGTTTTTGGGATCAGAGTTCATCATTTCCTTGAAGATTTCATGGGCTCGCCGGCGAGACTTCAATGCCTTGACTTGATCACCTTGCTTATCCGAGATGGTACCGAGGAGATTGTACGAATTTCCCAAAAACTGTCGGAGTGGCGCGCTGTTCGGGTTGGAACTGGATAGCTCCTCAAGAATTTGAACTGCTTGTTCTTGTATTTTGCTGGCCTCGCTGAGCTGATTGGTGAACATCATCGATTCGGCCATCCCTGCGTAGTCTCCCGCCACATGCGTTCTTAAGAGAATAATTTCGCGGGAATCTGTCGACTTCGCCGATTCGTGCATGGCCGCTGCTTTCCGATAGCTTTCGAGAGCACCGGCCGGGTCACCCACTTCATTGAGCAGCCGGCCAATGTAGTAGTAGCTGCCCGCCTGCCGGTCGAGCAGCTTGGGATCGCTGGTTTTGGCCCCAACCTTTTGGAGAATGGGGGGTATTTTGCGCAAATTCTTCAATGCGCCGGAAAAATCGCCTGTCGCCTCGAGAGGGTCCGCCAGCCTGACATATTCGCCCGTGAGCTCGAGCAGCATCATTGCATCATTTGGGTTTGCCGCCGCCAATGACTCGCGAATGGCCAACGCCTTGTGATAACTCTGCAATGCCCCGGCGCTGTCGCCTTGATTGGCAAAGTCATTACTGTACTGGAGGTCCCCAACCCGGTCATAGGCACTTGCCAGCTCGCGCTGCAAAGAGGAATCTCCACTGGCCTCCTGCGAGAGGCTGTCGAGGTACAAAAGAGCCTTCTTCACGAGCAGCTCCCGAACTGAAGTTGATCCGGGAAGCTGGCTGATGCCATCGTGGATCTCAAACATTAGGGAATTGGCCAGCGCGCGGACGTCGTTGAAGCGCCTTTCGGCACGAAGCTCGTTCGCGCGCGCAATGCGGGCTTCGCGCAGCGTTAGGGCCATGCCGGCCAACAATGAGATGAAGATCAGAACAGAGGCAGTCACTCCGATCTTGTGGCGCAAGATATATTTTCGGCAGCGGTACGCGGCCGTGCTCTTCCGCGCCAGAACCGGCAAACCATCCAGATGCCGGCGGATGTCTTCGGAAAGCTGGTCAGCCGACGCGTAGCGTTCGCGAGGCTCCTTGCGAAGTGCTTTCAACACGATGTTGTCAAGATCGCCAGCCAGGCGGCGCTGCAGTTTCTCGGCGGAATCACCGCGCAGGTCGCTGATGAGCTTTGGAGTCAATTGGACCCCGTGGCGTTGGTCCTCAGCAGCCGCTTCCGTGCGCCGGATGGCGGTGCTGGGTCTTTCGGGATCGGTGTTGAGGACGGCATGCGCGATTTCATGGGGCATGCGGCTCGCGAAACGGTAGGCGCGATGACCGGCGAGCAGTTCATACAAAACCAGCCCGAGGGAGTAGACGTCGCTGGCCGTGGTGATGGTCTGGGCGCGAAACTGTTCTGGGCTGGCGTATTCCGGCGTCATCATCCGGAGGCCGGCCGCCGTCAGGCTGATGTTTTCCGGCAGCAGATTAGGGTCGAGAATCTTGGCGATGCCAAAATCCAGCAGCTTGGGAGTACGCTCGGCGGTCACGAGAATGTTCGAGGGCTTGATGTCGCGGTGGATGATGAGGTGCTGGTGCGCGTAGTGCACCGCCGAGCAGACGACGCGAAACATCTTGAGGCGGTCATCGATGGAGAGCTTGTGCTGGTCACAGTAATCGGTGATTGGTACGCCGTCGATCAGTTCCATTACGAGGTACGGCAGGCCATCGGCAGTTGCGCCACCATCAAGGATCCGGGCGATGTTGGGGTGATCGAGGCTCGCTAGGATCTGGCGCTCCGCGCGGAAGCGGTCAGCAGTCAGCGAGCCCAGATCGGCGCGCACGATCTTCAGCGCCACCTGCTGTTTGTACTGTCCGTCGGCGCGAACAGCGCGATAGACGGCGCCCATCCCGCCCGTGCCGATTTCCTCAACAATTTCATATGGGCCGAGCCGCCGCCCGATCCACGGCTCGCCGTGCAGGGAAATGCTTTCGGTCAGCTCCTGGGGAGTGGCCAGATTCTTCAGAAAATCTGTGCCGGCGCTCTGTTCCGCGGCGAGCAGTCGTTCGAGGTCAGGGCGGAGAGAGGGATCGTCGACGCACGCTTGATCGAGATAAGACGTGCGCTTGGCCGGGTCAAGTTCAAGGGCCGGCGCGAGAAGTTGTTTGACGCGTTGCCAGCGCTCGGGCGTCACTTTCAGCGCTCCTCGTTGTGGCTCATTTGCTCATACAGCCAGGTCCGCGCGGTGGCCCACTCGCGTTTCACGGTAGTCGGCGAAATGCCCAACACGCGGGAAGAATCCTCGATAGAAAGGCCGCCGAAGAAGCGCAACTCCACAATTTGACTCTGGCGCGAATCCAGCGTGGCCAAATTTGTTAGCGCATCATCCAGCGCGATTAGGTTCACCTCGCGTTTTTTGGGCGGCGCGAGGGATTCGTCAAGAGTAAGCGTGATGTAATTGCCGCCGCGCTTGGCGGCATTTTGTTTGCGCGCGTGGTCCACCAGGATTCTTCGCATCAACTGCGCAGCCACGGCAAAGAAGTGAACCCGATTCTCCCAATGGACCGATGTGCGGCCGACCAAGCGCAGGTACGCTTCGTGGACCAAGGCGGTGCTTTGCAGGGTGTGGTCGGGGCGCTGGCTGGCTAAACAGTGCCGCGCCAGGCGGCGAAGTTCGTCGTAAACGAGCGGGATAAGCGCTTCGCGGGCGGCGGGGTCGCCTTCGCTCCACCGGAGAAGCAATGCCGTGACCTGGCTGGGTGAGGCAGGCCCCAAGATGGTCCTTCTGCGCTGCGGACGCTCCTCAGATAGCGCAAAACCTACCCCGCCTGGGCCCTAAAGTCAATGTATTGCGTGACGTCAGCATGATGGCGCGGCCAGCCCTGGGACCGCACACTTCAAGTTTCTTGTGATCCCGTGGGCCAATTCGGCGTGATTTTGCGTTCTATAGATTGACAAGGAGAGCTGGGGAGTCCTTGACGCTCTCACCCTCGCTCTCAGATCAGGTACGCCCGGCCATTCGCATGGTCAAAGGAGGTTCCAGGCGCAAGTTACTTCCGTGTTCGTTTTTCGCAACCGCTCTGATGATTTCGCTCGCTGTTTTGGGTGCCGTGGTTCCTCGTTTTTTTCCTGTGCGACGAAAGGAGCACCACCAACATGCAATACAAACGCATCGGCATTTTGATTAAGGAGGGTACATCAATGTTGCAAAAATTTATCGTTGTCGCGTCGATTGCTGTCGCAACGCTTCTAAGCGCTGTCCCGGCGGCAGCCGCAACCTTCGCTGTCGTAAACCTGGACGGTAGCCTGGCCAGCGGCAGTAGCGACGTGCAAAGCGTCACCTACATCGGGACTGGTCAGTACGAGGTTACGTTCACGAATGCTGTCAACAACTGTGCGTACGTTGCGACTACTACTAACGCTTACAGCCAGGCGCTTCAGGTCTTCACCGCCGGAGGTCACTTCAGCGCTAACGGGGTCTATGTTGAGACGAAAAACCAGGGAGGGGGCCTGACGGATGGCCCGTTCAATCTCGTGGTCGATTGCGGTGGCGTCGGGATGCAGTATGCGGTCGTTGGCTACTCGGCGAACCTGGTCCGTTCCAGCCCTGGCACGACGCTGACACCGCTCGGATCTGGCCGCTACAACGTGAACTTCCCGTCGCCCGTCGGCGCGTGTGCCTATATTGCGACCGTAGGAGATCCAGGGAATGCACTGGTGTTCAGTCCGTCCGCCGTTTACACCGGCAGCGGTACAGGTGCTGGTACGGTCTACATCGAAACCAAGAACCCGGGGGGCGGCCTCCAAGATGGTGTCCCGTTCCACCTAGCAGTCATTTGCCCGAACGCGGCACAAACCTACGTGCTCGTAGTGAAGCAAGGTGGCTTTCCCCAGCGAGGGTCAGCCCTGACCGCCTCTTTCGAATCCAGCACGGGTGAGCACACGATTGTGACGTCCGCGGACGTTTCGGCATGCGCTACTGTGGCTACTCGCGGGTCGGTTGACACTTCCGTTCCTTTCGACCCTGCCACTGTAGAGATCGTCGGTGGCTTCGCCAATAACACGATCGGCGTCGAGGTTCGGGGCCTGTTGGCCTTTGGTGGCAACGTCGCTGACGAATCCGTCCATGTCGCGATAGCCTGCGGCCCATAAACGCTAACCCTGTGAGTAACGAGGGCGATGGACTTGGTTCCATCGCCCTCAAAATGGTAAATCCTTACTCCATCTGGGACAAAACTGGCTTGGCCAGTATCGCTAATCTACCTTTAACCGCCTGGAAACTAGAAAGCTGTTCTTTCTGAATGGCGCCAAGAAGTAAAAGCGCCAGGAGCTGCTCCAAATCTTCGAGCGGAATGACAGGGGTTCGATATCGGGTCCGATATAGTTGGCACATTGATTGTGCGGTGCTGCTGACTTTAAACCCTCAGGTCCAAACACCGGAGCTGAGCTACAGTCCCGTCACATCGTTTTATAGAAAATTGGAGCGCTTACTTCTTGCCTGCGGGGGGAGCGGGTTTCACGTCGGAAGCAACCTTTTGCAGGTCGGCGACGGAAGAGGAATCGAGTTGATAGAGCGCGGGCTCGTTGTCGCGCTTGGCGATGTAATTGTCGCCGAATTTGCAAACCAAAACCTTTTCGACACGTTTGCCGTCGTTGGAGGTGGCCGTCAGTTCGATGGACGGCGAGGCGAATCCGGAATCGGGAAACTTGCTGGCGGAGAGCTCGCGAATTTTGTCGATCAGCGCCTGAACGCTCGATGCTTCCATCTTTTTGCTGTCGGCAGACCACCAATCCCGCCCGCCCTTGGTCAGAAAATACGCTTTCGGGCCATCGTGGAGCTCGACTTTACCGGGATCATCGTAGCCGAAATCGAAGAGCTTCTTGTTCCTGAAATCATCCAGATCCTTGTCGAGTTCCTTGCCGAGGTCGCTTGAGACTTTGTAGATGCCGGGAACGGCAGTTGATTTTGCGTAGTAATCGTCCTTGTTTTTTCGGATCTGCAGTTCCTGCGTGCTGGCGGTGTCGGTGACTTTTGCGGTGGCAACTGGTGTCGCCGAGGCAAACGCTGCAGCCGCCTTCTTGGCGTCCGCGTCCGCGGTGGAGGTGTCCATCTTGGCTTCGCGCAGCTTGCGCACGATTTCCTCGACCTGGAAATTATCGGCGCGCAGTGGCTTGGGCTTGACGATCTGCCATTCCTGTTTGTTGCGGCCGAACTCGATGTTCTGTTTGTTGGTGACAAGTTCGATCTGGCTGAGCTTGTCGAAATCGACGGTGAGCAAGCGCTTGTCGCGGAGGTCGCTGGCGGTCTTGTCCATGCTGGTTTTGTTGTAACTCGCAATGGTGAAAACGCGCGGGTCGCCATCCAGCTTGGCAAACACCGCACTGCCCGCCGGAGTATCGTCACCGAGGAAAAGTTTGTGCGGCTTGCCGTCTTTGGTGGTGACGTCGAGCTCCAGAGACGGCTGAGCGAGGCCGTATTGGCTGAGATCCGCGGCTTTGTCTTCTACGAGGCGGTCTGCATTGAGCGCAGACACGCTGGAGAGCAGGCTCGAGACGGCTTCGTGGTCGGCGCCAAGCGGCTTGGGCGCGGTGATCTGCCACTTGCCGGCATCGCCTTTCGCGAGGTCCAACTCTTCCCCGCCCTTCTTCCGGATCGCAATCTTGGAAATGTCTTCCGGCTTCAGGAAAAGAATTTTGGGTGGAGTATCGAGGGAAGCCTTCGCCGTGTTCTCGGAAGGCGGATGATGATTGGACCAGTAGAGCGCGCCGGTAAGAGCGGCAAGCACAACGGCGGCGATGAGAAGTCCACTAGATTTCATGACCCTTGTCCTGACAGAGGCATCGGAGGACACCCCCGTGGCTACCTGCGCTTCCACCAGACCGAGATACCCGCGAAGATCACGAGCAGCGGAAGTATGAACTGGCTGCTGATCAAAACCCACCGGAACTGGGCGTTCGTCATAGTGATTCGGCGATCTTCCGGTTCTTTCGGGCGAATGGAGATGAGATCCTCATCCGAGGAGAGCCAGTTCATCGTATTTAGCGCCAAGTCGCGGTTGCCCTTGAAACCCAGAAAGGAATTCGCCGCCCACTCCGAGCTGCCAATAACTACAAAGCGGCCCTGTGAATTCTCTTTCCCGTTGCTGTAGGTTCCCGCGGCGGCAATCGTGAGCGGGCCTTTTTTGTTTTTTGGATCGTTCGGATCAATCTTGGGAGAACTTAATTTGTCGGTAGCGAGGCTCGATTCCGAGGAATCAAACAGCTTCTGAACGGAAGTCTTGTTTCCGGACTTGACGTCGAGCGAGCGTGACAAAGGGAAGCCCGTCGCGGAGCCCTTCATCTCGCGAACAATCGGATGCGACTCATACTTAATGACGAGGGCAACCTGCGGTCCCAGGCCGAAGAGCTGGCCGATCGGGTTCATGTCCAGGATCAAATCTTTTTCGATGTTGATACCCCAGCTTGACAGCAGGCTGGCTAGCGCGTCGTTGTCCGCGATCTCCGAGCGTCCCATCTTCAGAGGTGGATCGAGCAGGAATAGAGCGCGGCCTCCGTCCTCCACATATTTCTTGATGGCGTCGACCTCGGGTTGCTGATAATCGCCACTTGGTCCAGCCACCACCAGCACGGTGCAGTCGACGGGGACTTCCGCCTTTTGCAACAAGTCGATCGACTTCGCGGTGTAGTTGTCCTTCCCCAGCAAATCTTTCAAGCGCGAATAACCGTTGCGCCCGGAATCGTCAATCTGATGCTCACCGCTGCCGGTCACAAAACAAACGGTGCGGGTGGTGTTCTTCAGGTCGCGAATCAACGCACCGGTGATCTCCTCTTCGCTGACACTTTTCGCTTCATTCTTGTTGAGCCCGACCTGTACGATAGCCGTGCCGTTGCTTTTGAAGCCGGCTGCGCGTGCCACCATGGGGTCCTTATCCGGGTCCACATACTTAACGTGAACTTTGGGAGACAGATTGGAGTAGAGATCGAGTTGATCCTTGGCAGGTTGGAATCCGCGGGGCCCGTCGAAATACGTGATGGTCGCGTCCTGCTTCAGGCCCTTGACAATCTTTACGGTTTGCTCGGAGAGGCTGTAGCGTTTATTGCTCGTTGCGTCGAAAGATTTATCGTAGCGATTGGCCAGCACGTTGACCGTCGCCAAGATGGCGAGAATCACCGCGGTGTAGGTAGCGGCATATGCCGCGTACTTGGTTTGCCTAGCCTTCAAAAACTGCATGCTCACTTACGACCTCCATCGCAAAGACTCAATCGAGCGCGCGGTCAGAAACAGTCCCAGGAAAATCAGCGTTACGTAGAAAATTGCGTCCTTAGAATCCAGCAGGCCCTTGGAGAACGACTCGAAATGCGTTACCACCGATAGGTACGCCATCACCCGCGCCCAAGTCGTTGTATCGAAGCCGGTTACCCACTCCAAAATCCAGAGCAGCAAACAAACCGCGAAGGTGACCGCGCCGGCGATAATTTGATTCTTCGTCAGCGTGGAGATAAAGGTGCCGATGGCAAGGAGCGCGCCAGCCTGCAGCAGCAACCCTAGATAACCAATGGCCAGCGGCTTCCAGTCTGGACGGCCGTACTTGAAAAGGAATACGAAGTTCACCGCGCTCAAAAGCAGCATGCCACCGTAAAGGACAACGGCCGCCGTCCATTTGCCGAGGATCACCTGGAGGTCGCTAACCGGTGACGTTGCCAGTAATTCGATCGTGCCGGTGCGCTTCTCTTCTGCAAACAGCCTCATGGTAATCATGGGGATGAGGAACAGACCGACCACGCTGATGTTGGACAAGAGGGGCCGAATGACCCTTTCGTTGAGGTTCATGGGAAACATCTGGCCACTCATCATGGCCTCTGTCCCTTCGCGAATGAAAAAGCCCAAAATGTTCCAGAAGAAAAACCCGAAAATTACGGCGAACATGGCCAGCAGCAGGTACGCAATCGGGGAGACGAAATAGCTGCGCAGCTCCTTGCGGCAAATGATCCAGACGTTTCGCATCTACTTGGCTCCTGCGGACACAGCTTCTTCCGCCGGCGCTGCCGCCGCGTCGCCGGTAAGCTGCAAAAAGACTTCTTCGAGACTGACGGCGGCGGGACGCAATTCATTGAGATCCCAACCCGCTTCCACGACCGCGCGGGCTAGATCGCCGCGCGCAAGGCCCTTGCGGCTTTCTACTTCAAAGACCGAGCGGTTGTCGCGTTTGTTTTTGAGAACGACGCGGCTCACGCCGGATACCAGTTCCAGCGCCGATTGCACCTTCGCCGGATCCATCATGCCGTTGCGCACGCCGACTTCAACCAGCAAGGATTCGGCGCCGCGGGCACGATTCTGCAAATTGCTGACGGAATCGGTGGCTACCAGTTTGCCTTTGTTAATGATGATGACCTGCTCGCAGGTCTGCTCGACTTCGGGGAGGATGTGCGTGCTGAGGATGATGGTGTGATCGCCGGCCAGGCTCTTGATCAGCTCGCGCGTTTCGTTGATCTGCTTGGGATCAAGCCCGGAGGTTGGCTCGTCGAGAATCAGCACGTCCGGATTATGGATGATCGCCTGCGCCAGTCCCACGCGCTGCCGATAGCCCTTCGAGAGTTTTCCGAGCAGCTTATCCTTGACATTCAAAATCGCGCAGCGTTCGCAAACATAGTCGATGCGCTTGGCAAGCTCCGTCTTGGAAAGTCCCTTCAAGCTGCCAACAAACTGCAGATACTCCATCGTGCGCATTTCGGGATACAGCGGCGGCATTTCCGGCAAGTAGCCAATCCGCTTCTTCACTTCGAAGGATTGCTCGAGAACGTCAAATCCAGCAACCGTAGCGGTGCCGGACGTGGGAGGGAGAAAACACGTCAGCATGCGCATGGTCGTGGTCTTGCCGGCGCCATTGGGCCCGAGGAATCCGACGATCTGTCCTTTGAGGATCTCGAAGGAGATGTGGTCCACAGCGGTGTGCCGTGCGTACCTCTTGGTCAGGTCCGTTACTGTAATCATAAGAATTTTGCTTTAGACAACGATGTACAACGTGTTGAAGCGCTCCAGGAACTTCAAACCGTTCAGCTTGAAACTACTATGTTAAAAAGTGGACGCCCCGATTGTCAAACGGTCTTGGGTCCCAGCAGTTTGTCAGTCTTCGGTTATCCGATTTATCGGGAGTTAGCTAGCCCTACCCCAATGTAGGAACGCAGCCAACGAAGGGACTGTCTCTAGCTAATTGAAACTGACACACCATGCAAAAAGCTGACGCATTAGGCGTTGATCCTGAAAACTCGTAGGGAAGTGGCGAAAGCCTACAATTCGCCGAGCTGATAAAGTTTGTGCGCTTGCTGGCTGGCATGCAGTAGTGGTCCTACTACTCCTGGCACTTGACTTCTG
>WNFA01010051.1_pt1 | contig 11244 bp, 9 predicted proteins | sample 5400481 | NCBI WGS metagenome assembly WNFA01 (sample SAMN13153340, study PRJNA577476) | soil metagenome | isolation source: 120 cm saprolite under Douglas fir tree site 2 hole 1 replicate 2 | place: USA:California | collected 2015-04-18
TCACCAGTGTGCCGCGGACATTCACGAGCCCCGCCACGACCGGGGGCGCGCCCGGGATACGCGTCGTTGGGAGGCGCGGGAGAATCTCCCGCACTTGGTCCACGTCAGCCGCGCACGCCAGTGTACCCACGCGGAACACAAGGAGTCGGGCGGAGGCGAGGCTTCCTTCAGTCATCGGATGCGAAGAAGCCAAGATACTGCAAGGGGTTGCGCTGGGCAAGCAAATTTGCGTCACCTGCCGCTTCAGCGAGCGCCGGACGCAAGTCGTCCGGCCATTCCGACGTCAGCGCAAGCGTGACACCGGTCACGGGATGGGTGAACGAAAGCGCGGCCGCGTGCAGCAGCTGGCGCGGCGCGAGCGTTTCCAGCCGTTCCGCTTCGGTGCGCGCCGACGGCGTCACGCGACGGCTCCCGCCGAACGTGTACTCGCGGTCGCCGATGATCGGGCAGCCGACGTGCGCGAGGTGCACGCGGATCTGATGGGTGCGTCCGGTGCCGAGTCGCACGCGCAGCAGGTCGGCGTGGGCGAAGCGCGCGACGACGGCGGCGTGTGTCGTGGCATGCCGGCCGCCTTCGGCCACGGTCATGCGTTTGCGGTCTTTGGGATTGCGCGCGATCGGCGCTTCGATGTCCACCGAATGCTTGCGCAGATGGCCCCACACCACCGCGGCATACACCCGCTTCACGGCGCGGCGCTCGATGGCGCCCGCCAGCCGTCGGTGCGCCAGGTCGCTCTTGGCGACGATGAGCAGCCCGGACGTATCGCGGTCGAGGCGATGCACGATGCCGGGTCGGCCTTCGGTCGATCCGCTCGACAGCTCGGTGCCACGCCCGACCAGCACATTGACCAGGGTGTCGTTCCAGTGGCCGGGACCGGGATGGACGACGAGTCCTGCCGGCTTGTCGAGCACCGCGACATGCTCGTCCTCGTAGACGAACCGCAGCTCGGCGTGAGCGGGGGCGTAGGTGCGGGGCGCAGATTCCGCAGCAGGCATCTCGACAGTGATTTCGTCCCCGCGCGCAAGAACCGTCGATGCCCGCAGCGGTTTACCGCGCGCGCTCACTCGCTTGTCGGCGATGAGGCGTCCGGTTTGCGTACGGGACATGGCGAGCTGGTCGGCGAGGAATTTGTCGAGGCGTTCAGTACCTGCAGCGGTGACGCAGAAAACGATGTTCAAGGCTCGGCCGCCCGCGCCTCCTTCGCCCGTTGCTGCGCGCGGCCTTCCTGCCACAGCGAGAGTCCGAGTGCGATTGCGCCGATCGTGATGGCGGAATCGGCGACGTTGAATGTCGGCCAGCGCCAGGCGCCGATGCCGACGTCCACGAAATCGACGACGCCCTGCGCGCTGCGAATCCGGTCGATCAGGTTGCCGACCGCGCCGCCGCACACCAACGCCAGCGCGATGAGCCGGAAGCGGTCGCCGGGGCGCGTGCCGCGCACCAGCGACGCGAGCACGAACAGCGCGACGACGGCGAGACCGAGGAAGATCCAGCGGGAATTCGCGCCGACGTGCAGGCCGAACGCCGCGCCTTCGTTGTAGACGAGCCGGAACTGCACGACGTCGCCGATCACCCGCAGCGGCAACCGCCGCGCCAGAAACGACTCCGCGATCAGTTTGGTGACGAAGTCGGAAACGACGACCGCGGTCGCCGTTCCCCAGAACAGCCGGCGCTCAGCGGCGTTTACCATCTTCCTCTCTGGCCTTGCATTTGATGCAGAGGCGGGCGTGCGGGAGAGCATCGAGACGGTCGAACCCGATGGGATCGCCGCACTGCTCGCAGCGCCCGAAGCGCTCCGGGGCGCTGTAGAGCCGGCGCAGCGCCTCGTTCACGTGCCAGAGGTACCGTCCCTCCTGCGACGCGAACAGAAACGCTTTCTCGCGCTCCATCGCGTCGGTGCCTTGATCGGCCATGTGAAAGGAGTAGCTCGAGAGATCGCCATCGGACGCCTGGAGGCTCGAATTGAACGACTCCCCGTAGTGGCCCAGCTCCTTGATGACGCGGGCGCGCTCTTCGAGCAGTCGCTTCTCGAGATGGGTGAGCTGTTTTTTATTGAGGCCACTACTCTTGGCCTTCATCTTCGTCGACTTAGTCGGCATTATCGGGTTCCGCCCTTTCTTCCGTCGTGACGCCGGAGCGCAATCGTGACCCGGCGCCCCTCAATGTCCACTTCCCGCTGCAAATCGGGTTCGTCGAGCGCCGCGCCGGCTCCCAGCAGCATGCGCCGCGCGAGCGTTTCGCCCTCCACGAATCCCTGAAACGCGCGCGTCGCGGCCACCACGTCCTCGGCGCCGGCGACGCTCAACTCGATGCGCGTCGTGTATTCGTATCCCGCCTCCTTGCGGAGGCGCTGCACGCGATTCACCACCTCGCGCGCCAATCCTTCCTGCACCAGATCGTCGCTCAACGCGGGATCCAGCGCGACGACGTACGGCCCATCGGCCTGCACGAGCCACTCGCTGGCGACTTCGCGCGTGACGGTCACGTCTTCGGGCCGGAACTCCCATTCGCCGTGCCGCACCGTCCCGCCTTGTTCCAGCGCCTGCAATTCCTCCGCGGTCAACTCCGGTACAGCGGCCGCCGCTCGCGGCGTGTCCTTCCCGTACCGTTTGCCGAGGGTCCGAAAATTCGCTTTGCCGCGCAACCGCACCAGATCGTGATCGGATGCGACCACATGGACGGACTTTACGTTGACTTCGGCAGCCAGAATATCTAATAGGTCTGACAAGGCCGGGCCCTGGGCTGCCGCCGGAACGGCCAGCTGCATGCGGGCCAGGGGCTGCCGGACCCGCAGGTTACGCGATTCCCGTGCCGCCCGAGCCAGCGAGGCGAGGCGCCGGATGGTGTTCATGGCGGCCAGCAGCTCCGGCTCCCGATGACCCCGGTCCGCCGGGAACGGGGCGAGGTGGACGGAGGTGCCCGTCAGGGCCCGGTGCACCCAGTCGGCGATGAAGGGGGCCGCAGGGGCGAGCAGCCGGATCGCGGCGACCAGCGTCTCGTGCAACGTTTCGAGAGCAATGGGATCGGTCGCCCGGTCCGGCGCCCAGAAGCGCGGTCGGTTGCGGCGGATGTACCAGCGCGACAGATCCTCCCCGACGAAATCCATGATGGCGCGAACGCCGGCCGTGACGTCGTAGCCGGACCACGATTGCCGTACGCCCGCGACCACTTCATCGAGCCTGGCCAGCAGCCAGCGATCCGCGGCCGGCCGCTGGCTGGGTGGCGTCGCGTCCTGTTCCGCCGGCGGATTCCAATCCTGGGCGTAGCGGCGGAAGAAGTCGTACGTGGAGCGCAGCGTGTTCAGAAATCCGCCCGACACCTCCGGAATCTGTTTCTCATCGAACCGCTTCGGCAGCCAGACCTGACTCTGACCGAGCAGGTAGAGCCGCACCGCATCGGCGCCGTGTTCGCCGAGTCGGCCGGGAAGTGCGCCTTGAAGTCGGCCTGATGCTCGAACGGATAGTGCCACTGCGCATACGGCATCGAGCCCGAATCGAACCAGGCATCGATGACTTCGTTCACGCGCCGCATCGTGCCGCCGCACTCGCTGCACGGCCAGGTGTACGTGTCGATGTACGGCTTGTGCGGATCGAAGTCGGCCGGCAGCGATTGCCCCCAGCGCTGCGCCTGCTCCTCATAGGATCCGATCACCTCGCGATGCTCGTGGTCGGCGTCGCATTCCCACACGTTCAGCGGCGTGCCCCAGTAGCGGTCGCGCGACAGCGCCCAATCGACGTTGTTCTCGAGCCATTCGCCAAAGCGGCCGCTGCCCACCTCGGGCGGATGCCAGTCGACTTCCGCATTGATCTCGAGCATCCGCTTTTTCACCGCCGTGGTGCGGACGAACCAGGAGCTGCGGGCGTAGTAGATGAGCGGCGAGTCGCAGCGCCAGCAGTGCGGATAGCTGTGCGAGTAGGGGCGGGTCTCGAGCCAGCGGCCGTCGTGCTTCAGCCGCTCGATGATGAGGCGGTTCGTTTCCTTATCGGTGACGAGCTTGCCCTCGAGCTCCGGCCAATTCGTACCTCGGAACGTCCCGTCCGGGGCGACCGGATTCACGAATGCCAGACCGTTTTGTTGACCGGCGGCGTAGTCGTCTGCCCCAAACGCCGGGGCCATGTGCACCAGGCCGGTGCCCTCATCGGCGCTGACAAAAGCACCGGCGACGACCACCGCCCGTTGTCCCTCCGGTGGCAGCGGCACGACTTCGAGGGGCCGTGCGTACTTCTTGCCGACCAATTCACGACCTCGATAGGTCTTGATCCGGTCTCCCTGAATCAGCGGCCGGCCGTGGACGTGGACGTCGCCGGCGCGCGCCACCGCCGCGATGTAGGTGGTGATCGTGCCGGTCGTGGGATCGGCGAGCGCGTACTCCCCATACTCGAGATCGGGATGGACGGCGACCGCCACGTTGGCCAGCAGGGTCCACGGTGTCGTCGTCCAAATCACGAGCACGCGAGGGTCGTCACCTTTCCGGCTCAGCAGCGGGAACGTGACGTACACCGAATTGGTCTGCACGGTCTCGTAGCCCTGCGCGACTTCATGGGACGACAATGCCGTGCCGCAGCGCGGGCAGTACGGCAGCACTTTGTGGCCGCGGTAGAGCAGCGCCTTTTCGTACAACCGCTTGAGCAGCCACCACACCGTCTCGATGTAGTTGTTGGTGTAGGTGATGTAGGGATGCTCGTAGTCGAGCCAGTAGCCGATCCGGTCGGACAGCGATTCCCAATCGGCTTTGTACTTGAACACGCTCTCGCGACACAGCTTGTTGAAACGCTCGATGCCGTACGCCTCGATCTCGCGTTTGCCGCTGATGTTGAGCGCCTTTTCGACTTCGATCTCGACGGGCAGGCCATGCGTGTCCCACCCGGCGATCCGCGTCACCCCCTGCCCCAGCATCGCGTGGAAGCGGCAGATCAGGTCCTTGAGCGTCCGCGAGAACACGTGGTGGATGCCGGGGCGGCCGTTGGCGGTCGGCGGTCCCTCATAGAAGATGAAAGGCGGCCCGTAGCGCGTCGCCTCGCTCACGCGTGTGAACAGGCGCTCGAGCTTCCACGTCGCGAGCAGGTGCTTCTCCAGCTCGTCGATGGACTGCGTCAGGTCCGAAGGCGGATACGGCATCTGCTAGAGCTGCTCCAGGACGCCGCGCACGACGGCCGCGAGCTTGGGCTCGGCGCCGCGCGCGACGGCAATGATCTGTTCCACCGACGTCGGCTCGAGTGCGTCGGGGAGACAGGTGTCCGTGATGATCGAGAGCCCGAGCACGCGCATGCCCTGGTGGACCGCGGTGATCACTTCGGGCACCGTGCTCATGCCCACGACGTCGGCGCCCAATGCGCGCAGCATGCGATACTCGGCGCGCGTTTCGAGGTTTGGCCCCGGCACCGCGACGTAGACGCCCTCGCGCAGCACGATCTTGTGCTCGAGCGCGACGTCGCGCGCGAGCTTGCGCAGCTCGGGATCGTACGCGGCCGACATGTCGGGAAAGCGCGGGCCCTCGGCATCGTTGTTCGGGCCCGCCAGGGGATTGTCTCCGAGGAGGTTGATGTGGTCGGAGATAAGGACGAGGTCGCCCGTAGCCCAGAGCGGATGCATCCCGCCCGACACGTTGGAGACGATGAGCGTCTTCGCGCCCAGGGCGCGGAGCACCCGCACCGGAAAGGCGACCTGCTGCAGCGTATAGCCCTCATAGCGATGAAAGCGGCCCTGCATCATCGCCACGCGAGTCTTGCCCAGCATGCCGAACAACAGCCGGCCCGCATGGGTCTCAACGGTCGGGCGGGGGAAGCCGGGAATATCGGCGTACGGGATCGCGACGTCGGCTTTCAGCTCGTCGGCCAACGCCCCGAGTCCCGTGCCAAGAATGACCGCGACTTCCGGAACGATTGCGGTCCGCGTCTTCACGGCGCGGACCGCGTCTGTGACGGAGCCTGCGTTCAAGCTTTCTGGCTCCCCCCTCCTCCATCCAGCGCGCGCAGCTCGGCGAGCTGGCGCTCGAGCAACGCGCGGAAGCCGCCCATGTACTGCTGAAAGTGGCGCTCCGTCTCCGCCATCTTCGCCTCCACCGCGCTCCCGGCGGTGCGCGCTTCGTCGAGCAGCCGTTTCGCGTTCGCTTCGGCCTCGCGCACGATCACCTGTCCCTCGCGCTCGGCAGCGGCGCGCGTGTCCTGGCGCAGCTGCTGCGCGGCGACGAGCGCTTCGTTCATCGCTTTCTCGCGTTCGCGAAATACCCGCAGCTGTTCGGTCAGTGCGGAGAGGCGCTCCTCGAGGACCTGGCGCTCGCGAATCGCGCGCTCCAGAGCGTCGGCGACGCGCATGCGAAAGTCTTCGACACCCAACGTGTCGTAGCCGCGCAGGGTCTTCCGAAACTCCTGCTTGCGGATGTCGAGCGGTGTCAGGTTGAAGGCTTCGTCGTTCACGGCGTCTCCCCCCCCCTCGGTCCGAAGAGGGCGGTACCCAATCGGATCACCGTTGCTCCCTCGCGAACCGCTGGAGCGTAGTCGCCTGACATCCCCATCGAGAGGGTCGGCAGCCATACTCCTTCCTCCTCCTTGATCCTATCGCGCAAGACGCGCAGGTCCCGGAACGTCCGGCGCTGCACGTCTTCGTCGTCGGTCAGTGGTGCCAACGTCATCAACCCTTCCAACCGCAGATGCTCGAGCTCGGCGACCTGTCGCGCCAGCATTGGAGCCTGCTCCGGCGCGCAACCGCTCTTCTGTGCCTCGCCCGCCACGTTCACCTGCACCAACACGCGCTGCGGTGTCGTCGATCTGCGATCGAGCTCGCGCGCCAGCTCGAGGGAATCGAGGGAATGTACCAGGTCGAACCGTCCCGCGACGACACGCGCCTTGTTGCGCTGCAGGTGCCCGATCAAATGCCAGCGGACGCCGGTCAGCTCTCTCAGCGCGTCCTGTTTCTGCACCGCTTCCTGGACGCGGTTCTCACCGATGTCGGCGAGGCCGGCGTCCATCGCGGCGCGAATCGCGTCCGGTCCGAACCCCTTCGTCACGGCGACGATCGTCACCGGCGGCGAGGCCAGCCGCGCGAGCTCGGCCCTCACCTGCGCCAAACGCTCCGGGAGGGCCTCGAAAGCCATAGCCGATCAATTTAACGCCTAAAGAGGCTCTGCACGCCCTCGGTTTCGATGCGGCGAATGACCCCGGCGAGCGCCTGGCTGGGATTCAGGTGGTAGCTGCGGCGCAGATAATCCAGCGCCTGGCGCTGATCGCCGCGGAAGACGGCGGCGTTCCCCAGCTCCAGGAACGGCACAGAGAACGACGTGGCGACCTGTTGGGCGGCAGGCTCGAGGTCGAGCGAGTCCGCTGCCAACAACTTGCCCCACGTGAACACGGAATCCACGAGCGTGCGGGTCCGTGTGGAATCCACCATCGTCCCCTGGACGCCGCGCAGAAACCGTCGCGTCGTATCGGCGCGCGGGACGATCTTGAACACGAGCCCCTGGAACACGAGATGGGGATCGAGACCAAGCCAGGATCCCCGACCCGACGACACGCCGAACGTGACCGGACGCCCGGCCGGCAGATATTGCGCGATCGTATAGAAGATCACCTGATCGGACGTGCGCAGAACCTCGCCCTTACGCACCGGGAGCTCGAAGTTCCCTGCGCGAAAGACGCCATCGTCACTCACCCGCAACGGTACCATCCCCTGGATGTCTTGCGCCGTCAGCTGCAAGACCGGACCCGCCGGCGGCTGCGGGGGCGCGAGCAGCCGGTAGAACGCGGGCGCGCGCGCGGCGTCGAACGGCCGCGCGGATCGCGACGCGAGCTGGTGCAGATACCAGTCGAGATTGGCGAGCGAGAGGTTGATGAGCGTGACGTCCTGCCGGATGCCTTCTACTTCCTGCAGATACCACACCGGGAACGTGTCGTTGTCACCGTAGGCGAACAGGACGCCGTACGGCTCCACCGATTGCACCAGGTTATACGCGAAGTCACGCGCGACCGTCGCATCCGGGCCGTGACGGCGCGAGGCCGCCGTGAAATTGGCGGCGAACGGCACGAGCGTGATCAGTGAGGCGACGGCGATTCCAACACGCGCCGGCGCGACCTGCGACACCCAGCGCACCAGCCGCACGAGCCCGAACGCGGCGAACACGCCCCAAATCTGGAAGCTCACGACGAAGAAGTAGTCGCGCTCGCGCACCTCATGTTGGTCCATCGATGTGTACTGATCCCAGAACAGCGAGAACCCCGCCTTGAAGTTCATGTAGATGACGAGGCCGATGCCCGTCACGAGCCACAGCGCGCCGAGGAGGTACGCGATCCCCCGGTCACGGCGGCGGGCGAACTCGAATCCCAGCATGCCCAGTGAAACGAAGACGAGCGAGACAAACACCATGGGGATGTTCGGCAGCGAGCGGCCCCATTGCCACGAACAGTACTGGAAGAAGTTGAGGAGCTGTTGCCCGAACATCTTCAGAGTTCGGCCGGGATTGTCCGGACCAGGATAAAACATCGGATTGTCGAGCAGACCGCGGCTGCCGAATTGGTCGCGCCGAATGACCTTGATCAGGTTGACCCAGTTCTCCGGCGCCGCCTCGTTGAGCACGGGGTGCAGACCGGAGCGGATATAGAGGAACGTGTAAATCGAGATGCCGGCGGCGGCGAGGCCGATCGCCACGACGGGGAAGAGGCGCGAACCGGCGATCATGCACCAGACCAGAGCGGCAAGGAGCAGCGCGCCACCCGCGATGAGTAACGCCGTACTGCCCAAGCCGACAGCCACGAGGACGAACCACAGCGCCGTGAGCGTCCCCCACTCCGCCCATTCGACGTTCCGCTCGTCAGGATCGGCCGCGGGTCGTGTGTGTAGTGTGTGCGCGATGAACACTGACACCGCCGGCCCGACGAGCAGCGCGAGCAAGTGATTACCGATCGACAGCGCGGCGATGTAGACGATCAACAGCAGGATGTGCGGTGCGCGAGCCGTTCCCCTGACATCGCGCCACCGCACACACAACCAGCAAATCGCCGCGATGCTGAACGTCGCGAACGTGTAAACCTCGGTCTCGTTGCTGTTCTGCCACTCCGTGAAAGCGAATGCGGAGAGAATGGCGGCGGCGGCCGCTCCGCCCACGCGCAGGATGCGGTCGTCATCCGCCAGCAATCGATGCGCGACAAGAAACAGGCATCCCGCGCCGGCTGCCGAAAAACAGGCGCTCATGAGATTCAGCCGCCACGCGTATTGGCCGATGCGGACGATGTCTGCCCAGACGTGGCCGACCAGCACGAAGAGTGGCGTGCCGGGCGGATGCGGAACGCCAAGGACCTTCGACGCCGTGATGAATTCCCCTGCATCCCACAGGGTGACGGTGGGCGCGAGGGTAATCACATAACCGATGAGGACCAGGAGCGCGACGACCGCCGCTTCCCGGTACGGTGGTTTAGGTGGCAGGCTGAGTCACGCGCTCACCGCCTTCGAGATGCGAGACGGCGCCCGAGAGCAAATCGCGCACCTGTTGTGGGGTGAGATGCCGGTACAGCAGCCCGTGACTGGCGACGGAAATCGTGGACGTCTCCTCCGACACGACGAGCACCGTCGCATCGGTCTCCTCCGACAACCCGAGGGCCGCGCGGTGGCGCGTGCCGAGGGACTTGTCGGCGACCTTGAACTGCGTGAGCGGCAGCACGCACCCCGCGCCGATGATGCGATCGCCGCGGATCAGGATCGCGCCATCGTGCAGCGGGGAGTACGGCGTGAAGATGGTCGTCAGGAGGTCGGCCGAGACCTTCGCTTCGACGGGCACGCCGGTCGTGATGAACTCTTCCAGCCCGATGTCGCCCTCGACGGCGATGATTGCGCCGGTGCCGGCGCGCGACAGCCGGTCCAGCGCCTCCGCAATCTCCTCCGCCACCGATTGCCGGTCGCTGCGGGAGAAGGCGCGCATCAAGCGGGACTGCCCGAGCCGCGCCAGCGCGTTGCGCAGCTCTGGCTGGAAGACGACGATCGCCGCGAACGCCCCATAGGTGAACACCACGCCCAGCAACGTATAGATGATCGTGAACTTCGCGAACACCGCGACGAAGTAGGTCAGCGAGAGGATCACGAGACCGATCACGATCTGCATCGCGCGGGTCCCGACGAGGAACAGCAGGAAGCGGTAGATGACGAACGAGACCAGCAGGATCTCGAACACATCCGGCCAGAGCCGCGGCGACAGGAACTTGAACGCGTCTACATTCATGGTGGATTGGTCGTAGCGCCCGCCAGTGCGAGGGCTTCGCGTGTAGTTGCGACGTCGTGAACTCGGAACAACCGCGCGCCGCGCTCCCAGGCGAGGGCACAGGCGACAGCCGTGGCGCGATCGCGGTCTTCTACCGGACGGCCCGTCGCTGTGCCCAGAAACCGCTTGCGCGACAGACCGACGGCTACAGGATAGCCAAGGGCGACGATCGTTGCCAGTTCGTCGAGCAGTCGAAAGTTCTGAGCGGCGCTTTTGGCGAAGCCAAATCCGGGGTCGACGACGATGCGCTCGCGAGCAATCCCCGCCCGCTCGGCATTTTCGGCAGTGGCCGCGAGCTCTTCGGCCACCTCGGGAGCGACGTGGGCGTACGTGGCCAGGTCGTCCATCGTGGCCGGGGTGCCCCGCATGTGCATCAGGATCACGCCCGCGTTCGCGCGCGCTACCACGGCGCCCAGTCCCGGGTCGTACCGCAACCCGGAGACGTCGTTCACGACGGCGGCCCCGGCGTCGAGTGCGGCCCGCGCGACCTCCGCCTTGCGGGTGTCGACCGACACCGGCCCAAGGCCCCGCTCGATCAGCCCGGCGACGACCGGGACCACCCGGGCGATCTCCTCGTCTGCAGGCACCGGTTTGGCGCCCGGCCGCGTCGACTCACCACCCACATCAAGCAGCCGACTGCCATCAGCCATCAGCTGTTCGCCGTGGCTGATGGCTGCCTCTACAGATGGCAGATGGCCACCGTCCGAGAAAGAATCCGGCGTGACGTTTATGATTCCGACAATGACCGGTTTATCGAGCGGCAACTCAGCGCCGCGAATCAACCAGGAGCGGGGGGACTCCGCGCGCGCCGCGAGGAGCCGGCCGAGTTCCGGGGCGAGACGCGCCAGCTCGGCCGGCGCGCGGTCGTAGCGGGCGAGCGGCGCGATTCGGCTCGTGGAGCCTGCCACGAGCGCCCAGCCTCCAGGCCCCAACCCCGAGCCCCCAGTAAGTATGTCGGCGCCCGACTTGGTGCCCCAATGCACGAGCGCTTCGCGCTCGGC
>WNFA01006178.1_pt1 | contig 11243 bp, 8 predicted proteins | sample 5400481 | NCBI WGS metagenome assembly WNFA01 (sample SAMN13153340, study PRJNA577476) | soil metagenome | isolation source: 120 cm saprolite under Douglas fir tree site 2 hole 1 replicate 2 | place: USA:California | collected 2015-04-18
CTTCGACCAGGTGGTGGTGCGCCACGGCGATACGACCGGGGCGCCGATGGGCTTCGGCACCGGCGGCAGCCGCAGCCTGGTCGTCGGCGGCTCGGCCATGGTGAAGGCGGCCGAGAAGGTCCAGGAGCGCGCCCGCCGCATCGCGGCCTCCGCGCTGGAGGCCGCGTTCGAGGACGTCGTGGTCACCGACGGGCTCTATCACGTCAAGGGCACGCCGGCCAAGAGCCTGACCCTGGCCCAGATCGCGGAGAAAGCCTACGGCGAGGGCCTGCCCGCCGGCATGGAGCCGGGCCTCGAGGCCACCGAGTACTTCCGCCCGCCTCAGCTCGTCTATCCCTTCGGCGCGCACGTGGCGGTGGTGGAGGTGGACCGCGACACCGGCCGGGTCACGCTGCGCGAGTACACCTCGGTGGACGACTGCGGCGTGCGCATCAGCCCGCTCCTGGTGGACGGCCAGGTGCACGGCGGCATCGCCCAGGGCGTGGCCCAGTCACTGCTGGAGGAAGTGGTCTACAGCGCGGACGGCCAGCTCGTCACCGGCACGCTGATGGACTACGCGGTCCCGCGCGCGGAGGACCTGCCATTCTTCACGACGGACCAGACCGTCACCCCGTCGCCGTTCAACCCGCTGGGGGCGAAGGGCATCGGCGAGGCCGCGACCATCGGCTCGACGCCCGCGGTGGTCAACGCGGTGGTGGACGCGTTGAAGCCGTTCGGCGTGCGCCACCTCGACATGCCCCTCCGCCCCGAGCGGGTGTGGCGGGCGATGCAGAAGGCCAGCTAGGGTTTTCGCGCGACCAGGACCTTCGTGATCGTCGGGATGACGTCTCGAACCGAGATGTCAGTGAAGCCCCGTTCGCGGACGACTTGCGAGAGCCCGCTGGGGGTGAGGGCGGGAGCGTCAGGGTCCATGAGCACCGCCGCGAGCAGCCACAGCGCGGCCGAGGCGGGACCGGTGCGGTCATCCTCGACCATGAAGTCGTGCAGGATGAGCACGCCGCCGGGCTTGAGCGCACCCAGGGCGCGGGTGATCAGGCTCCGGCCATCCTGCTCGGCGACCGCGCTCAGCAAGTACGATATCAGGACCGCGTCCTGCCGGTCCGGCCACGCGCTCGTCAAGGCGTTCCCCGGTAGAAAGGTCACGCGATCGGCGAGGCCCGCCTCCTCCGCGACCCGCTCCGCCATGGGGCGGATGCTCGGGAAGTCGATGATCGTCGCGGTGATCGTCCGATAGCGGCGGCACAGCGATAGCGTGAACGCGCCGGTTCCTCCGCCGACGTCCAGGAGCCGTTCACGCCCGGTCAGATCCACCAGCTTGGTCAGCACGTGGGCCGGGCCGAGCGACCCCGAGTGCTGCGCCCGACTGAAGCTATCGGCCTCGGCCCCGTCGTCCATCAGCTTGTAAAAATCGACGCGATCCCCGCGAAGGGCACGGTCGAGATGCAGGAACGCCGGGTAGATCTGCCGGTCGATCTGGAAGCGGTAGTAGTCACCGAAGTACATCGGAGCCGTGCGAACCAGGTACGCCTGACTCGCGGGCGCGTTCCGGTAGCGCCCGTCGCCGTGCTCGAGCAGGCCGAGGCTGACGCAGGCGGTCAGCAGGGTGCGCAGACGGTTCGGGGCGACCTCGGTCTCGGAGGCGAGCTCGTCGAGCGGCTTCGATCCGCTCGCCAGACGGCTGAACACGTCGAGATTCAGGGCCCCGAACAGCGCCTTCGCGGCCATGAAGCCGTAGGCGATGCGGGAGATGTCACGCACATCCGTGAGCGGTTCCATGGGCATGCCGTGCACGGTGCGGGAGTATAGCACCGCGGCGGCGCAGCGGGGCGGTCCGGACGGCTGCAGCATGAGCGTCGGGACGCCGCAGGTTCCGTCGCGCACCGTGAACACATGCGTGCCCGGCTTGCGGCCGGGGCGGGTTTCCGAGACGTCGAGGCCGGCGCCGCGCAGGCGGATGATCGCCGCCGACGGCTCATCCGTCCGCCAGGAGAGGCCCCAGAGGCGGTCCGGTCCGGCGGATACCCCGGCCCGGAGATCGTGGGCCACCTCCACGATCAGGTCCCCGCAACGGAAGAACATGAGCCGCGCGCCCCACGCGGGATTCGAGCGGTCGAGCCGCATGTCGAGTCCCAGGCGCGCGCCGTAGAGCGCGGCGGCCCGCTCGGGATCGAGGGTGCGGATCACGATGTGATCGAGCCCGGTCACCCCGCCGGGCGCCGCGGGCGGCGGGGCGGGGAGCGGCGCCTCGCGCTGGATCAGGAAGACGCGCACGCCGTGGGTCGCCGCCGTCGCGGCGCGGGTGCGCCGCCAGCGACGGCGCGCGCCGGTGGCGCGGTCCACGCTCTCCGCCGTGACGACCGGCTCGGGATCGAGGCCGAGCCGGGTCAGCCGGCGGTGCGCGCGCTCGACGTCGTCCACCGCGAAGGCCAGGCTCGCGAGCCCTTCCCCCTGGGCGTCGAGGATTGCGCGCAGGCGCGCCGCGGCGGGGCCGTCGCCCGCGGGCGCGATCAGCTCCGCCGCGACATTGGCGAGCTGGAAGACCGCGGTCTCGGCCCCGCCGCCCGCCGCCTCCGCCCGCCAGCACGGGGGGCGGCCGAGCAGGCGCTGGTAGGCGGCGATCCCCGCGTCGAGATCGCGCACCGCGATGACCACGTGATCGAGCGCGTGAATCATGCGACGACCCGGTCGCGCGAAGCCTCGGTGGCAGGCACGGTGCGGGAAGTGTAGCATCGTGCCGATGAGCCACGCGATTTCCGCCGCCGATCCGTATCCGCGCCGGCGTGTGCCGGTGCTCGACGCCGAGATGGCCTACGTGGATGCGGGCACGGGCGATCCGGTGGTGTTCCTCCACGGCAATCCCACGTCCTCCTACCTCTGGCGCAACGTGATCCCGCACGTCGAGCCGGTGGGCCGCTGCCTCGCCCCCGATCTGGTCGGCATGGGCGACTCGGGCCGGGCGCCCGCGGGCTCCTATCGCTTCGTGGACCACGCGCGCTATCTCGACGCCTGGTTCGAGGCCCTCGCGCTGCGGCGCGTGACGCTCGTCGTGCACGACTGGGGCTCGGCCCTGGGCTTCCACTGGGCGCGGCGCCATCCGGAGCGGGTGCGCGGCGTGGCCTACATGGAGGCCCTCGTCCGGCCGGTGACCTGGGATGAGTGGCCGGACGCGGCACGGAAGATCTTCCAGGCGCTGCGGTCCCCCGCCGGCGAGGAGATGGTCCTCCAGAAGAACGTGTTCGTGGAGCGGATCCTGCCCGCGAGCGTGCTACGCGGCCTGACCGAAGCCGAGATGACGGTCTACCGTCGCCCCTTCCTCGAACCCGGCGAGTCGCGGCGCCCGACTTTGACCTGGCCCCGACAGATCCCGGTCAACGGCGAGCCCGCGGACGTCGTGGCCATTGCCGACGCCTATGCTCAGTGGCTCGCCGAGAGCGATCTTCCCAAGCTCTTCATCAACGCCGATCCAGGCATCATCCTCACCGGCCCCCAGCGCGAGTTCTGCCGGGGCTGGCCCAACCAGCAAGAGATCACGGTCCGCGGCAGCCACTTCATCCAGGAGGACTCGCCGCGCGAGATCGGCGAGGCGGTCGCCGCGTTCGTGCGGGGGTTGCCGCGCTGACCTCGCGCCCCCTCACCCTGCCCTCTCCCCCTCCGGGGGCGAGGGTTCCTCTCTCCCTCTCCCCTCAGGGGAGAGGGTCGGGGTGAGGGGTGGTCTACCGCAGGAACTCGCGGATGACCTTGAGGAACTCGTCGAGGCGGTCGTGGTGCAGCCAGTGGCCGGCGCGGTCGAAGCCGATCACGGAGGCGTGGCGGAACGGCTCGAGGCGCCCGTCCTCGGCCGGATTGCCGGACCAGCTCTCCTTGCCGTAGAGCAAGAGTGTCGGGCTGGTGATGCGAGAGTAGAGGAGCGCGATATCTCGCGCGCGCATGTCGTAGGGCGGGAACACCCGCACGTAGTTGTCGAACTTCCAGCTATACGTCCCGTCCTCGTTCTGGTTCACCCCGTGGACCGTGAGGTGCCGCGCCTGCTCGGCGGAGAGGTGCGGGTTCTCCTCCTGCATGCGCCGGAAGGCGTCCTCGATCGAGGCGTAGCGGCGCGGAAGGCGGCCCGCCAGGTTGCGCTGCTCGCGGATCCACTCGCCCATCCGCTCCGCGATGGTCTTGGCCGAGCGCTCGGCGCGCTTCTGCGGCGACGGTCCCACGCCCTCGATGGACACCAGCTTGGCCACCGTCTCCGGGTAGATGCCGGCGTAGCGCAGCGCGACGTTGCCGCCGAGCGAATGGGCCACGATGGTGACCGGGGCCAGCCGCTGGCCGTGGATGAGCTGGGCCAGGTCGTAGATGTAGCCGGCCATCGCGTAGCTGCCGTCGGTGGACCACTGGCTGTCGCCGTGGCCGCGCAGGTCCGGCGCGATGATGTGCCAGTCGTTCCGGAGCGCCGCGGCCGTCCAATCCCAGTTGCGGCAGTGATCGCGGCCGCCGTGGATCAGCAGGAGCGGGGGCTTGTCGGGGTTGCCCCAGTCTACATAATGCAGGCGGAGGCGCTGGGAGAAGAACGTGTGCGACGCGGGGCCCGGCATGGAGTCGGTCATGGCGTCGGTTACCGGGCCGGTCCCGCCAGGAGGTAGTCCACCGCGCGACGGTGGCTCTCGAGGAGTCCGTCGAGCCGCGCGGGCTCGCCGCGGCCCCAGCCGCACTCGGTGGCCACCCCGAAGCCGCCGCCCACCGCGGTGCGCGCGGTGTCCATGCGCCGCCGGTCGCCTTCGGCATCCCCGTGGTGGATGAGCCCCAGATAGAGGCGGGTGCGCTCGGGCAGGCGCAGCCCGCGGAGCGGGGCGAAGTACGCGGCATCGGTGCGCTCGCGGGGCACCGGCAGGTGGATGAAGTCGAGCGGCCGCCGGACCGCGGCGACGATGGCGCGGGTGAGCTCGGCGAGCACGCCCGCGTCGGTCGGCATCACGAGGTGCTGGTCGGCCGGGCTGCCGTAGCAGAGGTGATAGCCGAGCTCGACGTCGGCCGGCACTGCGGAGCCCAGGCGCTCGAGCAGGGCGAAGATCCGCGTCTTGTAGTCGGCGGGACGGGACGGAAAGTAGTTCTCGAACACCAATACCTCCTGGCAGATGTCCCACTGGATGCTGAGGTCGCGGTGGGGGATGGCCGCCGTGATGTCCTGGAGAGCCCGGAGCAGCGAGCGCTCGTAGACCCGCAGGTAGTCGTCGTGCGCGCGCGGGCTCACGTACATGCAGGCGCTCGACATGGCGGTGGGCAGGCAGATCTGGAAGCGCAGCCCCGGCGGCACTACGTTCTCCCCGCGGAGCCGCGTGAAGACACCCCAGGACGCGCGCGCGGCCTCCGCGTAGCCGGTCGGGAACTCGACGGAGTCGGGATCGACGCCCGGCCGGAAGCGCAGGAGATCGGTGCGGCGCAGCCGGGAGCCGTCCCACTGGCGCAGCTCCAGCAGCCCCGCGTCCGGGTCCACCTCCATGGCGGGATGGCGCTCGAGCATGGTCCGCTGCCAGTAGATCCAGCGCCGGCGCTCCCCGGTCTCGCCGTCCGGCATGCGGGAGAGCACGGGGCCGAGCGCGGCGGAGAGCCGGCGGAAGACCTCCTCGGTGCTGGCGAGCGGGACGCTGCCGATGAGATGCGCGAGCCCCGATGCGGCGCTCATCTGACCAGGGCCCCGCGGTCGAGCGTGGCCACGCGGTCGGCCACCGCCTCCGCGACGGCCGGCTCACGCTCGGTGAGCACGACCGTCGCGCCGGAAGCGCGGAGTGAGGCGATCAGCGCGGCCATGCCCGGGCGATCCTCGATGGGCAGCCGGCCGAGCGGGCCGTCGAGGAGGAGCACTCGCGGGGCCAAGGCCAGGGCCTGGGCCAGCTCGAGCCGCGCGAGCCCCGCCGCCGAGAGGTCGTCGCGGCGCCGGCGCGCGTCGGCGGCGAGGCCGACCCGCTCGAGCAGCGCGGCGTCTCGCGCGCGGCCTTCCACGCCGGGCCAGCGGGCCAGGGCCGCGCTGAGCGGGCCCCACCGCGGCCAGCGGCGCGCCAGGGTGATCGCCTCCGTGACGGCCAGGGACCAGGGCGGCATGGAGATCTCGCCGACCCGGACCAGCCCCTGCCGGGCCAGCTCGCGCGGATCCGTTCCCGTGATCTCCCGGCCGTCGTAGATGAGCCGGCCGGACTCGAACGGCAGCGAGCCGGCGAGACAGCGCAGGCCGAGGGTCTTGCCGGCCCCGGCGGGACCGCAGAGCGCGAAGATCTCGCCCTCCTCGACGGTGAACGAGAGCGCGTCCAGCGCGGCGACGCCGCCCACGCGGCAGGTGAGCCCGACCACCTCGAGGATCCTCACGCGAGCTTCCAATCAAACGTCAGCGCGCGCACGCGCTCCATGAGGCCGGCCTGGTCCTGCGTGGCCAGGCGCTGGCCGCGCACCACCGGGCGGCCGTGTACCCACACGTCGGTCACCGCCTGGTGGGACATCGCGTACACCACGTTCTTCAGCAGGTGCGACCGCGGATGCAGCGACGGGTGCTCCAGATCCACCGCCACCAGATCGGCCAGCATGCCGGGGACGATGTCGCCCGCGGGCAGGCCCAGCAGCCGGCCGCCGTCCACCGTGCCCATCGCGAACGCCTGCTCGGCGGGGAGCCGGGTGCCGTCCAGGTGCCGCACCTTCTGGAGCAGCGCGGCCATGCGCATCTCCTCGAAGACGCTGAGGCGATTGTTGGTGCAGCCGCCGTCGGTGCCGAGCCCGATCAGGATCCCGAGCGCCTTCATCTCGGTGATGCGGGTGATGCCGTCGCCCAGGATCATGTTGGACGAGGGGCAATAGGCGAGCCCGGCCCCGCGGTCGGCCATCAGGCGCAGCTCCTCGTCGTCGAGCCACACGCAGTGCACCCCGATCATGCGCGGCCCCAGCACCCCCAGCTTGTCGAGCAGCCGGATGGGCGTGGCCCCGTGCTCGGCGAGCGTGCGCTGCCCCTCGTACTGGCCCTCGGCGGCGTGGATGTGGAACTTCGTATTGGCCTCTTCCGCGACCTCCCAGCCCGCGCGGATCATCGCGGGGGACGCCCCGTGGGGACTGTGCGGGGCCGGCTGCACGGTCACCAATGCGTCCCCGGCGTGCGCGCGGATCAGCTCGGCCACCCGCCGCGCCGCGTCCGCGAGCGTCTCGCGATAACGGGCGGGGGCGCCGTCCCAGTCGTACATGGTGCGGGCCAGCACGAGGCGGATGCCCACGTCGCGCGCGGCCCGGATGACCGCCTCCGCGTTCTCGTTGCCGTTATCTTGAAGGTAGAAGAAGTCCACGCAGGTGGTGGCGCCATGCAGCAGCATCTCCGCGAAGGCGAACGCGGCGCCCACGTAGATGCCCTCGCGGTCCAGGCGCGTGGAGTAGGGGTAGAGCACGCGATCGCGCCAGGCCATGAAGTCGAGATCGTCGCCCAGGCCGCGCAGCAGGGACTGGAAGGTGTGGCAGTGGGCATTCACGGTGCCGGGCAGGAGGGCCTTGCCGGGCAGGCGCATGACGTCGGCCGCGGAGGCGTCGGCGGGGGAAGCCGGTTCGACCGCGGTGATGCGGCCGTCGGCGATGGTGACCACGCGGTCGCTGACCGCGCGTCCGCCCGTGAAGACCACATCCGCCTGCAGGCGCATTCCGCCTCCCGTGCTCATGACCGGCGTCATCTTACTGTACTTTCCGCTTGACAGGCTTCAGCCGGTAACCTGGCGGCGCGCCGGATCGGTTATGGGAGCGCCCGCTCTGCGACGCGTATTCGATGCGTGAGGCGCGATCGCGTCGCCGGTGACGCGCGATCATGGCGTGCCGGCCGCTCGCCTGTCCTGGGCCCGCTGGAGAGGGCCGCGAATCGGGGTGTAGGGTGGTCGCAGCGCAAGGAGGACACCATGCCGACCGACTCGCCCACCCGGCTCGCCTCTCCGCTTCGCGTCCAGGAGCTGGACCGCCTCGGCGACGCGATCGCCGAGCTGGCCGCGCACCTGGACGCCGCCACCGCGCGCCTGCTCGACCTGATTCGCGAGTTCGACGCCCGCGGCGGCTGGAACAGCGGCTTCCGCTCCTGCGCCCACTGGTTGAGCTGGCGGGTGGGTCTCGACCTGGGGGCGGCCCGCGAGCGAGTCCGCGTCGCCCGCGCCCTCGGCACGCTGCCGCGCCTGAGCGAGGCCTTCGCGCGGGGCGAGCTGTCCTACGCCAAGGTGCGCGCCCTGACCCGCGTGGCCACGCCCGAGACGGAGGCGCGCCTGCTCGCGGTGGGGCGCGCCGGTACCGCGGCCCACGTCGAGCGCATCGTGCGGGGCTGGCGCCGCGTGGACCGAAACGCCGAAGCGCGTGAGGCCAGGCGTCAGCACGCGCGCCGCTCGCTCCAGGTGTACCAGGACGAGGACGGCACGGTCGTCGTCCGCGGGCGCCTGGCGCCGGAGGTGGGGACGCTGCTCCTGCGTGCGCTCGACGCGGCTCGCGAGGTCCTCTACCAGCGAAATCGCGCCGCCGGGCGGCCGGTCCCGCCGGCGGCCGATCCAGCAGCGGAGCCGCCGACCCGGGCGCAGCAGCAGGCCGACGCGCTGGCCTTGCTGGCCGAGACCGCGCTACACCACGAGCTCGATCCCGGCGCTCCCGGCGAGCGGTACCAGGTGGTGGTCCACGTGGACGCCGCGGTTCTTGCGGACCCGGAGCAACCCGGCCAATCCGTGCTGGAAGAGGGCAGCCACGTTTCCGCGGAAACGTCCCGGCGCCTGGCCTGTGACGCGAGCCGGGTGGTGATGCGGCACGACGCCGAAGGGCGGTTGGTGGAGATCGGGGCCCGGACCCGGACGATTCCGCCAGCCCTGCGGCGGGCGTTGCTGCATCGCGACCGGAGCTGTCGCTTCCCGGGCTGCCACGTGCGGGTCGGGCAGGGCCATCACGTGCGCCACTGGGCGCAGGGCGGCCCGACTACCTTGGCAAATCTCGCGTTGCTCTGTCGCCGCCACCATCGCGCGGTCCACGAGGAGGGATATCAGCTCGAGCGATTGGCCGACGACGCGTTGCGGTTCCGGCGGCCGGACGGTCGGCCCCTGCCCGAGGTCCCACCGCCAGCGGCGGTGCCTGCCGATCCGGTTGGGGCCCTGCGGGCGCGGCACGAGACGCAGGGGATCCGGCTCCATGCGCGGACGGCGTGCCCGGGGTGGCTGGGAGAGCGTCTCGACGTGGGCTGGGCCATCGGCGTGCTGCATCCGCTGGCTACGCGACACGAACGCCCACGTAACTCCCTCGACGAACCAGACCCGTCGGCTCGCGGAGGCGCGGCGTGAAACGGTCGTGGCTACCATGCGAATCGTTCAGATTGGCGAACGGACGCGAAGTCAGACCAGCGGTGCGGCTAGCCGTCCGACACGCGCCCGGGGGATGGCAGTCTTCGGTAGCTAGTACCGGTTGGCGATCGGCAGCTCGTTGGCCGGGAAGAGGGTGATGATCTGGGCGCCCTTCGGCGTCACGATCACCTCTTCCTCGATACGCGCGGCGGAGGTGCCGTCGGTGGCCGGGCAGTAGGTCTCGACCGCGAAGACCATCCCGACCTCCAGCTCCATCGGGTCGGCGAACGAGTTGAGCCTTGAGATGATGGGCCGCTCGTGCAGGCCGAGCCCGAGCCCGTGGCAGAAGTTGAGGCCGAAGGCCGCCATCTCGCTCTCGAAGGCGATGTCCTGCGCGCGCGGGAAGGCGCGCGCGATGCGATCGGTGCCGACCCCCGGCTTGATGAGGGCGATGGCCTCGTCCATCCACTCGCGGGCGCGCTTGTAGGCGGTGATCTGCGGCGCGGTCGCGCGGCCCACGCTGAACGTGCGGTAGTAGCAGGTGCGATAGCCCACGTACGACTGGATGATGTCGAAGAAGGCCTGATCGCCCGGGCGGATGATCCGGTCGGTGAAGTTGTGCGGATGCGGAGAGCAGCGCTCGCCGGAGATCGCGTTGATGGCCTCGACGCAGTCCGAGCCCATCTCGTAGAGCCGCTTGTTGGCCAGCGCCACGATGTCGTTCTCGCGCACGCCCGGCTTCAGAGTGCTGGCCGTCCCGCACCTCGATCCCGAGCTTCTGCAGCGCGAAGAGGAAGGGCGGCTCCACCAGGTCGATTCCGAGCGGCATGCCCGCCACGCCCTCGCGGGCGAGGATGTCCTTGATCTCGCGCGCGGCCTGCTCGAAGAGGCCGGCCTTCGGGGATACCGCGCCGCGCATGCCCACCATGCCGGCCAGGCACTGATTCGGGGGGAGCTGCGGCGTGGAGAGGCGATGATGCCGCGCCGCCGAGCCGAAGTCCCACACCCAGGGCTCGCCGTTGCCGGTGAGGAGACTCCAGCGGGTGAGCTTGTCGCGCGCCCACTCGCCGATCACGGTGCCGGAGATGTAGCGGATATTGTACTGGTCGAACAGGAGCAGGGCGCCCAGCCCCGACCGGGCGAGGGCCCGGCGGGTGCGGCCGAGGCGGTACGCGTGCAGACGGCGGAAGTCCACCCGCTCCTCGAAATCCACCTGGGTGTGGCCGGGCGCCTGGATCGGCCGGTCCCAGCGGTGCTTCGGATCGACCGCGTCGGGCTTCCCGGCCCGGGCCTTCGTGGCCGGGGCCGCTGCCGGCTTGCGCGCCATCTCCGCCTCCTCGCGTTCGTGGTGGACGACGCGTCTCTCCTACCACAGACCTGCCGTTCGCGATAGACTCGGCTGCACGATGACGACGCCGTCCTCGCACGACGCCCCCGCCCAGGACGCCATGCCGACCACCAAGGGCATGAACTACTTTCTGGAAGACCGCAACTTCCAGTTCCTGTGCGAGTCGGTCATGGGCGCCGACGTCTTCGAGCGGGCCCGGCCTCATCTGACCGACCTCGGCGCGATTGCGGGCGACGAGCTCGACGCCCTGGCCGCCGTCGCCGATCGCAATCCCCCCGTGCTCCGCGCCTGGGACGAGCAGGGGCGCCGCGTGGACGAGGTGGTGCGGCATCCGGCCTATCGCCGCATGGAGGAGATCGCCTTCTGCCGGTTCGGGCTGGCCGCGATGGCGCACCGGCCGGGCGTGCTGGGCTGGCCCGGCCGGGCCCCGCAGGTGGTCAAGTACGCGCTCTCCTATCTCTTCGCGCAGAGCGAGTTCGGGCTGCTGTGCCCGGTCAACATGACGGACTCGTGCGCGCGCATGCTCGGCGCGTTCGGGAGCGAGGAGCTGAAGGCGCGCTACCTGCCGCATCTCACCGCCACCGATCCCGACG
>WNFA01004840.1_pt1 | contig 11241 bp, 9 predicted proteins | sample 5400481 | NCBI WGS metagenome assembly WNFA01 (sample SAMN13153340, study PRJNA577476) | soil metagenome | isolation source: 120 cm saprolite under Douglas fir tree site 2 hole 1 replicate 2 | place: USA:California | collected 2015-04-18
TCCGACGGCGAGGCCGAGGCCGATGAGATCGGGGTGGCGCTTAACCTCGACATCGGCGTGCAACGCCAGCGTCCCCGCGTCGCGCGCGAGCTTCGCGACGTTCGCTGCCTCGCTCGCGCCGAGCAGCGCCGTGTCCACCGGCGCGGCGACCGGCGCGGCCGGCTCGAGACCGAGCGCAAGCTGGCCGGGTCGCGCGGCGACGGGACCGGGTGCCGCGAGATTCGCGTCGGCCGGCGGCAGGCGCGGGACCAGAGAGCGGAACTCCAGGTCTCGGAACAGGTCGAGGACGGCGGCGCGGTCGTAGCCGCGCCACTTCGTGCGGTCGATCTCGAGCTTCACCGGAAGGTCCGTGACGATCGTTGCCATGACGCGGCTCTTGAAGACCTGCTCCCGGTGCGCGGCGAGCGATTCGCGCAACTTGGGCGTGAATCGCGACAGGTCGGCGAAAACCCCCTCGAGGTTGCCGTGCTCTGCGATGAGCTTCGCCGCGGTCTTGTCCCCCACGCCGGGAACCCCGGGGATGTTGTCGGTGGTATCGCCCTTGAGCGCCTTGAAGTCGACCATCTGCGATGGCTTGAGCCCATAGCGCTCGTCGATCTTGGCCTCGTCGTAGACGACCGTGTTCTGGAAACCCATGCGCGTGGTGAAGAGCTTGGTGTTCGGGGTCACCAATTGGAGCGGATCGAGGTCGCCCGAGACGATCATCGTCTCGAGGCCGGCGGCTTCGGCCTGGCGTGCGAGCGCCCCGATGACATCATCGGCCTCGTACCCCGGTAGGGAGTAGATCGGCACTCCGAAGCGATCGAGGAGCTCTTTGACGCGCTCGAACTGGGGACGCAACTCGTCAGGCATAGGCTTGCGCGTAGCCTTGTACGTGTCGTCGGCTTCGTGCCTCCACGTCTTGCCGGGCAAGTCAAACGCAGCCGCCAGATGCTGGGGCTTTAACTCCTCGATCGCCTTGAGAAAGATCGACGCGAAGCCGAACGTCGCGTTCGACAACTCCCCTTTTGTCGTTGTCAGCGGTGGGATAGCGAAGAAACCGCGGTATATGAGGGAGTTGGAATCAACAAGAAGAAGACGTTCTCGCATCGACACCTGCCCAATTACACAGGGTAGAGGCATTGACACGCCCGCGTGAATTGTTGATAACGAAAGAATCGGGAAGAACTGGGCGCGGGGCCTCACAAGTAACACAGATCCGCGCGTCGCGCGCTCAGCGCGCGCGCATCTCGGCCTCACGTATCAGCGCCGAACACCCATCGAGGACTGTCATTGGTGGCGCGGACCGCGCGTACAGATCGGCCCGATCCCATGGAGCGCGGACTTCGCCTATGCCGTTGGCCTATTCGCGACCGACGGCTGCATATCGATCCTTGCGAACGGGTACTCGAGCATGAGCTTTAGTTCAAAGGATCGAAATCTCGTCGAGGCCTTCGCTGCCTGCGCCGGTGTCACTGCCAAGATCAGGCAGCGACGCCGAGTCGCATGGGGTAAGGAGTGGGTCGGTTATGAAGTCGGCTTCAGCAGCGTTCGGCTAGCTCGCTGGTTTCAGGAGATTGGCATCGGTCCTCGCAAGAGCCTGACTCTTGGCGCCCTTCGAGTTCCCGACGACTACTTCTTTGACGCCGTGCGCGGCCTGCTCGACGGCGATGGCTCGATAGCGAGATACACGGACTCACGTGGCAGGCACTGTTTCTCCTTGCGTTTCTACTGCGGAAGCGAGACACACCTGCGCTGGCTTCGGCAGGCGCTGAACTCTCGGCTCGGCGTCGATGGATCGCTCGTGGGCACGATTCGGCCGAGAGGCTTGAGTCAGCGACCCATCTTCCAGCTCCAGTACCGACGGCGCGCATCGGAGCAGATCGCCAAATGTATCTACCTACGGCCAGACGCGCCGAGACTCGAGCGGAAGTGGATCCGATGGGCAGCTGAGCTCGAGGCCATCGAGCTTAGGCCGTGCGAAGCCTCCGTTGCAGACCGAGCGCGATGATCGCAGTCACGATGGCGAGCGCGAGCCACAGCCAGGGGCTGGAGAGGACCGACCCGCGACCGACGAGGTCGTGCGTTTGCGTTGTGTCTGAACGCGCGCCGACCTCCGGTGCCTGTGAGACAGCCGCAAAGGCAGCACCCGATGGAGTTGCGGTCGTGGCCTGTTTCGCCGCGTCGGCGGCGTAGGGGGCCGCCGGACTCGTCGCCCCCGCTGGGCCGAGCGCGCTTCGCTGCGTGGCCGGGGGCGCATTCCCCGCGCCACCGACGGCCGGAGCTGCAGGAGCGGCGCTGGCCGCGGGCGCGGCGGCAGTGCCCGCGCTGCTCGCGACGCCACCGACGTTCGCGAGGAGCGCCGTGGCGAGGAACAGGAACACCGAGACGCCCGACGCCAGCGTGGTCAGCGTGCGCAGCGGCGCGAGCCACGCCGGGGGCGCGGCCACGCGCGGAACGAGGCGGCGGCTCGGCACGGGATCGGGCAGCGAGCGGATCAGGTTCGCGGTGGCCCGCAGCTCGCCCAGCCGCGCGCGGCAGTCGGTGCAGGAGCCGAGATGGCCCTCGACCGCGACCCGCTCGGGCTCGCCAAGGGCGCCGTCGAGGTAGGCCGAGAGCTGGGCGCGCGGATGATCGGAGCTGTTCATCACTCTTCCCTTCTGACGACGGCGGCGCCCGATGGTTCCCTCATCCGCCCGATCCCCTCCAACCCCGCGAGATAAGGGTGTTCCGCACGGACACACGGGCGCGGTGGATACGCGACTTGACCGTCCCGATCTCGGCGTTGGTCATGATCGCGATCTCCTCGTAGGCGAAGCCTTCGACGTCCCGCAGGAGGAGCGCGGCGCGCTGCTCCTCGGGCACGAGCTCGAGCGCCTCCTCGACGACGACGAGCGCCTCCCGGCCAGACGCGATCTCGGCCAGGTCAGGTCCGGGCGCGGCCGGTTCAGCCCAGGTGATTTCCTCATCGACCGCTGGCTCGAGCGGCAGCTCCATTCGACGCTTGCGCGACCGGATCCGGTCGAGCGCGCGGTTCGTGACGATGCGGAAGAGCCAGGCCCGGAACGACGTGCCCTCGAACGACCGGATCGACTTCCAGGCCGATAGGAACGCGTCCTGCACCACGTCCTCGGCGTCGGGCCCGGGTCCGACCATTCGCGCCGCATGGCGGTAGAGCGCTCGCTCCTCTCGTCGGGCCAGGTCCTCAAAGGCACGACCGTCTCCCGCGCGCGCGCGCTCGATGAGCGCGACAAGCTCCGCATCAGCGCTCGATGTCATACGTGCTTGCGCGTCAGCGATTAATCTCGGCGGCCTTGGAACAGCGGAAACGGGTCGTCGTCATCGGCGAGGACGACGAGCCGATCGCGCGTCTGCTGCACGATGCCATCAACGACGAGCCAGCCTACCAAGCGGTCATCGTCCCTGACGGCGCCCTCGTGCTCGAGACGGTGCGCCAGGTGCACGCCGATCTGCTCATCCTCGACGTCATGATGCCCGGATTGAGCGGCATCGAGGTCTTCGACCGCGTGCGCGCGGAGAAGGAGATCCGCGACATGCCGGTGCTGTTCGTGACCGCGGCGAGCCTCGACTTCGAGCGGCAGTTCAAGGACCGCAAGATCGCCGACGTGATCGCGAAGCCGTTCGACCTCAACCAGCTCCTGGCGAAGGTGCGCAAGCTCTGCCCGCCCTGAGCCCCGCTGCCTCCCGCCGCTACGACGCCATGGCCACGCTCGCCGCGAAGACGGCGGTCGAGGTCGGCGACGCCATCGTCACCACCGAGATCGCTGTGGTCACGCGCAAGCAGGGACGCGCGAACTTCGCGACGGCCGCGGACCACGCCGCGGAACGCGCGATCGTCGCGCGTCTCACCGCGGGCTATCCCGACATCCCGGTGCTGGCCGAGGAGAGCGCGACAAAGGCGCTGCGGAAGGCCGAGCGCCTGTGGGTCGTCGATCCGATCGACGGCACGCTGAACTTCAGCCGCGGCATCCCCTTCTACGCCGTGGTCATCGCGTACGTCGAGGACGGGCGATCGCGCGCCGCGGCGGTGCACTCGCCGCGCACGCGCGAGACGTTCATCGCCTCGGAAGGCGCGGGTGCGACGCTCGGGCGCTCGCGCATCCAGGTCTCGGACACGCGACGTTTGTCGCAGGCGCTTGCCACCGCAAGCCTCTCGTACCGCGTGCTGAAGAGCAGCAAGCCGAAGATGCTCACGCTCGCCGCCGCCTGCGCGGGAATGCGCGACGTCGGCTCCGCCGCGCTCGGCATCACCTATGTCGCCGACGGACGGTTCGACGTCTTCGCGCACCAGTACCTCTCGCCGTGGGACATCGCCGCGCCGGGCCTCATCGCACGCGAGGCCGGCGCGAAGGTGCTCTCGCTGAAGACCGGCGAGGACGCGAGCTGGGACGAGGCGCAGGTGATCATCGCGAATCCGATGCTCGCGAAAGCCGCGTATCGCCTGCTAGCGAGAGGCTAGTTCGGTGCCGGAGGAGGGATTCGAACCCTCACGGGCTTGCGCCCACGGGATTTTGAGACCCGAATGTCTACCGGTTTCATCACTCCGGCGATCTGTCCAAATTCTAGTTGGCCTGCCCCGGACTCGGAAGTCATTCCATGTCGACCACTTGCGATCGAGTCGCGGCGCTCCATCAACCGCGTAGAGCGTTTCAAGCAACGTGATCGACTCGTGTTTCGAGTACTGGAGGACGTGCACGCGCGCGAGACCACTGCCGCGGTTGGTATAGATCCAGCCCACGATCCCGAGCCGCGCCAAGAGTTCGGCACGAAGCCAATCGAGGTGGCGCGGGCTCGCACAGTGAAAGCGAACGCGTAACTGCTGGTACCGGTGCAGCGGATAACGGCGCGGATTCGGCGTTACCTCCTGAACAAGCACGCTTCCGTCGCCGTCAAGCAAACCGCGAACGAGGTCGAAGAAGAACTCGGAAGGCACCGCGACGGCACCGAGCGTCAGACTCTTTCGTGATGTGACCCCAATCGACTCGAGCCAGTCATAGAAGCGCACGTCACCCATTTGGATGCGCTGCAGCCCTGCGTTCGGTCTAATCGGGGCTGCGGCGCCGAGACAACTCCGGAGCGTTTCGACCAACTCGCGGTCCTTTGATTTGAACGCAACGGTGTCTCCGCCCGTCAAGCCACCATCGGTGGCGAGGAGGCCGAGGGCGTAGGCGAGCGCCGCCGACCACTCACCATCGAGTCCTGGGATTCGAATACGCGGCCAACGTCTGCGATAGCCCGTTGAGTTCTTACGCCGTCTCTCTGTGATAGAACACATGTTCACATATCGTGACCACGAGAGTCAATGGGTTCCGCGCTGTCACAGAGGTAACCGCGCCCGCACCGTCGTCCCGCGGTCCTCGCCGGGGCTCTCGATCCGCAGCGATCCGCCATGCGCCTCGGCCACGACCTTGGCCACGTATAGCCCGATGCCCATGCCCGCGAACGTCGCCGCTTTTCCGGTGCCGCGCGCGAAGGCGGTCCCGAGTCGGGGCAGATCCGCGGCGCTGACGCCGATGCCTTGATCGCTGATGACGATCTCGGCCTCGCCGTCGCGCTGCGCGAGCGCGACGCGGACCTCTCCACCACGGGGCGAGTACTTCACCGCGTTGCCGATGAGGTTCATGAGCAGCTGCTCGACGCGCGCCTCATCCGCATTCACGGTGAGCGACGCCGGCGCGTCGACGAAGATCTTGTGGCGCCCCTCTTCGCGTGCCGCCTCGGCATAGTGCTCCGCGGTGTCACGCACGCTCGCGGCGAGGTCAAAGGGCTGGCGATCCATCTCGAGCGCGCCGCGGCCCGCGCGCGCGACCGAGAGCAGATCGCTCACCAGTCCGTTCATCCGGTCGACCTGACGCTCGATGGACATGAGGTTGCGCTCGAGCGATTCGAGGTCGAGCGGCTGTTTCCCATCGCGCGCCTTGCGGATGCGCGACACCAGCAGCTGCGCGAGCGCCTTGAGCGGCGTGAGCGGCGTCCGCAGCTCGTGCGCGACGATCGAGATCAGGCGTTCGTCCGGCGGCAGCTCGCGCTCGGGCATCGGCATGAGTATGGAAGAGGAGGGCTAGCGTGATGCCAGCGAGGGAGCGAAAGGGCGCTTAGCGCGGGGGCAGCAGCACCTCGACCACGTCGCGGCCCACCTCGCGTTCGACGGCCTCGGCCACATCGGTCGAAACGCTCGTCTTGAACGAGGTCGGAACGCGTCGCGGCGCACCGGTCGCCCGCGGAAGCTCGAGCACGACGGTCGCCCCGCCCGCGAAGGCCTTCAAGACCTGCTGGATGCGCTGGAAGATCGCGATCGACCGCTCGTAGTCGAGCGCCTCCCGGAAGCGAATAACGAGCTCAGTTGGCTTTGTGAGGGCGGACCCGCCCGCGGGTGACAGCGGGGGGACGCTCTCCGAGGACGACAGCTGAGGCGACGACATTGAGGAGGCTGTGGCGGTGCGATCGGGAGTCGCCGAAATTGGAGGACGAGGAGAGGGCCCCCCGCTGGCAGGACCCGCGTAGGGGCCGCCATTGGAAGGCCGAATGAAGCGAGCGCGTTTCGCAAGCCGCTCGGCGGTTTCGGCGGCGGCCCGTTTGATGTCACGGATCCCCTGGTCGTTGAAGGGCACCGCGTGCTCGACGAGGATCTTCGGCGCTTCGTCGCGCTTCTCGACCCGCCCGAGGACGAGCAGGATCTCGTCGTTGTTCCACACCGCGGCGGTCGCCTCGTACGTCCGCGGGAAGATCGTCGCCTCGACCGAGCCGGTGAGGTCCTCGACCTGCGCGAACATCATCAGCTTCTTTTCCTTGGTGATGTGCCTGCGCGCGCTGGTGACGACGCACGCGATCGTGACGAGCGAGCCCTCCTCGGTCTCCTTGAGCTCGCCCAGATACGCGTCGACGACGTCGCCCATGCGCTCGGTGAGCTGCTGCAGCGGGTGCTCCGAGAGATAGATCCCGAGCAGCTCTTTCTCCCAGGACAGATATTCCTTGCGCTGCGCGCCGCTGGCGGCCGCGCTGGCTTCGGCGGGCTTCGCGACGGCGGGAGCCAGGGTCGCGCCGAGGTCGAAGAGGCCCATCTGTCCCTGGCGCTTGGCCTCCTGCTCGTCCTGTGCCGTGGCGATGACCGCATCAAGCCGCGCCAGCTGCGTCTCGCGTGGCCCGAAGTCCGGTGTCGCACCCGACTTGATGAGCGACTCGAGCACGCGCTTGTTGCAGCGCTGCAGGTCGATGCGTCCGCAGAACTCATCGAGTGAACGGAACGGTCCCTCGGTCCGGCGCGCCTCGACGATGCCCTCGACCGCGCCCTGACCGACGTTCTTCACGGCGCCGAGTCCGAAGCGGATCCCCTTCTTGGTGATCGTGAAGCCGAAGTCCGACTCGTTGACGTCGGGAGGCAGTACGTCGATCTTCATGCGCTTGCACTCGGCGATGGCGATCGCCACGCGATCGGGCACGCCCATTTCCGCGGAGAGCACCGCGGTCATGTACTCGACGGTGTAGTTCGCCTTCAGGTACGCGGTGTGGTACGCGATGATCCCGTAGATCGCCGCGTGTGCGCGGTTGAAGCCGTAGCGCGCGAACGGCTCGAAGTCCCTCCAGACGGCCTCGATGACGTCGGCGTGCACCCCGTTGCGCACGCAGCCCTCGACGAATTTCATCTTCTGCGCGTCGAGCTTGTCCTTGATCTTCTTGCGGATCGCGAAGCAGAGGACGTCGGCCTCCGACAGCGTGAAGCCGGCGAGCGCCTGGGTCACCGCCATCACGTCCTCCTGGTAGACCATCACGCCGTACGTCGAGCGCAGCACCGGTTCGAGGCTCGGATGCGCGTAGGTCACCGGCTCCTGACCGTGCTTGCGGCGGATGTACGTCGGGATGTAGTCCATCGGGCCGGGACGGAAGAGCGCGACCATCGCCATCACGTCCTCGACGCGGTCCGGCTTGAGATCGCGGATATGCCGGCGCATGCCCGCCGACTCGAGCTGGAACATGCCGGTCGTCTCACCTGAGCTGAGCAGCTCGAAGGTCTTCTTGTCGTCGAGCGGGATCTCCTCGCGGCGGATCGTCACACCGCGGGTCTCTTTGATCAGGCGCATGGCCTCATGAAGGATCGTGAGGTTGCCGAGGCCGAGGAAGTCGAACTTCAGAACGCCGAGCTTGTCGAGCGACTTGTCCTCGTACTGGCTCTGGATCGCCTCGGCCTTGCCCTTCGAGCGCTCGAGCGGGACCAGGTTGGTCAGCGGCTCGCGCGTGATGACCACCCCCGCGGCGTGCGTGCCCGTCGATCGCACCAGGCCCTCGACCTTCTCGGCGAGGTCGAGCAGCCGCGCGACATGCGGCTCGACCTCCATGTCGCGGAGCTCCGCGACCATGCGGCGCGCCTCCGCGAGATCGACGCCGAACGGGATCACCTTGGCCACGCGGTCGGCCTCGCCGTACGGCATTCCCAGCACCCGCGCGACGTCGCGGATCGCGGCGCGTGCGAGCATCGTGTTGAAGGTCGCGATCTGCGCCACGCGGTCGGCGCCGTACTTCTTGGTGACGTAGGCGATCACCTCGTCACGGCGGTTGTCCATGAAGTCGACGTCGATGTCCGGCGGGGTGTAGCGCTCCAGGTTGAGGAAGCGGTCGAAGATGAGGCCGTACTTGATCGGGTCGATGTCGGTCAGTCCGATCCCGTAGTTGACCAGCGACCCGCCGGCGCTGCCGCGCACGGCCGTGAGGATGTCGTTGTCGTGCGCGTACTCGATGAAGTCCTGCACGATGAGGATGTAGCCGGCGTACCCGGCCTTGCCGATGACGTCGATCTCCTTGTCGAGCCGCTCGCGCAGCTCGGGTGTGATCGATCCGTACTTCTCCTTGACGCCCTTCTCGGCCATCCGCCGCAGCTGCTCCTCCGGCGTGAGGCCCTTGGCCACCTCGAAGTGCGGCATCTTCACTTCGCCGAGCGGGAGCTTGATGTCCACCATCGCGGCGATCTTCACGGTGTTCTCGAGTGCTGCCACGTCGTCCGGGAAGCGCGCATACATCTCTGCGGCTGTTTTCAGATAGAGCTCGGGGTGGTCGATCATCTTGAGGCGGTCCTGCGCGTCGATCGTCTTGCCCTGCTGGATGCAGACCATGACGTCCTGCGCCTCGGCGTCCTCGGCGTGGACGTAGTGCAGGTCGTTCGTGACGACCATCGGGATCTTGGTGCGACGCGCGACCTCGCGGACGCCTTCGCGCTGTTTTTCCTGCTCGGGGATCCCGTGATCCATGAGCTCGAGGAAGTAATTGCCCTTGCCGAAGATCTCCTCGTGCTCGAGCGCCACCTTCACCGCGGCATCGACGCCCTCGACGAGCAGAGACCGCGCGAGCTCGCCCTGGAGACACGCCGAGAGCGCGATGAGCCCCTTGCTGTGCTTGCGGAGGAGCTCCTTGTCCATGCGCGGCCGGTAGTAGTAGCCGTCCAGATGCGCCGCGGTCACGAGCGCGACGAGGTTCTGATAGCCGGTGACGTCCTTCGCCAGGAGCACGAGATGGAACGGCTTGCCGTGGCCCTCGATCCGCGGGTCGCGGTCGAAGCGGCTGTTCCGCGCGATGTAGGTCTCCACCCCGATGATCGGCTTGACGCCTGCCTGGCTGGCGGCGACGTAGAAGTCGATCGCGCCGTACAGCGCGCCGTGGTCGGTGAGCGCGAGCGCCGGCATCCCGAGCTCCTTCGCGCGCGCGACCAGGTCGGAGACGCGCGAAAGCCCATCGAGCAGGCTGTACTCGCTATGCGTGTGGAGATGGACGAACTGCTGGACGACGGACCTCACTGGCCGCTCGCAGGAAGCACGGCGGCAGGGCCAAGTCTAACCCGCTGCTACGTCTTCTGATCCTTTTCGAGCGCGTCCTGCAGCTCGCGCAGCGCCGTGATGAGATCCTGTCCCGCGACCCAGCCGCGCGCGAACGGATCTTTGGCACTGAGCAGCTTCAGCTCGACCAGCACGCGCCTCATGCCGTCGTAGGTGAGCGCGACGATCGCCGCCTCGCCTTCGCGGGGCAGCGGCGCCTCGGTCGCGGGTGGAAGCGAATCGACGATCGCCTCGACCGTCTTGAGGAAACGAGCTGCCGGCATGTGGATCTGCTGGTGCTGGCCGGCGCCGATCATGCCGCCGCCCGCGCTCGTGTACATGCTCACGGTGCCGTCGGCAACGACGGCGATGGTCGCGCTCGCGCCGCGCAGACCCCAGTCGAGCAGCGCCGCCCAGACCCGCGGCAGGTGCTGCGTGGGTTTGAGCTTCAGGTCCGTCGGAGACATGGCGAGAAGCTTCGCCCGAAGATCGAGGCCGCCGGTGTTCTCGATCTGGCGCATCGCTACTTCTGCCGCGTGATGTTGACGACGAGCGGGCGGTGGTCGGAAGCTTTCATCGCGAGATCGAGGTCGATCGAGTGCGCCTGCGCTCCGACGACGCCTATCCCCCAGATGTAGTCGATCGTCTTCTGCGGATCGTCGGTGGTCGTGGTCGTGCCGGCGTTCGCGGTCAGGTCGTCGAAGCCGGCCTCGTTGAACAGACGGATCTCGATCTCGCCGGGTGTGGCGTTCAGGTCGCCAGCGATGACCGCTGGCGTGGTCTGCGCCCACTCGCGGAGGATCGTGCGCACCTGTTCCTGGCGCACGAACGTGCCGTCGGAGAATTCGTCGAGGTGGGTGCACCCGACGAGCAGGTCCGCGGTGCGCACGAAGAGGATGCCGCGCGGCTGATGCTTTATCCCCGGCTCGAGCGCGTAGTGAATGCGCCGCACGTCGGTGATCGGGAAGCGCGAGAGTACCGCGTTGCCGTACAGGTCACCGATGTTCGGGAGGAACGCATACCGCATCCCGAGGCGCTCGGCGAGCACGGACAGCGCGTCGTGCTGCTCGTCGATCATCCAGCCGCGCGCGACCTCCTGAAGGCAGACGACCTCGGGCGACTCGCGCGCGATCGTGTCCACCAGAACGTCGAGCGACGGGATCTGCCCCGCGTCGAAGCCCTGGTGGATGTTGTAGGTCATGAGGCGGAACGTGACGCGAGCGGGCTCCGGTTCCGCCAGTGCCGGCGTGGTGAGGTACGCGCCGAGCGGTCCGGCGATCGCCACGATCGCGGTCGCGAGCGCGAGCGCGCGCCCGAGGCGGACTGCCGGCGCCGGCGCGACGAGCACGCCGGCCGCGACGAGCGCGGTCGCGGCCCAGACCGCGGGCTGATACGCCCAGAAGGCGTAGAAGCCGAAGGCCGTGCCGACGAACAGGATCCA
>WNFA01005367.1_pt1 | contig 11241 bp, 14 predicted proteins | sample 5400481 | NCBI WGS metagenome assembly WNFA01 (sample SAMN13153340, study PRJNA577476) | soil metagenome | isolation source: 120 cm saprolite under Douglas fir tree site 2 hole 1 replicate 2 | place: USA:California | collected 2015-04-18
TCCGTTTTCAACTCGTCAGATCCCAAAGGCCGCGCGACTGGGCGGGTTCTCGAGCGATGAGATTTGAGCTTGCGGCCTCATCCTTCGAGACGCCGGCTGCGCCGGCTCCTCAGGATGAGGGAACGGGCTAAAGCGCTTACGCGGCCTTCTTCTTGGCGGCGGGCAGATCGGTGAGAACGCCCATGATGTCGCTCTCCTTCATGATCAGCAGCTCCTGGCCATCGAGCTTGACCTCGGTGCCCGACCATTTGCCGAACAGGACGCGGTCGCCGACCTTGAGGTCGATCGGGATCAGCTTGCCGCTCTCGTCGCGGCCGCCCGGACCAACGGCGGTGATTTCGCCCTGCGAGGGCTTTTCCTTGGCAGTGTCGGGAATGATGATGCCGCCAGCGGTTTTGTCTTCGGCATCAATGCGTTTGACCACGACGCGGTCGTGGAGCGGACGGAATTTCATGCGATCCTCCTTGGCTTTTTTGATTATTTCTGGATTGGCAGTCGCAATGAGCGAGTGCTAGCCACTCTTCACTAAGCCTGTGTCACTGGGACACAAGGGCTTCGGCGGGTGCAGAACTTGACAGGGGCTTGCCGACATCCATATACCATCCATACAGATGTTTTTTGGATGGTGGCAAACATGGCAGGCAATGTCCACGAACTCCGACCAAGGCCCGCTGACACCGAAAAAATCACGATCAATCTTGGTTATGTCGATCTTGGTCACGTCGATTTAATGGTGCAGGAAGGCTTCTACTCGAACCGTACCGACTTCATTCGAACCGCAATCCGCAACCAGCTCGAACGTCACGCAGACGTAATCAAGCAGTCCACGGCCCGAAAAAGTCTGGACCTCGGTCTGCGGAACTACAGCCGCGAGGATCTCGAAGCTGCGCGGCGAGCCGGTGAGATGCTGCACATAAATGTTCTGGGCCTTGCCAGTATAGCCCAAGACGTCACACCCGAGCTCAAGCGACGATTGCCTCAATCTCCGTGCTGGGAGCTTTGCATGCCAGTCCGGCGGTCAAGGCTGCTCTCGCCGACAAGATGCGGTGAAGCCGATGCTGGAACAGGACATAGTTCGCGAAGCCACACGCCTCACGCGCGCGGGCCAACTCGTCGAAGCCACCGTTCTCCTTCAGCGCATGCTTCGAGGCGAGACCGCGCCAGACGCGACATCAGACACCAGCGGGCGCATCGCTCTTACCGGACGCGAGCCGCCAACCGTTGACGCGAAGGCCGATACCATCGAGGGGGCCGATAGTCCGCACTTAACGCGGGCCACATCCGCTCAACCGCGCACGCTCCGCGCGTTGCTCGATCGCACAAAGGAGCGTTCTGGGCTCGGACTGCCGGGGGTGATTAAGCGTGCCCCGCTGTCAACGCCGGACATCGTGCCGAAGGGCACAAGGTTCATCGAAGATACCTACAGCAATCCGGCGGGAAGCCGTACCTACAGGCTCTTCATCCCCAGCCGTTATCAGGGGCAACCGCTCCCTTTGGTCGTCATGCTTCACGGCTGCACCCAGTCGCCGGACGATTTCGCCGCCGGCACGAGGATGAACTTTATCGCAGAAGAACAAACCTGCTTTGTGGTCTATCCCGCGCAGCCCAGTGCGGCAAACCACGCGAAATGCTGGAACTGGTTTCGCACAGCCGACCAGCAGCGGGGCAGAGGTGAACCCGCGCTGATCGCAGGCATCACTCGCCAAATCATGCGCGACTATTCGGTTGATCCAAGGCGCGTCTACGTTGGTGGACTGTCGGCCGGAGCGGCCGCTGCTGCTATAATGGGAGCAACATACAACGATCTGTACGCGGCCATCGGTGTACATTCTGGCCTCGCCTGTGGGGCCGCCATTGACCTTCCCTCTGCGTTTGTCGCCATGCGACAAGGTGGCGGGTCCGATGACAGGCTAATTCTAGGTGACGGGGCCCCTGTCCCGACCATTGTTTTTCACGGCGATCGCGACATTACGGTGCATCCAAACAACGGCGATCATATTCTTGAGCAGTCTATGAGAACGACAAGCACCCAAAAGAAGGTGCATCGCGGGCGGGTACCTGGAGGGCATGCCTATACCCGCACGATCCATACCGACGCGAGTGGGCGCGGAATCTTTGAGCACTGGAACATCCACGGAGCTGGACATGCATGGTCGGGAGGCAGCCCTGCGGGCTCCTATACTGATCCGCGAGGACCGGACGCAACGAGGGAAATGCTGCGTTTCTTCCTCGAGCATTCGCTCTCACAGCAGCCAGGTTAGAGCTAGTCCGTTCGTGGCACTTTTCGGACCTGGCGCGATGTCTGACTTGAGCCCGTAATATCACGCTCGATCACCCAGATTGCAGGATCAGCTGTGACCAAACGTGCAAGGTGGGGGTATTGAGTGGGATCTTTGTGCACCAGTCAACCACGCCGCGAGTTTCCCTTAATTTTCCGACGCATATCTGATTTCCAAGATTAACTGGGGTATCGATCCGGGATCGGTTTCTCCTGCTCAATCGTGACAAACCTTGGCGTGCACTGAGAGTCGTTGTCAGCAATCGTCAATCCCATCAAGTCACGGATTCCGAATCGACGTCAATCCTTGTCGCATCCCTTGTGGCTGCGACTTAGTCCCGGTGCGTTCGTTTTGTGTGATCGATGATGGCGCCCGCTACTCGCTGACCTCATCTATCAGGAGTGGTCTGAAGGGCCGGCAGACGATGAGGTTTCGGCGGTCCCACCGATCGAGCTCCTCAAGCGGGTAGAGAACGGCCTTGCCGATTTTTAGGAACGAAGGTCCAACTCTCATCGAAGGCCAGTTGCGCAGGGTGCCCTCACTGATCTGGCCGCGATAACGTTCGATAACTTCATTGAACGTCAGGAACATTGGCTCGGACATATGTGCCCTCCTTGTTGTCCGGACACTCCCGGAACCAAGGCGAACGATCATATTCCGCGGTCTCATCCTAACCCGCGGCGGGGGTGCAGATTGAAATGATCCCCTCCGATGTCGGGCACGAAATTGGTTCGACCAATGTCCGATGTTCAAAGGGACCCCGCAGAATCCATGTTCGGCGGGGACGGCTTGCTACCGCTTGTTCGCATAATGACGGATTGGGAATATTTCAGGTCATCGTCCACGACCAAACACGGACATCGTACACTTTCGCAAAAAGGCTGAGACATCCCTTTTTGAGGTATTCGCGGCGCGACGATCGAACCACAAGATGCCCTGCGGTTCGACCGCCTTCTTTTGTTAGCCAAGGACACGAGGTGACAGCAGATCCTCAAGGCCGATGCGCCGAAACAATTCCGCGAGAACCCGATCGGCTACGCCGTTGACGATCTCAGCGCCATCCTGCGACGGGTCGATGTGGGTCCGAAACGGCCGCTTGCCGAAGGGCATGTCGACGACGTCGACGATCGCTTTCGCAACTTCGCCGGCATCGGCGTCAGCGGGCTCCAATGAAGCAAGACCCTTCAGCGCCATATCCGGCAGGCCAGCATACGGCCCCTGATCGTATTCGGTAGCGCGGGCAAAGTCGGCGGGCGAACCGGAGTGAGCGAAGTGATTGGTACCCTTTGTGAACGCACCGGGCACGATGATGGAAGTCTCGATGCCTGTGTGTACCGAAAACCTTATCCGAGTTGATGAGGTGACGGAATCGCCTAAGCTGGCAGAATGATCAGGCTACTCTGTTTCGTTCTGGCCGTCTTGGCTTCGCCTTTCAAGTCGAAGAGCCGACTTAAGCAGAGAATGCGGCGCTCCGACATCAATTGATTGTTTTGAGGCGTAAGCTGCATGGTCGCGTCCGGCTCACGAACAATGATCGCTGGTTCTTCATCCAGCTGTATCGATGGTCTCCATCGATCCTGCAGGTCCTCACGATCATCCGGCCCGAGACGCTCATGCGTTGGCATCGGGCCGGCTTTCGCCGCTACTGGCGTTGGAAGTCGTGCCCAAGGGGAGGGCGACCGCAGATCGATACTGAATTGCGCGCGCTCATCCGGCGAATGAGCATCGAGAACTCGCTTTGGGGAGCGCCACGCATCCACGGCGAACTTCTCAAGCTCGGGTTTGAACTGGCGCAGTCGAGTGTCGCCAAGTACATGGTCAAACGGCGATGGCCGCCAAGCCCGGGATGGCGAACCTTCCTGCGTAACCACGCGCCGGACATTGCCGCCATGGACTTGTTCGTTGTTCCGACCATCGGTTTCGACCTTCTCTATGCATTCGTCATCGTCCGACTAGACCGCAGAGACCTGGTCTGGATCAACGTCACAAGGAATCCGACGGCGGAATGGGTTGCACGTCAGATCACTGAGGCCTTTCCTTGGGACGAGGCCCCAAAATACCTCATTCGCGATCGTGATCGTATCTATGGCACCATCGTTACGCGCCGATTGCGCGCCATGGGCATCCGGGACAAGCCTACTGCGCCAGCCTCGCCTTGGCAGAATGGCTTTGCCGAACGGTTGATCGGATCGATCCGCCGCGAGTGCCTGGATCATATCGTCGTTTTTGGTGAGACGCATCTACGCCGGATTCTGCGATCCTACGCACGCTATTACAACGACATCAGAACGCATCGGTCGTTGGACAAAGATTCTCCGGTTGCTCGCCTGGTTCAGCGGACCGGAAGCATCAAATCGTTCCCCATCCTCGGCGGACTCCATCACCACTATGCTCGGGTTTAGGTTTTCGGTACACACACGTGGAGGGAAGGGCCTCACCCGAGGGGAACAGCCGTTAGGCGGCCGCGGTTCGGACACTGAACCGAAATACCGCGTCGATCCGAATGATGGCTGCGCGTCGGACGACGAGCGACACTATCGCTCACCATACGACGTCTGACCCGAGGGAGGAGCCCGGTGCGTTAGCAGCGCACGCCGGGATCTGTGCGGGGGGCGAGGAGAAATCCTCGTCCCTACCGCGACCATCAGGTGGCTGAATGCAGGCGGATGTAGTGCGTACACTCGTTTCGATCGAGCAACCATTCGCTATGATGAAGTCTTTCATAGGCAGTTCCGCGGTGGGCCGCCCGCCGTTAGCTATTGATTTTTTGCAGGTCCGCCCGGAAGCACGGCTGCCACACCTTCCGGATTGATGTTGAAGGCCAAGAATATCAACGGCTCGTTGCCTGGGTTTCCCCATTGGTGCACGAGGGCGTACGGTTCATAGATCAAGGAACCTGGTCCCCTTGCTTCTGTCTTACCGTCGACCGTGTTCGCCCCAGCGCCGGAAATAATAAAGTATAGAGCCGCTCCGGACCGATGGTGTGGCGGGTTGGAGGGCATCTGCGCCGGAAATGTGACTCGTGTGAGATTGAGATCATAACCGCCCGGCTTCAGGTCGGGGATTGAAGCCTCAGTACGATACAGCTCTCTCACAGCGGCAGGTGCCGTTTCGACAGGCCGACCCAAGTCCACGGCAGGGACAAGGAGGAAGTGGAGGAAGGTGGATGGCCCTCCGCTGCCCGCCGTTAACGCGGCGGTCTTTCCGCCGGCGATGAAAAGCCCCTCTCCGGCGTTGAGCATTTTGGCCTCGCCATCGAGCGCGACCTCGGTCGATCCTGACATTTGGTAGAGGATGCCGTTGGCCGCCGAGATGCCGCTCTTCTCGTCCGGCTGAAGAGTGACGCTCACCGCTTTAAAATGGAGTGGCACGTCCGTGACGGTCGGCAGTTTGGCTGCGGCGACCACTGTTCGTGTGATCGCCGGTGGAGCGGGGGGTGGTTTGTGCGGTCCCGGAGGCGGGAAGCGCCATCGCACCGAGCAACAGTAGTCCGGTTGTCCTGAATTGCATGATTGCCTCCCAGGTTCAGCGGATCATCCAAGCACCATACGCTCTCCCAGCGCCTCTTGGAATGGCAGGCCGCTTCGAGCTGCTATTGGACGGAAACCGGGAGCAAAGGCCGAGCGAAACTGAGTTCGTGGCCGTCGGGGTCAATGAGGTGGAAGAAGCGCTCACCCCATTCGGCATCTTGGGGCGCGGTAGCTGGCTGGTATCCCGCTGCGAGCGCACGCTCGTAAAGTGCGTCGACATCGGCAACGTAGAAGATTACCCGCCCCCACCGGGACCAGCGCCGCTCGGCAGGCTGGGCGATGAGGTTGAGATAGCTCGTCCCTGCTCGAAAGCTGGTAAATGACGACTCTTCGCCGCCGCGCAGGACCTCAAACCCCAGCGCACGGTAGAATCGGACGGCTCGTGGCATTTCGTGGGTTGCCAGTGTGACCGCGCTGATCCCCTCGATCATGGACAGAACTCTCCCATTTTATTTCCCTGCGCCGTTTGTAGTCGACACTTGTCCAGCGATCAGAACAAAGCCGAGTGCGGGACGCATGGGCTACCGGCCGCCTCATGGATCAACTGGATCAGAAATTTCCGCAATCGACGAAGCCGGTTCATGGGAAAACCTACACGAACGGTTGAAGTTAAGCGTATCAGCCACCAGGAAGCCTATCCGCCCAACGCGCTCAACAAGACGTCGACGTCACCGACGTTTACTGCGTCGTGCGTCCCCTTTCAGCAGGTAGGAATGCGCAGCGAGTTCTCTGTGATCAGCGCTGGACGGGCGCCGCAATTTCGCGAATCATCCGATGAGCCATCGCCCTTTGTGGATATCGAACTTCACTAAGCCTTCGTCTCGCATTTTCAGCAGGAGGGATTGGCAAGCTTCCTCATTCGCGACATTGGCGCGTCTCATGACCTCGTAGACTTTGAGCGGCTTCTCGCCGAGCGCGCTCAGGATACTTTCTGTGATGCAATGCACCCTGTTGCCCTTCCAGCGCGGGATCGTGAAAGCGATTAAGTGAGGCGTTACACCGTCTACGGAGTGCGTAGGAGCGCGTCAGCGAGGTTGACCTAATGCCCCCAAATATCCATTGAGTATCCGTCGTCGCATTGAACGGAGGTGGGTTGAATGCATCAGGTCGCTAACAAGTTTTCGGCCACCTTTTCTGCGGCACCAACGAGCCCATCATCGCTGCCATCTAAAACCCATGCAGTGCAAAGTCCATTTGCCGAGCGGGCGTTAGTTGCCATTTGGTCTCGGCGGGTGGATGCCGTCGGCCGCGGGCACAACGGAGAGCAGCATGAGCAAGGTAAGTCTCGACAATCGCCACCGCAACAAGGACGGCGAAATCAGCGGCAAACACGGAAACACGCTCATCCGCACGTTGCGTAAGGTTTACGGGCAGAGTTTCGCAGCTGGCTATCCTGAGACCGAGAAGCTGAGCGAGGTTCTACTTAAGCTGAACGAGACGTCGCTGAGCCAGCTCCGCCGCGATCATGAGACCGGCCATCTGGAGCACAAGATCGCCAGGGCTTCGAAGTAAGGCCGCGACCTGAATGGCAAAGACCCTACTTTCGATGCAGGATTTGCGGTGGCGGGCGTTAGCAGAAATCCGAAAGCAGCCGGGTTGTTCGGACGTTCAGGGCATCGCAATTAATCGCGTCTCGGATCCGCACGCTGAGAATAATTGGTCCCTGTGTGTGCTGTCCGCGGGCGCCGCTGACGCCAACACAGCGGCGCGCGCCGCACTCCATGTCCAAAGCGTTTTGCGCCGCGATTATGATCTGATGACGGATTGACCGCACGGAACAGCGGAGGAGTAATCCAAATTATTTGGATGTCTGCCCGCCCGTTATGCGACAGTGACGGGAACAACGGACAATATGAACATGATCGACCAACTGACTGAGCATGATCGGATCGAACTCCTAGCACGCGCACAGGACGCGTGGGATCGCGCGCCGCAAAACACAATGAGAGCGGTTTTCGAATGGCGTGGGAAGAACTACGTCGTCTCTCACTCGTCGATTCATTTGCGCATCCACACCGAGGAAGGCATCAAAGTCTACTGAACGATCCGGCAAGGCCGCCTCGCACTTCGCGATGCAAATGCCTGTGTCCGTGTGCGGGCAGCGCGCTTCCTGCCAGCGCTCGCGCGGCCGGCGATAGTCGGGGAACATCCGCGCGAGTGACATGGTCAGTGCTGGTGCTCGGGCTGATCAATCGGCATGAGAACGCACTGCACGTCGTCGCGGGTCAGCCGCTTCGGCAGGGCGTGCATCAGCGAAGCCTTGAACTGCTCGCAATGCGCCTGATCATGCCAAGCGCCGTAGGACTGCAGCAGTTGGCCGTCGTCTCGCCACGTGCAGACATGTCAGGACGGCTGCCTTATGGGCGCGTTCCAGTTGGTTCGCAGAACCGGTTTGCCTTCAAATTGCTCGATGGCGGGCTTAAAGCGTTCGGACAGCCCGCCCAATCATCGCAACGTCGATACGGATCAGCAAGCGGGCCTCATGAGGGAGGAATCCGATGAAGGCACATGCGCCTAGCCGCAGGGATTTCCTGTGCAGCACCAGTTTCGTCGCCGTTGGACTGGCGACGGGTGGCTACATGATCCTCGCCCCGGACTATGCCTGGGCGTTGTCCACCACTGCCCTGGACGCGCACACCGCGCAGACGCTGCTCGTCATGGCGCGCCAGTTGTTTCCGCACGACCGCCTGGGCGATCAGTACTACGCCACCGTGGTCGAGGCCGTCGACAAGCAGGCGGCGAGCGACGCGGCGCTGCGCAAGCTTCTCACCGACGGTGTCGCGCGGCTCGATGGTGCGCGCGGCATTGCGTGGGTCCAGCTCAGCAACGGCGCCCGCAATGCGGTGCTCAAGACCGAGGAGGCCGGCGAGTTCTTCTCCACCATGCGCACGGCAACGATCAACAACCTCTACACCAATCCGTTGGTCTATCGCTTCTTCGGTTTCGAAGGATCGTCGGTCGAGCACGGCGGCTACATCGACCGCGGCTTCGACGACATCGGCTGGCTCCCCAACGCGTGACCGGAGGATCGATCAATGGCCAAGACATTTGATCTCAAGGATGACTCGGTTGTTGTGGTGGTCGGTTCGGGCGCGGGCGGCGGGACGCTGTCCAACGAGCTCGTCCAGCGCGGCATCAATGTGGTGTGTCTAGAGGCGGGGCCGCGGCTCGGCCTCACCGACATCATCAACGACAACGGCGCCATGTTCAACCGCCTGAGCTGGCTCGACAAGCGCGTCGGCACGGGCGATCTCAACGCGACATTGCCGCTCTGGGTCTGCAAGACCGTGGGAGGAACGACCGTGCATTGGGCGGGCGCGTCGCTGCGCTTCCAGGAGCACGAGTTCCGCGTGCGCACCGTGTACGGTAATATGCCCGGTGCCAATCTTCTCGACTGGCCGACCACGCTGCAGGAGCTCGAGCCGTTCTATGCACGAGCCGAGGACAAGCTGGGCGTCACCGGCACGAGCGACATCCCGCGCCTGCCTGGGAACAACAATTTCAAGGTGATGGCGGCCGGCGCCAAGCGGCTGGGATACACGCAGGTCCACACCGGAAACATGGCGATCAATTCGCAGCCGCGTGACGGCCGGCCGGCCTGTCATCAGATCGGTTTTTGCATGTCGGGCTGCGCCATCGGCGCCAAATGGTCGACGCTCTACACCGAGATACCGAAGGCGGAGAGTACCGGCCGCTTCGAGATCCGGCCCGACAGCATGGTAGTCAAGATCAACCACGACACCAGCGGCAAGGTCACGGGCGTCGTGTACGCCGACAAGACCGGAACCCTGCAAGAGCAGAAGGCGCGCGTCGTCTGCGTTGCCGGCAATTCGGTCGAGACCCCGAGGCTCCTGCTCAATTCGCAGTCGTCGAAGTTCCCGAACGGGCTCGCCAACTCCTCCGGCCAGGTCGGACGCAACTACATGCGGCACATGACGGGCACGGTCTATGCCATCATGCCCGGGCGGGTGAATTTCGACCGCGGCACCCAAATGGCGGGGATCATCAAGGACGAGTCGCGGTATGATCCATCGCGCGGCTTCGCCGGCGGATACGAGATGGAGACCTTGCCTGGCTTCGGGCTCGCCGGCGTAGCGTCCAACACCGTTGCGGGCGCGTGGGGTCTCGACTACGCAAAGGTGATCGAGATGTACGATCATTTCGCCGGCATGTGGCTCGTCGGCGAGGATCTGCCGCAGGCGGGCAATGGCGTCGCTCTGCATCCCACCGAAAAGGACAAGCACGGGATGCCGGTACCGGTGGTGCACTTCAAAGACCACGCCAACGACGTCGCCATGCGCAACCATGCCTACAAGGCCGGAACGGCGGTCTACCAATCGCTCGGCGCCACGCAGGTGTTCGAGCTGCCGCCATTCCCCAGCACGCACAACATGGGCACCTGCCGCCAGAGCGAGAAGGCGCAAGACGGCGTCTGCAACAAGTACGGCCTGACCCACGATGTCGCCAATCTGTTCATCTCGGACGGCAGCCAGTTCACGACCGGCGGGGCCGAGAACCCGACGCTGACCATCGTGGCGCTCGCGATCCGGCAAGCCGACTACCTGGCCGACCAGTTGAGCAAAAACCAGATGTAGGACACACGCGCGGCGGGCCGGTGCATCGCGGGGCGGTCGCATCTGGTCATGATGAGCAGCAAATTCCTCCCTCCCCCCGCGAAGCGGCGGGGAGGGATGGGGTGGGGGCGCCCTCTTCCCCACGAGGTCAGATGAAGTGCGACGTCCATGCACGATCGCGTGGAAACCGGCGCTTGTGGACGCCTGTAGGGTGCTCTGGCGTGCAGTTGCGCGCCCGAAGAGATTCGAACTCCTGACCTCCGGATTCGTAGGCTGGTGTCCCTGTCAGAGGTTCGGACCGTCTTGGTCTTCGACTTCTGCTCCGGGTCCAAACGGCGACGCGCAACTGTACGAGAGATGAAGGACGGTCCTTCGGGTTCGGCAATCAGGTGCTGATCCCAAGCCACTGCAAGCTGCTACGGCCAAAAGCCGTGGTGGTGAGCGTTGCAGTCAAGTCTGGGCAGGAAGTGAGTATCCCGTTCGGAGTCGCAAATACCGTCGCGGTCAGGCCCGCGTGCGTGCACTCAACGATGATCAAGGCTATGTTGCTCGAAATGACCGTGCCCGATCTTGCGTTCGTTACTTTGCGGCAAGCGCGTCTCTGCTTAGCCGCGCCCATTGCCATCGACCCAGACGATATCGCCACACCATATCGACATCGACCAGCCGTTCAAGCATCACACTGCCAATGAAGGCTGGTGCGAAATGAATGCGGGCGAGTGCGGCGTCGCGCGCATCTGGTGGTAACATCGCTCCGGGCGGCAAGCTTGCGCGAACACGCTGTTGAATGAGAGCAAGATCGGAGAGCCGCGCCGACGTCTTTGCCAGTGTTCCAAGATCGAGATCGGAGGCCCAAAC
>WNFA01012249.1_pt1 | contig 11241 bp, 11 predicted proteins | sample 5400481 | NCBI WGS metagenome assembly WNFA01 (sample SAMN13153340, study PRJNA577476) | soil metagenome | isolation source: 120 cm saprolite under Douglas fir tree site 2 hole 1 replicate 2 | place: USA:California | collected 2015-04-18
TTGTGCCGCCCGAGCAGGTCCAGAATGCGGTTCACTTCATCGCCCGGATCGACAACCAGCGCCTCGCGCGTCACCGGATCGCCGATAATCGAGCAGTTGCACTGCAGCACGCCCACCGGAATGGAGATGTGCAGAAAGCCGTGCTTTTCCACGCCCACCACTGGAATTGGCCGGTCCATCACCCGCAGTATAACATTCGCTGCGCGGCGCATCATCGCCTGCAAAACGCGGCTGACAGCAGCTTTGCTACACTGTGGAGGGCGGCAACTGCGCCCGTATGCATATGCAAGCTTCCGAAACCGCAAAACTAGTCGATACCCCGCTCGCAGCTTTCCATGAGCAGGCCGGCGCGAAAATGGGCGTGTGGTTCGGGTGCGCCCTGCCCAACGATTTCGGCGATTGGCAGCGCGAATACTGGTTCGCGCACAAGTCCGTAGCGCTGATCGACAAGAATTACCGCTGCTATCTCTCCTTTACCGGCCCCGACCGTGTGCGCTATCTAAATGCCATTCTCACCAACAACATCAAAGACTTGCTGCCAGGACATGGCAACGTTTCGCTCCTGCTCAATCCGCAAGGCCGCATCCTCGCGGAGCTCGAAACCTTCGCGCTGCCCGAAGGTCTATTCTGTGTCTCCTGCGCGATGATCCGAGAGCACCTAATCGAAACGCTCGACAAATACATCATCATGGACGACGTCACTCTCACCGATGACACGCAGCGTTTCGGTACGCTGGCGCTGGAAGGACCGGCCGCCGCACGCATCGTCAACGAGCTGACCGGAGTCGATCTGCATTCATTAGCGGAACTTGCCCGACAGGACACTCGCGCCGGAACAATTCCCTGCACCATCGTTCGCCGCTCGCCCGGAAAATTTGCCGGCGCTGAATTCCTAGTGGAACGCGCCCAGTTGCAAGCGCTGTGGGAAACGCTTCAAGAAAAAACCAAGACCGCAGCAGGTGGCCCTATCGGCTACACCGCGCTCAGCGCGCTTCGCCTGGAGCAAGGCGTTCCCTGGTTCAGCTATGACTTTGGCGAAAAGCAAATCCCTCATGAAGCCGCGCTAGAAAACAGTCACATCAGCTATACCAAAGGCTGTTATACAGGCCAGGAAATCGTCGAGCGCGTGCGCTCCCGCGGCCAGGTCAATCGCCGCCGCGTGGGCCTGCGTTTCACCGGCGAAGCCGTCCCCGGGCCCGGCGAAATTCTGACCTCGGACGGCAAAGAAGCCGGCTTCGTCACGCGAGCAGCTTTCGCCCCCGCGCTCTCTTCCGCAATCGGTATGGGCTACGTCCGAAAGGAAAACAACTCACCCGGCGATACGTTGGAATGGCAAAGCGGAACCGCGACCGTTACAAATTTCTCTGCGGACACGTAACGGCCATCCTCAGGCGGGAGCACCAGACAAATCACTGTCGAAGCCTTCGCCAAAAACAAGCCCCCGTCAACGTACTTTTTTGCAGTGTGGCGGTCCTGTATGGAATGCGGCGGTCTTGTTTACACTGAGTCTCGAAGGGCCGCCGCTTCTACGCTGCTCAACCTGGCGGCGCACAACCGGCAGCCTGCGCTTACTTGCCCAAGGAGGATCGCCGCAACAACGCCCCAAAATCCACGCTAATCCCAAACGAAAACGAATTCAGCCGCAACGGCACGCTGCGGCTGTAGTCGAACTCGAGGTCGATCGTCTTCATCGGCTTCACTTCCACGCTCGCATTGAATCCGTTGTCTCGCGCCAGGCTCGCAGCGCCGGTCTGCACGCTGGCGTCCAAGTACCCCTTGCGATTCGTGCTCGTCCCCGTGGCACCGCACTTGACGCTTCCGCTGCACCGAAACACGCGGCTGACAACCGTTTGCGTACCCCACGGCGCGACGTCATAGGCCGAACCCGAAATGCTGAATGGCCCCGCGTCCACTTCCGTGCCTGCCTCAAACTGCAGGTTGTAACCAAAGGTCATGAACGGCCGGTGAAAGCTCTTCGTGTCCGGCACTGTGTTCCCCACGCCTGCATCGATAAACGGCGTGAAATTTCCCCATCCGTGCTCAATGTGATTCGCCCAGTTCCAGGTTGCATGCCCGGTGCTAAAGCCCTTCTTCACGTCGCCCGTCGGCGCGCCCAGGTGAATGGTCGAAGCGTAGTTCACCGTGCGGCCCGGGAAGAGCCACTTCAGGTCCACTCCGACGTTTCCCAAACCCGAGCCCGAAACCGCCTGCGGATCTTTCGCCTTGACTGCGGTGGGGGTGCCAACGAAATAGTAGGGAATCCCCAGGCTGATTCCGAAATGGTGCGAAAAATTGTAACCGCCACCGAAGCCCAAATCGTATACCGACCCGTCGCCGCTGGTGCTTCCTTCGAATCGTGTTCCCAGGCTCCAACCCGGGTAGAATCCCTCGTCGGATTTCGCTGCTCCGCTGGCCGCCGCGTTCGGACTCTGCGCCCGAACGTCTTGCGCTGTGACCACTGAAAACAAGAGCGCGACCACCGCGACGCAACTCGGCGCGCGCAAGCCCACACCAGACTGAATTCGCTTCATATAATGCATTTCGCCCCCAAGAGCTTTAGACATGACACTTACATCATAGAGGCGGAGCGCGTGCGTGGAAGGGCCACCCGAGCGAGGATTTCCAAGGGAAAACTGTACCTACGGACAGGCTCGCGCGACCGTTTACGTCTTGCGCTTGTAAACCCGCACGTAATCCACCAGCATCGTCTGTGGAAAAACCGTCGTACCGTCCGGCGGGCCCGGCCAGTCTCCACCCACAGCCACATTCAAGATGAGGAAGAATCGGTGATCGAAGACCCACGTCCCGCCAGAGGGCCACTGCGCCGAAGTGAACGTCGCATATAAATTTGCATCCAGATAAAAGCGGACCGTGCCAGGCTCCCACTCCGCCGCGTAGACGTGAAAGTCGTCCGACAATTTCTGTCCCGCCGGCAGTGTAATCGTCGCCGTCAAATCGCTGGTAGCGTTCGCGGAGCTTGGGCCGTGCAGCGAGCCATGATTGATTCCCGGTTCCTTGCCGACATTTTCCATGATGTCGATCTCGCCGCACTTCGGCCAGCCAACCGAACCAAAATTATCTCCAAGCGCCCAGAACGCTGGCCACATTCCCTGCCCCGCAGGCAACTTGATGCGCGCCTCGAATCTCCCGTACGCCTGTGAGAACAAGCCCTGCGTCTTCAGTCGCGCCGATGTGTAGTTGAATTTCGTCCCGTCCGGCCCGGCATAGGCTTCTTGCCGCGCCATAATCACCAGCTTCCCATCCTTAATTCGCGCATTCTCGCGCCGGTTCGTGTAGTGCTCGAGTTCGTGATTCCCCCACCCGCTCCCGCCAATGTCGTACGTCCATTTCGAAGCATCCGGCAGCGAGCCGTTCTTGCCATTGAACTCATCGCTCCAAACCAGCGTGTAACCCTTGGGCGCCTTCACCCGCTCGGCCTCCGCATTGAGCGCAAGCAAAGTGATGACGCCAACAAAAATCGTAGCAACGATGTATCGACCGTTTTTCATTTTTCATTCAACTCCGCATGGACTCGACTGTTCACTAATGCTAAGGTTGCGCGTTCGGGGGTGACAAATTTGCCCGGAGGAGGCCGAAGATTCTTTGAATGGATAGGGGAGCCTCCTCTGTACTGGAAGATCATATTCTGGGTAATGATGGCCCAATTCTTGACAGGCTGGATCCTGTTGGCATCTCTGCCGCACTGGGCTTCATCCTCGCCGGACTGCATTCATCCCGTAGAAATAAGGATGAAAGGCGGGCATACCTACTACTTTCCACCGAGGTTGGGATGGTACGTTAACAACGATTTGTGGATTTTTTTCGGGCTATTCTTGCTACTGCTACTCATCATGTTCATCCACCGCGAATCGGTCCGGAGAGTCCGGTGAAAGCCATCCTTTTCCGCCAGCACGGCGGACCCGAAGTTCTGCAATACGCTGATGTCCCCGATCCCGAACCCCGCCCCAACGAAGTGCTCGTCCGCGTGCGTGCTTGCGCGCTGAATCACCTCGACCTCTGGGTGCGCGGCGGCTTGCCCAACGTCCCGATTCCGCTTCCCCACATTCCCGGTAGCGACGTCGCCGGAGAAATCGTCAAAATCGGCTCCGAAGTTACCACCGTTCGCGTCGGCCAAAATGTCGTTCTGGCTCCTGGGGTGACTTGCGGCAAATGCGCCGCGTGTATTTCCGGTCAGGACAATCGCTGCCGCCAGTTCACCAACCTTGGCTACATGGCCCGAAGTGAATTGCCTCCCGTTTCCCGAGAATCTGTCATTCGAAGAAGCCGCCGCCGTCCCGCTCGTCTTTCAAACCGCCTGGCACATGCTCATCGCCCGCGCTGAGCTTCAACCCGGCGAAGACGTGCTGATTCTCGGCGCCGGCAGCGGCGTGGGCACCGCCGCGATTCAAATCGCTAAATTTTACGGCGCGCGGGTCATCACCACCGCCGGTTCCGACGCCAAATTCGAGAAGGCCCGCCAACTCGGCGCTGACCACATCATCAACCACAAATCGCAAAAGATTCGCGACGAGGTCCGCCGCATCACCAACAAGCGCGGCGTCGACGTCGTCTTCGAGCACGTCGGAACCGCCACCTGGGCCGATAGCCTCGCCAGCCTCGCACTCGCCGGCCGCCTGGTCACCTGCGGAAGCACCACCGGCTACGACGCCAAAATCGATTTGCGCTTTCTCTTCAGCCGCCAGCTCTCGCTCCTCGGCTCCTACATGGGAGTGAAAAGTGAGCTGCACACCATCATGAAGCTCGTCTCCACCGGCCGCCTGAAGCCGGTGGTCGACCGCGTTTTCCCCTTAACCGAAGCTGCCGCCGCCCACGCCTACGTCGAATCCGCCCAACAATTCGGCAAAGTCGTCCTCAAAGTCTTGTAAAGAATCGGTCAAAATTCGCTGTCTGGCACCCACTTTCCCCGTAAGTCCGCGAGACTCTCGCCTTCACTACTGCTCTTTTATTCACGACTTTTCCTGTCCCGAAGTACCATTGACTAGCAGCGCCGCAGCGATTATTTTCTCGCCTGTTTCCCCCGGGCCCTACAGCTCCCCGCTCTCCGGTTTCGCCCGGCGGCCAGAAACAATCACAATTCGTCGGCAGCGAGGTACGCTCATGTTCGTAAACCTCCGATCGCGTACGCGTGTGTGCTCACACGTCCGACATGTGCACAAAACAGAATGATTGGCAATCTATTGCGCGGTCGCAAACGCTGTGTGACAACGTCTTTCCCTTCGCCAGCCACCTTCCCTGCTCCAGAGGGAGGCCTGCTAGTTGCCGCGGCCGCCCCGCATCAGCCGTTAGCACGCGCAATGCCGGAGGGCCGCGTACGAAAGATCCTACAGATGGTTGAATCTGGGATGACTTTCACCATCCGCGATTTGGCCCTCGAATTAAACCTGACCCCATCGTATCTCCAGCGTTTGTTCAAGCACGAGACCGGCGTGTGCATGGGCGAGTGGTTAAGCGAACAACGACTCCAGAGAGCAGCGCACCTTCTAGCGAACAGCTACATGAGCGTGAAAGAAATTGCTCACACCGTTGGATACGAGCATTCTTCCAGCTTCATCCGAGCGTTTGAGCGACGCTTTTCGGAGGCGCCGTCGCGCTTCCGGAAACAGAGCAACTGCACTAAATGCTAACAAAAGCTGAATACGGCTAACTATTTTCTATTGTCCAAGTGAAGTAAGGAGTAGTAAAAAAAGATCGATTCACGTACAGGTGTCCTTCTGAGCTAAGCAGGCGCGCTTAGCCATCAAGGCGTTCGACTGCTGCAAAACCTGGACGATCAGCAAGAGTGACCCACGTAGGAGCAATGCAATGAAAACCGTTAAACTCGCATCGGTTCTCGCAATTTTAGCGGCGTTATCGGTTCCGGGAATGGCGTTTGCGCAAATCGATCCAGGTGTGCGCAGCGGCACAGGAGTGAACGCGGGCCAGCCGTTTCCTTCCGTCACCGCCAGTCCAAACGACTTGGCCTTCTTTCAAACCGGACTCGCGCAGTTCAATGAGCACCAAACCGTTACTGGAAACAACCCAGGTCTAGGGCCTCGGTTCAACCTGGACTCGTGCGGGACATGTCATTCACAACCGGCAACCGGCGGAACCAGCCCGGCCTCCGGTATCTTCCCCTTTGTCGGGTCGAACCCCCAAAGCCAGGTGATCGCCAACGGCGTCGTGAATGGCAGCACCAACACCATCCCATTTTTCGTCTTGGCCAACGGCCCGGTGCGCGAAGCGCGGTTCCCATTCTTCTTTGACCGATTCGGCAATGCCAACCCCAACGCGCCTAACGGCGGAGTAGAAGACCTGTTCACCGTCTCCGGTCGCTCCGATGCCGGAAGCTGCAGTCTGCAGCAGCCCAGCTTTGATGCTGCGAGAGCAGCAAACAACATCATCTTCCGCATTCCCACACCGACGTTTGGCACGGGACTGATGGCGAACATTGACGACTCAACTCTAATTGCCAACCATGGGGCTCAGGGAAGCAATAATCTGGGGATCAGCGGCACTTTCAATCACAACGGCAACGATGGCACCATCAGCCGTTTTGGCTGGAAGGCCCAGAACAAGTCGCTGATGATCTTCGCCGGTGAGGCCTACAACGTGGAGATGGGCATCTCCAACGAACTGTTTACGCAAGATCGGCCGCTGCCGGGCGAGGACCAATTGGGAAGCGGGCTTCCGGCTAACTGCCTGAACCTCGCTGGGGCCGGCTACCCCGAGGACATTACACACTCCGATGGCACAAGCGCTTCCACCGTCACCAGTGACGTCGGGCTGTTCAATGCCTTCATGCAGTTCCTAGACCAGCCCACACCCTCCACTACCTCGCCGGGAGGAGCAACCTCGATCGCCAATGGCCGCAGGCTCTTTAGCGCCATCGGCTGTGCCACTTGCCATACGCCGTCACTCACCACCCAGGCCTCTAAGTTGACCCTAGGTTTGAGCCATGCTACCGCCAATTTGTTCTCCGACGTAGAAATCCACCACATGGGCGTAGGCTTGGCGGACAACGTTTCCCAGGGTGGTGCCGGCGGCGATCAGTTCCGTACGGCTCCGTTGTGGGGTCTCGGACAGCGGATCTTTTTCTTGCATGATGGCCGCACCAGCAATCTCCTTTCAGCCATCGAGGCTCATGAGAGCAACGGCTCGGAAGCCACCCAGACAGAGCTGAACTTCGACCAATTGCTGACCCCCAGCCAGCGGCAGGACATCCTAAACTTCCTGCGCTCACTGTAATCCTGGGCCACCACTTCTCCCGGGCGAGACACGAGCGAGCCTCGCCCGGTTTTTTCCATTTCGAGAAATTGGCGCTCTGACTATGCATACTAAATTTTCTTGCTTCCTCATACTTCTTGTTCTGTCCATGTCGATGCTTCCCCGGGCACACGGCGCCCCTCAGAGCGGTGGCGACTTTTCCGAGAATCCGCAGGCCAAAAAGCTGCCGACCGAAACCATCCTTGTCAAGGGTGCTTGGTCGAGTGCCAGTGATTCGCTGATTCCTATCCCGGAAGGCGGGAGGGTGGCCAACCATGTCTATAGCAACCGATATTTTGGTATCAGCTTCGCTCTATCCCCTGATTGGACCGAGAAATACAGCGGCCCGCCTCCTTCGGACAGTGGCTACTACGTACTAGCGCAAATCAGGCCTGCGGACACATTTAAAGGGACAACTCGCGGCAGTATCTTGATCGCTGCCCAAGATCTGTTTTTCACGCTAACTACCGCCAGGAACGCGTTGGAGCTGATCAATTACACCAAGGACAAATTGAACGCGGACTACCAAGTGGAACAACAGCCGAAGCTGGTCACCATCGCCAGCCGTTCTTTCGTCCGCTTTGACTACGTTTCGCCTGTGGCAGAGCTGCGTTGGCACGTCCTGGCAACCCAAATCCGCTGCCATATGGTCCAATTCGTCTTCACCAGCCGGGGCACTAAGTTGGTGGAAAATCTCATCCAGGAAATGAACAAGATGAGCTTGCCCGAGGAGGCGGGCCCCATTTCGGGGAGAGGCGGGGGTGATTTCCCTGTGTGCGTCAAGGATTACGCAAGCAGCGAAAACGTAATGGAGAGAGTTGATCCAATTTTCACCGAGCGCAGATTCAATCCTGTTCCGGTCCGCATCATCATCGACCAAGAAGGCAAGGTAAAGCACATCCATTTTCTCAGCGCTTTTCCTGATCAAGCAGCGGCAATTAGCGATGCGCTCTCACAATGGAGGTTCAAGCCCTACCTGCGCGACGGGCACCCGGTGGAAGTAGAAACCGGCATCATGTTCGGACGCGCTCCCCGCACGACAACACCTCGACCACCTAGTGCGGCAACCGAATGATGAATCTCCGCCTGTACAGTAAGCGATTCTGCGCACGGAGGCTGCTCTCAGCCCTGGCCGTGCTTGCGTGTTCTTCAGCCGCAGCACTGGGTGCGAACAACATCACGGGATTGGTCCGCAATCAGAGCCGCGGAGAACCCGCTATCGGCGATGAAGTGATCCTTATTCGGCTAGATAAGGGAATGCAGGAGGAGGCGCGCGCGAAGACCGACGCAACGGGGGCGTTTACTCTCAATCTGCAATATCCTGACAAGCCCTACCTGGTGCGCGTAGTTCATCAAGGTGTCAGCTATGAGCAGCGCGCTTTCGACGGCGATGCCCTGTCCCTCCAAGTGTTTGACGTTGAGCCTCAAGTTCCGGGCGTAACCGGTACAATCGAAATCATCCGCGCCGGAACCAAGGGGAACCTACTTCACGTCTCCGACATGGTCGAGATCAAGAATGAATCTAGCCCGCCACTGACTCAGGCGGGCCAGCGCACCTTTGAAGCTTATCTGCCCGCAAGTGCCAAAATCGATTCTGTCCTAGCTGCAGGTCCGCGTAAGGTTTCTGAAATAATTTCCGCAGCCCCCGTGCCTGGGGAGCCTGGCCACTATACGGTGAATTTCCCCCTGCGGCCGGGAGCCACCAAGTTTGCTTTCAACTACGACCTGCCATACCGTGGCCATGCCGCGTTTCAAACAAGGCACCCGTATCCCCTGCGGCAGTTTGCGGTCATGATTCCGCGCACCATGAAATTCTCGTCACGGTCGCCAGCCTTCGAAGTCTTCGCGACCAGCAATACCGATTATCAAGTGCGGGCGATCACCCAACTAAAAGCAGGGGAAGGACCCTCATTTGCAGTCTCCGGAACCGGAGCGCTTCCGCCTATCCAAGGACAAGCCAAGCCGCAGGCGCACGCACAGTCCCCGCCCAAACCACCGACATCCGCTCAGGTCCGCCCCCCTTTGCACTCTTCGCCACGCCTTGCTTCGGGATCGATGCGGCCCCAGTCGTCTTCTCAATCGCTGGTCTTAGGCGCGCTGACCGCCATTCTTCTCGTCGCATGTGTTTTCCTAATTTGGCGCACACGCAAGGCAAGGAGAATCACTGCCCAATAACTTGGATCCAAAAATGTAGAGGCCGGGTTCAACCCGGCCCCTAGCTCTGCGAGCCTCGGCGTACTCTGCGCCTCAGCGTTATCTTTTTTCCTACGCCAAATTCAGCGCGCGCTTAAACGATCCCTTCTCACTATCAATCTTCTTCTGCAACTGCAAAATCGAATACAGCAGCGCTTCCGGACGCGGCGGGCATCCCGGTACATACACATCCACCGGAATCACCTGATTGCATCCCTGTACGATCGCGTAATTGTTGAACACTCCGCCAGAAGTCGCGCACGCGCCCATGGAAATCACCCATTTCGGCTCCGGCATTTGATCGTAAAGCTGCCGCACCACCGGCGCCATCTTCTGCGAAAGCCGCCCAGCCACGATCATCAAGTCCGCCTGCCGCGGCGATGGACGAAATACTTCAGCGCCAAATCGCGCCACGTCAAACCGCGCTGCCGCCATCGACATCATTTCAATCGCGCAGCACGCCAAACCAAATCCCAGCGGCCAAATCGAGCTTTTCCGCGCCCAATTCACCGCCTTATCCAGCGTGGTGAAGATGATCCCTTCATCTTCCAGCAGCTTGCCGAAATCATCCGGCTTGGTCAGCGTGACATGCTTACCCAGCGATGTGCTCATATTTCCTCGCGCCTCCATTTTCGCACACGCTCACTCCTGAAACAATCTGCGCCTTTCGTGGCACAGTCATTTTTGGCTGTGTGCATTCTGCGGTCCACAACTATGCATTCCGCTTTATAATCGCGCCCATGAGCACCACTCCTTCACCGCTCCGCCAGTCCCCCCACCTACGCCTTCACTGCGTCAACGTCTTCGTCCGCGATCAGGATCGCAGCCTCCGCTTCTTCGTCGACCAGCTCGGCTTCAACGTCGCCTTCGACACGCGTGTGCAATCCGGCGAGCGCTGGGTCGGCGTGGCTCCTCCGGACGGCGCCGCCATCCTGTCGCTTATCGTTCCCAAGCCCAACTCCGAGCAATACAAGCTCATCGGGCGCGCCACGCAAATCGTCTTCGTCACCGAAGACGTCACCGCCAAGTTCCAGGAATGGTCCAAGCGCGGCGTCCGCTTCCAAACAACGCCTCGCCTCAAGCGCATCCGCTACCAATTCCAGCCGGCGCAAACGGCCGCCACGGCAGCCGCAGGCCAAAGCGCAGAGCCCACCAGCGCCAGCAGTAAGAGCAGCATGCTCCTCGGCGAAGAAACGCCGATCTGGGGCGGAATCGTCGCCCGCTTCCGTGATATCGACGGCAACTCCTTCTCGCTCGTCAGCTTCGATGAGCTCACCCACGCCGTGGAAGCGCAACGCCGCACTATCGCCGAAAAGCAAGAAGCCGACCGCCGCGCCGCCCACGAACTCGAAATCGCCAAGCACGTGCAATCTCGTCTGTTCCCGCAAACCCTCCCGCCTCTCGCCACTCTCGAATACTCCGGCGTCTGCATTCAGGCTCGTCAAGTCGGCGGCGACTATTACGACTTCCTCGACCTCGGCCAGAACCGCCTCGGCTTCGTCATCGCGGACATCTCCGGCAAAGGCATCGCCGCCGCGCTCTTAATGGCCAACTTGCAAGCCAATCTGCGCAGCCTCTGCGCCATCGCCAAGCAGCAGCTCCACCATCTCTTGTGTTCCGTGAATCAGCTCTTCTGCGAAAACACTACCGACGGCGCCTTCGCTACTCTTTTCTTCGCCGAATACGACGACTCTTCTCGCCTGCTCCGCTACGCCAACTGCGGCCATCTCCCCGCCCTTCTCCTCCGCAACGACGGCAGCGTGACGCACCTCGACGCCACCGCCA
>WNFA01005196.1_pt1 | contig 11240 bp, 7 predicted proteins | sample 5400481 | NCBI WGS metagenome assembly WNFA01 (sample SAMN13153340, study PRJNA577476) | soil metagenome | isolation source: 120 cm saprolite under Douglas fir tree site 2 hole 1 replicate 2 | place: USA:California | collected 2015-04-18
CATTTCCCGCGTTCGCGCGGAGGGAGATGCGGCGCTGCGCGCGCTCGCCGCGGAGCTGGACGGCGCGAAGCTGGATTCGCTGGAGGTGCCGCGGGACTTGTGGCGGCGGGCGCTCGAGGAGTTGCAGCCTCCCTTGCGCCGGGCCCTCGAGCGCACTGCGGCAAACATCGAGCGCGCCCACCGGGCGTTTTTGCCGAAGTCGATCGAAGTGGAGACCGAGCCCGGCATTCGGGTGGGCCGCAGACCCGACCCACTTGGCCGCGTCGGCATCTATGCTCCGGGGGGTCGCGCCTCCTATCCGAGCAGCTTGCTGATGGCGGCGGTGCCGGCCCGGGTGGCCGGTGTCCCGGAGGTGATCGTCTGCTCCCCGCCTTCGAAGTCGGGCGTGCCGAGCGGCGTGGTGCTTGCCGCCGCGGAGCTGGCCAAGGTGGATCGGCTGTTTGCGATCGGGGGAGCGGGAGCGGTGGCCGCGATGGAGGTCATCGCCCGGGAGATGCTCGCTCAGGCGGAGCATGATCCGGACGCTTCGGTGGTAACCCTGGCGATCGGGGCGGATTCGGCGAAAAGGATCGAGGGCGCGCTCTTTGAGGCGCTGGGCAATTCCTCGCGCCGCGAGACGGCGCAGGCGCTCGCCGCCAAAGGGGCGGTGTTGTCCGCCGCTTCGCTCGACCAGGCGCTGGATTTCGCCGCCGATTTCGCGCCCGAGCACCTCCTTCTGGTCATCGCCCAGGCCGAGTCAGCTCTGGCGAGGGTCCGAAACGCGGGCGCGGTGTTTGTCGGCCAGACCAGCTCGGTTGCGTTCGGCGACTACATGACCGGCGCGAATCACGTGCTTCCCACCGGAGGCATGGCGCGCGTCTACTCCGGCCTCTCGGTGGTCGATTTCATGAGATTCACCTCGTACCAGAGCGTGGACCGCGCCGCGGCGGGACGCCTGGCCGAGGAGGTGGGGCTGCTCGCCGAGTCGGAGCGCCTGCCCGCGCACGCCGCCGCGGCCCGCGCCTGGAGGCAGAAAGCGTGAGCTTCAAACCGCGCATCGTCGCCGATCGTCCTTCGCTGGAGCTCGCCCGGCAAGCCTACCGGGAGATCTCGCTCTATGCTCCGGACCGCAGCCCCTGCCGGATCGACATCAGCGACAACACCAACCTCTACGGCATTCCTCCCGCGGCCGAGCGCGCCTATCGGGAGGCTGCGGTCTCCACCCTGACCCGGTATCCGCAGCTCTACGCGCAGCAGCTCAAGGCCGCGCTCGCCTCCTATGCCGAGGTATCGGTCGCGGAGGTGGTGACCGGCTGCGGATCGGATGACGTGCTGGACTCCGCGATTCGCGCCTTCGCCGAGCCGGGCGAGACGCTCGCAGTCTGCGACCCCTCCTTTGCGATGGTGCCGATCTTCGCCCAGATGAACGGGCTCAAGACCGCGAAGGTTCCGCTCACCCGGACCTTCGAGATCGACCCGGACGCGCTGGCGGAAACCGGCGCGAAGGTGATCTACGTCTGCTCCCCCAACAATCCGACCGGGACCCTCGCCTCGCGGCGGTCGATCGAGCATCTGCTCGAGAAGGCCCAGGGGATCGTCGTCTTGGACGAGGCCTACGCCGAGTTTTCACAGCAGGACGGGTTTCTGAAGACCGCCCCCCGCTTCGAACGCCTTCTCGTCGTCCGAACCCTCTCCAAGGCTTTTGGCCTGGCGGGCCTTCGGATCGGTTATGCGGTGGGGCCCGCGGCGCTGGTGGCGGAAGTGGAGAAATCGCGCGGGCCCTACAAGGTGAGCGGGTCGGCGGAGCGCGTCGCCACGGTGGCCCTCACCGAGGATCGGGCCTGGGTGGACGAGCGAATCGCGGACGTGATCCAGAATCGGGAGCGGCTGGCGCAAGCCCTGCGCCAGATGGGCCTTTCGCCGATCCCGTCCTCTTCGAATTTCCTCCTGGTTCCGGTTCAGGATGCGCCGGCGCTGGCCAAGCGGATGCGCCAGGAGGGGGTGGCGATTCGCCCGTTTCCAGGCCTTGAGGGTGTTGGAGACGCGGTCCGGATCTCGGTGGGCCCCTGGGAGATGATGGAAGCCGCGCTCGCGGCACTGGCCAAGGTCCTCGCGTGAAGGTCGTCCTTTTCGATTACCAGGCCGGGAACATCCACTCGTTGGCCAAAGCGCTCTCGCTCGGCGGGGCGGAGGTGGCGGTCGAGCTCGATCCCCGGCGCTGCGCCGAAGGCGATGCGCTGGTTCTTCCCGGAGTGGGGGCTTTCGCGCCGGCGGCCGAGCGACTCGCGCCTGGCCGCGAAATCATCCGCCGGGCGGTGGAGCGGGGAATGCCGTGCCTGGGCATCTGCCTGGGAATGCAGCTTTTCTACGAGGAGAGCGAGGAGGGTCCCGGCCGGGGACTGGGCCTCTTCCCCGGGAAGGTGCGACGGCTTCGCGCCGGGCGGATTCCGCAGATCGGCTGGAACGCGCTCGAACGCTTGGACGATCCGCTCTTCTCCGCCGTGCCCCTGGAAATGGCCTACTACGCCAACAGCTTCGTCTGTCCGGAGCCGGCTCAAGGCACGGTCGCCTTTAGCGAGCACGAAGGCGATCGATTCCCCGCCATCGTTCGCTCCGGCAGCGCGGTTGGCGTTCAATTCCATCCGGAGAAGAGCTCGGCCCCGGGCCTCCAACTCATCCGCGCGTTCCTCGAGGAGGCGCGGAGGTGATCGCCATTCCCGCGGTGGACTTGAGGGATGGGCAATGCGTCCAGCTCGTCGGCGGCTCGTACGAGCAGGAGCGGGTGCGGCTGCCCGATCCGGTGCAGGTGGCGGAGGGCTGGGCGGGAATGGGCTTCCGCCGCCTCCACGTGGTAGATCTCGATGCCGCGACTGGGCGCAGCTCCAACGCGGATGCCGTTCGCGCGCTTCTTTCGCGGAGCAAGATGGAAATTCAAGTCGGCGGTGGAATCCGCAGCGAGGCTCAGATCGGCGAATGGCTCGGCGCGGGCGCGCGCGCGGTGGTGATCGGAACGCGAGCCCTCAAGGAGCCCGCCTGGCTTGCGGAGATGGCGCAGCGATATCCTTCTCAGTTGATCGTCGCGGCGGACGTGCGCGGGCGCAACGTACAGGCGCAGGGTTGGCAGGAGTCGCTCGGGATTCAGATCGACGCAGTGGTTTCCGGGCTCAATGAATTGCCGCTCGCCGCGGTGCTGGTGACCGCGGTCCACAAGGAGGGTCAAATGGCCGGCACCGACCTTTCGCTGATGGCGGAAGTGGCGCGCTCTTGCCGGCATCCGGTCCACGCGTCCGGGGGAATCACCCGCCCCGCGGAGCTGAGATCGCTGGCGGAGGCGGGAGTCGCCGGCGCGGTGCTGGGGATGGCTTTGTATACCGGCGCGCTGGATGGGCGCGCCATTGCACAGGAGTTCTCGTCGTGACGGTGATCGTTCGAGAGACGTCGGAAACGAAGATCCGGGTCGAAGTGGCCCGCGGAAGCGGAGCGGCGCAGGTCGATACCGGCTTGCCGTTCTTCAATCACATGCTCGGCACTTTCGCCAAATACTCGGGTCTGGACTTGAACATCCGGGCCCATGGCGATCTGCGCCACCACTTGATGGAAGACGTGGCGATCGCCGTCGGCGCCGGCGTGGCGAAGGTGATCCCGGCCACCGCGGTCCGCTACGGCGACCGCTTCGTGCCGATGGACGATGCTTTGGTGCACGCGGCGATCGATGTCGGCGGTCGCCCGTATTACCGGGGCCGTTTACCGAACAGGCTCTATCAGCACTGGATGCGCTCTTTCTCGGACAACGCTCGAGTGACTTTGCATCTTCGCGTCATCCGGGGAACGCACCGGCACCACATCCTGGAGGCTTCGTTCAAGGCGGTCGGGCTCGCTCTGCGCGACGCACTGGTCGACTCGGGAACGGTGTTCAGCACCAAGGGAGCGGTGGCGCTCGAGGTGAAGTGATGCTCACCCGGCGGATCATCGTCTGCCTGGACGTCAAGGGGGGGCGGGTGGTGAAGGGAGTGCGCTTCGAATCGCTTCGGGACGTCGGCGATCCGGTCGAGCTCGCGCGGCGCTATGAGTCCGAAGGCGCGGACGAGATCACTTTCCTCGACATCGCCGCCAGCGCGGAAGAGAGGCAGACCCTGCTCGAGCTGGTCCGGCGCACCGCGGAGCGGCTGTTCATCCCGCTCACCGTCGGCGGAGGGGTTCGCAGCGCGCGGGACGTCGATCGGGCGCTTCGCTCGGGAGCGGACAAGGTGAGCATCAATACCGCCGCAGTGGCCCGCCCGGAAGTGATCACCGAATGCGCTGAGCGGTTCGGCTCTCAATGCGTGGTGGCGAGCATCGACGCCCGCCGGGATGGAAGCGGTTGGCGCGTCTATACCCACGGCGGACAAACCCCCACCGACCTCGAAGCGGTGCGCTGGGCCAAAGAGTGCGTCCGGCGCGGGGCGGGAGAGATTCTCCTCACCAGCATCGATCGCGACGGGGTCCGCTCCGGCTACGATCTGGAGATGACGAGGGCGGTGGTCGAAGCGGTGAGCGTGCCGGTGATCGCCTCCGGTGGGGCGGGCAGCTCCGAGCACGTGGCGGATGCCCTGGATCGTGGTGGAGCGGAGGCGGCGTTGGTGGCGGGCATCGTTCACGACGGCACCACCACAGTGCGCGAGATCAAGCGCTCTCTTTCGAAAAGGGGCATTCCGGTGAGGCGAGTGGCATGAAAGACGAAGCGAGCACGTTGATGCAGGCGGTGGCGGAGGTGGCGCGGCGCGCCGGCGATGTGGCGCTGTCTCATTTCCGGAAGTCGCTGACGATCGAGACCAAGCGGGACGGAACCCCGGTGACCGTCGCCGACCGCGAGGCGGAAGGGCGGGCGCGCGAGTGGATCGAGGCCCGGTTTCCCGACGACGGGATCCTCGGCGAGGAGCTGGGGACGCACAAGCCCAATGCCGAGCGGCGCTGGATCCTCGATCCGATCGACGGGACGAAGACCTTCGTTCGGGGCGTACCGCTCTGGGGAACGCTGGTGGCGGTGGCCAAGGGCGAGGAGATCCTCGCCGGGGCCGCTCATTTTCCCGCGGTTGGAGAGGCGCTGGTCGCCGCACCCGGCCACGGTTGCTGGTGGAATGGAACCCGGTGCGCGGTTTCTGCGGTGGCGAATCTCGGCGCGGCCACCGCCCTCATCACCGACGAGAGGTTCGCCGAGAATCCGAGCCGGGTCGAAGCCTGGCGTTCGCTTTCCCGCCAGACCGCGGTGACCCGCACCTGGGGCGACTGCTACGGATACCTGCTCGTCGCCACCGGGCGCGCGGAGATCATGGTGGACGATGTGCTTTCGCCCTGGGACGCCGCCGCCCTGTTTCCGATCATTCGCGAAGCGGGGGGCGTCTTTACCGATTGGACCGGACGACCCACGGCTTTCGGCTCGAACGCGATCGCCACCAATGCCGCACTGGCGGAGGAGGTTCGACGGCTGCTCTCGCCGGAGGAGGTTCGGAGGATGCATGGTTGACGTCGCTTCGCTCGACTTCAAGAAGGGAAACGGCCTGGTCACGGTGGTGACGCAAGATGCGCGGACCGCGGAAGTGCTGATGGTCGCGCACGCCGACCGCGAGGCGGTGGAGAAGACGATCGAAACCGGCGAGATGCATTACCACTCCCGAACGAGGGGCCTGTGGCGCAAAGGGTCCACCAGCGGCAACACCCAGAAAGTGGTCGCGCTCGCCGCGGATTGCGACGGCGATGCCCTGCTGGCCAGGGTGATTCCGGCCGGACCCGCGTGCCACGAAGGCAAGCGGTCCTGCTTTGGGTCTGCGTTCGAGCCGGATCCGCTCACCTCGCTCGACGCGGTGATTGCCGAGCGCGCAGCCTCCGCAAGAGAAGGAGCCCCGCGCGGCGCGAGTGAGAAGGAACGCCCCGCCTCGTACACCCGCCAGCTTCTCGGGGACCGGAATCTGAGGCTGAAGAAGCTCGGCGAGGAAATGGCTGAGCTTCTGGTCGCCTGCGCGGATGAGGACCGAGCGCGCGCTGCCGAAGAAGGCGCCGATGTCATTTATCATTTGCTGGTTGCGCTTCGCGGCGTCGACGTCGGCCTGGAGGATCTCCGAGCGATCCTCGCCAGGCGCTCGCGAGCTCGGAAGGATTCATAGTCAACGGTTCATAGTCAACTAAGTCCAGGTCCGCCCGATGGCTTTGCTCGTCGGGAATGAGTACTTCATTTTGCTCCGGGTTCTGGAGCACCAAGAAATGCGAGTTTCGGCGGGCATGGCGGCGGCGGGTGTCCCCGTGGTCTTCGTCGCGATCCTTTTCGGAGGATTCTACTCCCATCGGTCGAGCCGCACCGGAGCCGAGCGCGCCGTGAAAACCAACCGCGCTCAACCCTTCGGCAACGTGCCGCTGGCTTTCGAAGCAAACGTCGGGCAATGGAGCGGCAGCGCCAGATTCGTCGCACGCCAGCCGGCGGCAGACGTTTTTCTGACCGAGGATGGGCTGGCCTTTTCGCTCAGAGATTTGCCGACCGATTCCACGCGACCTTCTCCCATCGAAACACCGCGACCGGGCGCTGTTCGCATGCGCTGGATCGGCGCGAAGGCAGCGTCGATCGATGGGCTCGCGCAGCTGCCCGGACAGGCCAACTATCTGCTGGGGCGCGATGCGTCCCAATGGCGAACCGGGGTTTCGACCTATGCGAGGGTCAAGTACTCCAATCTCTATCCGGCCATCGATCTGGTCTACTACGGCAATCAGCAGAAGCTGGAATACGACCTCGTCGTCGCCCCGGGGGCGGACGCGGAGGGAATCCGCCTGGCGTTGGAGGGGGTCGGCCGGATCGCGATCGGCGAGGGCGGCGAGCTGGTGCTCGGCGTCGGCGACCGGACGGTGACCCAGGATCCCCCACGCGTCTACCAGGGCGTGGATGGAGAACGGCGGGAGGTGCAGGGCGGCTACGTCCTTGTCGCCGAGCGCGAGTTGGCCTTCCGCTTGGGCAACTACGACCGCGGCCGCGCATTGGTGATCGATCCCGTTCTCAGTTTTTCGACCTACGTGGGCGGAAGCCGGTACGACTATGGGCGCGGGATCGCCGTGGATTCGGCGGGAAATGTCTACCTCGCGGGGCAAGCCAGCTCGAGCGATTTCATGACCACCGATTCGGTCGTCCAGCGATACTACGGCGGGGGACCCTCTGATGCCTTCGTGGTGAAAATCAGCTCGGATGGGTCGACGGTGCTCTATTCGACCTACCTGGGTGGATCGGGCGAGGACGTGGCCTATGGAGTGGGCGTGGATCGCTGGGGCCAGGCCTGCCTGACCGGCTATACGAAGTCCACGGATTTTCCCACCGTCAATGCGCTGCAGGATCACCTGGGCGGAGGCGTGGGCGATCTCGATGCATTCGTGGTGAAGCTCACCGCGGACGGAAGCGATCTGATCTACTCAACCTACCTGGGCGGATCTGACGCGGACACCGGGAGGGCCATCGCGGTGGACGCCGACGGCGGTGCCTACGTCGCCGGAATTACCAACTCGCGGGATTTTCCGGTGGTCAATGCCTTTCAACCCCAGTTCGGCGGACCGATGTCGGATGCCTTCGTCGCGCGCTTGAATCCCCAGGGCTCGCAGTATTTCTATGCCACCTATTTCGGAGGACGGCTGTTCGACGCTGCCTACGGGATCGCGACCGACGGGGATGGCAATGCCTATGTCGTTGGGACCACTGGTTCCCCTGACTTTCCCATCCGGCAGGCGATCCAGGGCCTGATCGGTGGAGGAGGCGGCGAGTCAGGTGACTTCGATGCATTCGTGGCCAAGTTTTTCTGGGACGGATCGCTCATCTACTCGACCTTTTTGGGCGGAAGCGATGTCGACAATGGCCGCGCCGTCGCCGTCGATGCCTGGGGAAATGCCTACGTCACCGGGGACACCGTTTCGACGAACTTTCCATTGGCACGCCCGCTCCAGGGTCAGCTCGGCGGATCGGTCGATGCCTTCGTCACCAAGGTGGACGCGCAAGGAGCGGCGCTCGTCTACTCCACCTACCTGGGCGGATCGCGGATGGAGCAGGGATTCGGAATCGCGGTCGACGGATTCGGGTCGGCGACGGTGACCGGGTACACCAGCTCCAGCAATTTTCCCGTCGCCCAGCCGATTCAAGCCGAAAATCACGGTTCCGATGACGTTTTCATCTCCCAACTGAGCCCCGACGGAGCCTCGCTAACCTACTCCACCTACCTGGGTGGAGCAGGGCAGGACGAAGGCTTCGCCGTTGCCGTCGATCTTGCGGGAAACGCGTACATCGCCGGCGCGACCTCATCGGTCGACTTCCCCACCGCGGCGTGCATGCAGTCCGATCTGCTTGGATTTGCAAACGGCTTTCTAAGCAAGATCCAAGGCGACCCCCGCTGACCAAGGGATTTGCCGGTTGCCCCCCGCGACCGGCGCTTTAGTTGGCCACCGATTCCAGCCGCGACGTGGTATGTGTCGCGCGTTCGGATGCCAAAGCGGAGCGAGATCAAGAAAGTCCTCATCATCGGCTCCGGTCCTATCGTCATCGGGCAGGCTTGCGAGTTCGACTACTCCGGCGCGCAGGCGATCAAGGCAATGCGCGAGGAGGGCGTCGAAGTCGTTCTCCTCAACAGCAACCCGGCGACGATCATGACCGACCCGGAGCTGGCCCACCACACCTATATCGAGCCGATCAACCTTGAATCGGCGGAGAAGATCCTCGCCCTGGAGCGGCCGGATTCGGTCCTGCCGACGATGGGCGGACAGACGGCGCTCAACCTGGCCAAGGAGCTGGCGGAGAGCGGGGTGCTCCAAAAGTACGGCGCGAAGTTGATCGGGGCCTCCCTCGAGGCGATCAACCGCGCCGAGGACCGGCTCCTGTTCAAGGCGTCGATGCAGCGGATCGGAATCCCGCTGCCCAAGAGCGGCTATGCCCACAACGTCGACGAGGCGATCGCCCTGGTGCCGGAAATCGGCTTCCCGGCGATCATCCGGCCGAGCTTCACCCTGGGCGGCACCGGAGGGGGGATCGCCTACAACATCAATGAGTACGAGGCGGTCTGTCGCTGGGGTCTTACCGCCAGCCCGGTGAAGACGATCTTGATCGAAGAGTCGGTGCTCGGCTGGAAGGAGTTCGAGCTCGAGGTGATGCGCGATTGCGCCGACAACGTGGTGATCGTCTGCTCGATCGAGAACTTCGATCCGATGGGCGTTCACACCGGGGATTCGATCACCGTAGCGCCGATCCAGACGCTGACCGACAAGGAGTATCAGCGGATGCGGCAGGCGGCGATCGCGATCATCCGGGAAATCGGGGTCGACACCGGGGGATCGAATATCCAGTTCGGGATCCATCCGGGGGACGGGCGAATGGTGGTGATCGAGATGAACCCGAGGGTCTCCCGATCCTCGGCGCTCGCCTCGAAGGCGACCGGTTATCCGATCGCGAAGATCGCCGCCAAGCTCGCGCTCGGATATCGGCTGGACGAGCTTCGCAATGACATCACCCGCGATACCCCCGCTTCGTTCGAGCCGACGCTCGACTACGTGGTGGTGAAGATCCCGCGCTTCAACTACGAAAAATTCCCGCATGCCGATCGGACCTTGAACACCCAGATGCACTCGGTGGGCGAGGCGATGTCGATCGGGCGCACCTTCAAGGAGGCGTACCTCAAGGCGCTGCGCTCGATGGAATCGAGCAACTCGGCGCTCGAGGTGCCGCCGCTTCCGTCCGAGCCGGTGGAGCGCGAGAGCGCCTTGCGCGAAGCGCTGCGCGTCCCCCGGCCGGAAAGACCCTGGTACATCGCCCAGGCCTTTCGCGAGCGGATGACGGTGGAGCAGGTGCACGAGCTGTCCGCGATCGATCCCTGGTTCCTCCGGCAGATCCGGGATCTGGTGCAGCGCGCGCAGGCGATTTCCGAGTTCGGGCGAATCGAAAAGGTCCCCGACGATGTGCTCCGCTCGACGAAAGCAGAGGGTTTTTCGGATCGGTATCTGGGTCAATTGCTCGCTCAACCCGAGTCGAGCATTCGCGAGCATCGCCACGGTCGGGGAATCCGGCCGGTTTACAAACGGGTGGACACCTGCGCCGCCGAGTTCGAAGCCTACACGCCCTATTTGTATTCGACCTACGAGGAAGAGGACGAGGCGCCTCCTTCCCGGCGGGAAAAGGTGATCATCCTCGGCAGCGGGCCGATCCGGATCGGCCAGGGGATCGAGTTCGACTACTGCTGCGTTCATGCTGCCTTCGCGCTGCGCGAGGCCGGCTACGAGACGGTGATGATCAACTGCAATCCGGAGACCGTCTCCACCGATTACGACACCTCGGATCGCTTGTATTTCGAGCCGCTCACGATTGAAGACGTGCTCGAGATCTCCCAGCGGGAAAAGCCGCTCGGGGCGATCGTCCAGTTCGGTGGACAGACGCCGCTTCGCCTCGCGGTACCCCTGGAGAAGGCCGGCCTGCGCATTCTCGGGACCAGTCCGGACGCGATCGATCGCGCCGAGGACCGCGAGAGATTCGCCCAGTTGATCGAAGGGCTTAAGCTGCAGCAGCCGGAGAATGGGATGGCGCGCAGCCCCCAAGAGGCGTTCCACGTCGCCCAGCAGATCGGCTATCCGGTGATGGTGCGCCCCTCCTACGTTTTGGGCGGCCGCGCGATGGAGGTGGTCTACGACGCCTCCGATCTGGAGCGGTACATGCAGGAAGCGGTGAGGGCCTCGCCCGAGCACCCGGTGCTGATCGACCGCTTCCTCAAGTCGGCGATCGAAGTGGATCTGGATCTAATAGCGGACCGCAAGGGCGATGTCCTCATCGGCGGGCTCCTGGAGCACGTGGAGGAGGCGGGAATCCACTCGGGGGATGCGGCGATGAGCTTTCCGCCGCATTCGCTTCCGGAGACGCTGATCGCGCAAATGAAGGAGCAGGCCTCCGCGGTGGCGCGCGAGCTTGGGCTGGTGGGCCTGATGAACGTTCAGTTCGCGATCCAGGCGGACAAGATCTACATCCTCGAGGTCAACCCCCGCGCGTCTCGCACCGTGCCGTTCATTTCCAAAGCCACCGGGGTGCCGCTGGCGAAGCTTGCGGCGCTGTGCATGATGGGCAAGACGCTCGAAGAGCTGGGACACGTCGGCGAGCTTTCGGTCAAGCACATGGCGGTCAAAGAGTCGGTGTTTCCCTTTGCCCGATTCGCCGGCGTGGACGTCATCCTCGGGCCGGAGATGAAGTCCACCGGAGAGGTGATGGGGATCGCGGACAACTTTCCCGC
>WNFA01004841.1_pt1 | contig 11239 bp, 10 predicted proteins | sample 5400481 | NCBI WGS metagenome assembly WNFA01 (sample SAMN13153340, study PRJNA577476) | soil metagenome | isolation source: 120 cm saprolite under Douglas fir tree site 2 hole 1 replicate 2 | place: USA:California | collected 2015-04-18
AATAATGGTCGAAGGAGATGTTCTCCTGAAAAATGATCACCAGGTGTTTTATCGGTGTAGCTGTATTTTCGAAAGAGGAATTTGCGTAGGCTGGCGTCGTTCCCAGAATGGTCAGATAAACCATGGCCAAGGCCATCAGCTTCCTGGGGGCTTCCCATGTTTTGAGTGTTTGGAACATCTTTGTGCTCCTCCGCAGTTTTGGCCAGCCGAAGCGCTAAACGCAAGAGTGCGCCGGCCCGCGGAAGCAAGGTTAGGTTCCGTATATTTCAGAGGCGTGACAAAATTGTAAAATCTACGTGAAAAGCGACGATGTGAACCTACTTTTCCACATCTCTCTGTGGCATGGCCTGGATTGCCGGCGCAATCCGCGTGAGGCGCGTGACTTCAAGAGGAGTCGGTAACAAAACCGTGGCGAGTGTCAGGGTGGGTGGGTTTACTTCGGAGCGAGTTTTTGGGCCGCATCTCGAAGGGCTACATAGTCCTCCTCTCGAAACAATCCGTGTCCGCGCCACTTGACTTCACCGTTGGCATCGAGCAGGAGAAGATAGGCGTCATCCGGATTCGAAAATGCAACGAAACGCTTCAACTCCGCCTCACCCTGGAACAAGGTTACGAAACGATCCTGCTCCGCAGGCGGCGTACCCCGGCGGATTCCGCCGGTGATCATGCCTCGGAGCAACCGGGGAGCATCTTCGAGTTCCGCCACCGAATAGATGACATACCCCTGATCGCCGCCAAAATCCTTCCTGAATCGCTGTGCCCACGCGCCCGTTGCCTGGCCACTTTTCTTGGTGAACCCGATGACCAGGAGAGCAATCTTTCCACGAGCGTCATTGGGTAAGACAATCGGTTTACCGGAAAGACTCTGGCCCTCCAGACGCAGCAAGGTTTCACGCTGTGCCCCCACCGCCATGGCCGCCAGGAAGAAAAGGACCGCGCCGCAAAACCGGGCAGTGGTTCCAAGTGTCGTAATCTGGTAACGATAAGTCAAAGCAAGATCTCCCGTAGGCCCTCCGATTCTGCTAGCCTTAACGTATCGTAATCTTCTCCGCAAGAATCCATGTTGCCGTGAAGCGAAAGCCCCGTGAAGCGAAAACCTAGAGATGATAAAGAGAAGCCGGAGTCCAGCAAACAGGCGATTGCCACTGCTCTGCGCGCTTGCAGGATCGCGAAAGACGCAGCCTTCAACGCGAAAGATTACATCCTGACCGGGTCGCAAATCGCTTTCCTCGCGGTGAAGCAGTGCGAGAAGGAACTGGATCAGATCGAGCGGCAGGTCGATGATGCCACGCCCGCCGCCGTCACCCAGGTAACCGAAGCCGAAGCCCGCGAACTGTTGGCATGTCTGAAGTTCACCATTGATCTGGAACGTGTTGGCGACTTGATATGGTCAGTCGTGCATCGGATTCACTCGCTGCCCTTACCGCTGAACTCGAAGGAATCCGGGTTTCTTATTGAGATGGCGCAGGTTTTGCAGGAAATGCTGGTCAGGGTTCACGACGGATTTGTGAACCGTGATCTTGCTCTGGCGGAGTCAGTCATGAAGATGGATTACGATATGGATCAAGTTTGTCATTCCGTTTTTCGGCAGTACTTAGAAAAGGGAGCGGGCCGCAGAAGCTACGAAGTTACCAGCCTGCTGTTTATGGCCCAGGCATTTGAGCGAGCGGGAGACCACACCAAGAATCTCGCGGAAGAGCTCTTCCACCTGGTCCAGGGGCACAGCGTGCGGCACACGAAGAAGTCGCGCTAAATCGACCTTTGCCTTTCCCGTGGTGGGAAGCCAAGATATGGCGGGAAGTCTAAATTCAGGGGCACCGCAGGTCTTACCCCCATAGCCGCATGGTTTTGCTAAGATCATAGGCTGAGGGGGGTACATGCCAAACTTGAAGGGACTCCAGTCAGTAGTCTCGCAGCTAAGAGGGGAACGAACGAGCTTACTCAACCAACTAAGACACGTTGATGCGGCTCTTTCAGTTCTCGGTAAGTTGGATGGTGGAAGTTCCTACACCAAACCACGGCGGAGGAAGCTCTCCATCGCGGCCCGAAAGAAAATCGCTGCAGCCCAAAGGGCACGTTGGGCTAAGGTGAGGCTGTTGAAGAAAGCGGCCTAAAAGGCCGATCCGAACTAAAAAGCAAGCCCGCCCGACGATTGGTCAGGCGGGCTTTTTAGTTCCTGACTTGTCACGCCTGACTCATCGTGGCCTACTCAAGCACCCGCTTTTGGGGTTTCAGCGAAAGTACCGGGCGAGGCGGCTACTTGGACCATGTTATTGCGCACCGCGTAAAGGACCAATCCACTGACCGAGTGCAGATTTAGTTTGCGCATAATGTTGCTGCGATGAGTTTCGGCGGTTTTCACACTCAGGTCCAGATGGCTGGCGACCTCCTTTGTACTCTTGCCCTCGGCCAGAAGCTGAACGATTTCGCGTTCGCGAGGCGTGAGACTAGGCAACGCCACCTCCCCGTCGGAGGCCGTCCGGGTTCGCCCCAGAAACCCGCCCAGCACCATCTCAGCCACTCGGGAAGTAAAGAAAGTCTTGTTGGATTGCAACGCCTCCACGGCTGAGACCAGGTCTCGGGCGGCGTCGGACTTGAGCACGAATCCCCGGGCTCCGGCGTCCAGTACGGCTCGCACCACCTCATCGGTGTCGGTGATCGTCAAAATCAGAACTCTGGCCTGCGGATTGTGACGCAGGATCTGGCGCGCCGCTTCCAATCCGTTCAGGTTGGGCATGCCGACATCCAGGATGATGACCTCCGGGCGTAATTCCCTGGCCTTGTCGACCGCCTCACGCCCATCCTGGGCTTCACCGCAAACCTCCCAGCCCAGGTGGGATTTTAGAAGGGAAACCAATCCGCGGCGAACTATCTCATGATCGTCTGCCACCAAAATACGCAGGGGGTTCATTGGTCAGCTCCTCCAGAGTTGTAGTTGTAATTGCGAAAACAACGTGGTGCGAAATGCCAACAGAGTGCAGCCACAAAGTAATCGACAGGCACGGCAACAGGATGGGAAAGCCCTGAAACCATCTTTCCTTGAGCTAAGTTCAATTGGTTCTTTGTCAGCCTTAGTACTTTTCGGCCACTACAAAATCGTTCATCTGGCAAGCTCAGTCAATACAGCAAATACCTTACGGCCGGAAGGTGCGAACCCTGAAGCGTGTTTTCTACGGCAAATCCTGTAGAGCGTCTACAGCTTTGACAGTATTGTGCCGCGGCTCCTCAATGAGCTACACGTAAGTTAATCAACCGACGCGAAGCTAGGCAGGTTGTCGCTGCGCACGCACGATGCCTGCCTTATTTTTTGCCGATCATTTTTGCCGGTCTTCTTCTTGTCCATCCCTCTTTGTCAATGCTGTTTTGTCGCTCCTGCTCTGTATAGCCAAAAAGGCGAGAGGCAGGCACCGGGTTTTCCAATGAAAACTCAGTGCCTGCCCGGGTGGGGGATCGAAAAAGTGGAAAATGAAGCATGCGTCAAGATTAAGTCAAGGGTTCCGACTTCGCCATCCTGTCCAACTTGTAGTTTGCGTAGAAAAATTGCTGTAGGCGGCGCAGAGCAACTTCCGAAGTATGCTCAATATTTCTTGAGCTCCGAATCTGAGAACCCGTCGGAGTTACACTCGTATCTCGGTGCCCTCAGAAAATCACGATACCGGGTCAATCGACAGGAAGACGAAGCCTGGCCAGAAACGAAGCATCCTGGCACGGCACTCGTTGGGTATCGCGTCGGTTGCCATTCTGGCCCTTTGGACTGTCCTCTATGCGGTCTCCAATCCGAAGACTCACTGGGGTTCTTTTTTTGGAAATGCCATTGCAGACTGGTCGGGAGTAGTGGTGACGGTCATTGCCACCAAGTATCTGTACGAGCGCGGCTCGGCGGAGAGCAGGAAGCCGCCGCCACGCTTGCACGGCTCCGCCTGGGAAATCATCAGCGATCACTCTCTGACACTGTTTCTATTGATTACGGGTTTGGGCTGGGTCGCCGTCTACAGGCACGCTGACCCAGAATCAAAATGGGGACAAGTGGCCGGCAACCTTCTCTCCGAATGGACCCAGATCCTGGCTTTGGTAATCATGACCAAACGCCTGATGGAGACCCATTCGAAAGAGAGCCGAAAATGACCGCCCACGCTGATGTCCCCGGTACGGCCGGAGCATTTCCGGCCCGTCAGAAGCGGCCGGTCAGCGCGAGTATTACTACGATCAGCAGGACCAGACCCAGCCCACCGCTCGGGTAGTATCCCCAGCTTCCGCTGTAGGGCCATGTCGGAAGGGCGCCCAGCAACAACAAAACCAGAATGATGATCAGGATTGTTCCCATCAATGTTCTCCTTGGAAGATGTTTTTGACTTCGCACGCCCAACCTACAACCGCGGGCATGTGGGAACAATCGGGCCAAGCCTGTAGCCAGTCGAAGATTGCCGCTGTAGGAAATGGGAAAAGATAAGGGAAAAAGATCAGGGAAAAGATTTGCGCATAAATCGTCGCGCGTTGGTGTGGCCAGGAGCTGCCTCAGCGAATTGGCAGCGTGCCCGGCGAAGGCTTGCTCGCGGCAGGCTTTGTGACCTCTGGGGAGGCCACGGGTGTTGTCGAGTCTTCATCCAGTTCCTTGACGATGTATTGCACGATCAGGGTGATGCGCCGGTTGGAGGGATCGAGCGGAGTCTTCACTTTGCGCAGCTTCTGATCGGCAAACCCACGGACCTGGGAGACCTGGTTTTGTCCCACGCCCTTTTGTTGCATTAACCGCCGGGCAGCGTTAGCGCGATCGGTCGAAAGCTCCCAGTTGCCATAGTCGCGGATCCCGGCGTAAGGCTTGGAATCGGTGTGCCCTTCGATGGAAATCTTGTTGGGCAACTTTCCCAGCTCGTCGGCCAGCATGGACAGTAGCGCACCGGCTGCTGGGCTCGGTGCGCAACTATGATTATGTAGGCCTATACGGTGGAGAGGAATTTCTGATCCTGTTGACGGCCTGCACGCCCTCCGATCTGTGCCCTTTATAACGCCAACGCCAACGGGCGGAACCGGGTGGAACGAGCTACCCCAGCCAGCGCAGGCAGCGGCCCTTTGATGAATCCATAAATGGATGGATGGCACCTCGGTGGTTGTTTCTGGCACAGAAGTGCTATTCCCACGAAAAGGCCCAAGCCTTATTTTCCTAAGTGAGCAGTTCTGGGGGAGGGCTGCCCGGGCGTCCGGCGACTCGCAAGAGTCGGGGCGCCCGTTAATTTTTTGCGGAGAGATACCCTAGGTGGGTGCCCCATTTTTCGCGACCTTTGCGAAAAGTGGGGAGTTGTGATCACTGCGTCGAAATCGTAAAGTTCACGGTAATACGGGCCTCAGTCTCGACCGCGTTCCCCGATTGCAGGTACGGCTTGAATCGCCATTGCTTCACGGCTTCGCGCGCCGCGGCTGAAAGAATCGTAGGCCCGCTGAGCACGTGGAGATCCTGGATGTTGCCGTCGCGCCCGATGAGCGCTTCCAGCACCACCGCGCCTTGAACCTTCATCTGTTTGGCCAGCAGGGGATAGTTAGGCTCGACCGGGCGGGAGAGGAGTTCCGCTGCGCCGGGGTTAATCCGGACTCTTCCGGTAGCGTCGGCCACGCCGGTCGAATTCGGAGACGGCTGGGCGGAAGCGGCTTGCGTCGGAGCGAATGGCGCTCTCGCTTGCAGATCGACTTTCACAGAACTGGTACCGGGCGAGATTGTCCGATGCTCGTCTCCGGCCACCACTTCCACTTCCAGTGGAGGAAGCACGGCGCGGCTGGTCACCACCGGCGCGAGAGCAGGCGCCGGGCTGGGCTCGGCTGGCGGTGGAGCGTGCGGCTTGGCTTTGGCACGGATTGGAGCAGCAGGCGGAGTCGTTGCAGTTGCCGCATCGGATTGTGCCGGCTTCTGGTCGGACGGAGTCTCTTCTACAGGTTCCGATTCCGATTGCCCGACCGGCTCCGATGGAAACCAGAATTCACGGTCCTTTACCAGAACCAGAATCAGCGCGACCAGCAGCAGGGCCAGCGCGATGAGCATTTGCCGACGCTGCTTCTGTTCGGAATCGTCTCCGAACGAAGGCTGGATCACCGACCCTTCTTTCTCCTCCAACAACGGCATGACGCGGAGCCTCCCGCCCGTTGGGGGACGGGCCACTCGGACTAGTATGCCTCGAAATATCCCTCGAAGCCAGCGAAACCAGCGCCCAACAAATGGTGCAGTTGGTGCCGGAACAGATCATAGTTTTGCAGTCAAACGCTTCGAGCCACGGAACCGCAAACGGGGACGAAGCAGTAAATCGTGGCCCCAGTGCAGGCTTCGGGCCTCAGACTTCGGACCTCAAACTTCGGTGTGTGGAAACCTGGCCAGTGCTTCTGACGCCCGAGGTCCGCGCCGAGTTCTGACGCCCGAGTTCTGACGCCCTCCGGCCGTCGCATCAGCTGGATTCCGTCGGACGCCGGTGGAAGGATAAATGGTTACTACATTGAAAATTAGGGATTTACAGCGCGCTCAGAGAAGGGCTGCCGATGACATCGGGCACACGGGCGGGGAGGCGAAATGCAAGAACGCCCGGCTCGAGTCAGACGCAGCCGGGCGCTCAAGCGACTCTCTGTCTTTTTATTTGGCGGCCAATGCTGGCAGTCTATGCCGACTTTTTCAGGTCGGCCGGGAACCAAAGAATCTTCCCACGCTGCTCCAGCGGGATCCACTTCACCTTCGGTTTGAATCTAGCCGGAATGTAAAACTCAATCACCTGTGCCATAACCTTCCTCCGATCCACCCCTCTTACCGCAGTATCACCGCGAAGGGCGTCCTGCTCAGTTGTCTAGTTAGATGCGGGCGGGGCGGCAAAGTGTCATGAAACGTAATTGCGAAGAGGGCGCAACTTTTCGGAAGGAGCGGTGTTGCGGTGTGCTCAACTTAATTTCAGCAGGCGAGTTGATCGCGCGTCAGCTTCAATCCGTTGAGATTTCCGAGGACGGTTACGGCGATGGATTCTGTCTGGAAGAACTCATTTGCCAGTTCGGTCAACTGATCTCCCGTGACACTCTCGATGCGCTCGATCAATTCGTCCAGGCCGAAGAAATGATCAAAGTACATTTCTTGCCGGGCGAGGTTGGACATTCGCGCGGTGGATGATTCCAGCGACAGCATCAAGCTGCCTTTCAACTGATCTTTGGAACGGCGCAGTTCCTCCTCGGGGACCGGTTCCGCTTTGAGCTTGCGGAATTCCGACACCACGGACTGCACAACTTTCCCCGCGGACTCGCGCGAGGTTCCGGCATAGACGGAAAGACATCCGGTGTCACGGTAGGGTGACAAATCGCTGTAGATGGCGTAAGCGAGGCCCTGGCGTTCGCGGATATTCTGGAACAGCCGCGAGCTCATCCCCCCGCCCAGAAGTGTGTTCAAGATGTACGAAGCATGCCGGTTTTCGTGGGCGATAGGATGGGAAGGCACCCCCACGCAAATTTGCACCTGCTCCAGCGCCTTTTTGTTGCGCATGATGATGCGCGGCATGGTCTTCGGCTGAGGGCTGTGGAAGCCATTCTTCATGGGCTTCATATGCTCGAAATGTTTGGCCACCAGTTCCACGAATTGCTCGTGCTTCAGATGACCGGCGGCGCAAATGATCACGTTGCCCGGCGCGAACCGCTGCTTATAGAAATCCAGCACTCCCTCGCGCTCGAACTTCTTTACCGTGTCCTTGGTTCCGAGGATCGGCTTGCCCAGCGGGTGATCTTTCCAGAAATTTTGCGTGAAGATTTCGTGGACCAGGTAGTCGGGGTTGTCCTCGTCCATTTTTATTTCTTCGAGGATCACTCCACGTTCGCGCCCGATGTCCTCAACGTCAAAGATCGGGTTCAGCACCAGATCGCTGAGCACATCCATGGCGATGGGCATATGCTCGTCCAGGACTTTGGCGCTGAAGCAGATACACTCCTTGGCGGTGAAGGCGTCCATGTTGCCGCCAATGGAGTCCACCTGGCGCGCAATTTCCTCCGCGGTGCGGTGCTTGGTGCCTTTGAACACCATGTGCTCGATGAAATGCGAGATGCCGTTCGACGGCAGGTCTTCATCCCGGGACCCGGTCTTTATCCATATCCCGATGGAGGCCGAGCGAATGTGCTCCATTTCTTCCGTGATGAGGGTCAGCCCGTTGGGCAAGACCTCGCGGTGTATGTTGCGCACTTCCTGAACCATGGCGTATTTTTCAACCGGGTTCGCCGGCAACGGCCTCAGCGGCACCCATACGTATTGTTGCATACCCTGACCAGCCCCGGCGAATGCATGATTTCTAGCTTAGAATCAGTTACTTAGGAAGACTTTTTCAGGCTGTGATGCAGGATGGGCCGAGTCCGGCCGCCACATCCTCTACAATCGGTGGGTAGGATAGCCGGGTTAAGCCATGGACCAGAACACGCAAAACTCGCTGTTAGGGCTTCAACTTCCAGAATTGGCGGCTCTGGTCGAGGAGTTCGGGCAGCCTTCGTATCGTGCGCGCCAGCTTTTTGAAGCGCTGTACCGCCAGAGAGTTGAAACCGCCGAGCAGATTTCAACCCTGCCCCAGGATTTTCGGCGCGGCTTGACGGAGAGAGGATTCGCTGTTGGCCTGCCCGGCATTGAGAAGAAGTTCGTATCCAGCGACGGGACGGTGCGATATCTGGTGGCCTGTGGCGACGGACAAACCGTCGAAACCGTATGGATGCCGGAAGGCGACGGGGGAGAAGCCGGCGACGGCAGCGAGGTGGGCACGCAAATGGAAGGAGTGGCTCGGCGCTGGGACCGAGCTACGATCTGCGTTTCCAGCCAGGTAGGCTGCGCGGTCGATTGCCAGTTCTGCCTGACTGCACTGCTCGGAATCAAGCGCAACCTCACCGCCGGAGAAATTGTGGGACAGGTGTGTGCCGTACTCAACCAGCAGAACGTCTCTCCTCCCCACGAGCGCGTCAACCTGGTCTTTATGGGCATGGGCGAGCCCTTCCTGAACTATGACAACTTCATGCAGGCGGTCCGGCTTCTGGTGGAAGGGGTCGGCATTCCGGAATCGCGCATGACGGTCTCCACGGCGGGCATCGTGCCTCGCATTTACGATCTTGGCTCGGAGAGCGTGCGTCCCAAACTCGCCATCTCGCTCAACGCTTCCAACGACGCCTTGCGCGCCCGCCTGATGCCCATTAATCGCAAGTGGAATCTCGAGAAGCTGATTTCTGCGGCTCGCGATTTTCCTTTGCGGAACCGGGAAAAGCTGACCTTCGAGTACGTCTTGCTGGATGAAGTGAATGATTCCGCAACCAATGCCCGCGAACTGGCGGAGCTGATTCGAGGCGTTCGGGCCAAGGTGAATCTGATTGCGCTGAATCCCGGCCCCGGGATCCCCTTCCAGACCCCCTCCCAGGAAAGAGTTTTGCAGTTCCAGAATATTTTGATGACGGCGGGCGTGCCCACATTTGTCCGCCGCCCTCGGGGGCGGGATATTTATGCCGCCTGCGGACAACTGAAACTTACGGGGTAGCCCGTTTGGCTCGGACCTCGGCCCTCGGCCCTCGGACCGGCCATTCGACCTCAGCACTTGAAATCGCAGTTGGCGTGAGTCAGCGCTTTGTTTGTTGGGTGGGGCATCGCTTTAGCCGCTTCATCAAGGCTCCTATTAGGTGGCGGCTTTAGCCGCTGAGGTACATCGGTTCCGCGTCTCGACAGAACTGAGGGTTCTCGCACAGGTTGCGAATAAGGTCGAGACAAGTACCTCCAGCCTCAGGGGTTGAAGCCCGACTCGTTGCGAAGTCGAAGGGCGACAAACGGAATCTGGAAACCGGAAGTCGGAAAGCTGGGCCTACCGAGGCTGTGTCGCGACTATTCTTTGGCCCTTTCAGGGCCATGTCATTTCCACTTTTCACCCACGGCTTGCGCCATTCTTTCGCCGCGTCGCGGCTGTCCGCGGTGGACTTTGATCCACTTTTCTAAGCACACCTCGAGTTGTGACCCAGACTCTACTGCCCCTTCTCCAACTCCTGCGCTGCCGAATCGACCAGCGTGGCTTCGTCCTGCAGCGCATTTGCCGCGCGGACGATCTGCTCGTCAGCCTCTTTCCACTTCTTCTGCTCAATGGCCTCGCGGACACCAGGAATCGTTTTGACCCCGTAGCCCGTGTATGCGCCCGGAGCATAGATGAGGTGCCGGAACCAGGGACGGCCCGGAAGACCGTCGGAAGAGATAAGCTTGCGCTCGCTCTGCAGAAGTTTCGAGTCGAGGGCCTGCAGTGCTGCCGGGCTCAGCCCCAGTTCGCCGTTTTTGGTGACTTTCTTCAGCGCCCGCTGATAACGCTCCGCGCTACGAGTGAGCGCTTCCGACGCGTTCTGCAGAGGGGCAAAATTCAAATGCGGAGGAACTTCCTCCACCGGAGGAGGAACGAACGTCTTCTTGGGGTCGGCGGTGGCCACGAAGACGCCCTCTTCGATTTCCTTGTTACGCTCAGCGACCTCGTCCTGCTTGGTCTTCAAGAGCTTTTCTAATTCGTCCAGGTAGACGTGGATCGTATCGGCGAGACCGTTGAAGTCGTAAGGCAGCAAATCCGCATCGGCAAGCCTGATGACCGCAGTCCCGGCGGTCTGGGAAAGGGCGCGTCCGTAGGTGAAGTCGGTATCGGAAAAATGCGTGTACCAGTAAAAGTCGTCGTAGATGGAGTGGTAAATTCCGCCGCCGTCCTCATCTCCATAGCTCAGGTCCAGCGAAGCGATACCGAGATGATCGAGAAAAACGCTCCAATCCGATCCTGAGCCCAGTGCCTCGATGCGCAGGTCAGCCCGTTCACGGACTGCTTTCCTGTCCTCTGCTGTCTTGGCATCGGCGATGGCCTTCAACTGATCGCGCTTCCATACCGTGATCTTCTTCTCGGGATCTTCGATGTCGCGGGCCACGCCGTTTACGAATTTCTCCAGGGTGTGGGACCCACTCATTGAGAGATAGCCACGGCCGTTGCTGTCGCTATTGATGTAAGCCACGGCGTGCTGCCGAAGTTCGTCGGCATGGGTTTCAGCCCACTCCGTAGAGCCGAGCAGCGCAGGTTCTTCGCCATCCCACACGCAATAAATAATCGTGCGCTTCGGCTTCCAACCTTGCTTGAGCAGAGCGGCAAGGCCACGAGCTTCTTCCATCAGCGCAACGGTGCCTGAGACCGGGTCCTCGGCGCCGTTGACCCAGGCGTCGTGATGATTCCCGCGGACAATCCACTCGTCGCGATTCGTG
>WNFA01023223.1_pt1 | contig 11239 bp, 6 predicted proteins | sample 5400481 | NCBI WGS metagenome assembly WNFA01 (sample SAMN13153340, study PRJNA577476) | soil metagenome | isolation source: 120 cm saprolite under Douglas fir tree site 2 hole 1 replicate 2 | place: USA:California | collected 2015-04-18
AGAGGAAGCATGGAATAATGTTGTACGACTGTTTAATTAAAACAAAGCACTTTGCAGTAAGATAATAAATCAAAGTATTGAGTGTGATTTCTGCCCAATGTCGGCTGGTTAACGGATTTGCTAAGTTGACTAATACAAGTTTGGCTTTGAAGGAAACCCCGATCAATGGCGGCTTTACCGATGAGGGTCCTAAGGTAGCGGAATACCCTGGCCGTTAAATGCGGTCTTGCATGAATGATTTAACGATACAACAGCTGTCTCAATGATTGGCTCAGTGAAATTGGAATAACTGTGCAGATACAGTTTACCTTTAGTTAGACGAGAAGACCCTATGCAGCTTTACTGTTGCTAATTATTGGATATGATACAGTTATGACTTTAGCGTATAAGGTAGACGTAGGGGTAACTCCTTTGGGATTAAGCTAATTATATTTTTATATACTTAGTTTTTTATTTGCAGCGTTGAAACACCTTTGTTAAATTTATCATATTGATAGACAAAGTCTATATGAGAACCCGGTACATGTTAAACATGTATTGGTATTAACATTAACCTTTTTATAAGGAACAATTGCTAGGAGGCAGTTTATGCGGGGCACAGATCCCACAAAAAGTACCTGGGTGTATCCAAAATTAATTATGTAAAATTGTCTTAATTAAATTAGGATAATTAAATATACAAATTTTGTGTATTTTTTTTTAGTTTGTTATTTGGTATAGCTTTAGCTATAATTAATTCAGCTATATATCTATTGAGTTAGAACTAACAATATATATTCAAGTAAGATTTTAACTATATGGAAAATAGTTGTAATAAAAACATTATATATAAGATGATGAATATATGTTTAGATATAATACTGTTTTTTTAGTTATGTTATTAGTTTGTTTATTTAAACAAGATAGCTAATATCACTAATAATATAATTATGTTTATTACTTGTCAAGTTTAATGGCTTAATCTTGCTTTACTGTTTGACTTACACGTCTATCAGTCGCGTAAGCGGGGCATATGATCACAAGATGCAGAAAGGAAAGGTCTTGGATTTTTGAAAAAGCTACGCTAGGGATAACAGGCTAATTGCGCCGGAGAGTACAAATTGGGTGCGCAGTTTGGCACCTCGATGTCGGCTTAACTTATCCACATGAATGCAAGAATCATGAAGGGTTCGACTGTTCGTCGATTAAAAAGTTACACGAGCTGGGTTAAATACGTCGTGAGACAGTATGGTTTCTATCTTCTAGAGGGAATTAGAATAAAATAAGGTTAGCCCCCTCGTACGAAAGGAGCTGGGTATATTAACCTATGGTTTACCTGTTGTTTATGTTTACCTAATATTAATTTAAGTATAAAAATGTTTTTATACTGGGTTATTACTTTCACTTAAGTAAATAAAACTATACCTCATGAAGGTATTACTTTAAACTTATAAGAAGTTTGTTTCATAGCATAGGCACGGCAGGAACGCTATGTTAGTTAAAAATAAGTGCTGAAAGCATCTAGGCACGAAGTTTACCTTAAGATATTCTTAAATATATGTAGCCGAACACTACAATTTTGTATTTAAAAATTAATTAATATTTATTGAATAAGTTAATGTTTAAGTGCAATCAATAGGCTTTAGCTGGAATAATTTTAATATTTTGAGGTGTAAAGTACTAATTTTATATTTAACTAAATATTTACGATATCTTACATAATTTATTATTGCTAAACATTTAGCCTGGTTAGCATAAAAGTAATGCGACTGTTTTGTAACCAGTTGAAGCAAGTGCGATACTTGCACTGGGCTTTATATATGTACGTAGTTATTATTATATATAATAAGGGCCTTATAGTCAAGTGGTTACGACATAATGTTTTCATCATTACTTTCAAGGGTTCGAACCCCTTTAAGGCTAAAAAAGGTAATATTATTACAAAAAATTGTAAAGTTTTTTTATATGCGGATTAATGTAATAGTAACATAACTGGCTCATGTCCAGCAAATAGAGGTGCAAATCCTTTGTCCGCTCTAATTTTTTCTATAAAAAGGCTATAGTTTAATTGGTAAAGCAAAAGCAAGCTGCTCATGACAGCTGAGATGAGTTCAATTCACAAAAAGTATAATAAATATTTTAGTGATACTAAAATATTAATATTTATATTAGTAATGGTTAGGATTTAACTAAGACTTAGTATATATCTTATATAATAAAGGGTTATAGCTTAATTTGGTAAAGCAAACTGCTCATGACAGTTTAGATAAGTGTTCGAGGCACTTTGGCCCTAAGCATACTTACTTTTATATCCAAGTGTTGAAAATGGTAAACAAGGCAAACTTAAGCTTTGCTAGCTAGCGCTTTAGAGGTTCAAGTCCTCTCTTGGATAATTTAAATAGCAACTGTAAGTTAATGGCAAACTATTCGTTTTCGATGCGAATTTTATCGGTTCAAGTCCAATCAGCTGTAGTGAGCAGCTTGCTTTTGCTTTACCATTTATAAAGGGGGGGGGCATAGTTCAATGGTAGAACTGTGACTTTGCAAGTCATTAATTTCAGTTCAAGTCCTTTTTCGGATAAATTAAGATAATAATTTATTCAATATATGAATATATGTAGAATAAAAATAGAATAACTTTAAAGGATTGATACGTGTTAGTTTAATGGTAAAGTATTTCGGTTACTATGATAGGGTTCGAGTCTTTTACACTATAATAATTTTATTTCTTTTCAGCGAAAGGGTATTGTTAGCTATTGTATTATTTATATTACTGGTTATTAGTAGTATATCTTAATACAATTATATTTAGGACATAGTTATTATAGGGGAAATGGTGTAATTAGGTAACACAGTAATCTTGCACATTATTATTTCAGGTTCGATTCCTGATTTCTCCAATCATTTTAGCGAGTAAACTTAGAGGTCTTAACCTCTTTTTAAATTCTATTAAAATATAAATATGAATAATATAAATATAACACCAATAGTGTCTTATCTTAATGCAGGAAAGTGTAAAATGCTTTTACTAAATTAAAATAATATTGTAAAGGTATATATCATTGAAATAATTTAGTAACTAGTTCGTGCTATGTGGGAAGTGCTTTTGATTTAACTAAAAGATTAATAAATTACTATTCACTAGGGTTTCTTAATAAAAATCAATAAAAGTATAATTAGTACTACATTATTGAATTATATAAAGAGGAATAAACTAAAGGTGTGTACTTAATAACAAACTAAAAATTAAAATATAATGTATTAACTATAAAATTCTAGTTATTAATGAATAGTATTTTTTAGTAAAGGTAAGTAATTTAAATATTTTTTAGATGTTTAAATTTATATTAATGGTTTTATATATTTTCATATCATTTTTGTTGGTCCAAATCCAACATACTGTAATAGTTTAAAATATAAATATACAGGTAGTTTTTACCTAAGAGAATATAATTGTTGCCTTTAGAGAAAAAGTCTCTTTTTAATTAATAATAAAGATAAAACATGAAAAATAATATAATAATTCCTGCAGTTACATATAGTAATGCTTATACAGATAAGTCTATAATTTATAAGGAAAATAAAAAGAAGTGTGGGATTTATCGTTGAAATAATTTAAATACTGGTAATAGTTATATAGGGTCTGCTGTAAATTTATCAGGTAGATTTAGTAATTACTACTCATTAACTTATTTAAAAAAGAGAGTAGGTCTAGGGTCAAGTATTATATACAATTCGCTATTAAAACAAGGGTATTCTAGCTTTAGTCTGGATATTTTAGAATATTGTGAACCAAGTATAGTAATATCTAGAGAACAATATTATATTGATTTATTAAAACCAGAGTATAATATTTGTAAAATAGCTGGCTCTCGTTTAGGTACTAGACAGTCTGAAGAAACTAAGAAATTAATAAGTAATTCTTCAAAAATTCGTACGCATTCAGAGGAATCCAAAGAAAAAATGAGAACAGTAGCTAAAAGTCGAACAGGTATAAAAACATCTTTTTTTGGTAAAACTCATAGTATAGAAACTAAGAATAGGATAGCGTTAACAAAGTTGTTACCTGTTAAAGTTACTAATATAGAAACAAATAAAGTTAGAATATTTAAAAATAACCTGAATGCCGCTAAACATTTTAAAATAGGTGAATCTACATTACGTAGATATAAAAAAGAAGGGAAGATACTGTTAGAAAAATATGTAGTCACAAATGTATAAAGTATAATTATATTTTTATAAATAACATGAATAAGGATACTATTAATGTTATTTATAAATAAGCTCGAGAAGCTCAATTGGCTGAGCGGGGTCTTGAAGCGACCTAGGTTGTAAGTTCAAATCTTATCTCGAGCAAAACATTTCTTATAAAAGTAGGTGTGTTGGAATTGGTAGACAAGTTCCACTTAGGATGGAATGATTTTTATCATGCAAGTTCAAGTCTTGCCATCTATACTTATTAAATATTACTTTAAGCCACTAAAGTAACATTTGGTAAAAAATAAGAGGATATCGCCTCTTTTTCTCTGAATTAATTATAAAATATGGTTAAAAATAATTGTTTTCTTATAAGTAAAACTTATTATTCTTTATCAACTTCGCTTAATGTGACTTTCTTTCATTACTCTACATCTAGTACTAGCTCGAAGCAAGGACTTAACATAGATAATACTATTCATGATCTAGAAGCTATTAATTGATTTAGTTTAAATAAAAATGGTTCTATTATTGTACTTATGACAAAAGAATTAGAAAAAAAGCCAGGTGTTTACATATATTTTTATATATTGGATAAAAACAAAATATATATAGGTTCAAGCGTTAATGTAGCAAAGCGTTTAATAGATCATAAGAATTCCTTTAATAAAAGTCTTAAAATTTGTCCTAAGTTTTATAACTGTGTAAATAAGTATGGCTGAAATAATTTTAGAGTAGGTGTTTTAGAATATCTGGATTTTAAAATCCAGATAAATCTAGTTAATAAAGCTCTTTTAAGAAAAGGTTTACTAGAAAGAGAACAATTTTACTTTGATATTCTTAATCCTACTTTAAATGTAAATAAAATTGCTGGAAGTAGTTTAGGTTTTAGACATAGTGAAGAAACGAGAAATAACTTATCTTTGCGCGCTAGACATGGCGTCATAGTGAAAGCTTTAGATAAAGACAATAATGTTGTTAATACATTCCCTACTATTGCAAGTACTGCTGATGAATAGTAAGTATTTTTCCAAATGCTCAAAAAGCTGCCAAGTTTTGTAGTACAAATCACACAGCTTTACATCGTTATTTAAAGTCAGGAGAGCTTTGAAAAGGTAAGTACTATTTCTCGCGTGAAGCAAGATTAAAGTTTTTATATCCCGTTGACTAATAGGTAAGTCATAAATTTTTGGTATTTATCATTGAATGTTCGAATCATTCCGGGATAAAGGCACTAGTTTAATTTAATAGATTACATTCGAATCCCTATATTCTTTGTAATTTAGTAGATTTATTTAGTGATAACGTAGGTTTACCTATTGGTAATAGTGTACACATTTTTAGAGGGTAATGCTTCTTTTTAGAAATATTAATAAAAATACATACATGAACAATAAAGAAAATAACAACATAAATATAATTCCTAAAGTTACATATAATAATACTGATATACATAAATTCATTATTTATGAGGAAAATAGAAATAAAAGTGGTGTCTATAGATGAGTTAATAAGATAAATGGTAAAAGCTATGTGGGTTCTTCTAAATCTTTAAGCAATAGATTTAGTCTTTATTATTCTTTGAACTCTCTTAAGAAAGAAGTAAAGGGATCAATTATTATACGTCGTGCATTATTAAAATATGGTTATTCAAATTTTAGTTTAGATATACTTGAGTATTGTGAATCAGATGTATTAATTACAAGAGAACAGTACTATATTGATCTTTTAAAGCCAGAGTATAATATAAAGGTAAACTATAAAAGTTAAAATTATTAATTTAGAACATAAAATAATAATTAACATTATTATTTTTATAAGGTGGATATAGTTCAATGGTAGAGCAACTGTATGTGGCACAGTGAGTTCCCTGTTCGAATCAGGGTATCCACCCTGCAAATAATGTGTATTAAGTATGTTATATCTCTAGCCAGGATAGTTTAATAGGTTAAAACATTAATTTCATGCATTAACATTGAGAATTCGAATTTCTCTCCCGGCTGTATAATATAATAATTATATTATATATAACAAAGTACATTATTATTAGCTTAATGGTAGAGCAGGATACTTCTAATATCTAGGTCCAAGTTCAAGTCTTGGATAAGAATATATAATGTATATTATATACGTTATAGTTAAAATTAAATTTTAATAAATACCAAAGATTTATTTTTTATTTGTATCAAAAAAAATTATATAACAAATGTTATAATGTATAATAATTAATATTTTAAATATTAATGAAATAGACTTAATCCCTGATTAAAGATTAAGCCAAAATATAAAAAGTAATTAAAATAATTATTACTTTTTATACTGTAGACTTTATTATAAATTAATAAGAGGTCTATAAAAATATATATCTAAATTATGAAAAAACAATTATTAATTAATAAAAATAATATAAAATATCCTAATATTATATATAAGAGACCTATTATATTTAAAGATATAAAAATTAAAGAAAAAAATACTTTTTTTAATGAGCCTTTTATATTTAAGAAAAAGGAATCACTTGTAAAAACTTTACGATATATAAACAATGACACAGGTAAAATGAGACATTTTACACCTGGAGCTCAAGAATGATTTAATAGTATATATTTGTATAATGAAAACTATACTAAATTATTACCTGTTGCGGATAAAAATCTTATGCTTTTGTTAAATAGTTATTTTAATTTTTTTATTGACCCTAAAACATTAACAATTAAACGTATAGCTAATAGATATCGTAGATTATCAGCAAATAAAGTTTTCGTAGGAAAAGGGGAATTGAAACATACTAATGAAAAAGTTATTATAACTTCATATGTATATAACGTAGAACAATTATATTTAAAAAGTAAAATTTTAAAAGAGGCTAGATCTTTATATTACCCTAAAAAAGAGTTAGAAAGATTTGTTAATAAGGATATAAATGGGAAAGTAGTTATAACATATAATAGGCGTTTTACATTAGAAGAATATTTAAACTTTCCTGATCATTCAATATGGCATAAGAATACTTGTTTTAAATTATTTTGAAAAAAATTTATTAAATTAATAGGACAGAAAAAACTAAAAGATGAAGAAAAAACCGCGAAAAAATTAAAGGGTGAAAAAAAGAAAAATTACATTAATTTTATAGATAAAACTAAATCAATCTTTTTAAAGGCTTTTTCACATAATACTGATATCAAAACAATTTTTAAAAATTGTTTTGAACCATTATTAGAATTAGTAGAAAAAAAAGAAGAAAATGTAGAAAAATTTTTAAAATTTGAAAATGAAATTTGTAAATTGAAAACCCTTTATGATAATTTTGATATGTATATGGCTATGGCTGAAGGTTTATATAAAAGTACATTAAAAAAATTTATTTATTTATTAATGATAAATAATGCTAAGTTTGAAAAACCTTTTATACAAAAACTTACTTATTTAGTGAAAAATATTTATAATAAAGAAGTAGAATTTAATATAGTTAATTTATATAAAATGCATTTAAATAGTGATATATATACACAAGCTGTTTCTTTAAAACTAAGAAATAGAGATAATAAATTATTTAAAGTCTTAACACGTTCTTTAAGTAAAGTTAAATTACCTAATGTAAGTAGAATAGGTGAAAAATACCATAAAGCCAATAGAGACGAATATTTAATTAATAAAATAAGAAACGCTTATATTAATTCTATGTTTAATGATAATGCTAGTGTAGACCCTTTAAATAATTTATTATCAGGTTTTTTTCCTTTAGCTAATGATCTAGAAATAGATGTTAGAAAGAGATCATCTATTATAAAACGTCCTCTTTCATTGTATAATTATATTTTTAATACATTAAAACATGTAAAATTAGCTGGTATTAGAGTAGAAGCTAAAGGTAGATTAACTAGAAGATTTACTGCAGCTAAATCTGTATTTAAAGTAAAATGGAAAGGAGGTTTAAAGAATGTAGATTCATCTTTTAAAGGATTACCTGCTATAATGTTAAGAGGTGATCGTAAATCTAATGTACAATATTCTATGTTGAGCTCTAAAAATCGTAATGGAGCTTTTGGTGTTAAAGGTTGAGTAAGTAGTAAATAAATAGAAAAATACTTTAATTATTTTAAATTAATAATTTAGAAATATAGTAATTCAAATAAATGATTGTATAATAATTTCATTTTATTGAAAATTTTATTTATTATATATTACCTATTCTCATATTTCGTGTTGCTTAAATGATATAAATAAAAGAATAAATGAATAAATAGTTTGAATCATTAGGTAAAAAACTAATTATGAAAAAAAACATAAAAGGTTTTTTATTTAATACTTTTATAAATAGTGGTATTAGTATAAATGAATAAAAATAATATTTTTGTGTTTATACCCTTATTTATTTTTTTTTTCTTAAAGTTTATAAGGCTAGCATGCTTATATATACTTAAATATATTAAAATATTTTAATGTGTTTAACTTATTATATAGTATTATTGCTTATACTATATTAAATATGCTTTATGGTTACAATATATTAATTATGGTAGTGTTCTACTAATTTAATAATTAAATTACTATATTATACAATGAATTTGTCCTTAATACTTTTTTTAATAGGAATCTTAGGATTCGTATTAAATAGAAAAAATATTATATTAATGCTTATTTCAATAGAAATAATGCTATTAGCTATTACATTCTTAATATTGATAAGTTCACTTAGCTTTGATGATATATTAGGCCAAACATTTGCTATATATGTTATAGCAATTGCTGGAGCAGAATCAGCAATTGGTTTAGGTATTCTAGTTGCTTTTTATAGATTAAGAGGAAGTATTGCAATAGAATATAAATAATGTATTTAGCTATAATTACTTTACCTTTATTAGGATCAATAGTTGCCGGTTTTTTTGGTAGAAAAATCGGAGTTAGCGGAGCACAATTTATTACATGTACAAGTGTAATTGCAACAACTTTATTAGCAATTGTTGCCTTTTTTGAAGTAGGTTTAAATAATATACCAGTATCAATAAATCTTTTTAGGTGAATAGATAGTGAATCACTTAATGTCTTATGAGGTTTTCATTTTGATAGTTTAACAGTATCTATGTTGATACCTGTTTTAATAGTTAGTTCTTTAGTACATATATATTCTATAGGATATATGAGTCATGATCCTCATAATCAAAGATTTTTTAGTTATTTGAGTTTATTCACATTTATGATGATAATACTTGTTACAGCTAATAATTTTTTATTAATGTTTGTAGGTTGAGAAGGAGTTGGAATTTGTTCATATCTTTTAGTAAGTTTTTGGTTTACTAGAATAGCAGCAAATCAAAGTTCTATGTCTGCTTTCTTAACTAACAGAGTGGGTGATTGTTTTTTAACTATTGGTATGTTTGCAATCTTATGATCTTTTGGTAATATTGATTATAGTACTGTTTTTTCATTAGCTCCATTTGTTAATGAGAATATTGTTACAATTATAGGTATTTGTTTATTAATTGGTGCTATGGCTAAAAGTTCTCAAGTTGGGTTGCATGTTTGATTACCTATGGCTATGGAGGGTCCTACACCTGTTAGTGCTCTTATACACGCTGCTACTATGGTTACAGCGGGTGTATATTTATTAATGCGTACAAGTCCTTTAATAGAATATAGTTCAACTGTATTAATATTATGTTTATGATTAGGGGCTATTACTACTGTATTTAGTTCTCTTATTGGTTTATTTCAACAAGATATTAAGAAAGTTATTGCTTATTCTACTATGAGCCAATTAGGTATGATGGTAATAGCAGTAGGTTTATCCTCATACAATATTGCCTTATTTCATCTAGTTAATCATGCCTTTTATAAAGGATTATTATTCTTAGGAGCAGGTGCTGTTATTCATGCAGTTGCCGATAATCAAGATTTTAGAAAGTATGGTGGGTTAAGACCATTTTTACCTTTAACATATTCTGTTATGTTAATAGCAAGTCTTAGTTTAGTAGCTTTCCCTTATATGACAGGGTTCTATAGTAAAGATTTTATTTTAGAGTCTGCATATGGGCAATTTCACTTTAGTGGTACTGTTGTTTATTTTATAGCCACTATAGGTGCTATGTTTACTACTCTGTACTCTGTTAAAGTTTTATACTTAACTTTCTTAACTAATCCTAATGGGCCTATTGTTAATTACAAGCATGCTCATGAAGGTGATATATTTATGAGTTTACCTCTGATTATATTAGCTATTTTTTCTATATTTTTTGGTTATATAACTAAAGATATATTTATAGGTTTAGGTTCAGGTTTTTTTTCGGATAATAGTTTATTTATTCACCCTGCGCATGAAATAATGTTAGATACAGAGTTCGCTGTACCTACTTTATTTAAATTATTACCTTTAATATTTACTATTTCATTTAGTGTATTAGCTATAATTATATCGGAGTTTTTACCTAAAATCCTTATTAATTTTAAATTTTCTAGACTAGGTTATAATATATTTGGGTTCTTTAACCAACGTTTTTTAATAGAACTATTCTACAATAAATACGTTATTGGTCTTATTTTAGAATTAGGAGGTCAAACTACTAAGGTTTTAGATAAAGGAAGCGTAGAATTATTAGGGCCTTATGGTTTAGAAAAAGGTTTAATTACTTTAAGTAGAAATATTGCCAGTTTAAATACAGGTGTAATTACAAGTTATGCTTTATATATTTTAATTGGTCTTATTTTTTATATTACAATACCTTATTTATCTTTAGTTGACAATAGTTTACTTTTATTAATATTATTATCTTTTTTTAATGTTTTAAAAAGTAGTTTTTATGATTATAAATAATATTTATAATATTGTTAAAATAAGTGAATTACTACTATTTTTACTGTTAATAAATAGTACAGAAAGCTAATTTATATAAAAAGATGTAAATTATTTTAGTTTATAAATGAAAATACTCTAGCAGTTATATTAAACTATATTATAAAAAATAAAGCACTTAACATTACAAAATATATTAAATTCTTATATATATATAAAGTATAAAATAATACACAAAATATTTATGCACACTTACTAATATATTTATAATAT
>WNFA01004843.1_pt1 | contig 11237 bp, 10 predicted proteins | sample 5400481 | NCBI WGS metagenome assembly WNFA01 (sample SAMN13153340, study PRJNA577476) | soil metagenome | isolation source: 120 cm saprolite under Douglas fir tree site 2 hole 1 replicate 2 | place: USA:California | collected 2015-04-18
CGTCCAGATCCCCGCCGCTTTTGCGGCCCTTGAGCTTGATCCCCACCGCGACATCGAAGGCGTAGCGCCGGCGAAGCTCGCGCGCGACGTACCATTCGAGCGTACCGCCGAAGCTCCGGGCCGGATGCGCGAGGCTGAACTTCTGCCCAGGCAAGCGGTGGGCGAGCCCCAGATCGGCGAGCTTCTCCGCAAGGCCCAGGGCCTGATCCGCGGTGAGGTAACGCGTCATGCTCGCCGGTTCGAAAGGGCCGCTAAGGATCGCCGCGCGCAGGAAAAGTCGAAACGCGTAGTGGCCGAGGAGCTGGGCAAGCTGGTCGGCGGTCGCGTCATCCAGGTCGGGTGGAAAGGCGAGGTCCGGCCGCGACTGCATCGGCGTCAGACCTCGTCGCGCGAGCATCGCCAGCGCCTCGCCCTGAGGACCTCCTCGCACCGCGCGCTTGGGTGGGACCGCCGCCGCTTGCCGTTCCATTTCCAGTGCGACCGATCGGTGCCCCCGATCCGCGGATGGCTGCATGGGTCCCCACTATGCGAGGCGGCGGGCTCGCCCGTCTACTGATGCGGCTTCTGGCCGCCTCCGCCAAGCTTCAACAGAGCATCGCCGGTGATCCGGAAGATCGTCCAGTCATGCATCGGCCTCGCGCCAAGAGAGCGGTAGAACTCGATCGCCGGCGCATTCCAATCGAGCACCGCCCACTCGAAGCGGCCGCAGCCGCGCTCGACGGCAATGCGCGCCAATTCCCTCAACAGCGCCTTGCCGTGCCCCTTCCCGCGATGCGCCGGCCGAACGAAGAGGTCCTCGAGATAGATCCCGGGGCTGGCGAGGAAGGTGGAGTAATTGTGCATGAAGAGCGCAAAGCCCACCGCAATCCCGTTCTCCTCCTCGGCGATCAGCACCTCGGCGTAGCGGCGCTTGCCGAAGAGGTGCTGGCGCAGGTCCTCTTCGTTGAGAACGACTTCGTCCGAGAGTCGCTCATATTCAGCAAGCTCGCGAACGAAGTCCGCGATGACCGGTACGTCTTCCATTCGGGCCGGGCGGATCATGCCGCGCATGCTACCCAAGTCGGCGTGAATTTTCCGCTCGTTTCCAGACTCCGGCCTTTGCGGCATCCCGCGCATGTTGTCGACCTCGGCGTGGGGAGCAAAAAAAACCGGCAAGGAAGAGGCGTAAGCGCTCCCCTGCCGGCGGTGATGCGTCACTATTCCTGCGCGTCCTCATGCATCCCCCGGGCGTGACCCATGTGGCTGCCCAGCTCTTTCTTGAGCTGAGCCCGCTGCTCCGGGGTGAGGATGTCGTGCAGCTGGATGCTCGCGTTTGCCGCGTCGTGCGCGAAAGCTCGAAAAGCCTCGACCTGCTTATCCACCCGAGCATGCACGTCGTCGGCATTGACCTGTGGGGCATCCCAGTCCGCCAGCAAGTCGCGCCTCAAGGTACGTTGGCTATTCCTCAAATCCATGCCTTCGCTGAAGAGCTTTTCCTTGAGTTGATTGATCTGCGTTCGCTGCGTATCGGTGGCATTGATCTGGTCCATCAACCGGTCCACCTTGCGGTTGATGAAATCATGAACCTGCTTCGGATCGCGATGCGCGCGCTGGGCCGCCGCGGCGGCGACGCCAGTGACTGCCGCAACCGCGAGCACGGCGATCCCTACGACTGCTGTCCTCTTCATCTGTACTCTCCTCGGGCAAACTGAAGGCCCAAGCGCGCCGGATATCGGCGGCTGGGGGAAATCATGCGCGGCGGATGTTGCCGGCGCTTTGTCCCCGCGCGAAGAAGTGTTAACGGCCGTCCGGGCTGTCGGAGAACCTCTCCGAGATGGCGCGGGAGATCTCCCCGGGCGCGTCCTCCTGGATGTAATGCTTGGCCGAGGGAAGCTCCACCAGGCGATGATCGGCGAAGGTGGCGCGCCACCGGGCGATCATCGATGCCGGAAAAGCCGGGTCGCGCATGCCCCAGACAATGAGCAGCGGCTTTTTCGCCAACGCCCGCTCAACGCCGGCGGCGAGGTCGGCCAGCCAGGGGCCGGCGGCGAGAAGTTGTCTTGGAAACTCGGCCACTCCGACGCGCGCCTCCGGGCTGGGCTGGACGCCTCGATAGTGGCGCATCTCGCTGGAGGTCAGCTCGCGCGCGGTCCCCGCGGGAATGATCCTTTCCACGAAGAAATTTCGATTCAGAATGGCGCGCTGCAGAGGTCCGCTGGACATCACCCGGCTGAAGAGCTTCATTCTGACGCGGTCGGTCGGCCAGAACCAGGTATTGCCGGCGATCAGGCCGCGTATCCGCTCCGGCTCGGACAGCGCTGCTCCCAGCCCAATCGGTCCACCCCAGTCCTGGCCCATGATCAGGAGATTCTCCAGACCGAGCCGATCGAGCAGCTGCGACGCCACCCGAGCGTGCTCGGCGGGGGTGTAGCCAAAGCCCTCGGGCCGGTCGGACAGCCCGAAACCGAAGTAGTCGATGGCGACGCACCGGAAACGGTCGCGAAGCCTGCGGATGATGTCGCGGTAGAGAAAGCTCCAGGTCGGATTGCCGTGACAAAAGAGAATCGGCGGCCCGTTGCCTTCGTCAACGTAGTGGATGCGTCCCGTTTCGTTTTCGAACCAGCGGGACTTGAACGGATAGAGATCCCGCGACGGCTCAAATGGAATCCGGATTGTACCCATCGTCCCTTTCGCGTCGGCTGACCTGGTTGAAAAGACCTGCATAGCAAACTGAGGCTAATGAGGTCCGGAAATAGCCAGACAAATTCCGGACGGGGCGGTATCTCCCCTCAATCATGAATCTGAGAATGGACGAAATTGAAACGCCGATCGGCGCTCTCCGCCTGGTCGCTTCCGGGGAAGCGCTTTGCGCGGTGGGCTTTGTCGACCGCTGGGATCGACTGCTGCGCGCATTGGAGCAGCGCTTCGGCGAGGTGCGGCTGCTTCGCGAGCGCAATCCGGCGGGAGCTTCGGCGCGTCTGAGGGCGTACTTCGCGGGGGAGCTTCCCGCCCTCGACGGCCTACCCGTGCAGACGGGCGGGACGCCGTTTCAGCAAAAGGTCTGGGCGGCGCTGCGCGAGATCGACATCGGCCGCACGGCGTCCTATTCGGAAGTCGCCAGGGCGATCGGCGCTCCCGCGGCAGTCAGGGCGGTCGGGGCGGCAAACGGCTCGAATCCGATTTCGATCGTCATTCCCTGCCATCGGGTGATTCGGTCGGATGGAAGCTTGTGCGGTTACGGCGGCGGCATCGAGCGCAAGCGCTGGTTGCTCCAGCACGAAGCGCGAGCCTGAGCTCTAGTTCGTGGCGCAGGTCTCGGGGTTCTCGTAGTGGCAGTCGCAGACCAACGCTGGAGTGGCATTCCCGGTATCCTCGACTGAATGGCTGGCAGGCGCGCGCCGCTCATTGAACGACAGGAATGCCGTGCCGGCAAGTGTCATGTACCCAGCAACGATCAAGGAAATCAGGCTCGCTGTACCGACTGCTTGAAATCGATTCGTCTTCGCCAGAGCTTCCATCGAGTTCACTTTGAATTCCTCCTCAACAACCAACACTGCTGCCTACGGGGCCTGTGAATTTTGATTGCCTCGGCCCGTATGCGGCGCTGATTCCCTCAACGCCCGTCACGCCTGGGACACCGACCCCGCGCCCGCGTTGCCGCAAGGAAAGGATAGACGACGGCCGCGCGATTCCACCAGGCGTCAACCTTGACGCCCTTGCTCCCATGTCTAGAAATTCGTGGCGATGTGCGCGCCGTATCGAGCCGACTTTCATCGTGGCTTGAATACCGCTCCGGACGAATTCTTTCTGGCGATCAACGGACCCTGATGTGGTGCCGGTCCCCTGGGACTAATTTGACCTGGGGCGGGTTCACCCTCCCTCAGTCTCGAGGCGTGAGGAGCGTCCACGAGTGCGCTCAAGGTCGGGGGATCAATTGACTTCTCCAGATTCGGGCGTTTATTCGCTCCCGATGCGGCTGGGCGGTTTCGTCATTCACGGAGACAGCGTCGATACGCTTGGCGCCTGCCTGGACAGTCTTCAGAAAGTCTGTGACGAGATCGTCAGCGTCGATTCATTTTCGAAAGACGGCTCGGCCCAATTGGCGGCGGCCAGGGGTATTCACAGCATCTTGCTGCCCTGGCAGGGGTACGGCGCCGCGCGCGCCGCCGCGGTCAAGGCGCTCCGGGGATGCGATTATCTGTTCTACCTGGATTCGGACGAGTACTTGCTGGAACCCGGGCTCGAGCAGGTCCGCGCCTGGCGCGAATCCGGTCCGACCGCGCCGGTGTACCGCGTCAAGCGCAGAAACTGGGCGGAGCTTTCGGGTAGAAGATTTCTCTACCGCACGGACAGCCGGGCTCGACTGGTCCGATACGACGCTGCCACCTGGACGCCGGAAATGATTGTCCACGAAGCGCTGCCCTGCGGCCATCAATCGCGCACGGAGGTGACGATCGAGCATCGCTTCGCCTGGAGCCTGGAAGAGCGCGCCGCGAAAGACGAACGGTACGCCCTGCTTTGGGCGATCCGCGCTTTCAACGACGGCCGCCGGCCCAAGCCCTCCTGGTTCGAGCAATGCGTCCATTTCAGCCGCGATCTTCTGATCAAGGGGGCGCTGTTCCGCGGCGGCTGGGACGCGATTCGCCTGGCGTGGGTGGTGTCTCGATACCACGCTCAAAAACAGGCCTACCTGCGCAGCGTCCAATCCGGAAAGTATGAGCCGCTGGTCGCTGATTTTAGAGCCCACCAGTTCGCCAGCCTCTTCAGCAAGAGGTGATCTCATCGAGCGCGGCGGTATCCCGCCGAAGCACATTGGATCGGCGCGGGCCTGGCGCCCGACAGAAGAAATCGTCCTCTTTGAATCCGTTCGGGTGTCCAGGCATGGAGATCCAGACCAGGACATGAGGACAGCGTATCCAACTCGGCCAACCGCGGTCATCGCCGCGTTGGTGGCGATTCCGCCCGCTCTGGCCGGCCCAAGGAACGACGCATCCCTGCCGCCAGCTCTCTCGCTCCAGCGAATCGCGACCGCATTTTCGCCCGCCGTGGCGAACATCGCCTTCGCCAAGCAAGAGGTCGCGCTCGAGTTGACGCCTTCCTCTGAGCAGGCCGCGCTGTCCCCGGTGTTGTTTCACCATCGGCCCTGGGGAGCGACCGCGACGCTTCGGCTCCTGCACGCCTTCAATGCTGGAACTGAACGCGGATTCTTTTTCGAGCCGAGGCTCTCGGCGGTGTTCCAACAAGGGTTTCAGCCAGTCGCTGCGGCTCCCGGTTTTCCTCGCCCCAGCACCACCGAGCTCGTCGCGGGACTGGACGTTGGATATCGGTTCGCTTTCGGCCCGATTCAATTGGCTCCGCTCATTGAAGCTAACGCAGGCTATTGTTTCGAGTGCGAATCCCTGGCGGATTCTTCCAGGCTCAGGCTCGGCGCGAGCTCTCAGTTTCGCGCGAATCACGTAGCCATTGACTTCAGGGCTGATTTCCTTCGCCTCCGTTTTCATTGGTAGCGGTCGCTTCCGACCCTCCACCGGCTCGGTCTGCCCGCTGTAATCACATTCACGCAGCGGGGGAGTCTTAGGTGGTCGCAGCGCCCGGGGCCAGCGAACGGTCCTCCGGATTCCCGGAGGCGCTCTGGGACTGAACACGTTGTTCCCCGGAATTCGGCCATGGAAGCGTTTCAGCAGCTGATTTCAGAGCTTCTCAACCGCTCCGGCGCCAGGCCCTTGCCCAGCATCGACGGGATGCAATCAGGCAACTACCCGCGGTTCGCGGACATCTCCGAGCTCGAGTCCACCTTCTACGGCGCGGCGGCTTGATCCCAACTGCCGGTTTTCAGAATCGCTTTCGCTCGCAAACGAAAACCGAGTTCGCCGCCAGCGGCACCAACAATTGGTCCGCGCGCTCCTCGATCGGCGGGTTGACGCCGGAGAGCCACACCGCCACATCGCAAAGATGCGACTCCACCTGAAATAGCAGCGGACGACCGAACAGACGCCGGGCGACGACCCACTCGACGAACGCGGCCTCGTCCAGGGTGCCCGAGAGGACCGGCGTATTGTTTGCGATCGCGCGGCGGGTGCGCGCGAGTTGAAATTCCACCGTCTGACCATTCCAGCGATCGTTGGGGCGAAGCACTTCCTGTCCGGCGACGAGGAGCGCGATCCCTGCAGCGGCGAAGGCCCCAAAATAGGTGATCGCGAGCCAGCGCCAGAGGGGACTCGACAGGAGCGAGGCCGCCCCTGCCGCCGCCGGCAGGCAAAAGAAGGGCAATGCCGCGACCACATAATGGTCGTAGTAGGGCCGGCCGGTGACCCGGAAATAGAGCGGGAGCGCCAGAACCAGCAGCACCGGAACCCACTTCGGCCGAAAGGCAACGCCAAGCCCCAGGACGCTGAGCGCTGCTCCCAGAACGAGGCTCGCGCCGAACAGCTGACCGTGCCAGTCACCCGACGAAAACGCAGCGAGCGCCTTTCGAGTCTGGGCGTGCGATGGATAGAGAAGCCAGGCCCCGAGGCTTCTCCAGATCGCTTCCGAGTCGAAGCCGGCCGGTATTGCCCTCTGGAGCAACCGCGAGTCGACCCAGTAATCGCGAAGCTCGACCCTCAGATAGGGGATATAGGCAGCGGTGAATCCCAGCAGGGCCAGCCCAATCCACGACAACCTGAGTCTCTGGGTCCGCTGCGTCGCCCAGACCAGACCGCAGGCGGCAATGGCGAGGGACCCGGAAGCGTGAATCTGAAGCGACAGAGCCGAAAGCAAACCGAACAGAACGCTCCAGTACCAAGCGGGGCTTTCATCGCGCGCGATTCGGACGGTCGCGTAGAGCAGGGCCGGGGTGCTGAAAAGGAAAAGGTTGGGGCCCCAGAACGTGTCTGTAAAGCGGCCGTGCCAGAGCGACCAGGTAAGCGTTGAAACGAGCGCGAGCCTCAGCGAGCTGGGCGATCCCAGTTTCACCAACGAGCGATCGATCAGCAGAAGACCAGCGGCGGAGAGGAGAATAATCCACCCCACCCCCACGCGAGGATCCCGGAAGATGAAGAAGGGAATGGAGTAGACGAGGTACAGGCTTCCGCCCGGGGTCAATGCGGCGGGATCGGTCCCCGAGACGAACGGTCCATACGCCGGCGGCCGGAGCGTTTCGGTCACGCGTACCGATAGCTCGTAGAAGTATGCCTGGTCGTAGGTGAAGTGTCCCCGGCCGGGAAGGATCACCAGCGCCAACGCTGTCCACGCGACGACCTGTGCAACGTTGATAAAAGTTGCGGTGGGCGGCGAAGGCCAATCCGCCAAGGGGAGGCCCATCTCCTCGAACGCGCGCCCAAGTCTCTCCAAAGCGGAGGCGATCCCGGGCCTGGGCGTCGAGCGGGTGCTCGGCGGCCCGCCCCTGCCGGAAGTTTTGCTGGAGCCCTCAGCCGCGGGGGCGTTCTTTGCCGCCTGGTCCGCGGCGATTTTCGGTATGTTCACCATCGCATGCAGAAAGCGCGCGAAGTCGCCTGCTGGCTTGGCTTGACCACCCTCATTGCCTTGCCGCAATTCTATCAGCCATCAAGCGCGGTGAAGTGGAGATTTCCAATCGTCGCTCATGGCGATGAGCCACATTACCTGGTCTTGCTGAACAGCTGGATTTTCGACGGCGACTTTGACCTCCGTAACAATTATCTCTCGGTGCATGAGGGATCGAACCAGGCCGGGGCGGCTTTCGCCGGCACTGGAATCGACCACCACAGCTCCTATTGGATTGGCGATCAGCGATGGGTTTGGCGCGAGCTCTTCAACGTCAATGTCTATCAGTGGCCGATAGACTCTCACGGCCACCTGATTCCGCAGGTAAGGCCCGGAGTCGATCCGGCGCTCGCCTTCAGGGCAGAGGCGCCAGCCCATCCGGTGGGGATCGCGATCTTGCTCGCACCAGTGGTGTTTGCCTTTCGCGGCACCGAATGGTTGGAGCACATCGCCATCTTCTGTTCAGGTCTGGCGACGTTGCTGGCTGTCTATTTTTATCGCCGCCTTCTGCGGCATTTTTCGACCAACGATTTTGCCATTTGGACGACCGTGTTCGCGGTCTTCCTCGCCAGCCCGATCTTGTTCTACAGCCGGAGCTTCTTCAACGAGCCGTTCATCACCTTGTTCATCATCGCGACCTTCGCCCTCGCGCTCGCTCCGGGTCGCGCCTTTATGGCGGGGGCCTTTCTCGGGATGGCGATACTGCTCAAGCCTCAAAATGCACTTCTCGTCATTCCTCTCTCTCTTCTGTTTCTGAAAAGACGAGAATACAAATCATTGCTCTGGTTCGGGTTTGTTCCATCGATCGCGTATCTATTGACGCTGTGGTGCAACTACCGGATTTATGGTTCGCCCTGGTTGGGACCCTACCCGTTTTATCGCGGAAGTCTTTGGGAGGGGACGTGGGGGTTGGTGGCCTCGACGCGGCGCGGTCTCTTTTGGTTTGCCCCCGCAGTGGTGTTCGCCGCGTTGGGTTGGCCCGGCCTGGTGCGGCGTTTCCGGCTCGACGCGCTGGTAGTGTTGGTGGGATTTGTCCTGCTTTTTGTCATCGCCGCCTGGTGGGCGTACTGGGACGGTGGGTACTCCTATGGACCGCGGTTGATCACCGCGATCATTCCGCTGTTCGGGGTGGGTTTGGTCCACCTGGTGGAGCGCCCCGCGTTCCAACGCCTTCTGCCAAGGTGCGCTCTTTATGCGGTGATCCTGCTGGGCGTCGTTCCAAACCTTCTCGCGGTCACCCACTACGATACCTCATACGAGCAGACCCCGAGCCAGATCTTGAAGAGACATTTTCACGTGTAGAAACCCCCTGGAATGTTCCTCCGTTGAGCGTTAGAACGAGGCGCTATGGATCTCGGTGGAAAGATCGCCCTCGTTACCGGCGCCAGTCGAGGAATCGGCCGCGCGATTGCGCTGCGCCTCGCGTCAGCAGGCGCAGCGGTGGGGGTGAGCTACCGCCGGGAACGAGAGAAGGCGGAGGAGGTTGTTTCCCAGATCGAGTGCGCCAAGGGTCGCGCCGTCGCTGTCCAGGCGGATGTCTCCTCGCCCGAGGAGGTGCAACGGCTGGTGGCCACCGTCCAGAGCTCGCTGGGAGCGATCGACATCCTGATCAACAATGCGGCGATTGCTCCGCCCCGGTTGGTGGAAGAGCTGGATCTCGCTACCTGGGATGAGACGATCGCCAACAACCTGCGCTCGGCATTTCTGGTCTCGTCGGCGGTGATTCCCGGGATGAGAGCGCGGAAGTGGGGCCGTCTGATTTTTCTCTCGTCAATCGCTGCGAAGACTGGCGGACTGATCGGAGCTCATTACGCCGCGTCAAAGGCTGGCCTTCTCGGGTTGATGCACTCCTATGCCTCACAGCTGGCGGGCGAAGGCATTACCTCCAACGCGGTCGCGCCGGCGTTGATCTATACCGAGATGCTGAGCACGCATCCGCGCGCCAAACCCGAGGTGGTGGTGCCGATCAAGCGGTGGGGAACCGCCGAAGAAGTCGCTGAGGTCGTCCTCGGCATGGTGACGAATGGCTTCGTCACCGGGCAGACTTTTCATATCAACGGCGGGATGTATCAAACCTAGTAGACCGGCGTTTCCACGTAGGCGCCGAAAGTCTGCCTGAGACGGGCGACGATCTCCCCCATCGTGGCGCGCGCCTTCACCAATTCGATCGTCGTCGGCATCAGATTGATCGACGGATCTCGCGCTTCGGTGTCCAACCGATCGAGCAGCGCCGCCACCTGAGCGGGATTTCGGCGGCGGCGCACCTCCTGCGTGCGCGCGATCTGCCGTTCCTCGGTGGCGGGATCGATCTTGTGAATCTCGACCTCCTCTTTCTTGAGAGGATCGACGTAACGGTTTACCCCCACCCAGGGCTGCTCGCCCGAGGCTCGCTGGCGGGTGGTTTGATAGGCGGTCTCGGCAATCTCTCGCTGGAAAAAGCCGGCTTCGATCGCCTTCACCGTGCCGCCCATCCGATCGACCTCGTCCAGAATGGCGAACACTCGTTTCTCCATTTCGCTGGTCAACGACTCCAGGTACCAAGAGCCACCGAGTGGATCGATCACCTGCGTCACCCGCGTCTCATCAGCAATGACCTGTTGCGTTCGCAGCGCCACCTTCATCGCCATCTCGGAGGGAATGGCATACGCCTCATCCAGGCCATTGGTGTGCAGGGATTGGGCTCCGCCCAGGACCGCGGAGAGCGCTTGCAGGGCAGTGCGAACGATGTTGTTCAAAGGCTGCGCCTTGGTCAACGTCGCCGCTGCCGTCTGGCAATGAAATCGCAATCGCATCGACTCTTGCTTTCGTGCGCCGAAACGCTCGCGCATCAGCTTTGCCCAGACCCGCCGCGCGGCGCGGAACTTAGCGATCTCCTCGAAGAAATCCTGCTGCGCCACGAAGTAGAAGGCGAGCCTCGGCGCGAATTCGTCCACCGGAACCCCGGCGCGCGCGACCTCCTCGACGTAGGTGACCGCATTGCACATCGTGAAGCCCAGCTCTTGAACCGCGTTCGCCCCCGCCTCACTGATGTGATAGCCGCTGATGTTGATCGGGTTGTAATGTGCCATGTTGCGGGCGCAGTAGGCGATCAGGTCGCGGACGATCCGCAGCGAGGGTCGAATCGGAAAAATCCACTCTTTCTGGGCAATGTATTCCTTGAGAATGTCCGCCTGAACCGTGCCGGAAAGCGCGTTCAAATCGTTCCCCCGCGACTGCGCCAGCGCGACGTACATCGCGAGGAGAATCCAGGCGCTGGGATTGATCGTCATCGACACCGAGATCTTCGTGAGATCGATGCCCTCGAAGAGCGCTTCCATGTCATCGAGGGTGCAGACCGCGACGCCCTCGCGCCCCACTTCTCCGAGCGACCGAGGATCGTCCGAGTCGTAGCCCATCAAGGTGGGCATGTCGAAGTCGACCGAGAGCCCGGTCTGCCCTTGTTCGATCAGATAGCGGAATCGGCGGTTGGTATCCTCGCCGGTACCGAATCCCGCGATTTGTCGCATCGTCCAGGGTCGAGCGCGATACATCGTCGGGTAGGGGCCGCGGGTGAACGGATATTGCCCGGGCAATCCGATCTCCCGGAAGTCGACCGCATCCTCCGGAGTGTAAACGCGCTTCACTGGAAGCCCGGACAAGGTCTCGTAATGGTCCTGCGACTCTGGCTGGCGTTTGACGAACCGGCAAAGCTCTTTGCGCTCCCACTCTTCTCGAGCGCGGCGGGCGGATTCGGACTCAGATTCAGCTGACATGCT
>WNFA01004845.1_pt1 | contig 11237 bp, 10 predicted proteins | sample 5400481 | NCBI WGS metagenome assembly WNFA01 (sample SAMN13153340, study PRJNA577476) | soil metagenome | isolation source: 120 cm saprolite under Douglas fir tree site 2 hole 1 replicate 2 | place: USA:California | collected 2015-04-18
AAACTGCGTAATGTGCCCTGGGAACGACAACAACATAGTGGACAGCCGGCCCAGAGGGTTACGCCCCAACGCGAAGAGGAGAGGCGCCATCGACCCTGGACTAAAGCCACGTTCAACACGGAACGCCGCTTCCAAAGCCTTCATCTGTGCCTGGGACATCATCAAGTCAGGGAAAATCTTGCTCTGTGCAGAAAATCCCGCTCTCAGGACTTTGTCCGAGCTTGCACCACGTGCTATGGCCTCTTCCATAGCCGCAATACCCGTAATCCCCCTAGTGACATTCTCAGCAAACTGGTGTGGCGACAGCACTACCTGGGTGAGCTTCCTGTCCCACTCGAGTGCCTTCTGCTGCCAACCACGTTCTGCACGAACACCCGGCCCGTACACTCTCCCAAACTCCGTGAAAATGCCAGGAACGTCGACACCCGTAGCACCCTTCTGGATGTACTTTGCCAACGGCCCCGCCAACCTGCCAGTCTCCATCCATGTGCTCAACATCTGGTTTGCGTGCAACAACGCAGTGTCAGGACCTAGAGCACCCCTAAACCACGCGTTCCGCATGATCTGTGCTGCAGCATTAATGTCCGGTAGACCAAACATCTCGTGCCCGAGCTTAACGTTGACCCACTCAACCATCTGCTGCATCGTTCTATCAGCCCACATTGGACGATGCGTGATCGCGTTGTTAAGCTGCATCTCCAAGAAGCCACGTTCCGTGAACGGGTTCTTAGCACCTGGAAGAGACTTCACAAGCGGATCGTACTTGTTCAGCACAGGCACCATCTGTAGCTTGAACTCCGTGTCCGTGACAAACTTCTCCAACATCTGGAAGAAGTCCTTGTTGTGCTCAAGCTTCGCCTTCGGCAGTACAAACTGTGTGTACGTCTCGTTCGGCAACGCGTCTCGTAGGAACCTAGGTACCCCTTCAGGTGACGTTACCACGTCACTCATGTCAAACACTTCATTCCTAACGGCACGAAACGTCTGTGCCGGCACCTTCCCCCTCTCAGGGAACCTCATAAACACGTCACGGAACCTCGCAAACTGCTTCGGATCTAGCTTTGCACGTAACGTGGGATCGAGCATCTCGTACCGCTGCGCGTCCATGAAGTGTTGGCGGAATGCTGCCCACACAGCGTCCATGTCTGTTGGGTATTTCGCCGCGTTGGCAAAGCTCTGCGAGTCCTTTAGGAAGCCCTGCGCTCTAGCACGTTGCTCATAGTCCGTCAACAGCGCGTTGAACTGTCGCAGGAACTGACGCTCATTGTCGTTAGCTGGCCTAGCCGTACCCTGTCTCAAAGACAACGCTCGCGCAGACGCAGGTGTATTTTTACCACCACCTACCAGCCTTTCAAGGCCTTGTACGTACTCCTGCACCTTTGGCATCCGTTCCGCGTATGCCGTTTCAGCGTTGATCAAGTCACGAGTCGCTTGTCTAATCAGAGGAGACCCACTGTTAGCACCTCCAGCCATTGGGTTGGCAATACGTATCCGTCCTTCAGCTGGCCTCTCAGGACTCATCCTGTTGGCAAGACTTACAAGAGACCGCGGGTACTCAAACCTACCACCTGCCCCGCCAGCAATAGGCTTGTAGTCCCTCAAGAACTGCTCAACCTGTGGCTCAGGAATACCAAACATCCTACCTAGGAACCTGTGCTCCTCTGGCGTGACTGCGTCGTTACCCTTCTGCAACACTCTGTTATGCAACGCTATTGCGCGTCCAATGTCGGGTGTCACCGTAGGTGCAACACCACCTTCTCGACCTGGCGCTTCTGCACTATAGAACATCACTTCATATCCACCGTCCGGTGTCCGAAACATACGTGCACCAAAACCTTTGGCACGTGCTGCGGAAAACACTTGCATGGCCTCAGGCCTGGATGCCAGGTCTTCAACCGTGCCGACCTGTGCACCTTCTCTCAGGTCGATAGGCCTTACAAGTTGCGTCTGTTCTGTCTTCGGAAGCTCACTCGTCCGTACCTCAAGAGGTGCAGCACGTTGCATCAACACGCCTTGCTTCTGCAGATTGATGCGCTGTTCCTTAGTCAACTGCTTACCCTGTGCAACAGCTTCGAACGCTGACTCACCCGTAGCTGGGGACTTTATCTCTACAGGCTGCTTCGGAGCATCACGCGTCGTTAGCAAGTACGAATGAGCCTCCCGAAGGGACTCAAAGTCACGTACCTTACCGCCATTACCGATCAGACGAACAACGCTCTTCTCGCCAACCTTCTTGACCTGCAACTCGAGACCCTTATCCTCAGCAAACCTACGCAGTAGGCCAATCTTAGGGAACGGCGCCTCCGGAGGTTTTTCGGGAAATCGTACCGCGGTCATAGTTTCTCGGAAGTATTTGCTAAGCTCCTCTGGACTCATCGTTTCAACAAGAGGAGTTGATATAAACCTTCCACCTGAAGGCGTCTCTGGTTCACGTGGTCGGCCAGGAAGGCCCGTCACTTCACCCTCGGCACGACGGAACCGACGTAGTTCCACTGCAGCCTCGAGCATCATCTTGTCAAGAGGCATCTTCTCTACTTCCTGCAAGGCGCGCTCACGCGGAATGTTCCTTCGCATCAACGCTTGTACGGCCACGACCTTAGCTTGGTCTGGAGTGAATGTAGCACGTGGTTCACGCTCCGTAGGAGGCGCTGTCTCTTCCAGAATACTGCGAGCAGCAGCAGCGAGCCTACGACGTACCGGTTCATCCACAAGGCTAACATCTGGCAACTCACCTGTGGGTGTCCCACCACGCAGCGCCTGCGTCAGCTTCGCAGTCTGCTGTTCACGTACAATCTGCTCAGAACGTTCCACAACCTCGCGAGGTGCTGTACCAGCAACAGGCTTACCGCGACGGAACTTTAGGAGACCTCGCTGTACTAGCTCCGTAACGTCAGGAAGCTCCGCCAAGTCCTGTTGTTTCTCCAAGTTGGCGGCGACCGTCGCAGCTTTATCCGCAGGCGTTTCTGTTGCGATAGGACCTCGTGGAGACTGAGCAACAACCGTGACAGGCCCTTCCGGCGTAGACACTTTTGAGCCAATAGCGGAGACAGGCTCATCCGGAGGAGAAGGAGGCACAACCTCCGGTTCGGTCGTGAGCCTGTCTCCGCGTCTTACAATTCGTCGCATAGCAGCTTCACCCACACGCTGCTCACGCATCATAGCCTGCGTGCCAAGCTCAGCAGCAGGCGTTACACGTGGCATGCCACCAAATGGCAAACTGAGCGCAGTCTCCCCAATTGCCCTTACGACGGGATCGCCCTGTAACACACGAGGCAACATAGGCTCGATACCACGTCGGAACGTCGGCTCCACCACAGCGGTCACAGGTGCAAATGCACCACGCACTGGTGCTATCACTGACATGGCTCCGCCAAGAGCGCGTTCTAACGCAGACGCTCCTGGTCGGAAGATTTGTTTAATACCCTCAGTGAACTGCTGAGGTGCCTCACGAATCTCCCTACCAAACGTCGACGCAGTCTCGAGAGCTGCCTCAGAGAGGCCACGCATCAAACCACCTGGCGACAAATCCGCCTCGCTGCGAGGTTGCCATGTACGCATCGCCATACGAGACTCTTCAGGTGAAACCGTCGTCTGACGTTGGAACTGACGCATTTGCTCAACGTCAGGTATAGGACTACGATCACCTGGCCTACGGATAGGTGAAGGTCTACCCTTCAAGTACGCATCGACGGCTTCCCCAGTATGCCCAGACTCTCGCAGGAATTTCGCACGCCCCGCCACCCCACTGAGGATTTCTTGGTCAGAGAAACCCTGCTGACGGAGCGTACGAATCTCGAACGACATTCCAGGGAAGTCTTCTTCGAGAGACACTATCTCTCCATTCCCGGCATGCCACTTGGTGCAGGAGCCCTGAAGCCCCTACCCTGCTCCTGACTAGGCGACGACATTGGGCCCATCACACCTTGCATCTGTGCCTCGCGGAGCAGCTGTTGAAACTCAGGCAACTGATGCAGGTCTTCAAACCCAAGGGCGAGGTTCTTCAACATTGTCTGAAAGTCCTGTTGTTCCTGAGCACGCGATGACTCTTCCATGAACTTCCCGAATTCCTCGTCGCCAAACCGAGACTTCATCATGTTGATCATGAACGCGTTCTGGCTCTTCTTGTTGTGATGCTCCTGCATTGCATTTCCTAGGTGCTGTCGAAAGTCGTTCAGCCTCTTCTGCAACACTCTGCCACGTAGACCTTGCAGCTGCTGCATAACACCAGGAATAGCTTCCTTGCGAGTACCTTGCGCTCCTAGGAACTGCTCCATCAGCTCAGGTGGAATCTCCTGCTCGCCAAACTGCCCTTGGAGCTGAAGTACACCAGGCAAAGCCGCGCCTGTAGGGTTCTCTCTCTCAGCCTTGCGTTGGCGGAGCTGTTCCATGAAACGCATGATCTGCTGCGTTTGTTGGATCCCTGACCCTAGGTCGAACCCACCTCGTCCGCCGTTAGGCATTTATCACCTCACGTCAACAACGCGAACATTAAGAGCGGGAGTAGTGAACCGACGGCTGATCCCGCCTCCGCCCCTGCCGTAGGTCCTGACGTTCCACCACCCCGTGTAAACTGTGTTGTGCTTGGAGGTGCGAACGGCACATTGAAGATCGGATTATTCGCGCCACCCATTAGTATCTGCGCAAGGGAAATAGGTGTCTGAGCACGTTGAACCGCAAGCCCCCTCTCCTGGCCTTCCAAGCCTGCCTGGGCTTGAGGCCCTGCTAGAGCAAACTGGAAGGCTTGAGACAAGCCAGGGATGGCTGCACCATACCTTGCCGCCGCACCTCTCTGCAACTCACTCGTGGCAGCCCTTCCAAACTCCCTCGTAGCACGCGTCGTCAGATCCTGCTCGGCACTGCCACCAGGTGCACCTGCACGTATCGCTGCGCTGGAAATACCTGGCAGCACCGTCTCACTGAACGACTGTTCCAACGGAGAGATGATCGACCTCGGAGTAGAGCTGAGAAGGTCAGCACCTCCCGCACCTAGAATACCTGCAAGAGGTCCTCCTGCAGCTCCTATTTGTCCCGGTAGTGCTCGTTCCGCTTGCCCTGTTTGCAACGCGCCAAGTAGTGGATTCTGCGCACCTGCCACGGCCTGCTGTAGCATCGGAACGGCCTGCTGCTCTGTACCAAACTGGAGTTGGGCTTCACCTACTTCAACGGGCGTCAACTGTCGTATCAGCTCTTCCTGGGCAGGGGAGATGTTCTGGTTAGTCACCGTGCTTCCACGTTGACTTGACTGACTACCACCGCCGAAGAAGCCACCCATTACAGTTTCTTATGGAAGACCATTCGGAACGGCCTAAGGCCAGTAAGTCTCATGTACGCCTTCAACTTCGTCCATGGACCATTCTCGTCCAAGAAGCTGACGATCGCCTCACACCCACGTGCTTCAGCCCACTGCTCCACGATACGCTGCGCCGTACGAGGTGAATAGTGGTCAGGGTTTTGTACCCAGACTAGCACGCAAATTTTGCCAAAAAAGTCGTGCTCGAGCACGGACGCGATCATACAGCTTCGACCGTACTTCAGGATGAGCGTCTCCGGGTCGTTGAAGTGTTTCATCACGTACTTCTGAGCCACGTCGTTGTTCGGAAGGCATTCCATCAACAACGCCTGCAGGGAGTCCAGCGTCTGAACACGCTCGATGTGCAGCTCGGAACCCGAGGGTGAGCTCTCCTTCGTCTCCACAACGTTGGCAACGTCCATACTCTGGTACCCCCTTCAACCTCTCTCCAAGCTCTTCGCTTGTGAGCTCACGAACGACGTTAACCCCCTGCTGGTTCAAAGCTCGCAATGAACCCATCCAACCTGAACGCTGAAGGCGATTCAGCAGCGAACACGAACCACTTACCCCTAATCGGCTTCGTTGGCACGTACCCTCTCACACCCCTCGTAAACGGTCCCTGAAAGGGAAACGGTCCTGTTGGGTTGTCACTCGTACCAATGAACCAGTTGACGCTCGGAGCGCCTGCTTCGCTACCAAAAGGTTGAATACTCGTGCACACAGCCTCGCGTACAGGTGGCTTAAACAACTGCTGTCCAGGATCTACGGACCTCGTCTCAACTCTGCCCGTAAACGGCGTCCCGTCCTCGAGCGCAATCAATGGATCCAGCTCGTACACCGTCACGAGTTGGTTCCCAAACAGATTTACAGGAAACGCAGCAATGTTGGCTGCTGAATCCCATGCACCAGACTGTTGGTCCCACGTACCCGTTGCGCTGTCCCACGACCTATTACTTCGACGTTCAAACACGCCACCTGCAGTCAACTTCCTATTCCTGATAGGACCACTCCACGCACCTGTGGTGAGATTCCAGAACCACCACGTATCAGGGATTCCCCCACCTGACGTTGACGGCATAATCAACATCATCTCATTTCGTGGCTCACTCAACATGATCACGGAACGGCTAAGATTAGCCGGGTCGGTCGACTCAAATATCTCATCCCGAATCTGATCACCAATAGGCTCAACGTCAATCCCGTTAAAGATGTACACGTTGTCGTTCCCTAGAAACACATGCTTCTGATCCAAATTCAACAACGCACCCTCTGCCGCAAGACCTACCCCGTCAATCACCTGGCGCTGAGCCATAAAGAAGGGAGATCCCACAAAGGTAACCAGATGAATGGCACGCTCACGGTACGCTGCCAAATACGTGCTCAGTGGATGTAACGAAACTCCATGGGACGCTCCCTGAAACAGAGTTAGAAACCCAGCTTCGCCTCCGGCATATACCTCAGGTACGCCATTATCACTCCACCTCAACATACGGGGCTTTGCCGTACCTGCCTCAGTACGGTTAAGGTGCATCAGGTGATTCTGGAACGCTGCCACACTCTTCGAGAAATGATCCCCAGCGTCAAAGGGACTCCCCGCCAACTTAGTTAACCTGTTCGCAGTGTTACCATCCCACTTGTGGACAGGATCCTTCTTACTGTTCGTAACAACGTAGAACAGATCCCCACCTGGGTTAACAACCACGTCCGCCTGGAACCCATCATCTAACCCACCCGTGTAGTCAACGTCCACGGCTGCAACCTGCCTAGTGATGTCAACCCACGTTGTGCCATCAAACCTGTACGCCTTCGTGTTCGAAAACGCCAACAGGTGTGAAACACCAGACTCCATGGGAAACTCGTCAATGTTCATCACCTCAGCACCTGCCAACGTCGTAGTGATGAACTTCTTGTACCCAGGAGCTGTGCCGAGCTCTCCCTTGAACTCCGTCATTCCGTCAGCGACGAACACACCCCCGTCAGGTATCAAGTGCCTCGGAAGGTTCTTGAAAATCCCTTTCGGTGTCAGTTGGACGAGCATTCCAGTAGGCATCAGAAAGGGGCTCCGCCAGCAATTCTGTACCGTTGGCCCTTGATGTACAAGATCAGGTTAGCAACATTGACTCCTCCATCCTCTATAATCACAGTTCCGTCGTCCGACGCCCCAGCAGCAGGCAAACTGGCTGTTGCAATCTTCTCCATAAGAGAACGGTTAACCCTAAAAGCCGTCAGAGACAGGAAAGTGTCAAGTGTGAGTACCAGAGCTTCAATCTCAGGGGGAAGAATAGGCTGCTCAGGAAGCTTGTCAGCCATCTATAACCACGCTCTCACAACGAATTTCCAGTTAGCTGCCGTAATGTCAGTCCTAGTTCCGGTTGACTTGTCAGGCACAAGAGCCCTACTTGTAGTAAACACCTTGACGTTGGTCGCGTCCCAAGCGTACCAAATGAAACCGTTCACCGTGGACCCGTCAGCACTCAACGACACGCACACTTCATCACCAGTACTGTAGTTCAACTCAGCCGTCGCGTTCTTTAGAGACACTTGCACAAGTTTTGGCTTAGATGCCAGACCGTGTGCCACAGTGAGGACACTAGAGAACGTGACAGTTTGGTCAGCACTGATGAACTCAGTTGAGAAAGGAGACGGAACTGCACCAACTACGGTGGTACCTGAACGCTTCAAAAACTGTCCGTCAGTAATGGCACCCAGAACTAGGTTTGTTGGTCCACCTGACTCCTTAACGGTCCTGACGCCATCCCATTTTACTCCCAACGTCTGTGCTGAATCGGCAACGGGTGACAGGTCATTCGCACCTACGGGGAAACGCTGAGGCGTTGACGCGTCCCTAACAATTAAATCGCCCTTCGTTGTCAACAACGACGCCAGAATCGCGCCCGAAACGTCCGTCAGGAGTGTCCGAGACGCTGTGCCGTCATGGAACTTAAGGTTAGCCGCATTGCGCTGAACCCGTCCCGCGACGGTTGGATCAGCAGCAATGTCCTGAAAGTTGATGATCTGGAGACCCGCAGCTACGAAGGAAAACCCTGCAACGCTGATGTTCGTATTTGATGGCAATCCAAAAATGTCAATGATAGCCTGCTTAAGTTCCCTGATACGATCATCACCCAGACTAATGTCCTGACTTCCAGGTGGTGTTGCTGGATCAATCAGGTTTGGTAGCGCCACTACTCAACACTCCTCACAAAGGGGCTTTGCCAGTAATTCGTCGTGTATACTGTACCAGTAGCCCTGTACGGCCTGAGTTCGTACTCCACGTCGGGTTCGCGCTTGTCCTCCACAATCATCTTCTGGATACCAGCATCGTACATCGCCAGCTTCTCTTTTGCCAAAGCTTGATCGTGGAGCTTCAACGCGCCAAAACCCGCAACGCCGTATACCGCCACCGTCTGGTGGTACCGGGACGGTATGGCCGTCACCTCGGTTGAGAACACAGTAATCGTAGCGGGCTTAAACGTACCCGCCATCCGTATTGTGTACACAGCATTAGGAATCGGCGCAACCTCAAACGTCGTCTCGTTTACTGTCGTGTACTCCGTCGGTTTGTCTTGTGCTAAATACGGCTTGTTAGCCCACTTCTTCCTGAAGGTACGAAGCGGACGTTTCGTCATCGGTCTCGCGTCGATTGCACCTGTATCGAGCGTCGCCTCCACAATCTCTAGCATGCCTGACGGCACGGTGTATAAGTCCGTACCCGCGACGGTGGCAACAGTACTGGCAGGTGACCCAACCAAGAACTGGAAGGGCCACCTCACCGGTATATCATCGACAACGATGGCGTTAAGGGCGTCCTGCAACTCCTGCTGCAGAGTACGCCCTGTCTCGAGAAGCCTCGAACCTTCTGAGGCTAACTCGATCAACGCTTTGTCGATGATCCCCTGGCCTGTCATCTCCTCATCAACGCGCAGAACCTGAACGTCTGTGCGCTCAGGTTCGTCGTTGCTGCTACCTCCGTCAACGGGTTTCCTGCCGCTGCACTCTGAAACGCTTTGATCAGCTTGTTCGTGTAGTCCACCACTGTCACGAAACCACCTTCAACGTCGACAGCGCACCAGATGATCGTCCCGTTGGGAAATCCGGGATCGAACCCACCTGTTGCGTACGATGTAGGCCCAGCTGCACTGCCTGCAACAACCTGCCCTGCCATGCCTAGAGGGTATACGTCGATCGCCGCTACGGTCATGGCTAAGCCCCAGCGATGATCAAGTCAAACGTCCCGCTAGACGTACCACTGAACGTCACGAAGACCCTTACCCAGTTCCTTCCACCGTCAGGGTTCATCCCCTCCATGAAGAACGACACGATTGGGTTAGTTCCTGGAATCGCGCCGATAGCCTCCGACAACCCTGGTTGGGCTTGCGCTATTCTACGGCGATTCGTGGTGAAACCCGTGTTGTCCGCCGTCTCCAGCGCGAAGATGGGATACACCGTACCCGTACCTACGGTGAACGACTTGAGCGAGATCATGCAACTAACCCACAGCGCGCTGACGTTCCGTCCACCAGTGCCTACGAACTGCTGCGACGCAGTAGTCGCGGTTTGGTCCGCAAGCGGAATAACTATTCCTGGACCACTGATGAAGTCCCCGTGTAGTGGTGCCGTAATTGTCTGTGCCATCGGCCCCCCCTACGCTATGCTCGTCAGGACGCCTTGCATCCTGCGATTCGACGTGACAAGGTCGGCCTGAGTCACAACCTGTGCGACACGGTCGAGCTGGTTGGGAATCGGCTTCCAGTCAGTCATGACGAAGTCAGCTCCTGCCTCGATCACTAACTCCAGGTAGCGCTCGTTCAACATGTACGCGTTACCCGTCAGTGCCGAGGGAGAAAACGTCAGCGCGCCACCCTTGAACCCAACCGCCTCAAACCCTGCGTCACCGAACTTGTTGTCCATGATGCGTAGAATGTTCGTCAACGTGTCCTCGTACATCTCCATCACGGCCTGCGTCGTGAGGATCAACGTCGGGTGATCGTTGCCGATCGAAACGTTGTTATACAGCGTGGTCAGCTCCTTACGGATGCCGTTGGCGCCCACGAACGTCCTGCGGCTGTTGTCCCACCACGTCTGAGTGGTACTGTTGATACCACCTACGGTCAGACCCGCCGTGGTTGACACGAGGTTGCCTAGGCCGTCAAAGTCCAGACCACCGTTACCCGTACCGTCTCCGAAGCCCATCGACTCGAGCTTGTCAATCTTCGACAGCTCAAGGTTCTTGAGCTTTGCACGCACTAGGTTCATGATAGCGTGCTGACCAGCGTTCATGTGATCCTCTGCAAACAACCTGACCACGCTGCCCGCCAGCCACTTCCAGTCGTACTTCGCCGTCGTGATAGGGTCCTGTGGCGTGATGTCCACAACACCACCTGGACCTAGCGTCTTGACGGTAGTGTTCTTGGCGTACATCAGCTGAATGCCAATCCACCTACCACCCGTCTCACGTCGAACGCGTTGTCGGGACGACAACCAGAACCACAACGGCGTCGCCGTGAAGATGTTGTCCACGACTTCGTCGCGCATCAACTGCCACGTCGTGGAGTACAGTGTGTCAAACTGCTCTGTCAGACTTGCTGGAGCAGCCAATTAGATCACCCTTTCTATTCCTTCTCAGTCATGCCCGCTTGACGCCAAGCCTCAAGAAACTTCGACTCGAAACCCTCTGCTGGCTTTCGCTTCATCTGGTTACCACCCACGGGAGGCTCCGAAGGCTTAGCTGGCTTCTTTGGTGCCTTGCTAGCCTTACCCTTAGCTATGAGGTACGCGTCCTCAGCCGTCAACGTAGGATGGTTCCGTGCCAGATTAACCATGTCGTTCCTGAAGTCCCAGAAGTCCGGGTACTTGGCTGACGTCTCGTTGACTTGACGCTGCATCTCGGCAAACTGGACACCCTTCTGCACGGGCTCCACAGTCTGCCGCAGTTCACCACGCATCG
>WNFA01015375.1_pt1 | contig 11237 bp, 8 predicted proteins | sample 5400481 | NCBI WGS metagenome assembly WNFA01 (sample SAMN13153340, study PRJNA577476) | soil metagenome | isolation source: 120 cm saprolite under Douglas fir tree site 2 hole 1 replicate 2 | place: USA:California | collected 2015-04-18
ATCCGGAATGATGCTCTTGTCTCAGCAAGCTTCGTTCTTGATTTGCGTAATTCGCGGAAAATTCTGGAGCCGAGAGTGGGAGTTGAACCCACGACCTGCCGATTACGAATCGGCTGCTCTACCACTGAGCTACCTCGGCCCTTGATAATAAAGGACTTATTTCCTTGCCTAGCCTTTTCCAGAGAAACTTCCATCAAACTGCCATCGCTCGCTCTCGGTTTCAGCGATGCGTTTTGCAACTTTCGGCCGGAAGTTCGCAACCTGCTAGGAACAATTCGGTGATGCACTTTGCCGGCGATCACTGAACTTCCGCCTCCGAAACAGTCTCTCTTTTCCAGGAATGCGCAAAGAGAATGAGATTGCGCACCATATCCCAGAAAGACGGCAAAGGTGATTTTAGCCCTGTCCGATTTCTTTCGCAAGTTATTGAGTTTACAGATTTTGGCGTCGAGCACAACATTCAGCTGCCAGCGCCCTCTAAGTAGGCCGAACAGCGAAGAGTGGACATCCTGGCGATTCCGTAGTTTTGAGCATAATAACGATACACTGTCGTATCTGAACGATGGGCCATTTCGCTGGGACCTTACTAGGACGGTGCTGCGTGCTCCCCTCCAAAACTCCTGCAACCCGCGGAGCAGCCACTCCCAACTCGGGTGCTCCTGAACTCCAGAAGAGGATCTCATTGTCCGACGAGAAGAACGGCACACAGAAAGCACTGGAGGTGATTGGAGGACGTTGGAACGTCTGCCTTCTAAGTGCGGCCTGCGGCTCCAACAACTCCATCCAATATTTGTAACTATCAATGTTTCCAATAAATCGGGGCATCTGCTTTTCGCTCAAAGCTAACCCCAATACATGGAAAAGATAGGATTCTGCCACAGTTATGGCACAGCGATACTAGAACTAGGTAGAATGTCTGCCTGTCACTCAGGAGGTCGCTGGCTCCAGTCCAGTCGCTCCGGCCACAAAATCATCCACTCTCGCTCTCGGTGTCCTGAAAGGACACGGCATTGGCCGTCGAACGACGCGCTGCTCTGGCCAGTCATTCAAAGAGAATTTTCGCCATCATGCCTTTGTCTTCGTGATTGAGAAGATGGCAGTGGAAGAGAGACATGCCTTTGATGACGGGATTGGTAAAATCCATAACGACGTCGACGGAACCCCCAACTGGCACGTTTACGGTGTCCAGCCACACAGCATGCTCCAAGGGCAGTCCATTTTCGGCATAAGCCAGGAAATGCACCTGATGAATATGCATGGGGTGAAGCTCTTTCGTGGCGTTAACAATTCGCCAGTGCTGGTAGGTGCCGACCTTCGCTCGCACCATCGGCTGCGCATCGAGAGCGAATTTCTGCCCGTTGATATAGAAGCCGTTTTTGTCCTCGGTGAATGTGACTACAAAGTCCGTCGGGGATTTCTCAAACTCATCCACCTGGACAACCTTATAATCAGGCCGATGATTGTCGAACGGTACAGCCCTCTGAGGTCCCGAGGATTGTTCCGCCGGAAGTACGTCGGCGAGTACCATCGCCACATTAGGATCTCCGAGTGGGCCGGTGTTCACACATCGAGTGCGCAGCACAGTTTGTCTTCTCGCAGCAGGACCGCTGACGATGGCTTCCACTCGCCCCGCGGGCGGCACTAATACGTGGTAGGCAACACGTGTGGGGTGCTGGGGGTCATGATATGCGAGCGGCATTCCGTCAAGCGCCACGACCATCAGCGATTCACCATCAATTTGAATATCTGAGTATTGATCTGCCGAGGCATTGACGATGCGCCAGAACTGTCGTTCTCCCGGAGCGATGCTGATTTCCGGGCGAACTGCTCCGTTGACGGTAAAGACGCGTTCCGATTTCTCAGTTTCTGAGCCACATCCTGCCTGTGACATGTCAACCCGTCGTCTCAACGCCGCGGCTTCCGGATCACCTTCGATCGATCGGGCACGCAGCACCAGCACTCGCTCACGCAGTCCACGAACTTCGGGCACGTATCGGTCGATGCCTTCAACGACGATAGCGGCCGACATGCCGTCAAGCGCCTGTCGATGACTCTCTCCATGCGGATGGGTGTGATACCAGTACAGGCCAGGAGGGTGGTCCGGCGGAATGCGCACAGTGTAATGCAGCGCCTCGCCGGGCATCGCCATCATTTCCAGAACATCGTCCTGAGGCGCGTGTGGTGAAACCTCCAGACCGTGAAAATGTAAGTTGGTCATATTGCGGCAGGGCTCGATCGCGCAGGGCTCGGTTGCAATCCTGGGGAGGTCATTGACGTAGTCGATTTTGAGTATGTCGCCAGGCCAGGCACGGATCACGGGAGCGGACATTTGTCCGTTATAGGAGAAGACATCGCGACCCTCCGCATTGGTCGCGGCGCGTAATGTTAGTGCGACCACATGGTCCCTGCCTCGCACCTCGGGCGGATCGGGCAGGGGAGTGTGAATTGTTTCGCCCACGCGAGCTAACCAAGCCATGGCGGCAGCCAAGGCTACAATTTCAAAGAATCTCGATCTCATGATCATTGGAACCAACCCCTGCAAAACTGAACTTTCATGATTCCTCTTCCTCCAACTTCATCGGTGAGAGCCCGGCGTCTACCACCTTTGACATGAGTTCCTGCGAATCTTGCTTCACCGTGAGCGGACTTGCCGCAGCAATCGCATGAAAATGCCCCGTTTATCAGGCCCCAGCCCAATTCCGGCATACGCCACTTGGATCAGCGGAACATTCTTCCTCTGCGGGTCCCGAAAAAACGGAAACGGACTCGGCGCGCCTACCGCCCAGAAGAAATCCGCCTGCGCGCCCTGCATTTCGTCGGGCAAGTTGAAGTGGTCCACCGTCGCCAGATCGAGCTGCGTACGGCCCTGTGCCTCAAACACGTAAAACGTCAGCCCGTTCGCCTCCACTTTTTCCATCGGCGTCAGATAAAACTCCGGATAAATCCCGCCTGCGAGCTCCACGCCATTCGTGACTTGAAACAACATGCCCGGGCTCAACTGCCTCGAATAAAAACCCGCCAGCGTAGGTGGGTGTTTGCAGTCGGTGCGAATACTCAAATCCGGCGAAACCGCAGCCCTATCCGGCGATTCTCCCTGGCTCTTTGCTTTCCTGTAAGCCTCCGAGCCTCCATCCAAACAATCCCGCGGCGGCGAAAAGAAAAAGTAGAATAGATAATCCGCCAGGCCGTTGCCCGAACCCGCGGCACCATGCATCTGCACATCCAGTGCGACCTCATCGCCTCCCAGGAACGGATTGGTTGTCGTTGCAATCCGCAAGGCCGAATGCATCTTCGGATTTTCCAGCGCCATGAATTCCAAGAACGTCACTTGCGGAGCAAACGGCGCCAGCCTCGGCGAAGGAGGCAGCGGCATCTGCTCGCGCTCGATCCAGTCCGGGGAGACATCAATCGAAGCTCCGCTCAAGACGGAAAATCGCTTCAACTCCACCTGCGGCTTTGCTTGCGAGGACCGTGAACTTTGTTCCGCCTCGCGCTCGGGCGATGGCGGACTCTGCCGTGATATCTGCGCCGCCACTCCTGGCACCAGGAATCCAAACAGGACCACTCTGACGATTCCGCCCAGAGTCATAAGCACCATCCTCGTCACATTCGCCATCACCCCATTTGATGCGCGGGCCATCGCAACGCTACGGCTTTCTCCGCAAGAGCGCGACTAGGTTTTGGACGCTCTTTGCAAGTTCCACAACTTCCCCGCCTCCGTGGAGTTCGAAGTCGATCTCATAATTCCCTGTTGCAGCGTGATCCACGGCCTCTTTGAGGCTGACGAGAGGTTGAGTGACTTGGCGAGGCAGGATGAGGCTGACCCACACACTAAACAAAAGAGTGACAGCCGAAACGATGCTCAGGGTCCATTCGGCTCGACGGATCAAATGGCGAGCTTCCTGGTGGTCCATTTGGACACGCCCCCAATTTTGCTGTTCCATGTCGGACGTCAGCTGCAAGGTCTCTTGGCTTGACGCCCGGAGGTCCGGGGTGACTTGGCGCAAGGCGGGGTTCGCATCTTGTATAGCTTCTGTGATCCGAGTATCAAACGAGCCGATTCGGGTCCGAAGCTCCTGAATTAGCTGGGCTCGTCTCTCGTGTCTGGCCGCTTTGACAAGAGCGTCCAAGTCTTTTTCATAAGCCAGCACGGCTTCCCGAAGGCGTTCGTCGGGTTTTTGTCTTGACTCCGCCATCGTCGAGACTGCTGAAGAGAATTGCTGCTGATATCGGTTTACTGCCTCCAGACTCTTCTGAACGATGGTTTCTTCGTCAGGCTCAAGATCCCTAATACGAACCAGCATTTGCCTCACCTTCGTGAGCGATTCCTGGTTCGCCCGAAGATATTCCGGGTCCTGGAACAGAAGGTAGTTACGCGCTGCGCGCCGGGCCTCTAATATCTCGATGGAAGCCTGTTCTGCCAGCTTTGCTGCTGGCGCATCGACATTGACGATGCGGTCCACGATCCGGCCCATCGCAATCAGGTAATAAACAGCCAAGAAAATAACAGGGACGAGAATCAGCCTCACGATGGCCAGGCTATAGGCAACCCTCTTTCGCAATGAGCTTCCGGGCGCGAAGATCTTGAAGGATTTTCGTATTTTCCATCTCATGGGCTGCAACCTCCCAAAGGTATTACAGTCGGTTCTCTCGAGACGTCGTGAGGCAGCATCGAGGCTAGACAGATGAGCGTCATTCGCCGCGGAGCGTGCCTGGCGGGATGCCATTGTGCCGTGCGAGGTCTTCGAGTGCATCGATCTCACTTTGTATCTCGTGTACGCGCCGCTGAAGGATTTCAATGCCGACTTCGGGAGTGATCCCTATGTCGCCTTCATCGAGATTTATGCCGCCTGTCATCGTCTTAAGGCTCCTTGCATCTTTGATCGCTTGACGGTATCCATTGAGCTGAGCCTTTCTCCGCTCGAGTTCATCACGCAGTTTCGCCGCCTGCCCGGCATACCACCCCGGGTCTTGGGTCTCCACGTACGGTGCAGCCGCAGATGCCGACTTTGGCGTTTCTTCGTTCGTTCGGCCCACGATGCAAATCAGGCCGGGAACATGGAGTCTTTCGAGGTCGTCATTGGTCCAAACCACCGTCCTCTGGCTGTCCGTTCCTGCGCGCGGCTTGTTTGCCGCGCGCAGAGGAATAGCCAGGGTACTCAGGGTCATTGAGATAACGAGCGAGAAGGTCAGATAGCGATTCATCTCGCTCCCCTTAGTGTTTCGTCGACGGGGCGGGAGGAAAATGCTGGAACATTTTGTTCACGCCCTTGTCGAGGTTCTTTGTGTTCTTGTCCGCTTTGTCGGAGAGCGTATCGCTCGACGAGCTTCGCCAGATCAATTTCTCCGTTTTTGCATCGAAGAGATCGACCACCAAGGTTCCCACTTTGTAGTTTTCGACGGTCGTGGTTGCGTCACCAAATCCACCGCCGAATCCTCCCCAGCGGCGACCTCCTCCGAACCCGTTATAGAACGTGTCCAGGGTTTGTTGATTCTGAGTCGTCTCGATGGCAATGACCTCGACGTCACCTCCCGAGGGAACTTCCGTCCAGCCTTTTGCGGCCAGAGCGCTGTTCACTGCGTTCTTGATGCGGTCGACCAGGAGCTGGTCTTTCGTTTGGACCTTTTCCCAAGAGTAGGTCTTGTATTGGCCAAAGTTTGCACTGTGGTCGTAGTCGGTTTTAACGTGTTGAGCGAATGAAACAGTCGCTAAAGCTAGCGTTAGTCCGATTGATGCTGCGATTTTTGATAGAAACTTCATACTTCCTCCTTTTTATTTTGTTGAATTTGTTGCTGCTTCTCCGGTTTGGCTATTGGGTTGTTGCTGCGGCGGAGCTGACACTCCCAGCCACCCGCCGCCCAGAGCTTTTACAAGAACAACAGTGGCAACCATGCGTTGCCCATTGATTTGCGTGGCCACGCGTTCGCTGGACAAAAGCGTGGTTTCCGCGAAAACGACGTCAAGATATCCGACAAGACCCGCCTTGTATCTGTTCATGGCGATTTCTTCCGCTCGCTTGGCGTCGTCCACGGCATCGTTTTCCGAGTGCGCTTCGCCGGACAGGACGCGGAGAGCCGCAAGCTGATCCTCGACTTCTTGATAGGCGGTGAGGACAGTCTTTTCGTATTGTGCGAGCGATCCCCGGTACGCCGCTTTCGCCTGGTTCACATCGGCACGAATTCGCCCGCCGTTGAACACAGGCGTCAGTGCCGCGGCTCCCAGCGACGCTATGAAATTTTGCCAATTGAAGATGCTGTTGGTATTGGTACTTTCAAATCCCGTGTACCCGGTGAGCGAGAGATGGGGCAAATACGCTGTTCTTGCAACGCCAATCTGCGCGGTAGCGGCCGCAACATAGCGATCGGCTTCGGCTATATCAGGACGCCTCAGAAGAGTCTTTGCTTGCTTTACTTCCAGCTCGCTATTTAGGCCGGAGTGGAAACGATTGGTTATAACGTCCAGGGCCTGCTGTAGTTGTTGAATTGTGGAATCGAGCACGGCTCGTTCGGCGTCGTTCTCACGCAAACTGTAATAGTCCATTGCCACACTGGCCTCGACCGACAAGCGCACAAAGCGGAGATCCGCTTCTGTGGCCTGGTGCACATCACGCGCAGACTCCAGGGAACGCCTTACGCGGCCCCAAGCATCGATTTCGTAGTTGAAGAACAGAGGCAACTGAAAGTCGTTGAAGGTAGCCGCGCGGCCGTTGGTATTGCCGTTGTTCGGCCGATTCTGAGCTTCGCGAGTTCGCGATACGCTCGTACCAAGACTGAGTGTGGGAGACAAGAAAGACCGCGAGTACCGTGCCGCCGCTTCGGCCTGATCGACTCTCGCCACCGCAACGCGAATATCCTGATTGGCGGAATCGGCATCGTTTTCGAGCTGGTTGAGAGTGGAATCGTTGAAGACCAGCCACCAATTGTTGTACGCAATTGAAGGTGTTCCGGTCCCCTGCGTTGCCGGCGCGCTGGATTCTTTAAATTGGGTTGGCACAGGGGCCGAAGGGCGTTGGTACATCGGCCCGACAGCGCACCCCGACAGTGCCATCACCATGACAAGGCCGATGGCTGCGGTACTCGATCGCGCCGTGGAGATTCGAAAGCGCCCCTTTGATAAAACCATCGACGATAAAGTCATCGACGTGAATCTGTTGGGAAACATGCTCACTCCTACTTTCCGCCACCCTGTGTGGTCTGCACTGCCACGGACATTCCATCGACAAGATAGTCGGGGGGATTGGCGATCACCGCGTCCGGTTGGCTTATTCCGCCGAGGATTTCGACCCTGTTTCCGAAATCGCGGCCCAGGGTGACCTTTCGGAGTTCAACGTGATTTTGACTATTCACCACGCCCACCTGCGGCCCCTGGGCTTGGAAGAGAATGGTATTTCCTGGAAGCACCAGCGGTACAACCTTCAGCGAAAGATGGAAGTGGACCTGTGCATAAGCGCCGGGAAACAGTTCACCTTTAGGGTTTGGCACATCCACTTCGGTAAGCAGCAACTGGCGATTCGAAAGAGAGGCAACCTCCATCGAGGCTCGGACGCCGGGAGCAATGGCCTCGCTGTACACTTCAGGAACGTTTATGTAAACGCGCATCGTGGCGATGTTGGAGATGCGGAAAAGTTCGGCGCCCAGACCGCTGTTGCCGGCGTTGATGAGGTCACCCACTTCTGTTTTGCGAGCGGTGATCACTCCGTCGAAGGGCGCGTAGATCTTCTCGAATCCCCGCAATTGCTCGAGCCGGCCCACTTCCGCGGTGGCGGCTTGTACGTTTGCGGTTTGCGAGTTGAGGTTCTGGTTGTTGTTGTCAACTTCCTGTTGCGAAACCGAATTTGATTGGATCAGTTCGCGGTAGCGTGCAGAGGTCACCGTGGCGAGCTGGAGATTCGCCTGCGCCTGCGCCAGCATCGCGCGAGCGTGGCTCAACTCCTGATCGACCTCCGGCGCTTCGATTACCGCGAGGAGTTGCCCTTTTCGTACGTGGGAGCCGATATCCGCATTCCAAGCGCGGACATAGCCGTTAATCCGGGCGTAGATGGGCGATTCCGAAAAAGCCTGCACGGTGCCGGGAACCGTCAAGTCGGTAACGGGACTGCCGAGTTCCGCATGAATGACGTTGACGTTCTGCAGCGCCAGGGTCTTGGTGGTTGCCACCAGGCTCGCGTTGCTCGCGCGGCGCGCATAGGCGGTAACAAAGGCAGAGCACGCCAGGAGCGCCGGGATCACCAGGAACCACAGCAGCCGTTTTCCATTCGAACGTGAAGCTTGCTTCTGCGGGTCCGTGCCCGAAGGTCCCTGCTCTGTCTTCACGGAAGTTTCTAATTGTTTAGTCATGGAGTCCTCACGAATTCTGTGAAATCAAGTCTTGAGATTTTTTCTGACCGCGCACCATAGCGAAAACCACTGGAACAAAGAAGAGAGTTGCGATGGTGGCGAAGAGCAAACCGCCAATTACCGCGCGGCCTAGGGGCGCGTTCTGTTCGCCTCCCTCGCCGAGCCCTAGAGCCATGGGCACCATGCCGATGATCATCGCGAGAGCGGTCATCATCACCGGCCTCAGCCGGGTGGAGCCGGCCTCGAGGGCCGAGCGGAAGGCATTCTTGGTCTCCGTGAGACGCTCGTTAGCGAACGTGATTACCAGAACGCTGTTGGCCGTGGCCACGCCGATGCTCATGATCGTGCCCATCAGCGAGGGCACGTTTAAGGTCGTGCGGGTCAAGAAAAGCATCCAGCAAATGCCCGCAAGCGCACCCGGTAGAGCGGTGATGATGATGAAAGCTTCCGTCCACGACTGGAAATTGATCACGATGAGCAGGTACACGAGCAGGATTGCGAATGCCAGCCCGCCGAGGAGCCCGACGAAGGAGGAGTGCATGGTGGCAACCTGTCCGCGGGTTACCAGCGTGCTGCCGGCAGGCAACTGCTTCTGATCCGCGGACGTGATTTTCGCGATGTCTGCCCCCACTGCGCCCATATCGCGTCCTTGCGTGCTCGCAAAGATATCGACGACCGGAAGCACGTTGTAGTGGCTGACCACTGCGGGCTCATCCATGCGTTTCATCGAGGCCAAGTTTTCCAAGAGCTGCGGCGTCGTTTGATTTCCGGCGTTGACCGGGATGCTTCCTAGCGCGTCGATGGAGTCGATGTGGTACTGCGGCGTCTGAACGGCCAGGCTGTAGACCACGCCGTTTTTCGAATTCAGCCAAAAATTGGGAGTGGTTTGGAAACTGGAGCTCAGCGACACGAGTAGGTTGTTCGCCACGTCGCGTTCGGTGAGCCCCACCTGCTGCGTTCTGGTGCGGTCCACCGAGTATTGCAACCTCGGCTGATCCAGCGTTTGTTGTATATGGACATCCACGGCGCCGGGCACGGAACGAATCTGGTCCGCTACTTTCGACGCAACGGCGAAATTGTTCGCAAGATCCGGACCCACGATCTGAATATCGATGGGGGCCGGCAGACCGAAATTGAGAATCTGGCTGACGATGTCCGCAGGCTCGAAGAAGAACGATGTCCCAGGAAAATCCTTGGGAAGCTGTTCGCGCAATTGCTCGACATACTGCGCGGTAGGATGATGCTTGGCTTGAAGCGATATCAGGATCTCCGCATCGGCGCTGCCGATTGTGCCGCTGTTGCTGTAGGAGAGATTAATTCCGCTCGTCGGAAGGCCAATGTTATCGAGAATTCCCGCGAGTTCCGAGGCTGGTATCTGCTGACGAATTACGCTTTCGACCTGATCGGTGAGGGCAGCAGTGGTTTCGATTCGCGTACCGGTCTTGGCGCGAATATGCAAACGGATCTGGCCCGCGTCGACCGACGGGAAGAAGTCTTGGCCGAGTAGTGGAACGAGAGCAAGACTCGCTACGCAAAAGATGAGAAAACAGACGGCAAAGGCGCGCCGGTGCTCCAGGCACAAACTGAGCAAGTTCGAATACTTCTCCCGAAGAGTCTCGAAGCCGTGCTCGAAGCGCTGGTGAATGCGCGCGAAAAAGCCGGGCCGCTTCTCCGACTCAGGGTTCTTGCGCCTTTCCACTTCGGAGCGCAGCAAATACATTACGAGTGTTGGAATGAGGGTTCGCGAGAAGAAATAAGATGCCAGCAGAGCGAATACGACGGCTTCGGCCAGCGGTACGAAGAGATAGCGAGCCACACCTGTCAGGAAAAACATCGGCACGAACACGATGCTGATGCTGAGAGTGGAAACCAACGCCGGAACCGCAATCTGCTGTGCTCCATCTAGGATGCCCTGATGGAGGTCCTTGCCTTGGCTGAATTGCCGCTCGATATTCTCGATTGTGACCGTTGCATCATCGACGAGAATTCCCACCGCCAGCGCCAGACCGCTCAGGGTCATGATATTGATAGTTTCTCCCAGCGCGCTAAGAATCAGCAGCGACGTCAAGATGGAAAGCGGAATGGAAATCGCGATGATCAAGGTGCTCCGCCAACTGCCCAGGAACATCAGGATCATCAGCGACGTCAGCGCAGCGGCAATCGCTCCTTCGCGCAGCACACCTTGCAGCGAAGCGCGCACAAACAAAGACTGATCGAATAGAGGCCGTATATTCAGTTGAGACGGAAGCGTCGCCTTGATCTTCGGCAATGCGGCGAGAATATTGGACACGATTGATAAAGTGGAAGAGTTCCCGGCTTTCTGGATGGTGAGCAGGACGCCCCGTTGCCCATCTTGGCGTACTACGTTGGTTTGTACAGCGTAGCCGTCACGCACATTCGCCACGTCCCGAATGTGGATGGTGCCGCCATCGACGACCCTCACAGGCAAGTCGTTTAATTCGTCTACGGTTAGCGGATTCCCATTGAGGCCGACGTTGTACTCCGTGCTGCCGATTTTCGCGGTCCCGGAGGGCAGCACAACGTTCTGCGTATTCACTGCGTTAACTACATCCGTCGGCGAGAGGCCCTTGGAGAGGAGCTTCTGCGTATCGATGTCCACCATGATCTGCCGCACTTTCCCGCCATAAGGAATCGGGACCGAGGCGCCTTGAATCGTGGCGAGTTGCGGGCGAATGAAGTTCAAACCTAAGTCGTTCAACTGCTGCTCGGAGAGACCTTGCCCACTCAAACCTAACTGCAAGATCGGTACGGAAGAGGCGTTGTAGCTGATGACCAGCGGTGGCGTGATGCCGGCCGGGAACTGTTTCAGCCCCACCTGCGCTTCGGCGATCACTTCAGAAATAGCGCCATCAATACTTGCCGAAGGCTGGAGAAACACT
>WNFA01005600.1_pt1 | contig 11236 bp, 9 predicted proteins | sample 5400481 | NCBI WGS metagenome assembly WNFA01 (sample SAMN13153340, study PRJNA577476) | soil metagenome | isolation source: 120 cm saprolite under Douglas fir tree site 2 hole 1 replicate 2 | place: USA:California | collected 2015-04-18
CCGAAGAAAACGCGCTGATACATCCACAGCAGGTAGCAGGCGCTCCAGATCACGCCGGTCGCGGCCAGGATTCCATAGATCGGGCGCGCCTGGAATGCCCCGCTCAGCACCAAGAACTCGCCGATGAAACCGTTCAGCAGCGGCAGTCCGACCGAGGCCAGCACGGTGACCAGGAAGAGGGTGGCGTACCTGGGCATGGGCGTCGCCAACCCGCCAAACTCGGCGATCTCGTAGGTGTGGCGGCGCTCGTAGAGGATGCCGGCCAGCATGAAGAGCCCGCCTGTCGCGACTCCGTGCGCGAGCATGACGAAAACCGCGCCGTTCAAGCCGGCCGTGGTGAAGCTGAAGATTCCGATAACGACGAATCCGAGGTGACTGACCGAGGAGTAGGCGATCAGCTTTTTCATATTCGGCTGCACCAGCGAGACCAGCGCGCCGTAGATGATGCCGATCAACGCGAGCACCATAATCCACGGTGCGTTGCGCTCGGCCTGCACGCGAAAGAGGCCAACGTCGAAGCGCAGCAGGCCATAGGTGCCCATCTTCAGTAGTACGCCGGCCAGCAGCACCGAGCCAGCGGTGGGTGCTTCCACGTGCGCGTCGGGCAGCCATGTGTGCAGCGGGAAGAGCGGGACCTTTACAGCAAAGGCGATGAAGAAGCCAAGAAAGAGCCACAGCGAAGCGGCTTCAAACCCCGGTACGCTGTGGTTGCGAATGAGTTTCTGGATGATGACAAAATCGAAGCTGCCAGTCTTCGCATAGAGCCACAGAATCGCCGCCAGCATAAACATCGAGCCGATCATCGTGAACAGGAAATACTTCACCGCGGCGTAGACCCGGCGTCCGTGGCCGTACATACCGATCAGCAGCGCCATCGGGATCAGCGTCGCTTCCCAGAAGAAGTAGAACAGGAACAAATCGAGCGAGGTGAAAACGCCAATCAGAGCCGTTTCGAGGATCAGCAGCAGGATGAGCCCATGTGGTAATGAATGTTGGGCGTGGTGATCCAGATTTTGTCGATCTCGAATTTGAAGGCGCCGGTCTCACGATGGAGGTGTACCGGCAAATGCAAGGAGGCTACAAATGCCAGCATGGAGATGACGAAGGCGAATAGCTTGATGTCGCGATCACGGCGCGGGATCAGCAGAATCAACAGCCCGCCCGCGGCGGGAATGAAGGTCACCAGCGACAGAATGATGGGACTGAGGCTTTCCATGTTTAGTGCGTAACTCCCATCCAGACCATGTAGGCGATCACCACTGCCCCTCCAGCCGCGACCCAGCCGGCATACGAGCGCAGATTGCCCGACTGCATGTGGCGCACATTGTCAGACACGTGGCGGGCGGCGCTGGCCGAGTTGTTCACCGTGGCGTCGATCACTTCCTGGTCGACACCGTGCCAAAGAATCGTGGTCGAGCCGTCGACGACCGGCTTGACGAAGAGGACGGCGTAAAGCTCATCGATGTAGTACTTGTCGGCTACCGCTCGGTAGATCCCACCGAGGCTGGCGGCGATTCTTTGCGGCAGTTGGGGGCGTTTCATGTAAAGCTGCCAGGCCAGAAGAAGCCCGAGCAAGGCGGCGGCGACTGAGATGCCAGTGAATGACCATTCCAGGCGCTCCATCTCGAAAATCTTAGCGGCTTCCTCACCCGTTAACAGGACCGCCCGCCCTCGGCCCGCACCGTGAAACACCGGCGCCAGGAAATTTTCGAAGTTGTGATGAATGCCAACCCAACCGCCGACAAAAGAGAGAACGGCTAAGATGACCAGCGGCCCAAGCATCACCCAAGGACTCTCATGTGGTTCGCCGTGGCCATGCTCATGTCCGTGTGGCGCGGGCGCCCCCGCCCGCGAGGCGTGGCCGTCATGAGCGCTCGCCCCACGATAGTCGCCGAAGAAGGTCATGAACCACAGCCGGAACATATAGAACGAAGTAATAAATGCTGTGATGACGCCGATCAGCCAAAACACCCAGCTTCCGTGAGGGCTGGAATAAGCCATCCACAGGATCTCGTCTTTGGAGAAGAAGCCAGCCAACGGCCAGAACCCGGCGATGGCAAAGGTCGCCACTGTCATCGTCGCAAACGTCGACGGCATGTACAGCCGCAGCCCGCCCATCTTCCGCATGTCCTGCTCGCCGCCGACGCCGTGAATTACCGAACCTGCCGCGAGGAACAGCAGGCCCTTGAAGAACGCGTGCGTCATCAGGTGGAAGATGCCCGCGGAAAACGCGCCCACGCCGCAGGCCATGAACATATAGCCGAGCTGCGACACGGTGGAGTAGGCCAGCACCTTCTTGATGTCGGTCTGGGCAATGCCGATGGTCGCCGCAAACAGGGCGGTGAGCGTTCCAATGATCGCGACCACCATCATCGCCATCGGCGCGCGCTCAAAGATCACGGACGACCGCGCCACCATGTAAACGCCGGCCGTCACCATGGTTGCCGCATGGATCAACGCGGAGACTGGTGTGGGGCCTTCCATGGCATCCGGCAGCCACACGTAAAGAGGAATCTGAGCCGACTTGCCCGCAGCTCCGACCATCAACAAGAGTCCGATCGCAGTGAGCAGCCCAGCGCCGCCAGTTTCCGGCGACATCGGCTGGACCGCGGCAAAGACTCGCGTGAAGTCGAGCGATCCAAAATGCTTGATGATCAGGAAGAGGGCAATCAGAAATCCAAAATCACCGATCCGGTTGACGATGAATGCTTTCTTACCGGCCGACGCTGCTGAGTCTTTTGTGAACCAGAAACCGATCAGCAGATACGACGCCAGACCCACGCCCTCCCAGCCGATGAACATGACCAGATAGTTCTTTGCCAGCACCAGCGTCAGCATGAAGAACATGAACAGGTTCAGGTACGCCATGAACCGGTAGTATCCGTCGTCGTCCCACATGTAGCCGACCGAGTAGATATGAATCAGGAAGCCGACGCCCGTGACCACAAGCAGCATGACGAGCGATAACTGATCGAGATAGAAACTGAAATCGACTTGAAAGCTGCCGGAGCGGAGCCAGTGTGCGAAGTCGCAATAATAAGGAGCCGACGCCGAAGAAAAGCCTGCGGCCAGAAACAACGCCAAGGCAAAAGCAGCGCCACAGAAGACGAGTGCGACCGTCGATATCGCTTTTTTCGACGACTGCCGGCCGAAGAAGCCGTTGATCGCCGCCCCGGCAAGCGGAAGCAGCGGGACAAGCCAGAGATAAGGGTTCGGCGTCATAGCTTGAGCAGGTTCACCTGGTCCACATTCAAAGTTTCACGCGTGCGATAGACGGCAATGATGATCGCCAGTCCCACCGCGGCCTCAGCGGCGGCCACCACCATCACGAAGAAGACGAAGACCTGTCCGCTGAGCGCCTGCCAGTGCGCGGCGAAGGCCACGAATGAAAGGTTCACGCCGTTCAGCATCAGCTCGATCGACATGAAGATCGTGATGATGTTGCGCTTGATCAGGAACCCGAGCACGCCGCACCCGAACAGGATTCCACTTAACACCAGGTAGTAGGAGAGAGGGACCATCTTTATCCTTCGTCCTTTCTCGCGCCACGGGACACAGCTCCGGGCCGGCTGGCGAGCACGACCGCGCCCATGATGGCGATCAGGATCAGCACCGATGTGACTTCAAAAGGCAGCAGGAAATCGCGGAAGAGGAGCCGTGCAATGTCCTTGGGAGCTCCCCACAACGCACCGATCGACACCGAATGGGTTGTGGACGACCGCCCGAGAAGCGTCCATGCGACGAGCACCGCCCCGATCGTTACTCCGGGAACGCCGAGCAAGATCGCGATGCGGCTGCCTTTGGTGCGCTCTTCTGCGCCGGCGTTCAGCAGCATGATGGTAATCACAAACAACACCATGATCGCGCCGGCATACACGATCACTTGCACCGCGGCCACAAATTCCGCTCCCAATAGAAGATACTCGGCAGCGAGCGACGCCATCACGGCCACCAGCGACAACGCGCTGTTGATGGGATGGCTCTGCACCAGCAGATTCACGGCCCCCGCCACGCAGATCGCTCCGAAGAAAAGAAATAGAAGTAAGTGAAACATTTTTGTCAGCAAGCTACTAGCTTCTGGCCGCTGGCTAGTAGCTAGAAGCCAGTAGCCAGTAGCCAGCAACTGCTTCTCAAGCTCTCCACGCCACAATCAGCGCCGTAACCACAATGTTCGCAATGGCCAGCGGCAGCAGGAACTTCCACCCGAACGCCATTAGCTGGTCATAGCGAAAACGAGGCAAGGTCCAGCGCACCCAGACGTACAGAAACATGAAAAAGAAAACCTTCAGGCAGAACCAAAACACCGGCATCACCGCTTGCAGGATCGGCGGACCAAAGATCGGGCCGTGCCATCCGCCCAGGAACAGCAGCGTGGCCAGGCAGGCGACCGTCACCATGTTGGCGTACTCGGCCATGAAGAACATCGCGAATTTCATCGCACTGTACTCAGTGTGATATCCAGCCACCAGTTCCGACTCCGCTTCCGGCAGATCAAAAGGCGTGCGGTTGGTCTCGGCGTACGCGGAAATCAGATAGATGAAAAACGCCACCGTCTGCCCGTGAAAAATATTCCAGCGTGGAATGAAGTGCCAAAACACCCCGCCCTGCGCATCCACGATTTCGCGCAGGCTGAGGCTCCCCGCCATGATCATTACTCCCACCAGCGACAGGCCCAGCGAAACTTCATAACTGATCATTTGGGCGCTGGCGCGCAGTCCGCCGAGCAGCGCGTACTTATTGTTCGAGGACCATCCGGCAAGCGCCACGCCGTACACGCCCATCGAGGTAATGCCGAGCACAACCAGCAGTCCGATGTTCACATCGGTGATTTGCAGGTACGTGCCCCAGGGGCCGACGTTGACCCAGTTGCCAAACGGGATCACCGAAATCGATGTAATGGCAAACACCACCGCAATGATCGGCGCCGCGATGTAGAGTGGCTTGTAAACATGCGGCTGGGTCAAATCTTCTTTGAAGATGAATTTGACGCCGTCGGCAAGCGGCTGCAGTAGGCCGAAAGGCCCAACTCGCGTGGGGCCCCAGCGGTTCTGAATGTGCGCCGACACCTTGCGCTCCAGCCAGACGCTGTAGGCCACCGCCGTCAGCAGAACAAAGACCACGGCAACTGACTTGATGATCGAAATGATGACGAACGTCGTTATGCTCAAGTGTGTCCGTGTGGCGCGGGCACTCTTGCCCGCGTGCTTTTGATCTTAGGTTTGTTGGTGCGTCTTAGTAGTTTCGTCCCTAGTCCGCCGCAACTTCCGAGTCCGCGGACTTGTTTTCGAATACCGAATTCAAAGTCTTTGAATACCGTCCGAGCGTGCCCGAGCTGAACAGATCGTTGTTCGCCGGAACAATAAGCTCCGGCTCTTGAAACAGGCTCGCGCCGCTCTCAGCAATTTCGAGATGCTGGTCGTTGCCCGCCAGCAAATTCACCCGCGAAACATCGTACCCGGCAACCACGCGCTGGACTTCGTCGAGAATCGCCATGGGATCGAACGGGGTCATTTTCGGTTCCAGGTTGTGCGCTTCGAGCCACACCGCATGACGATCCGCTTCGCCCGATTGCGCGCCGCGCGTCTGGCCCATGTCGGAGTGCGTCCCGCCCCCGAAAGGTACCAGGCCGCGCACGTCGAACCCCATCGCGTCCGCGATGCGAACAATCATCTCGAAATCCGGCTTGGTGTTCGTAACTTCGCCAGCCTTCTTCACCAGTTGCAGGTCGCCGCAGGTGTTCGTATAAGTTCCCGTTTTCTCGTACGCGTTCGCCGCGGGCAAAACCACGTCGGCGATGGTCGCGGTTTCGGTCAGGAACATCTCCTGGACCACCACGAAACTTTTCGAGAACACAAAGGGATCAACGCCGAGACGGCCGATCGGATTGGAGCCCAACACGTACAGCGCTTTCAGCTTGCCGCTCTTCGCCGCTTCCACCATCTCCGGCAGGGTCAGGCCCTTTTCGGTCGGCAGAGTGCCCCATTCCTTTTGGAACTTGTTGGCGCTGGTGAGCGGTTCGTATCCCGACAAGAGATCGGGGTAAAGCCCCATTTCGCTGGCTCCGCGAGAGTTGGCGTAATCGCCCAGGCAGATCAGCTTTGCCCCGTTCATCGTCGAAGCAAAACCCACTAATTTCTCGACATCATGGCCGCGCAATTCAGAACCGAAGGCGATGACCATGTTCTGTTCGGCTCGGATCTTCTCTCGAAGGGCGATCCAGCCGTCGCGCGTCGTACCTTCGCCGGCCTGGGGATCAACAAGCGAATCAAGCAGGGAATCGTCGCCGGCAAGAAATGCGACCGCTGTCATTTCCGCGCCCGCCGGCACCATTGCGCATCCCGCCGCCTGGTGCCGCAACTTGATGGGCGCGGAGTTGATCACATAGAGCCGCGCCCGGCGCAACCTTACGTTTGTACGGATCTGCCATGCCAACAGCGGATGCTGATTCGTGGGGTCGTTGCCGATCAGCAGGATCGCGGGCGCGCTCAACACCTCGCGCATGGAAGCCGTTCTTCCTGGCTTGCCATGGAGCGCCGCCGCCAGGGCAGGGTAGTCTGCCGTGCGGTGATGATCGACGTTATTTGTCTTGAGCACGGACCGCGCAAATTTTGACAGAAGATAATTCTCTTCGTTGGTCGTGCGATTGGACCCGACAACACCGATCGCGCTCCCGCCATCCCGATCGCGAACTTCTCGAAGCCGTTTGCCGATCAGTTCAAAGGCTTCTTCCCAGGTCGCAGGCGTCAGCTTGCCGTTCTTGCGAATCAGTGGCTGAGTGAGGCGCTCTTTATGATGCGCAAAGTCGAAAGCGTAGCGGCCCTTGACGCACAGGAAATCGCCATTGATCCCGCTCTTGTCGCGGTTGTCCCCGCGGACGATCTCCGCGCCGGTGTCGCATTGGCGCACGCCCAGTGTGGTCTTACATCCGTCCCCGCAATGGGTGCAGATCGTGCCCACATGGTTCATTTCCCACGGGCGCGTCTTGTAGCGGTAGGCGCCCGAAGTCAACGCGCCGACCGGGCAGATGTCGATGCACATCCCGCACTCTTCGCAGTCTAGATGATCGTCCTGATTGGGCGCGATGATCGAACCCACGCCGCGGTTCTGCACGCCCAGCGCCCAAACGTCCATGCCTTCGCCGCACACACGCACGCACCGATAACAAAGGATGCAGCGTGGCCGGTCGAAATACACCACCGGAGACCACTGCTGTTCTTCTTTGTGGTTCTTGGCCTCCATGAACTTCGATTCGGCGGCGCCGTAGGAGAACGTCATGTCCTGCAGTTCGCATTCGCCGCCGGCATCGCATACCGGGCAATCCAGCGGATGGTTGCCAAGCAGCAACTCGACCATCGCCTTGCGAGCCTGACGCACCTCATCGCTGTCGGTCGCGACGATCATGCCCTCGGTCACGGTCGTCGTGCAGGCGGTCTGAAGCTTGGGCATCTTCTCGACCTTCACAACGCACATGCGGCAAGCGCCCTGCAATGAGAGCCCGGGATAGTAGCAAAAAGAGGGCACTTCGATGCCCACGCTTTTGCAGGCTTCGATCAGCAGCGAACCGGCTGGTGCCGTGACCTTCTTTCCGTCGACATTGAGTGTGACGTCAGGCATTACGATTTCGTAATTTTGTAATCGGGTAATTTTGTAATTTAACTTCTATCGATTCCTGCGCGCCGTAAATTGCGACGCCGTGAAAATTGCGCTCAACTCATGTGCTTCCGCCAACAGCGATACTAATTTCTTTGGAGGGACGATTGTCACAATCAGACAACATTTCCAGCCAAAATACAGTCTCGTCCGCCTCTTCGACTACGATACCGATCTTCGCAACCCACTCGGCTTTCGAGCGGGATCGGCAAGCCGCCCGGTAGTTCGCCGCGACTGACGTACCGGACCGAATCAGTTGTTTGCCTAACACTTGCGCATCCGTCTTGAACCGCAGCGCACGATAAACTCGCACAATGCGAACTGCAAACTTCTTGGTTTGATCTCGAAGATCTTGTTGCTGCGAAGGCATCAGGTTCACAAATTGCAAAATTACCCGATTACCAAATTACAAAATTAAGCCATCACTGGCTCAGCCGCGCCTGCTTTTTCAAACGGACACGGCTTGCCATCTAGGTGATCTTCGAATTCTTTTCTGAACTTTTTCACGAACGCCATGGTGGGCATTGCCGCGGCGTCTCCCAGCGGACAGAACGTCTTTCCCAGCATGTTTTCGGAGAGGTAATACATATTGTCGATATCTTTCTTTACTCCCCCACCCGCATGGAAACGAATCAATGTCTTCTCCAGCCAATCCGTGCCTTCGCGGCAAGGAATGCACCAGCCACAGCTCTCATGCCGGTAGAACTTCATTGTGCGCAGTGCGAACTTCACGATGCAAGCGGTGTCGTCAAGCACCACCACGCCACCGGATCCAAGCATCGACCCCGTCTTAGCCACAGAATCGAAGTCCATGGCAACGTCAATTTCCTCCGGCAACAACACCGGCGTTGACGATCCGCCCGGGACCACAGCTTTTAAACTGCGCCCGTTGGGGATTCCGCCGCCGACCTCATAGATCATTTTCTTGAGGTTATAGCCCATCGGAAGTTCGTAGACGCCCGGCTTGTTGAGATTTCCGGCCAGGCAAAACAGCCGCGTGCCGCCATTCTTCGGCGTGCCTAGTTTCGCGTACCAATCCGCGCCGCCCAAAATGATGGGCGGTACGGCGGCCAGCGTCTCCACATTATTAATGACCGTCGGGCCACCCCACAGGCCGACCACGGCAGGGAACGGTGGACGGATGCGCGGAATGCCGCGCTTGCCTTCGAGCGACTCCATCAGCGCCGATTCTTCGCCAACTTCGTAAGCGCCTGCGCCACCGTGCCAATAAATATCCAGATCGTATCCGCTGCCAAAGATGTTTTTGCCCAGGAAGCCTTTGGCGTAGGCATCTTTAATGGCCTTCTGCATGATGACCAAGAGATAGCGGTATTCGCCGCGCACGTAGATGTACCCTGTATGGGAACCGACCGCGAGCGCGGCGATCATCACGCCTTCAATTACTGAGTGCGGATCGTGTTCGAAAATCAGCCGGTCTTTGCAGGTCCCCGGCTCGCTCTCGTCGCCATTGCAGAGCACATATTTCGGTTTGGCCGATTGCTTGGGGACAAACGACCACTTCATCCCCGTACTGAATCCGGCGCCGCCCCGCCCGCGAAGGCCCGAGTTCTTCACTTCATTAATGATCGCGTCCGGTTGCATGGCGAGCGCCTTCTGCACGGCTTTGTAGCCGTCCAGTTGGAGATACCGATCGATATCCGTAGCGCCCTGTCCAAAGCGCTTCGAGATCACGCGCACCTCGTCGGGATGGGAAACTAGAGAAGCCATTTTGTAATTTGGTAATTTGTAATTTGGTAATTTAAAAACCTAAACCCGGGCGATTTTAGATTGCAAAATTACCCGATTACCAAATTACAAGATTCCTACTGCATGCCCTTCCTCTTATACTCATCAAGAACCTGATCCATCTTCGCGTTCGTCAGGTTCTCGTGAAAATCGTAATTCACTTGTGCTGCCGGAGCCCAGCTGCACGCGCCAATGCATTCCACTTCTTCCAGTGAGAACAAGCCATCAGGCGTTGTGCCCTTGTGGCCAATGCCAAGCCTCTTCTCGCAATGTTCAAGCAGCTCCTCGCCACCGCGCAGCATGCATGCGATGTTGGTGCAAACTTGCACGTTGTACTTCCCGCGCGGTTTGGTGGTTAGCATCGAGTAGTAACTGATCACGTTGCGGACTTCCAGTTCAGTGAGATCCATTCGCCGCGCCAGTTCCGCGATCACTTCATCGCTCAGACTGCCCACTTCGTCCTGCGCGTAGAGCAGCGTAGGCACAAGCGCTGAACGTCTCGTCGGATAGTGCGTCAGCATATCGGCAAACCGCGTTTCGAATTCTTCGGAAAAACGCATCAGCGATCTATATCCCCCAGCACCACATCAATACTTCCAATAGCCGCGACCACGTCGGCAATCAGCTGCCCTTCGCACATTTTCGCCAGCGTCTGCAGATTCGCGTACGACGGTCCGCGCATGTGCACGCGATAGGGCTTGGCCGTTCCATCGCTGACGACGTAGTATCCCATCTCGCCGCGTGGCGACTCAATCGCCTGGTAAACCTCGCCCGCCGGAACCGTGAAACCCTCGGTGATGATCTTGAAATGGTAGATGAGCGCTTCCATCTGGGTCTTCATCTTTTCGCGGTCGGGCAGCACCACCTTGGGCGCGTCGGCTTTCACCGGTCCTTCCGGCATTCCCGCCAGTGCCTGCTGCACCATGCCAATCGATTCCCGCAACTCCTGGACGCGGCAAAGGTATCGCGCGAACACGTCCCCTTCCGTGCGGACCGGCACGTTGAACTTGAAGTTTTCGTAGCCCGAGTAGGGAGCGTCGCGGCGGAGGTCAATATCGATACCGCTGCCGCGCAACGTTGGACCGCATGCGCCCAGAGCAATCGCGTCTTCCGCGCTCAGGTGGGCGACGCCCTTGGTGCGCATCATGAAAATCGGATTTCCCGTCAGCAAGCCTTCATACTCATCCACGTTCCCCGGGAAGCGGTCGGCGAACTTTTTCACTTTCTCGAAGAATCCCAGCGGAGGCTCCAGTGCCAACCCGCCGATGCGGAAATAAGACGTCATCATCCGCTGCCCGCTGACCATCTCGAAGAAGCGCAGAACGTCTTCACGCTCGCGGAAGCAATAGAGAAAGACGGTCATTGCGCCCAGGTCCATGGCATGCGTTCCCAGCCAGACCAAGTGAGAATTGATGCGGGTCAACTCATTCATCAGAACCCGCATCCACTGCGCCTTCGGCGGAATCTCCAGCCCCAGCAACTTCTCCACTGCCAGGCAGTAGCAGAGATTGTTCGTCAGCGGACAGAGGTAATCGATGCGATCCGTTAGCGGCACAACTTGCTGATAGAACTTGGCCTCGCAGGTTTTCTCGATGCCGGTGTGCAGGAAGCCAATCTCCGGCTTAATCCGGACCACGGTTTCCCCGTCAATTTCGAGCACCAACCGCAGAACCCCGTGCGTCGAGGGGTGTTGCGGCCCCATGTTCAGGACCAGGGTGCGATCTTCCGACGTCCGGTCCTGGCCGGGCTCAGCGACAGTAGCGGGAAATTGCGTCATGTCTTAGTCTTACCGGTAACCTTCCACCGGGTAGTCCTTCCGCAGCGGATGGCCTTCCCAGTC
>WNFA01031198.1_pt1 | contig 11236 bp, 20 predicted proteins | sample 5400481 | NCBI WGS metagenome assembly WNFA01 (sample SAMN13153340, study PRJNA577476) | soil metagenome | isolation source: 120 cm saprolite under Douglas fir tree site 2 hole 1 replicate 2 | place: USA:California | collected 2015-04-18
TTCCCTGCGTAAGCCAATCAATCGCTGATACGTCTTCGGATGCAATCGCAGCACGCGAGGAATCATGGCTACTCCTTCACAAGGAGTATGCCACATCTACCGGTATGATGTCCTTTTACTTATGCGCATTCGTATAGCTCCAGCCCGAGGCTCATTTGGTTGGGAGCAACAGTTTGTTTTCGTATTGCAGTCCCTGGCCTGCCCTGGGTTTGTCCCGCCGATATTGCTGAACAGGTTTTAGCGGACGAAGGGCTTTTAGTAATTCTCGCTCCTGCCGTCCCGTGGGTTGGTGTGCCGTATGACTGCACTAATGCCGACAACGGCTATAGCGGCATTCCAATTCCATGGCCGTTCTAATGTTTCAGCCCAGAGCCTAGTGACAGTGGCTTTGTTCAGGAGCATCACTTGAGCAATGAAATAGCAGCGCTTGCCGCACCGCGAAGAAGACCCGCGACGCTTTCAGCCTGGGTTTTCAACTCGGCCAGACGCTTTCCGGTCTGTTTTTCGAGGTTTAGTGCAGCCTCACTTCCTGGCTCTACAGAGAGGACTCTGTCCCACTTCTCTGCCGCGTCTAGCGCTGGCTGCGCTGCCTGCTTTATTGCTTCGGGATTCCTTTTTGCGGCGACGCTGAAGATTGCCCGTGTCACACGCTCTTCAACAGATCGTGACACGTGCTTGCATCGTTCAAAGCGAGAAACCGTCTCTGGGCTGACACGAGCCAACACGGCCAGTTGTCCTTGCTTGAGTCGCAGGGCTTTGCGGAATGTTCGCAACTCCGCCCTGCGATGCTTGTCAATTTTCATGCGTGGCCTCCCAGTCTATCTATCATAACAGACGGATCGCAAGAATGAAGGGGCTGTCCTGTCCGAGCGTGCTAAGTGTTAAGCTCTAAATGCGTAGGCTCCTTAGTGGTGTTTCTCGCAGGACAAGCGCTATCCGTCGCCCCGATTCGTTTCTGTATCAAACGCACGTGCGCGTGTGACGTACTTACTGCTGAACCTTAGAGCGAAATCGCTTCGGGCGATAATAGTGCGTCAAGTAACGCACGTGCGGCACAGGACCCCCTCTCTAAGCCTTCTCTCAATTACAAGGCACAAACGCGGGAATTTACTATGCGTCGCGCACGTGCGCGGCCATCGTGGGCATTTCACTCCTCTCGGTGTTGGGCCATGGGGCCTTGAGAAGGTAAACTGTCACGTGCGTTAGCCCCTTCTAGGTGAATTCAGGCCCTGACTCAATGAAGTACATCGTTCCTCTCTTTCGTCAAAATACCGGGCGAGTCAACTTAGGTTTGGTGAATTGGGATTCGTTCCAAGCGGGCTTTCGCGTGCTCATGCGCGGAGACAAGTTCGCGGGTGTCACATGGGACCCCTGGTTGCGCGAACGCAAGTCCGGGGAGCGGCGAAAGGGTCAACAACGAACAATCCCCGAGCGACGGTCAAATGACAAAGCTGGACACCGCCTTTGTCGTGAAGGCGACAGCGTCCAACCATTGCGCTTGGTTCCCGACCGACGAACGAATCGGAAAAGACGAAGTGGAAGTGATCGGCGCAAATTCACGTCACGCGACACGCTGGTCGGCCTCGCGGCCCTCATCCATGAGCTTGGGAAAGGTGCGCTCCCGGATGAGAGCGCACGTTTGTTGATCCGCATATGGGCGGCATTCCTCGTCGTTCACCAGTGTTGCTATCGCCCGGGAAGTTGATCTCAGGCTCGAATAGCAATCTACTCGGACCCGCTACAGTTTCCGCTACAGTATGAATTTGCGCGTCGCGCTACGTCTTACAAGTGCTTGAAAAGATGGCGCGCCCGGCGTGACTCGAACACGCGACATTCTGCTTAGAAGGCAGATGCTCTATCCAACTGAGCTACGGGCGCTCCGTTTGTAACTAACTCACTGTACTGCGCTTGTTGCGTTTTTCGCAACCGGCAACTGAGCGGGCGCATTCTCGCTGTGCCCAATTCTGTGCCCACCCAGCCGAGAAATTGCGTCCAACACCGCGTCCTCGGAAGGGTGAACGTAGCGCGACGATATTGTAATAGATGCGTGCCCGGCGATCCGCGCCAGCGTCCACACGTCGCAGCCGGATTGTCCCAGCCGCGTCAGAAACGTGTGGCGCAGCGAGTAGAGCACAAACGGGCGCGGCGGCTTCTCATTTCGCTTCGCAGCCTCTTCCGCCATCGTCTCGAACGCCTTCGCATGATGCTTCCGCAAGCTCGAAGGCTCGACGTGGCCGCTGCGCGTGCCTGCGGGCCATACCCATCCTTCTTGTGGTTTCCCAGCGGCTTCCCAGCGTAATTCGAGAACTAATCGAACGCGCGGCGTCATTGGAATCACGCGACGAGCTGATGCCGTCTTGCCTCGCGTCACAAGCAGAACGCCGTTGCGCCCGTTCACCCAAGTCACATTATCCCAGCAAAGCCGAAAGCACTCTTCCGGGCGCATTCCTGTGTCGGCCAATATGGAAGCAATCGAGGCTAGCGGTTCGGTAACGGCGGCGAGATACCGCGCCTCTTCGTCTTGGGAAATCACGCGCTCACGACGGCTCTCGCCTGGAAGTATTTTGATTTTTGGCGTGGTGTCGAGCACGCCCCATTCGACAGCAAGATTGAGGATGCGCCGAAGCACCCGAAGGGAATTGTTCGCCGTGCTAACTTCCATTCCCTCGCGCAAACGGTGAGCGGCAAACTCGCACGCGAGTTCGCCCGTGATCTTATCGAGAGGCATTCCGGCGAGAGGCTTGTACTTGGTGAGTGCGCGTATGCCGGTGCGATACCAAAACCAGTTCTTCACGCACGATTTCTCGAAAGTAGCTTTTGCCCACGGTTCGAGTCGCCCCGCACAGAACTCAGTGAGCGTCGGAATGATCTTGCGCTCACGAATGCCGACTTCGCCCTTTGCAAGTGACGTGCGGTGCGCCGACTCCATCTGTCTCGCAATCTTATCGTTGCCCTGCTTGGTGGATTCGCGGACGAGCTTCCCTTGCCACATGAACTTGTACCAATAGACGCCGCACGCGCCCCGCTCGCCGCACTTGCTGCACGTTTCGTTCGGGCCTTTGCTATTGCATCCACGTTTGTAGATCACGGTTTCTCCTTCTTGCCACTGCCCTTCGGCCTGCCGCCCTTCTTCGCCCATTTGCTGAGAGTGGCTTTGCCATGCTTGGCAGCGCGCGCTTTCCCGCCCTTGCGACCGGCCTTCGCCAGAAATTCACGAATAATCTTGTCTCGCGCGTTTTTCATAACTTAGCTGCTAGGTTAATACTTGCCTGCTAGGTTGTCAAGCGTTAAGATCGCCGTGCGGCTAGCTGGACGCAGCGAAGAGCAGGCGCATCCCGCCCTGCCTGCCGCACCTCTTCTCTCAAACGGGATGCCACGCGGGAGGTGGCGCATGGGTTTCAAAGCCCTTGACGTAGAGGAATTTCTAGCTCGACAACCTTCGTGGCTACGAAAGTTTCTTCAGGGCGATAATGTTCTGACTCCCGCAGAGCGCGGTGAGATGACGAAGGGAAATTGGCCAGAGATTTACGGAGACGCCCGTGATCAGTATCTAGAATTGCTGAAGAGGCATCCCAATAAATTGCGCGAATATCGCAAACTCCAAAAGAAGGTGGCACTGGAGTCCGCTCTTTGGCTTATGCCTTCTCTGAAGCCCGGAGCGCCTCGCCTTGATGCTCTCGCTTTAGAAGCGAGTGAACTGGAGCAATCAGGCTTAACCCAGGGCGACATTGCGGTCTCTCTGAACCGCAAGTACCCGGAGCGCCAGGACCGTAAAGGAAACAAGAAGCCTTTCACCGAGGAATCGGTGCGCAAACTGCTAAAACGCAGGCGCGCTAGCATGCCGGACAAAACGTAGTTTCGCAATTTGTCCGCTCTTCGCACCGGACATAATCACAATCCATGATTCGTCCTCTTGCCCAGTAGTAAGTTGCGCCGTAATTTGCCGCAAGTGCGCATGCGCTGCGTTCAGGAGGAATCGAAAACATGAGCATCTCTGAAGTCGTTTTGCTCAGTGTCCCGCAAGTGGCCGAGAGGTTGGGCGTAACAGCAGCCTGCATTCGCCGTTGGATTCTTGAACGAAAAATCGCGACGGTCAAACTCGGCAGGCTGATCCGCGTCCCGGCGTCAGAGGTGGAGCGCTTGGTTAGCTCCGGCCTTCGCCCAGCGCGTCCAGCGAGATGACCGAATGCCCCGGCCAATAGAAACGATCGGAGAGCAGCAGATCGTCTCTGAACTGGAAGACACGTTCCGAACGTACGTTGTCATAGACGATGGACTCCCTGTCCCTCGCCAAAATTCAAAATGCGCTTGAAATGAATAGCTTCCGGAGCCGCCTGTAACATTGTTACGAAGACGGGATTCAGGGTTTTGCGGAATTTTGGCGAACGACACCGCACATAGAGCGGGCGAGCGATGGCGATCAACCGCTGCGCGAAATCGGCGAAGAGATGCGCCAGTCGTGCGTTTCGTTGGCATCGGCCAGAGTGGAGCGGGAAACCCGACCCCGAATGCCCATGTGGTAAAGCTTGTCAGGCGAAGACCGCAAACATGCTTCGATATCTCGCAAGCTCTCGCGATAAGTGAACTGTGCGAAAGCCATACATAAGAACTGGTCCCAACAGGAAAACCCTCGAAGGCGGTAATCTCCACGGTAGCGTTCCACGCAACGACGAAACTCGCGATCCGGAAGATGGGAAATGAGTTGAGAAAACACGGTTCGTCCAAGATTCATGAACCATTGTTAACCCCATCGAGGCCCCACCGACCTTCAAATCGCGGCAAGCCAAAACTGCCCCTAACGTCTTATTTCATAATATGTTCCGGCTTGCGCTCCAGTCCTTAGCCGGACAGCGATGATCAGGTTTTTATTACGTTTGGGGTTTTGCGATCTGTCTCAAAACAAACGTAGATAAGTGGCGCGCTCGAACGACAATGAGCCATGGTATGATCCCTCTGAAATGGCAACGCAGCAGCAAGTAAGAGATGCCGAAGGGCAAATGCTGAGGGCACAGGCGGCTCTCCAGGAGTACGTCGAAAGGTCAGAACCGGGTACCGTTGACATTGCCCTGCACCTGCGCTTGGCCGAAGAACTTAAACGCTCCACGGACAAATACGTCAGGCTTCTCTCCGAATTTCTTTCCGAATTGCGCTCATAGGCTCGGGCCTCCAAACAACACTGACTATAGATCACTTGCGGCACCTCCGTTCCTTACCAGACATTGAAAACCACTTCTACGATATCGGCGGTAATCAGTTGACGCCGACTTTAGAGTTTAGATGTTTTTTATTCGCGTCGCGTCGCACGACTTTAGTCAGCACTTCGGATATCTTACGCATGTCGCTATCACGCATTCGTGCGCCAACGCACCGTACTTTGCACTACGATTCACCGTCTTCCCGGTTTATATTCGTGTCTTGAGGCAACCATGGCTGACAAGTACCCCAAGGCTCTGAGTTCATAGTCCATGAAAACGCCGGCGGAACGGTGGGCGTTTACAAGACAAAGCAGGAAGCGCAACGGGGAATGGAAGATTGCCAACGGGATGATTTCATGTTGGACACAGCGAGAAGCTTGATCGAAAAAGCTGTCGAGGAATATATGCGAATGCACGACGTTGACCGACAAGCGGCGCACGATTGGATTAGAGAAGCGGCAGACTAGCATGTGCTGGTGGGTGCCGAACACCCGGGACAACAAAATAGCCCTGACCCGCCGTCTGCTATAAGTCGCGCTACCTCTTTGAAAGCTCGCCCTTAAAATGACTTTCAACATCTTCATGACTCAGGGGGTTCCTTGCTTTGGTCAAGACGACCGAATACACGACCTCATTTCCACCGATCTGCGCGGTAATAAACGCCCCGTCTTCCGGCAACTCTTGGTAGATGAATTTCACTTTTCTGCCGTCTTCAAGTGTTTTGACCCATTCTTCGTCTGGCACGTTCGAGGCTCCTCAGGCGAGGCCACTGTAGGTCGCATGTAGTCGCAAGTATATGTCGCTCAGCGGCAGAAATTGCGGACCGGGAATGGAAAGTCGATATTCCGGAAAATAACCACCCAACATGTTGCTCGAGGGCTCTGCTTAATTCCCTTGTCGATATTCGACTTTGGCGGCGGCGCGTGTGCCCTCATCTCGATGGCAGGCTACGGCGCGTTGGCTACTGTAGGGGGGCCGACCCTTACAGATTCCCGCTATCGCGCCGCCACTTCCTGCGCGCCCTGCACAGGTCTATTTCTGCGCCTTCACGAGGTTATTTCAAATCGCGCCTGGTACTCGTCAACCGTCGCTTCTGACGAGAAGGGGCTGGCGATATCGCCAGCCCCTTGCTACTTCGTCTTCGATCCAGCTCTCCTCAGCGAGCCCCAGCCGCCGCCGCGATTGCACGCGTTCCCACATTCACCTTGATCTGCTTTGGCTTCGCTTCCTCGCGCTTCGGGATGCTCAGCGTCAGCACGCCGTTCTGATAGTCCGCGTTGATCGCGTCCGCGTTTACCGAGCTCGCCAGCGAAAAACTCCGGCTGAACGAGCCATAGCTGCGTTCGATGCGTAGATAGTTGTCCTCGTTCACCTCATTCTCGAACTTGCGTTCGCCGCGAATCGTGAGGACGTTGTTCTCCACGCGGATGTCCAGGTCCTGCGGATTCACATCCGGCAGGTCCGCCTTAACCACCAGTTCATTCTCGGTCTCGAAGATGTCGACGGCCGGGGCCCAAGGGGTCAAGTTCGACTCCTGACCCGTACGTCCCACCAGATCGCCAAACACGCGATTAATCTGTTCCTGCAAATTCGTAGCCCCGCGGAAAGGTTGTTCCCAGCGATTCAATGTTCTCATTTTAGCCACCTCTCATAAACGTTGGCCAAAGGCAATTTCAGATAACCCATGTCAGCTCAGATTGCCGTCTGCCTTTTTCGGTACTTAACCACAATAGGTTAATTAACTTCTATTGTCAAGTACAGTCACCAGGCAGTTCTCTTACTTAATCAAATTTAGTTAAGTAGCGAGATCTGTCGCAGCGGCGGCTTGTGCTTCGCCAAAACTCTATCCGCACCGGAAATCGGGCGATTCGCTGGCACGACCGCTTGAAGAGAAGACCTGGATGGGACCACAGGGCGCGAAATTCTCTCCTGCGGGGAACGCCCGCACGAGCTGCGCATATATCGCAATATATAAGGATGGAGGAACCTCGTTCTTTGGACGACGCTACATCGGTGCGGATTAAGCAACTCGATCGTAACGACGATGCAGCCCTCCAAGTCGCGCACGAGAAAGAACAAGGCCTGAACCATCGGAGTGAGGTCTGCCGAACGGCGTTTCCTTCCCGAGTCCAAGATGCGTGCGATCCTGATGATAATAGCGGGCATAGTCGGAAAGCAGCCGCATGAGGTGAAAATTGTGATTGAAAAGCTGGATGTGCCTCGAATTTCGATGTATCTAGTTGTTAATCCACGAGGTGAAACCGTGCCCAGCGAATTCGTCAGCCAGTATATTGAGAGAATGAGCCGCGACGCGGTTGAAAAGTACCAACCTCTTTTCAAACGATATGTGAGACATCGGCAGGGAGGAAAGCATTATGCATTGATTTCAAACGCTGTTTTTTGGTATGCACTGACAGCAATATTTACTGGAATTGCCTCCGTCGGAATCATTCTCGCCAGTCGTCAACTCCGGTTTCAAGCTTGGCTGAAGGCACAAGACATATGGACTGCATCTGACTTTACGCAAAGCAGGGGGCTGTCTTTGCCCGCTTGGACAACAAGAAACGAGACTGGGAGACAGAGGAAAAAGACCGACGGGCTGCAAGTCTGCCGCAAGATAGACGAGTTCGCGGGGCTGATCCCGTATTTGCCGAAGCGAATTGCGTTGCGATTATGGGGAGTACCGGTTCGCAAAGGCCTGGTTTGTGCTTGAGCCGATCGTCAATGGGGAAGGCGCGAAATGCGGGTGGCAAGACAAGTGGCACGCGTTTGAACACTTCTGCCCTCCGCAGCCACCCAGAAGTTCGAAAAGAGGCAGCTCCAAAAGGCTCCAATTGAATCTCCACTCATCCGCCGGACGTTGCCGGCTGGATCTCCCCAATAGCCTTTGGGATCGAGATAGTCTTTTTCGGTCATACTACACTCTCCTGCTGGGCTCCTGAATGTCAGATTCAGATGACCAAACCGGCTGCTACGACTTGTCGGGAATTGAGTTCGCAGGCCAGCGCACGTGCGATCTGCCGCATGATCCGAGCTGCGCTGAAATCCGAATAGACTGTACTTTCACGAAACTAGCGCCCATACTCCAGCCAGCAAATTGTCCGAGCCACTTAGGATTAGTTGCCGGTCTTCCAGGCCGAGTCCTTACCTTAGCGTGACCACCTTTCTCCCTCCTTCAGTTTGCTTTACAACACCATGCAAAGCGGGAGGCATCCATGCATTCTCCATTTGAGATCCTGAAGAAAGAACCCGCGGGAAGTTTCCGCAGATTTGAGCCGGTGAGCAACCTTGCGAATGCGAACATTCGCATTAAGGAGCTGACTACGCTATCCCAGGGCGAGTACGTTGTGTTCGACCAGCGTGAATTGCCCGTGCGGAGCAAAAGTGCTGCTTCGATGGACCTGGTCGAGAGGTTAGAAAGGAGGCAAAGTATGGAGATAGTCTCGCTGCGATCCAACCCCCAGCCCGAACACGCACACCACGTTTGCAATATGTGCGGCAAGCCTTCGGAAATCACCATCTGCGACGAGTGTTCGGAGCGCCTTCGCATCGAAGCCCTCGCTAGAAAGAAACACGAAGAGCAGGGTAACGCCTGGTCTCACTGGGAATAGGTTAGCTACGCTCGAACATTGCTGCAGCATCCAGTCTGCGGGTGACGATGGTCGACCGCGACGTTTTTGTTTGCGTGAACCCCCAAACTCGTGCGTGACCAGACGGTGGAGGAATATTTTATGAGTTTGCCTGATGGGCAGCCAGAACCAGAACCAGAGCCGGTGCCGGTGCCAGAACGAGAGCCGGTGCCAGAACCGGCGCCAGAGCCAGAGCCGGCGCCCGTGGCCGTGCTTGTGCCTGCTACCAGTAGTTTGACATTGAAAGAAATCATCGCCCGCAACAAGAGCAAGTAGCCTGCACTCTCGGCCCCGCTATGGCGCGTCCGTTATCCGCGGATATTCGGCAACAATCTCCCGGACCCGATCACGCTCATCGACGTCCAAGGCTCAGGGGCCACGGCCTCGGTATCGCTGCCAGCACCAATAGCAAGCGGATCAGCCCCATGTTCTTCAGGAAATTCACCATCTCAGCCATCTTCATCTGCGGGTCTTGAACGCTCGGAGTTTTTTCCGGAACTAATGATTTGGTGGAAAAGTTCACGGCTAAAAAGCCACTCGGGATGATGGATTCCATCGTCAAGAACAAACGCTCTATTCAGTTAGGGAGCAACCAATCAGAAGACCACTATGAAAATTAACGAACAGGAATGACCTCTACACTCTTTCTGGGATTTGTGGCGATAATGGCAACGGTCGTCATAGCACTTATCGCGCGCTACCTTAACCGCCGAGCCGCATTCCGCGTGCTGGCTGGGCTGTCCGTGTGGTTCATTTATGCCGGCCTGTCCGGATATTTCGGCATTATCAAAAACACGGCGACGCGTCCCCCTGGAATCGCCTTCATCGTCGTTCCCGTCCTTTTGTTTCTCATCCTTTTCATTGTGCGATTGTCTGCCAACGCACGGATAGTACTGGCTTTTCCGCTCTGGATAATTCTGGGCGCGCAATGCTTCCGCATCGGCGTCGAGCTGTTCCTGCATCAGCTTTGGATCGACGGCCTCGTGCCCAAAATGCTGACCTTCGAAGGCGCCAACGTGGACATTTATATTGGAGCGTCAGCAGCCCTAATCGCATGGTTGTCCACGCGAGGGCGATTAGGTCTGAGAATCGCGCTCGCTTGGAACGTCCTGGGCCTTCTGGCGCTGACGAACGTCGTGGTTCGCGCCGTGCTGACGACCCCCGGTCCGTTCAACCTGATACACGCCGAAGTTCCCAATCTGATGATGGGCACGTTTCCGTTCCTTCTTATCCCAGGATTTTTCGTGCCCCTCGCGGTGGTGCTGCACGTACTTGCGATACGGGCGATCAGCAGCCGGCTACGCACGGCGACTTCCAGCGCAGTTTCGACTGATCGCGCGCAGAACGAGGTTCCTGGGCAGGGTACTTGATACAGACTAATCGACCTCGTGAGGCAGCCAAGGGTATTCGTAGTGGTGGACGAATCGTCAATCTGTCGTCGACGGGCGTATTCAATGCACATCCCGGATACGCGATTTACAGCGCGGCAAAAAGCGCCGTAGAAGTCTTCACGCGGGTCCTCTGCAAAGAGCTCAAGGGCCAGAACATCACCGTTAACTGCGTTGCACCTGGCGCAACGGCGACGGAGCAATGGCTCGAAAGCAAATCGGAGGAACTGCTGCAAACCATCGCCACTCTATCGCCACTGAACCGCTTGGGCACACCAGAAGACATAGCTGGCCTGGTTGCATTTCTCGTGAGTCCGCAGGGCGAGTGGGTCAATGGTCAAGTCATTCGCGTCAACGGTGGTTTTGCTTAATGCAACATCAACGATCTTCTCGGGATGGATTTGGGTAGGCACTGGCTCTGCGCTCAACACGGTCTTCACGCAGATGACTTAGGCTGCCTCATGAATCAATTCGCTGCGTTTCAATAATTGTGTATTCGGTACGTATAGCCAAAAATTCTTTCGTTGGATCAGTTTCGCTACACAACGCAACTATCCGAATTGAGAATTGTTTTCACGGCGGGATGGGGCCCCTTGCTTTTACCCTAGCCTGCGCCCTGTGGTTTAGTGATTTGTTCGGCGTCAGCGACTCCGGGCTGAGAATCTGAGCCTGTATAGTTCTTGTGTGCGGGACACTCAATTCCTTGAACGCCTTGCGCAGGTGCTCAAAGTCGGAAAGAACGCGGCGTGCCAACGCGCGATCGGAAGACTGCTTGCAAGCATGAAGCAGAGCTACGAGGACGGCGAATATGAAAGCCCCTCGCAAGCCGAGTTCGCCTTCCGAAGACTCGTCGACGAAGAGTCTTCGTGTCAAAAATAGAGGCTGCAAAATTGCGCGGCTTGAGAGAACAGCAATGATGACGCTCCTGCTTCTTCTCATTGTTTACGCGATTGCACTCGCCATCGGCTTGGCACGCCGCAGTCTTACGACTGTGACCAAAATCTCGGTTGTGCCAACTGGGAGA
>WNFA01005907.1_pt1 | contig 11235 bp, 11 predicted proteins | sample 5400481 | NCBI WGS metagenome assembly WNFA01 (sample SAMN13153340, study PRJNA577476) | soil metagenome | isolation source: 120 cm saprolite under Douglas fir tree site 2 hole 1 replicate 2 | place: USA:California | collected 2015-04-18
CACCCCCGCGGCGAGAAACCCAGCAAGAACAATACGTTCCAGGCGACTCATAATGACACCTCAACCTGTAGGAAGGTCAGATTCTATCCTTTGGACAAGTAGCCGTCAATTGGAGATTACCCCTGCCCCAGTTGGACTCTGCCCCTATAAACACTTCAGACTCGGGCGAGCGGACAAGGGTTGCCTGAGATGGAGGCTTAGGCAGGCGCCCAATTGCGGTCACCGTTGGGGAAAGGTAACGAAGCTCCAGGCGGGAGGCTTATTGCACGCGCTGAGTGGCCGAGTCTGAGCCGACCAGGGACTCGAAAATGGCGAGAACGTGGCGGCGGTACTCCACGATGCGCGACAAAACATCGCGCAGGCCGGGTTCCCGTTCGGCCTCGCGATGCCATTTGACCAGCACGGCCGCAGGCACCTCGATGTCGCGGCGAAGTTCCTCGGCAGAATGACCGCGCAGGAACAATCCGTAGAAAAATGCCGCTTCGCGCTGCGGGAAGTCGAAGTCGTGCAATGTCTCGTCGCGCGAGACTTGCTGGGCCGGAACCGAAATTTGTGCCGTGGCCATGGAAAGAAAGAGGCAGTTTACTCGAAAAGCCCCCGCCGTCAAGGGGTATGCGTACTTCCGGGCACACCGAAAGATACTAGGCAGCCGAAACCCTCCTGAGGCCGGGCCGAGGGCCAGCCGAGCGGGATGGGGCGCTGGTTGTCGGGAAGATTATACTTTGTGTCACAAAGTACTTGACACATGGAAGCCTGATGCTATCCTGTCGCTTCCTATGTCTTCGGTTGGCCCGCTCCGTTCGCGCTCGCCCGAGCCTATTCGGCTCGATGCCCGCGCTGCCGACAATCTCCGCTACATCCGCGAAGCGATGGAGCGCGCCGGCAAGTTCACCGCCGTGCCCGGCTGGGGCGGACTGGCCATGGGCTGCACCGCGCTCGTTGCGGCGGCTTTGGCGGCGAGGCAACATACGCCCAACCGCTGGCTTCTGGTATGGCTGACCGAAGCGTTTGTGGCCGTCGCCATCACCGCAACTGCAGCAGCACGCAAGGCGGGCCGCGCGCGCCTGCCGCTATTCTCCGGCCCAGGCCGCAAGTTTGCGCTGAGCTTCGTACCCCCGGTGTTTGTGGGCGCGCTGCTCACGGTTGTGCTGTTTCACGCCGGCCTGATCGCTGCTCTGCCAGGCATGTGGCTGCTGCTGTACGGGACGGCCATCGTGACCGGCGGCGCGTTTTCTGTGCGTGTCGTGCCCGTGATGGGGCTTTGCATGATGGTGCTGGGGGGTGTCGCGCTGGTTTCACCGGAGCGCTGGGGAGACCTGTTCATGGCCGCAGGTTTCGGGGTTCTACAGATTTTGTTTGGCGCGATCATCGCGCGGCGCTACGGCGGTTAGGAGGAATTATGGGCAAGGCGGAAGCACTGGCGCACGAAAAACAGTCCAAAGGTAAAATCCGCGAGCCGGGATGGGGCGGGGCGCGCAGCACAGCGAAAGAAAGCGTTCCGGCTGGGCTGGACCGTCTCATCCACGAACGCATGCGGCTCGGAATTGTCAGCGCGCTGGCCGTGAATGACACACTCACGTTCAACGAGCTGAAGGCGCTGCTGAAAACCACCGACGGCAACCTGAGCGTCCACGCGCGCCGGCTGGAAGAGGCGAACTACATCGCGTGCACGAAGTCGTTTGCGGGGCGCACCCCGCGCACCGAATACCGGCTCACCGCGGCGGGGCGGCGCGGGCTGGAGCAGTATCTGGATCACATGGAAGCGCTCATCCGGGCGACCCGGGAGCGCTAGGCTTCGCGGGAAAAAATTTTTGGCCGAACGCTTTGTATTACAAAGCAGTTCACAACATAGTTTTGCGGCGGAGAAACGGACCAAGCTATGCACCTGCAATCTCATGTTACGCAACTCCCGCTTCCTCGAGAAGAACAGTCCCACGGACTTCACGTAGCCATCATCTCCGACGGCAACGGCCGCTGGGGAGTTGCGCGCGGGTTGCCCCGCACCGCCGGGCACCGCGCCGGCGCGGACACCGTTCGCCGCATTGTAGAAGCTGCGCCGCGTCTCGGCATCGGGACGCTCACGCTCTTCGCCCTTTCCTCGGCCAACTGGAAGCGTCCGCCCGCGGAAGTGAACGGCATCCTGCGCCTGCTGCACGAGTATCTGCTCGCCGAGACCACGCATTGCGTCACACACGGCGTGCGCTTGAGCGTCATCGGGCGCCGCGACCGCCTCTCGGGCCATCTGCGGGAAGCGATCGAAGCGGCGGAAGAGGCTACCGCGGGCGGCAACACCCTGCACCTCCGTCTTGCCGTGGACTACTCTGCACGGGAAGCCATCTTCCGCGCCGCGTGCCGCTTCTACAAAGTCACATCGCTCTCGCTCGATAGTTTTGCCGAGATGCTCCGGGAAGTGAATCGCGACGCCGCGCCGGATGTGGACTTGCTGATCCGCACCGGCGGCGAGAAGAGGCTCTCGGATTTTCTGTTGTGGGAAGCGGCCTACGCCGAGCTGATCTTTGTCGAAAAGAAGTGGCCGGATTTCGGGGCCGAGGATCTGGCCGCCGCGGTCAGCGAATTTCACCGCCGGGAGCGGAATTTCGGAGGTTTGCCCGGCGCCGCCGAAGCGAGCTAGCGCGAAGCGTCGTCATTCTGCGAGGGTGCTTTGGAGTGGCCTTGGCTCTTTCGGGGGCGGCGCCGGACGAAAGGAGGGATGAATCGTGGGCTACGTTCAGCGTTTTGCGCAACTGCAAATCCTGCTTTTCCTGGGAACGTGCGGGATGCTGGGCCTCGCGGGCCTGGTGGCCCTGGACGGTTTGCTGCGGAAGAAATTTCAGGTCCTGAAATGGAGCGTGCTTGCTGCTGCCGCAATCGCCGCGGCATACGCGGGATTGCTGCTCGGCGATTCTCTGGTAAGCCCGGGGTATGTCCTGGCTCGCGGCGAGCAAAAATATTTTTGCGAGGTGGATTGCCACATTGCCTATTCCGTGGAAGACGCTTCGACAGCCACGACGCTTGGCCCGGAACTGCAGCAGCGCACCGCCGCCGGGCGTTTTGTGATTGTGCGGGTGAAGACGCGGTTTGACGAGCGCACGATTTCTCCGCACCGCGGGGATGCCCCGCTCACGCCGAACGCGCGCCGCGTGGTCCTGGCAGTGGATGGCGGACGCGAATTCGCGCCGTCACCCGAAGGGCAGGCCGCACTCGAGCAGACGAGCGGGCGGACCGCACCCCTCACCACGCCGCTGCGGCCGGGAGAGTCTTACTTCACCGACCTGGTGTTCGACATCCCCGGCGACGCCCGCAATCCGAAATTGCTCATCGCCGACCCGCATGGTCTCGAAGATGTTCTGGTCGGCCACGAAAACAGTCCGCTGCACAAGAAGGTGTGGTTCCAGCTTGGCGCGGGGATGTAACCAGGCCCGGTATTTCAACAAACAGATTGCCGCCTGGCGGCCTTCATCACAAGACTGCCCACATCTCACGTCATTTCCATTTGCCAGATTGCCGTCCCGGGGCGTTGAAGGGATAGCGGATACGGACGGAAAAAAGGGACCACCCCCCTCCGCGCGCGCCCGTTCACTTGTCCGGTTAGTGTGTTAATCAGGACTTAGAAGGCTCTGAAATGGAAAATCAAAACGGGTAGGTATGCTCCAGGCATGTCCCCCTCACGCGCAACATCGTGCCACTCCCCAACCCCGTTATTGTAGCGGCGACTTTATGTCGCCGTCTCTCCTACTCAACTCTCATTTTTCGAAGAGCAGTTCGCCCGCGCGGCTGGTGGCCTTCACCACAGCCTTAATGAGCGTCACCCGCAGCTTCCCTTCTTCCAATTCCAGAATTCCATCGATGGTGCAGCCCGCCGGCGTGGTCACGGCGTCCTTCAAAAGCGCGGGATGGTCGCCCGTCTCCAACACCACGCTCGCTGCGCCCTTCATCGTCTGCGCTGCCAGCAAGGTCGCTATGTCCCGCGGCAAGCCCACTTTCACTCCCGCCTCGGCCAGCGATTCCAGAATGATATACGCAAACGCCGGGCCGCTCGCGGACAGCCCCGTCACCGCGTCCATGTTTTTTTCGTCCACCACCACCGTGCGCCCCACGGCATTGAACATGGCGCGCGCCATCTCCAGATGCTCCGCCCCGGCATGCGCGCCGCGGCAAATCCCTGTCATCCCGCATCCCACCGTCGCAGGCGTATTGGGCATGACGCGCACCACCGGAATTTTTCCGCCCAGGTGTTGCTCGATGTAATTCGTCGGCACGGAAGCCGCCACGGAGACCACCAGCGTCTTCTCAGTCAGTTCCGGCGCGATCTCCTGTAACACCTCGCCCACCACTTGCGGCTTGACGCACAGCAACACGATGTCCGCGCCGTGCACCGCCTTGCGGTTCTCGGTCGTCACCGTCACGCCCAGCTCTTTCCCGAGCGCCGCGGCCTTCTCGCCGTGCTTCACCGTCGCCGTCACGCGCTTCGGCGGGAACAGCTCCTGCTTCAAATAAGCCCGCAGCAATATCCCCCCGAGCTTCCCCGTTCCCAGAACCGCCAGTTTTTTGTCCGCTAGTTTTTGCGCCGTATGGCTAGTCATAGTCCAAACATTCTTGACTCAATTCCCCCACCGGTCAACCCAAGAATCTCGAATGGCCTCGCTTCGAACCGTGACTTGGTCATGGCTCCGAGACCATTCCCCTCCTCGCCAACGCGGCCACCGGTGCGGCGACTTAACATATTGAAAAGAAGAAGGATTGGTAGGGGCGGTGGGGATCGAATTGTTGAACAAATTCACTAAGTCCCACGTTATCACGGTGCTGCCCACTGCCAGCCAAATGAATTGGAGCTAAATGGAGCCCCCCTCCGGCGTTGACTTACCCATCTGTGCGGCCTAACATGCCACGCCACAAGCGCCTTCGCCGTTGCGAGGAGGAGCACTCCTATGACTGAATCGAAGCAAGCGCGCGCGCACCGCCGAATCCTGAGTGGCATAGCGCTGGGAGTGGCGGTCAGCTTGGGGCTGGGGTTTTCGCCGCAGGCCCCGGAGCCCATCAAAATCGGGGTCATCGGCGAGGAATCGTCCGTTGCCGGGGCCTCCCTCACCAAGGCTGCGGCGATGGCGGCAGATGACATCAACGCCAAAGGGGGAGTCAATGGCCGTCCGATCCAGGTCATCACCTACGACGATCACTCTTCGGCCGCCGACGGTGTCCGCGCCTTCCAGCGAGCGGTGAGCCAGGACAAGGTGGTGGCAGTGGTCGCTAGTTACATCAGCGAGGTAGTGCTGGCCATCGAGCCCTGGTCGGCAAGGCTGCACATGCCGTTCATTACGCCGGGGGCTGCCAGCAACGAAATCTCGAAGAAAGTGCATGAGGACTACGATCAGTACAAATATACTTTTCACGGCTGGCTGACGTCAGCATTCATTGCTCAGTCGGTCTGCGACTTCTCACGCGATGTCCTGGTGAACCAGCTGCACATGAAAACCACGGTGGTAATGAGCGAGGATGCCGCGTGGACAACGCCGCTGGATGCCCGCTACCTCGAATGCCTGCCCAAGGCCGGTCTGGAGGTGCTGGACCACATCCGCTTCAACCCCGACACCGCTGACTTCACTCCGATCTTCAGCCAGATTGAGAGAAAACATCCGGATATCATCATCACCGGTATCAGCCACGTCGGCGTGCAGCCAACCGTGCAATGGCACGACCAGCAGGTTCCCATCCCCATGGCCGGACAGAGTTCGCAGGCCACGACCAGCGCTTTCTGGAAGGACACCAATGGCGCTGCCGAAGGAGTGATTACCAACAGCTCGGCATCGGCCGGGGCGGCGCTGACGCCAACGACCATTGAGTTTAGCGAAGCCTACGCCAAACGGTATGGAGTGTCGCCGGCCTATTGCGGCTATTCCAGCTACGACATGATCCACGTCATCGCCGAGGCCATCAAGCGGGCCGGCTCCACCGATCCCGACAAGTTGGTGGATGCCCTGGAGAAGACCGATTACGTGGGCACGATCGGTCGGGAGCAGTTCTACGGCCGCAATGACACTTTCACACACGCGCTGAAATACGGACCGGGTCTTGTGACTGGGGTGAGCATTCAGTGGCAGAACGGGAAGCAAATGATTCTCTGGCCGACTGACAAGGCCAACGCGAAGGTCACCTTCCCGTCATTCATCAAGCTGCCGCAGCATGCCACCGCCAGGTAGCGCGGTTTACAGCAACCGGACGGGTCGCGCTCTGGTGCTTCGCGCGCCAGTGTCGCGGCCCGAAACTATATAAGGCCTGCTAAGCGAATCCTGCAAAGAGAGGACAGATGCTCGGACGGCAAATCCTGATTGATGGGTTTGTCATCAGCTCCCTCTATGGATTGGGGGCGGTGGGCTTCACGCTGATCTTCGGCGTCTCCGGAGTGCTGAACCTGGCTCATGGCGGGATCATGGTGGTGGCGGGCATGATCGGGTGGTTGAGCGCCGGCGAACTCGGTCTGGGTGTCTACGGCGGTACGCTGGCCGGTGTCCTGGCAGGACTCATCAGCGCCTACGCCACCTATCTTGTGGTAGTGCGGCCGATCCAACGCTCCCGCGCTATCCCGCACGAGGAGGCCGAGATCTTCGTCCTCACCGGAACCTTGCTGTGGGGCATCATGATCCAAGCGGGCATGGCCTATCTGCTCACCGATAATCCGGTGACCATGCGGCCCATGATCAGCGGCGTGGCAAATATCCTCGGCGTACGCACGCCGCTCAACGAGATCCTGATTGCGGTGCTGTGCTGGCTTGTGATCGGGCTTCTCTGGCTGCTGGTCAACCGGACGCGGACCGGCAAGACCCTGCTCGCCGCCTCCATCAACCCGCGCGGCCTGACGCTGCTGGGCTTCGAGTTATCCCGCGTTTACCTGGTTGTGTGGAGCATCTACGGCGTGCTGGCCGGGCTCGCCGGTGTGCTCCTCGCCTCATTCCTCGGCGTGAGTTCCAACAATGCCGGCCAGCTCACTGCGAGCGCCTTTTCGATCGTGATTGTGGGCGGTCTCGGCAGCGTTTCCGGCTCGCTGCTCGCCGCCTACATGGTGGGCTATCTGGAGACTCTCACCGCCTATCTGGTTGCGCCGACGCTGCGTCCGATCCCGGCGCTCCTCCTCCTGGTGCTGGTCCTCTACGTCCGGCCGCGGGGCCTGTTGGGCCGGCGGTAGAGGGGGATGGCCATGGCTCCTCTGCTGCACTCGCGGCTCTTCTGGATCGCTGTTGCCGTCGTCGCCGTTGCGGCGGTGCTGCCGTTCTGGCTTTCCGTCTACGTCCTGGGCGTTCTGACCGCCGGCTATTATTTCGGCGTATTCGCGATGGCTTGGGACCTGTTGTTTGGCTTCGCCGGGGAAGTGAATTTCGGCCCGACGTTCCTGATCGGCGCGGGTGCGTACACCGCCGCCATCCTGAACAACAAGTTTGGCCTGGCGATTCCCGTGTGTGTGGCGGCTGGGGTAGTCGCTGCGCTGTTTGGCGGCTTGCTGCTGGCGTTGCCGGCGCTCCGGCTGCGCGGGCCCTATTTCGGCCTGGTCACGCTGGTCGCCGTGCTCCTGTTGCAGAACGCCATCGTAATCTTCGCCGGCGTCACCGGCGGAGAAATCGGCATGACCGTGCCGGACGTGCTTTCCGTCAACGCCGCGACCAACTACTGGTATGGGCTCACTTTCCTCGTGCTCTGCGCCATCGTGTTGTTCGGACTCTCGCGCTCGGCGATGGGGCTGATCCTGCAGGCCAGCGGGCAGGATCCGATTGAGGCTCAGGCGCTGGGCTTCAACGTCACCAAGCACAAGCTGGCGGCGTTTTGCATCAGCGCCGTGTTCTCCGGCATGGCCGGGGCGATGCTCGTCTTCTACATGGGAGCCGCGTCGGTGGATACGCTGATTGACATCTCCATCGGCGTGCAGATCATCATCGCCGCCGTGCTCGGCGGGCGGCGGACCATCCTCGGAGCCATCCTCGGAGCGGTGTTCCTGATAGCCGCCGGCGAAGTCCTGCGCCCGCTCGGCCAGCTCAACACCTTTGTGGTGGCGGCCGTGGCGCTGGCGACGATCCTGTTCTTCCCCGATGGCCTGCTCGGCCACGCGCTCCGCAGAGGAGAAGGGAAGTGAGCGGCGCTGTTCGCTTGGAGGTCCGTCGCTTGACCAAGCGCTTCGGCGGCCTGGTAGCGGTGAAGGGAATTGGCTTTGACATCCGCGCCGGAGAAATCTTAGGCCTGATCGGGCCGAACGGGTCCGGCAAGTCCACGGTAATCAAGCTCATCATGGGGATCGAGCGCGCGGATGCGGGCACCGTGAAGCTCGATGGCGTGGATATCCGCGGCTGGCCGTCCCACCGCATCGCACGCGCCGGCGTCGGCATTGTCTTTCAGAGCTCGCGCCCACTGCGTCGGCAAACGGTGCTGGAGAATATCAAACTCGCGCTTCTGCCGGATTCTCTTCTGCGGCTTGCGGCCGACCCGAGCGTGGATGTGAATGCGCGCGCCATCGCCGAGCGCGTCGGGCTCCGCGCGGTGATGCACCGGCATCCCTCGGCGTTGGCTTTCGCCGATCTCCGCCGGATGGAGATGGCCAAAGCGATCGCGCGGAATCCCAAGGTAGTGCTGATTGATGAGCCATTCGCGGGTCTCACGGCAGCCGAGGTCGGCGCCTTCTCGCAACTTATCCACGGTCTCCGCGAGGAGGGCCGCGCCGTGCTGCTGGTGGACCACAACGTCAAGAGCGTGGCGGCGCTGGTAGACCGCGTGCTCGCCATGTACCTCGGTGAAGGCGTTGCCGAAGGCACCGCCGAAAGCGTGATGCGCAACGAGACGGTGCGGCAAGTCTATCTCGGCGGCAAGATCGAAATAGGGGAACACCGCGCGGAGACAGCGAACCACAAACCGCCGCTGCTCGAGGTGGATGAGGTCAGCGTCTTCTACGGCAAGGCGCAGGCGCTCGAGAAGGTCAATATCCACGCGCGGGAGGGCGAGTTCGTCTCCATTGTGGGGCTGAACGGCTCCGGCAAGACCACCCTGTTCAACGCTATCTCCGGCCTCGTACCCTATTCGGGAAGAATTCGCTTCGACAAGCGCGACCTGAACGGCGTGACCGCCGGGGCCATCGCGCGCGGCGGAGTGGTGCAGTGTCCGGAGACGCGTGAGCTGTTCGGCGATATGACGGTGCGGGAGAACCTCGATCTCGGCGGCCAGCACCTTCCCGCCGCATCACGCACGCGCCAACTCGACTGGCTGTTCGAGTTGTTCCCCGTATTGCACTCCCGCCAGGGTCAGGCGGCGCGCACGCTCTCGGGCGGCGAGCAGCAAATGCTGGCTATCGCGCGGGCGCTCATGATGCAACCCAGACTTTTGATCCTCGACGAGCCCACGCTTGGCCTTGCGCCGGTGATCCTGAAGCAGCTCTCCAAGGCGCTGGAACGGCTGCGCAAGACCACGCCCATCAGCGTGCTGCTCGGCGAGCAGAATGTCACCTTTGCCTTGCCGCACGCACACCGGGTCTATGTCCTGGAGCACGCCAGCATCACCTGGGAGGGGGATCCCGGCCGGTTCGCCAGGGAGATGGGAACCGGATACCTTTGACGCGCATCCCGATTCAACTCTGCGTCTATCCGCGGCGAAACCTCCTCATGTTCTTCCCTATCTCTTCCGCTCCGACCTCGCTAGTACAGAAGTCCTAAAGACCTTCGGTTGTCGAGTTCGACCGGAAGCCCCATAGACGGCAAAGGCCCCAAGCGGTAGACTACTGCTCTTCGCGAAAAGGTCCTTTCGGCAATGGGCGGAACGAATGAGCAGGGGAAGAGACATGCGCAATAAGTTTGTTGAGAGGATGGCAGACACCAACAAAGAGCTGCTCCTGGTTTTCACGATCATCGCGTTTGCCGGCGTGATCAATTTCTTTGTGTCGGGCCAGCGGCTGGTCCTTACGTTCTACAACTTGCCGACGATTTTTGCGGCCTACTACTTTGGCCGGCGCCGCGCCGTGCAGACCGCCCTGGCTTCGATTCTGATTGTCGGGTGGATCAATACGATTAATCCCGTGACGTTGGCGAGCAGTGCGAGAATTGAGCTGAAACACCTGCTGGCGTGGTCCGACCTCACCATCTGGGGCGGCTTCCTGCTGATCACGGCTTACGCGGCCGGCTCGCTTCACGAAAAAGAGGTGCATGCTCTGAAAGAGCTCCGGAGCACGTACTACGGCGTGCTGCAAATCCTGAATCAGTTCGTTTCCAACGACAAATACACCAAGCTCGAAACCAGCCGCGAAGTCCTGTACAAAGCCGCGAGCTTGAACGACGAGGAGATGCAAGAAATGAAGTCCCATGTTCGAAAAGGGATTGATTTGCTCAGCCCGGTGGGCGGTTCGCTGCGGCGCATTTTGCCGATCATCCTCTCGCATCACGACAAGTTCGACGGGTCCGGCTATCACCCCACCAAAGGGGAAGACATCCCCCTGGAAGCGCGCATTATCGGCGTCGCCGACGCCTACGATTCGCTGGTCAGCGACCGCCCTTATCGCAAAGCCATTTCGCCGTTTGAGGCGCGCGACATCATCCTGAAAGGTTCGGGCAAGGATTTTGATCCCCGCGTCGTCCGGGCCTTTGACGCGGCCTTCCGCAGACGAGAAATGGAAGTCCCCGAAATGCTTGCCTGAGCGTTCACTGACCGCAATCTCTGACTATCCCCTTTGACGGATAGAGTGCGGTGCGCCCGGCACTCTACCACACTCTACCGTTTCAGTAGAGAGGTATCTACAAGAAACAAAACAAGATAACTCCATTGTCAACCGACCCTATCCCCTTTGGGGACTCAAACACACACCTCTAGCTGAGATGCAATCGCTCCCAGTTAAAGCTTGACATCTTATAACAGAGCATGTTATAAGAAGCCATGAATTACGAGCAACTCAAAAGAGCCAGACTGGAGCGCGGCTGGAACCAACAGCAGGCTGCGGAGCGTCTGGGTGTGACCCAAGCCTACGTTTCGCTGCTAGAGAGCGGGCGAAGAAGTTCGACGCCGCTTGCACGCAAGCTAATGCAGGTATATGGTCTGCCGCCTACAGTCCTTCCTTTGGCGGAAGTTCCTGAGGACGTGACTGCCGACGTTTTGGCTCGTGAGCTAGCCTCACTGGAATACCCCGGCTTCGCTCACCTTCGGAGAGGCGGACGGAAAGTGAATCCGACTGAATTTTTGCTGACGGCTCTGGCGCAGCGTAACCTTGAAGCTCGCGTT
>WNFA01005957.1_pt1 | contig 11235 bp, 10 predicted proteins | sample 5400481 | NCBI WGS metagenome assembly WNFA01 (sample SAMN13153340, study PRJNA577476) | soil metagenome | isolation source: 120 cm saprolite under Douglas fir tree site 2 hole 1 replicate 2 | place: USA:California | collected 2015-04-18
ACACCAGCAAAATGAGTGACTTGGCCAAAAGCTGGATTCGGACGGGTCCGATAAGATTCTTGCCATGATCGTGTCGCTCCGGCATTTCTTCGGCTGGATGGTCAGCGCTTTTAGTTCCCGGGAGGATCTCGTCCTCGAAAACCTGGCTCTCCGTCAGCAACTGCTAGCTCTGCACGCCAAGCGACCTCGCCGTCGATTGCCTGCCCTGCACAAGCTGTTCTGGGTCGCGTTGAGAACGTTCTGGTCCGGATGGACGAAGCCTCTCGTCTTGGTCACTCCGAGAACCGTCGTGAGCTGGCATCGAGCTGGGTTTCGTTTGTATTGGACCTGGGTCTCAAGAGCCAGACAAGTAGGCGGACGTAAGTGCGTCAGCAAAGAGGTTCGCGCCCTGATCTTCCGTATGGTGGCCGAGAATCCGACCTGGGGAGCGCCGCGCATTCACGGCGAACTGCTCAAGCTGGGTTTCGATCTTGCGGAAAGGAGTGTCTCGCGATGGGTCCGGCGAGCCCCGAAAGATCCAGATCTCGTGAAGCGATGGCTGACGTTTCTCAGGAATCATCGTGAGGCCATTGCTGCGATGGACTTCTTTACCGTCCCAACGCTCACGTTTGGTGTTCTGTATTGCTTTTTCGTTATCGGCCACGACCGACGAAAGATTCTCCGCTTCAATGTGACGCGAAATCCCAGTGCTTTCTGGGTTGCACAACAATTGCGGGAAGCGTGGGCCTACAAACCAGCCCACCGATTCTTGCTGTTCGACCGGGACTCAAAGTTTGGAGCCGATGTGGTTTCAGCTGTGAGGGACATCGGAAGCCAGCCAACCCGCATTGCCTTCCGGAGCCCGTGGCAGAACGGTGTTGCGGAGCGCTGGGTTGGAAGTTGCCGACGAGACTTGCTTGACCACGTAGTCGTCCTGAACGAACGGCATCTGAAGCGACTCATGGCAGAATACGTGCGCTACTACCACGATGATCGAACGCACCTGGGTCTCGCGAAGGACACACCAGCAGGTCGGCCAGCAGCAATTCGCCCTGGGGTTGAAAGCAAGATTCAATCCTTGCCGCGACTCGGTGGCCTGCACCATCGTTATGCAGTTGCAGCGTAAACTGCCAGAGCTATTGTTCTGGTGTCCTTATTCCTATTCTTAGATCATAGCCAAGACACAGCGTTTGTCAGGTCCTACATTTTCTGCGACCATTTTCCGTCGATTCCACGAATCAGCCTTTTGGCGAACCACACCAGCACGGTACTCCGCTTAAAAGCACCTTTGGGAGAATTCTCTAAAGGTCCGGGTACGACTCTCGAAAAGTTTGCCTCGGGAAAGTGGAGGCGAGTTAACTTACGCCCATTCACTCAAAGGATTATTCTCCGCCAACGTCCGTTCTGTTTCGCAGTGCGTTAGGGCTGGGCGGCATGCTCCAACACTCGCTGTGCTTCTACCACTTGCCGGACGTCGTCGATTGCGGTGACGACTTTACTCTTAACGTCGTCGAGGAATTCCTCCGCATCGGCATCGCCGACGCCGGTCGGGACCGGCACCCATCGCGCGTAGATAGACTCCACAGCGTTTCGTCGATCACGCGTGCTTCCAGTCCCGCGGAACCCGTATGCGGTTTGCCATTGCGGCTGCGGTTGTTCGCGCAATCGTCTTCCGCTGAGAGCTGCCAAGCTGGTACTAACTGCCGCTTTGATGTTATCAATGATGTCCCGCTTCTCGTCACTCGTCAGCTGTCCGTCCCACGTTGTCGGTGTTTCGAGGAAGCGGGAGACAGCGACGCTGAGACTCGTGAGAAGGTTGGACGCTGGCCGCAAAGGATACCCGTCATCGAATCCTTCAGCGTAACGTCGGGTCATGGCTTTGATACTCTGCCATGCATACGGTGTCTCTTGGGGGTGGATGTCCAGTCCGAGCCTTGAGCGCCACGGCAACCGGAACGCTTCTGCCGCCTCTCGGATGGAAAGGACCAGGTGGTCTGTGTTGTACCGTGGGAACGCAATCACTCGTCGCGGCGTTGGGGCGGCGCTCTGTAGGCGGCTGGTGAGCCGACGCAGCTCGGGGTAAGCGGGAAGAGGTGTCGCCTCGTTGATTTTGCCAAGGTAGAACACGTTGCGCTCCAGGTGGTCGGTAACGAATCTGATTACGTCTGATGGCAACGATTTCGCTAGTTGGTTTTCGATGATGTTGCGCAAGTTATTGAAAGCGTGTTCATATTTTGCCCGACCCAGTAGGTTTGGACCGCGCGCTACGTCCATGTGGGTGAACGCGATGATAGTTTTCTTGGTCTGTCCTGCGCTGACGAGTGCTTCGAGTGCCTTCCCGACGCTAAAGTCCATCGCGCTTTTGGCGCTGTGGACCAGAACGATGCCGTCAACCTCGTTGAACATGCTGATGAGGTGGTCAGGGAGATCGGCAGAGGCGTCGGCTTTGTGCCCGAGTCCTTCGGTGTCAAACACCACGAGCCTTGGGATTGTTGTCGCCCACGTCGGCTGAAATGGTCCGGCGACACGTACGCCGTTGACTAGGGGCGTGAGCAGGCGCCCCCACCTAGTTGCCGCTATACCCGTAAAGAATCGGAGTGCGGTGAAGAAGTCCTTGCGGTCGCTCGTGTCGAGTCGCCATAGTCGTGGCCAGCTGGTAGTGTTCTTCTCGAATCGACCGACCATGACAATGTTGAAGCGTTCACGGAGTTCTTCGAGGATGTCGGACACGATCGCCGCATACTCATCCGTGGTTTCTGCTTCTGCCTGGATCAGGTCAAGTGCGCCGCTACGGTCGTCTGCCTCCATGCTGTCGAGGTTGCCGAGGGCGTTCTCGACATTGGCGCGGCATTCTCGCGCGAGCGCCCAAACACGGTTGACGAATCGCTCTACCGTTTCAAGGTTGTTCTTGCGGTCGTCCTCCCCGAGTTCTTCCTCCTCGATTGGTTGGTCTTCTTCTGGATCAGCGTAGGGGTCGTCCTCGTCGACCTCGTCTGGTTGGTAGTTTCCGAGTATGTATTTCAGCCGGAACCGCATGTCAGACTGTTCGAGAAAGTCTTTTGCTGTGCGTTCGATGTTGTCGGTGGTGGCTCGAATGATGGCTGCGGAAACCGACTCTTCGATTTCGAACCGCGTCTCGTGCTCCGAAAGAAATGTCGCCAGCGCGGTGTAGTCGCCGGGGCGGAAGATGGTTTCGACGGGGAACGTGGTCGTCCGGTTCACGGACGTCGGGGGGAACGCGTCAAGCTTGGGGTGAGACCCCATGAGTTGGCGGTCGAGTGATGTTTTGCCGCCGCCAGGCACGCCGATGAGCAGCTGGCGCGAGTAACCGCTGTCGCGTTCTGGCAACGGCAATGCGTGCTCGCGCAATGCTTTGGCGTTTTGTGAGGAGGGCTCTAGTTCTGCATAGAAGATCTCCAGGACGCGCGCGTCGAAGCCCCGCCGGACGGCTTCGGACCGGGCACCCACTGACCAGAGTGACTCGTCGCCTAGGACCTCGTTGAGTTGCGCTACTAGCATCTCGGCTTCGTCCCAGTCAGCAGTACCTAAGCCCTTGCGAATTTTCTTTCCGCGACGATTGCTCGAGTCATTGCGTAAGGGATGTCTGAACTCGACCACCAATGACTGTCGACCCGGGTTCTCCCGAACTGAAGCGGTAAACGTACTAGGCATCCCTATTCTCCTTCAGCATGATGTTCCAGGATGTTCCCCATAATATGACCTATCCTCGCGCGCTGTCAACGACAATCTGGAACATCTCGGAACATCGCAATGAAAGAGAAGCAGACTGGTGGCGTTAGGCTTATAATTGTATTTTTTTCAGTATCTTACTAGAGAAAATTATCGGTCGGCCGCCGCAGGACCAGCCATCCTGCGTGGTGCGCACGTACTCGGGTATTACTCCGCGAGAATCTCTGGTTGACCAGGTAGCATCAAAAATTAGACAATGAACCTGTCAATCGGAGGTTCCATGCTTACTGTTTCCGAACATCCCGAAACTCTCGACCAGATACAACAGACCATTCAGAAGTGGCTTGGACACTCCGATGAGCACGAAGCACCATACACCTTTTCCCGAGGGTCAGGGTCGTCCGATCTCCTCTGTTTCATTTCACACAATCGGAGTGATCTGATATTGAAGACGGCCCAGCAATGGGTCTTCTTCGAAATGAAGGAGACATGCCTCAAACTGAACCTCGACAAATTTCTCGTCAGCACAGCAGTCGAAGGTGATAAGTTCTGTCTCAATATCGAGCCAGATCCCGAGCCTGAGCATCGCTTTCTCAGCTGGGCATTGCGAGAAATTGCGGAGACAAAGCATCCGGCATTTCAGTCCCGGATATTGAGAGCTTTCATCACCTTGGAGGAGAACCTCCCGGGCACCACAATCGAACAAGCAACCGGAGCCCCTACCGATTTCCTGGTGGCACTTGAAGCGCTCAGTTCGGCTCCTGGAACTTCTCAATTGATCGCTGAGGACCCTCTTCTTGCCGCCAAAATCAGGGGCCTCAAAAGAAAGAAACAGATGCTCGAGGCTTCCGGAGGTGCTCTTTCCTCTGAGCAAGTCGCGAAGGTGCTTGGTATCTCAAGACAAGCAGTCGACAAGCGACGTTCTTCGAATCAACTCCTTGCACTGACACAAGGAAGGCGCGGGTACAGCTATCCGAGCTTCCAATTCGAGGATGGCAGGACAATCAGAGGTCTCGAAGAAGTCCTTACCCAGCTGAAGCCACTTGATCCGTGGATGCAGATGGTTTTCTTCACCAGTCCGAACGAGAGACTCGGCGGCAAAACGCCGATTGAAAGTCTTCAAAAGGGATTAGTGGGAGAAGTCACGCGCGCGGCCAGCGGGTATGGTGAACAAGGGGCTCTGTGACCGACATGCCGGGAGAACACCCTCTCCCTCATCCGGAGCTCCATGCTCAGACTCCGCTCATTTTCACACTGAAGATCGGCGATGTGTTGTATCGCCATCACCAGAGCGTTCACGATCCGATCTACTTCGGCATGTCGGGAAACTATCGATTCGACGATCCCGATTGTCCTACAGGTGCGTCTTTCGGAGTTCTTTATGCGGGTGAGGACCCGCACTGCTGTTTCATTGAGTCGTGTGGCGCAACGACAGGCGTGCCGGCAGTCTCCGGAGCTTACCTCGACGCGCGGGAGATCGCCAGACTGGAATTGGCCGAGGAACTCCGGTTCATCGACTTGGCGACTTCCGGTGGATTGACGCACGTCGGTGCCGACGCTCGGCTTGTAACAGGGTCGTACAAAGTCGCTCAAAGATGGTCCGCCGCCCTGCGGCTCCATCCTTCGAAACCTGATGGGATCCGCTACCCCGCACGACATGATCCAATCCGCGTAGCGTTTGCGATCTTCACGCGACCGCACTCCACTTTCAAGGTGACTTCACTCGGTTCATTAACGGCCTCCTCAAACAGGGCACTTCTCAACCAACTGCTGCGCGACTACAACGTCGACCTGATATGAGCTGAATCTAGGCTATCGCAGTTGCGCGCCTCCTCAATCCGTTGTCAGAGTGGACTCGACTTCTACCAGGACCTTTTCCGTAAACGATCGGAACTCGTTGGTCCGACCCGACGGCTATGTCGGCTTCATCGCGCATAGCCACTCAATCAATAGCGTTCACACCTATCTGGATTATTTGATTGCACAAGATTCGCGATGATGTCAGCCAGTTCGGCAAAGCCGCTGCTGAGAATGTATCGCTCTCCGGACCGCCCGATTTCTGCAATCCGAAGCATGCCCGCAGCCACATCCCGAAGTCGACGTCCAGACGCACAGGCTGGCCGGGCAGGAATCCTCCATGATCGCTGCGAGGGTGCTCAAGTCCGTCGGAAGCCTATTTCCGCGAATACTACAACTCCGGAGATCACTCCAATGCCGTCGATCTCACAAACGTCAGGGGCGCAATGGAACTCGCGCAAGCGGCACAGGCAATGGGTGTTAGGAAAATGATCCACACGAGTTCAGCCGGCATCATCGGATTGCAGCCCGACCGTTCGCCGGGCGACGATCAAACACCTCCATGGTCGGGCACAATGAAAAATCTCTACCTGAAGAGCAAAGTACGAGATGGGCGCGCGCCCGCGTCGCCGACGGTGCCGGATTTAATGGCAAACGGCAAAAGAGAGAAAAAGATCATCGTTTTGCTGACAGACGCTTCAAGTGAGAACGTCCCCAGTTGCACATCATTTGAACCACCGGGCCGAGCGTCCTTCCATACGGGGAAAGCGAATAGTAAACGCAGGGGGGGATCGTTTTCTTGTCGTCTCTCTTGACGATGCCATCGGCAACAAGTTCCTGAAGATGCCGGATCAGCATGCGCTCCGTGATTCCGGGAATGGAACGCTTCAGCTCGCTCGTGCGTCTCGGTCCATCCTGCAGACGCCACAGAATCGTGCCCTTCCAACGGCCATCCATGACCCGCATCATCGCATCCACTGGACACTCGCCAACTTCCTTTTTCGAAACTGGCATTTTTTCTCCAAAACTGACAAATATGACAGTACATTGACATTTGACAGTATACACTACAGACTCTGAGTCATGGAGGATTTCATGAGCAACAAGCATCTCCCTCGGCTCTTCGTGCAAGCGCTGAATGAGAAACGGGTCAAACTCTTCGATGAGTTTATTCACCCTGAGTACAGCAATCACAACCCTCAGGTGCAGCCGGGACCGGTCGGCGTCAAAGCGTTCTTTCGACACTACCTCGACGCATTTTCCGATACCAAAGTTGTGATGGAGGACGTAATCGAAGAGAGCGACCGCATCAGCGCCCGCTTTACGTACAACGGTACCTTTACGAAACCATTCATGGGCTATCGGCCGAACAGTGTGCCGATCCAGTTGCGGAGCATCGACATCTGGCGCGTTAAGGACGGGAAGTTCGTAGAACACTGGGACGAACTCAACCTATTGGAGGTGTTCCAGCTGATCGGGGCAGTGATTGTTAGAAAGGCGGACGGGCAATGAACGATCTGATATGGCCGGCGTCTCTAGCCGGCCTCATAAGCACCGCTGTGATCTTTGGCACGGACATGTTCTTCTTGACTGTGGGCCGTCCCGCTCTCCGATCAGCTGCGGAATCTGCTGCAACGGAGGTTATGGGCTTTATCCATGTCTTCGGAGATAGGCGGATGCCTATCTGGGGCGGCTTGGCTATCTTGTCTAATCTCCTCCTGGTTCTGTTCTGTAAGGGGGGACCTCGGGCGTTTTATCTGTTGTCGGTCTCTATGCTGATTCTCTTCGTGGTCATATACAACCGTTTCTCAAAGCCAATCAATCGACTTCAAACAGAGGCGGCGAAAGCGGGAAGAAAACTGGACAACGCTCGTGCGTTGCAGGCGTCTTGGGACCGTTCCCTGATGATTCGCTTTCCGCTGCTGGCCGTATCCATGCTCGGTCAGTTAGTTGCGGTGCTAGCCACTTCGGCGTAAGGCAGCCTGTTAGACGATGTGCCCTACGTCCGCCAACGACGGTACGAAATTGTGAATTGTGTCTGGCAAGCGATAAAAGGTACTGTAACGATATGAATCGAAGAGCGTTTTTGAAGGCGTCCGGGGCAGCAGCACTCTTGCCGCTCTCTCCCCGTGGACTGTTCATAGGCTCCGTTTCTCGCCGCCAACGGCCATCTGACGCAGGTTGGCCGTCAAAGGAAGCATGGAAGGGGCTCAACGACACAGTTGGGGGAAATTTGATTCCGATAGACTTTCCGATTACAGCCTGCAGGTCGGGACCCGACAGCGCGGATTGCAAGAAACTCTTCGAAAATCTGAGAAACCCCTACTACATGGGGGACCAACCGGGCGTCACGCAGACTCTGGGTTGGATTGACGCATGGGCCACGAAGCCGAGCGTTTACGCGGTAGCCGCAAGAAGTGCCCAGGACATCGCAGCGGGTGTGAACTTCGCACGCGAAAACAATTTGCGACTTGTGGTGAAAGGCGGCGGCCACAGCTATCAGGGCACATCGAACGCGCCCGATTCGCTGCTGATTTGGACGCGCCACATGCATGACATCACGATGCACGCGGATTTCGTCCCGCAAGGATGCAAGGGATCTCCTACGCCTCAGCGGGCAGTGACGCTGGGCGCCGGTGCAATTTGGATGCAGGCTTACGAAGCTGTTACGACCAAGGGCGGCGCCTACGTGCAAGGCGGCGGTTGCACGACAGTTGGCGTGGCTGGGTTCATTCAAAGTGGCGGCTTCGGAAGCTTCTCGAAGCATTACGGGCTCGCGGCTGCAGGTCTGCTGGAAGCCGAGGTTGTTACCGCCGATGGCAAGATCCGTATGGCGAACGCGTGCACGAATCCCGACCTTTTCTGGGCGCTCAAAGGCGGCGGAGGTGGCAGCTTCGGCGCTGTGAGCAAACTGACGCTGCGCCTGGGCGATCTGCCGGAGTTTTGGGGCGGGGCCATTTTCACGATTAAGGCTTCATCGGATGACGCGTTTCGCCGCCTGATTCGGCAATTCGTAGGCTTCTACAAGGAGGCACTCTTCAACGACCACTGGGGCGAGCAGGCACACGTTACGCCGGACAACTCGCTGGTCATCAGCATGGTCTCTTGTGGATTGGATACGGAGCAGGGGAAGAAAGTGTGGCAACCATTTCTTGATTGGCTGGCACGATCGCCGGGCGTCTATACGATCGAAGAACCGCGGATCATCGGCAGCATGCCCGCAAGGCATTGGTGGGACGTTGAACGGCGAAAAGAGAATCACCATAAGGTTTTCCTTGCGGACTCCCGCTCCGGGTCTAGCCCAAACAACGTGTGGTGGACGGGAGACGGTGGCCAGGTCGGCTGGGTTGTTTACGGTTTTGAATCGCTTCGGCTGCCGGCATCATTGCTTCGAGACGATTCGCAAGAGCGATTGGCCAATGCATTATTCGCAGCGTCCCGCCATAGCGACGTTGAACTTCACTTTAATAAGGGGCTTGCGGGGGCGCCGCCTGAAGCCATCGAAGGTGCGAAAGATACAGCAATGAATCCCGATGTGTTGAGTGCATTTGCGCTTGCGATCGTTGCGGACGGCCAGGGGCCGGCATACCCCGGGCTGACCGATCATGAGCCCGACATTGCGAGGGGCCGAAAGGCAGCAGACAGGGTGCATCGCTGTATGAGTGAACTGCGGGCCATTTCGACGAATGCCGGAAGCTATGTGTCCGAGAGCAACTACTTTGAGGAGCGATGGCAGCGTTCCTATTGGGGCAGCAACCACGCGCGGCTCGTGGGAATAAAAAAGAAATATGATCCGACTGGCCTGTTTTTCGTGCACAACGGAGTGGGCTCAGAAGAGTGGAGTTCGGACGGCTTTACCAAACTTTGAATCCGGGCCAAGGATCCGCGCTCGAATGCACCACGCCCTTCGCTGCCGCGCACATCCACCGCTCGGAAGCTGGCTATCGGCTCGGGAGCGATCGCGGTAGCCCGAACCATGGGAGCACGCTGTTGTCGAAGCGGGTCATGGCGGAGATCCGGTCGCCGGTGAGGGTAAGGACGTAAAGGCCGACCCCGTGGCTGATGCCGGTAGGGGCGCGCAGGTAGGCTCCGAACGCCGGCTGACCGTTGGCTCGCGTGCGCACGAGGTCGAACCTCCGCCCCGCGCCGAAGATGTTGGCGCAGAAGCGGGCCACGACGTCTCGGCCCTCGTATTCGAAGGGCATCGGTGGCATCGAGATGAAGACGTCGTCCGTCAGAAGGGCCACCAGCGCGTCGAGATCGGCGGACTCCCACGCGCTGACGAACTTGGCCACGATCGCATCCTCCGAAGGTGCGTCGGAGGCGGGAGGCGGTTCGCGGTCGGCGGTCGGCGGCCGTCGGCGCTGCAAACTGGCGCGCGCCCGTTTGAGGGCGCTGTTGACCGATTCGACAGTCGAGTCCAGCATGTCGGCCACCTCCTTCGCGTGGAATCCGAGGACGTCGCGCAAGATGAGGACGGCGAGCTGGCGAGGGGGCAGGACCTGAAGGGCGGTCACAAAAGCCAGAGAGATGGATTCGGTCTGCTCGTAGCGGGCCTCCGGGCCGAGCGGCACGTCGATCGCACCCTCGAGGAGGGCGTCGGGAAATGGCTCCAGCCATACGACCTCGCTGAGCCGGGTCGGCTCGGGCGGTACAACCCCGGGCACGTCCCACTCCTTTGCGGGTCGCCGGCTGGCCGAGCGGCGCGCGTTGAGGCAACGGTTGGTGGCGATCCGGTAGAGCCAGGTGCGGAGCGAGGCGCGTTCCTCGAATCCTCCGAGGCCTTTCCAGGCGCTCAGCAGCGTCTCTTGCAGGGCGTCCTCGGCATCCTGGAAGGATCCGAGCATCCGGTAGCAGTGCACCTGTAGCTCTCGGCGGTGCGGCTCGGTCAGCTCTCGGAACGCGTCGTCCTCCCCGGCTCGCACCCTTGAGATCAGGTCAGCTATCGTTACCGTCGCGTCACCTTCTTCCCGCATCCTTATCACACCTCCCATCTGTGTAGACACCAGCCGAGGGCAGAACTGGGCGGTTGGGTGAGCGCCCACTTTCTCGACGTTGCCGTGTCTACTTCCTCGACGGCTCTGACGATCCTGACGTTGACGGATGGCGAAAAGGCCAGCCACGCGCAGATGAGTTTCAGCCGTCGATCTTAACTCATGAGGTGGTCGGGTGTGATTATCCGGGCACAGGAAGGAACCAGAGATGATGCTGAAGGACAAGGTTGCAGTGATTTACGGAGCCGGAGGTGCGATCGGCGGTGCTGTCGCACGCGCCTTTGCGCGCGAGGGGGCCAATCTCTTTCTCACCGGGCGCCGCCGGGAACCGGTCGAAGCGGTCCCAAGGACATCGTTTCCGCCGGCGGATCCGCCGAGGCCGCGGAGGTTGACGCTCTCGACGAGCAAGCTGTGGACAAGCATCTACAGTCCGAGATCGATGAGGCGGGTCGCGTCGATATCTTGTTCAACGCGGTCGGGATCCCGAATAAGAAGATTCTGGGTGTGCTTCTGGTCGAGATCGATGTCAAGCAGTTCTCGCTGCCGATCACCGCCTACACGAGATCGTACTTCCTGACCGCGCGCGTAGCCGCAAGGCACATGATCCCGAACAAATCGGGGGTGATCATGACCGTCACCGCACTCCCCTCACGGATGGGCTCCCGATTGAACGGAGGCTACGGTCCGGCGCAGGCCGCCAAGGAGGCAATGACTCGAGATCTATCCGCCGAGCTCGCACCTCAGGGCATTCGCGTGGTCGGTCTGCGACCACACG
>WNFA01031468.1_pt1 | contig 11233 bp, 16 predicted proteins | sample 5400481 | NCBI WGS metagenome assembly WNFA01 (sample SAMN13153340, study PRJNA577476) | soil metagenome | isolation source: 120 cm saprolite under Douglas fir tree site 2 hole 1 replicate 2 | place: USA:California | collected 2015-04-18
TCCATCTGGCCCAGGAGGGCTAGGGCATGCGCCCGGATCGTCAAGGCGTTCCGTACCCAAAGCCGCCAGTCCAGCTCCCGGAAGGCGGCGGCCGACTCACCCGAGAGGCGCGCGGCCGCGGCTGGCGCGCCTTCGGCGAGCAGACCCCACGAAAGCTGGAGCGAGAAGAAGGACTGCGACTCGAGGGAGCCTTCGTCGACTGCCTTGTCGTATTCCCGCTGGGCGAGGGCGCGTGCCTCCGCCAGGCGCCCGGCACCGATCAGGAGCCCACAGCGGATCACCAGATGGAGGTAAGGCCCGAATGGTAGTGGCGGCCCCGTCAGATGGAGGTGCGCGGCCAGGCCTCGCTCGCTGGCTTCGATTCCCGCTGCGAACTGCCCGGTTGCCACCATCGAGGTCCCTGCCGCGAAGCAGGCTGAGACCAGGGCACCACCCGAGACCCGATTGAGCAGCGGCACAACAATGGCGACGGCGGCACCGTTCCGTCCCGACCGCCCAAGGATGCGTGCTCGCTCGGCGGTGATCTGGTCGCGGCAGCTCAGGTCGTCAATAGCGGCCTCGGCCGCTTCGGCGACCTTCAGGGCGGCGTCGGTCCGCTTGAGCGCCCAATCGAGGACGCTGATGCGCGCCATCGCGAGGAGAGAGCGTTGGGGAGCCAGCAGACCTGTGCAAGGAGCAGGCCGGCCTCAAAGCTGGCGCCCGCATCCACCGCCGCACGGGCCAGACGCTCCGCGAGAGGAAAGTCGTAGCGCCGCCGGGCCATCGTCGCTGCGGTCAGCATGACCTCGGGCTCGAGCGAGGCCCCCCCGTCGAGGCTCCAGATAGCCACCCGGAGGGTGTCCTCCCGTCGGCGGGCGCCGGACTCCTTGAGCGCACCCGCAAGAGCCTTGGCCGACGCGCGAGCACGAAGCGGGGACAGCCGGGCCCGGAGGACCTCCCCGTACAGCGGGTGAGGCAGGCGCGCCCCAAGGCGCCGGCCCTCCTGCTCAACGTGCACAAGACCCCGGCGCTCGAGGGCCTCGAGGTCGATCGTCGCATCGGCCTCCCGGAGAAGCTCAACTTCGAGCGGTTCACCGAGTGCCAGCACGCCGAGCGCCCCGCGGACGGGGTCCTCGAGATGGCCGAGTCGAGCCTCCATCGAGATGACCGAGTCGAGTCTCGATGATCTCGGTGAGCCGGGACGAGGCCGGCAGGGGGCCGCTCAGCCGCCAGACGTCCTCTTCGTGGCGAAGCACGCCGGTCTCGAGGGCACCGAGCACGAGTTCCCTCAGGAACAGGGCGTTACCTTCCGTTCGCTTTTGGAGGAGATGCACGGTGGCTCCGTCGACCGGCCCTCCCAACGCGGCGGCGAGGAGTTTCTCGACCTCGTGGAGCGCCAGCGGATGTATCTCGAGTCGCTCGGCCAGACCATCCTTCCAGAGGGCAACGATCGGATCGGGAGCCGGTTCTCCGGAACGGAGCGTGGCGACGACGAACGTCTGCTCCGTGGTTGCCAGCAGATGCGTCAGGGCGGCCGAGGATTCGTCGAGGAGGTGTGCGTCGTCCACGAAGAGCGCCACGGGCTTGCCCTCGCCCCGTTCGGAGACTGCCCGGGCGATCTGGCACAGCACCTTGAGCAGGTCGGTGCTCGGGACGAGGTCGGGGATGAGTGACGCGAAGGCCCCGAAGGAAAGGCCGGCAGCGCCCTGGGTGGCGGCGACTCGGAGCGGGACAAAGCCGTGTGCCGCGGCCATTCCCAGGCACTCCGTGGCCAGGCGGGTCTTGCCCACTCCTGCCGGGCCCGCCAACACGATGGCACCCCGGCTACCCCGGAGGAGGGTGGCGACCTGCTCGAGCTCGGCCGATCGTCCGACAAGCGGCCACGTCAACTCCATGGGCGCCTCGCACTCACGAGCACCGCCGGTGCTCTCGCCCGCCCGTCAGGTCTCTGGGCTTGATTCGCCTCAATTGTTCTCCTCGATGCGTAGGAATGTACTTGATGCGCCGCCCGAACACAGAGGGTTGGACGATCCGGACCTTCTGATCAGACACGTACACACCCCTCGAACATTGAACCACCGGATGAACCGGCCGCTCGCGGCTCCGTAGCTCGGGGCGGAAGCCTGTGAGCCCGCCCAATACCTTCGTCCCTTCTCAGACCGCGGCTGCTCGCGCCAGTGGGTGGGCGGACACTCAGGCTGAACCTTCAACCGTTGGCGAAGCGGCCTCCCACGCGGTCATAACGATTCAGCCGCTTGGCCAGTCGACCGTGCCCTCGACGACCTCATCGCCGCCTCCGGGATCGCGGCCTGAAATTCTGACTCGTTCGTGCAGATGTTTGAGCCCTAGCGTGAGCTAGAAAGTCTTCTTCTGGCCACGACCTCTACCGTTTGGTCCCAAACAACTTGCTCAAAAGGCCTCTCGAGGTTCCCCCACCCTTCAAGGAGGTGGCCCTGACGGCGATATCATTTATGATGTCGTGAGTGTGGGACATCGAGCTGGAGCCGGAGGTGGACGAATGGCTGAGTCGCTTGCCGATTGCTGTCTTCGCGACCGCTGCCTTCCACATCGATCGTCTGGCCGAGCAAGGTCTGGCCGTCCGGATGCCGCACTCGAAGTCCCTTGGAGAGGGTCTGTTCGAACTCCGCTTCTACCTCGACCGGATTGCCCAGCGGATCACGTACTTTTTCGCGGGTGAGCGGCGGATCGTCCTGCTGACCGAGTTCCGCAAGCAAAGGATGAGCGAGCATGGCGAGATCGCACGGGCGAGGAGAGCAATGGCCAGATGCATCAGGGAAGGACACACAGCCGAGGAGGCCGACCGATGACGCGGACGACATGGACGGAAATGAGCGAGGCTCGCCGACAGGCCATGAACACGGCCGAACGGGCGGAGTATGACCGGGCCTACGCGGAGGCAAGACTCGCCGCCGAGGTGGGTGAGGGCATCCGAGCGGCCCGGGAGACGGCTGGTTTGAGCCAGCGCGACTTGGCAACTCGAATGGGAACCAGCCAGGCAGCGGTCGCCCGGCTCGAGGCGGGGGGGGTGGGTGCCACTTTGACCACCTTGCATCGCGTCGCTGTGGCCCTAGGCTTGGAGCTCAACATCGACCTTCGACCCTCGGCACAGACAAGCCGGCGGCTCACAACCTTTGGGGGACCATAGCCAGACACCTGGAAGGCGCAATCGTGGCTGACAGACACAGCCCTGGACTGGGACCCGTAGTCAGTTACCCTGCGAACAGCGACTCACGTCCTTCCTCTGGCCCAACGAATGGCCTACCCGTCCGGCAGCCGTGCTTTCCCGTGGTCCAAACCTCGGGGTCGTGCACCCCGCCGAATGTGCAACCGTCCCGACGCGTCGCGACGGTGGCACGGCATTACCTGCACACACTAGCCCGAAACCAGCCCAAGTAGTCCCGAGGTACCGAGCCCATCGTTGGACTATCGGAGCCGCGTCGCCGGCAGCGTTCCGTAGCTGCTGGCGAATCACGATGGTGTCGCCAGCCGTTTCGGGCGGCGAGCCCGGGGCTCCGGCGTGGACCCCGACAGCGAAGTCGATCTGGTGGGTCGCCACGACGATGGTCTTGGGCTCCGCTTCGTCCCCGCTGGCCGCTACCGCGACGCCACCGGCACTGACAGCAGCGAGGGAAAGGACGGCTGCACCGAGCGCGAGTCTGCTTCTCACGCTTGCTCTCCTTTGCTCTTGCGCCTGACGATCTGTCGGCGACTCTGGGGGTCATTGTCAGGAACCTGATTGCCGCAGTCGTCCGTCCCAGGTTCCCTCGCGGTGGCCTGGGGGACAGAGGCATCGGGCAGTCGGGTGATTGGGGTTGGCTCTACGGGGGACGGGTCAAGCCTTGAGCAGGAACACGATCACTCCTGAGGCCGACGACCCGGATTCATCCCGGCGCTACCATCCGGATGTGACGAAACGAATGGGTCACTGGCGACCGCCGGGGGTCCCGGTTGTCCTCGCGGTCGAACCCTCATCTAGCCGCTCGAGGGTCTCCTTGACGAGGACAGTACAGAGCTTCACGGTCACCAACCGGGGAGGCATGTCCGAGGGGTCAGGACGAAATGGTTCCTCGGCGGTACCGCGGCTCCTCCCGCAGCAGATCTAGACTCGGTCTCTATCGGTCAAGGAGGAGGAACAGATGGCAAATGGAGGGGGAGCACCAGCCGCATCAGTCCTCGCAGCCGCGACCAGGCAGGCGCACTGGCTGATCAACGCGACGCTCGAGGGCGTGAACCAAGAGCTAGCAAACCGTCCGGCACCGGGGATGGCCAATCCCATCGGGACCGCCTTTGCCCACGTGGTCTGCGCAGAGGACGGCGTCGTCAACGGGTTGCTCCAGGGCCAGGCACCCCTGGCAGCATCGGCCTATGCAGGCAGGACCGGGATCGATCGCCCCATGCCGATGCCGGGCATGGTCGAGGGGGACATGGAGGACTGGCTCCACAACTCGCAGGTGGACCTCGATGCGCTGCGGGCCTACTCGGCCGCCGTCTTCGCGGCGACCGAAGCGTTCATCGCTGGCGTTGACGAAGCGACGCTCGGCCGCATGATCGACATGTCGTTTGTCGGACTGGGGGAGATGCCCTTCTCCGATGTCTACACGTTGCTGGTCGTCCAGCACTGCGACAACTTCTCGGGCGAGATCTCTGCCATGAAGGGGGTCTTCGGGATGAAGGGTTACCCGTTCTGAGGAGGTGGAGGGTAGGCCGCGAGATTGGCCGCGATGATCGCCCGTGCCGCCTGTTGGCGTGATTCGCTGTGGGGATCGGGGTGTTGGTCCAGCGTCGCCTCCGTGCGGTCCGCCCAGTCGATCAGCATCCGGGCGTGGTGGGAGACAAAATCAAGCACGAACGCTCGGACGTGTAGCTGATCCTGAAATGGGGCCGAGCCCGAAAGATACTTCGCGCCGACGACGCGTCCGGCGTCGAGGATGGCGTGCCCGTCGGCGCGGGCCTGCGCCAGCGCCGAGCGAAGCTCGTCAGGCCCCGCGTAGTCGGACAGGAAGACGCGAAGCAGGGGTTCGCACTCCAGTGAGGTCGCCCTCGGCGGCGTCGACAGCCAGGCCTCCAGTTCCTTTCGTCCGTCCTCGGTGATGGCATAGGTCGTTTTCGGTCGATCGCCCGTATAGCTGCGCCGGTCCAGGGCCCAGCCTCGAGCGACCAGCGACTTGGCTTCCTGATAGATCTGGCTTTCGGCCCGCGGCCAGAAGAATCGCATGTTCCGCCGGAGCTGCTTGGTCAGCTCCCAGGCGGACCATTCGGTTCGGAGCGCGAGCAGACCGAGGAGGGCGTGTGCTGTCGTGGCAGTCCGTCGGTTCACCCTGTTGACAATACTCCTTCTCGGAGTGTTTACTGGCCAGACACTCCAACTCGGAGTGTAGACAGGAGGGCTGCCATGGCGCTTGCGCGACTCTTCGAGTGCCCCGGCTGGACCGCTGAGCAGTACGGCCTACTGATCAAGACTGTCGACCGGCGCGCCAGTCTAGGCGGGCGGGCGTGGCGGGGGAACCTCTTTCACTGGGCAACGTTGACCACCGAGGGGATCCTTGCTGTCGACGTGAGCGAGTCCCGGGAGGCGGCCGATCGGCTGGCTCAGGACCTGCTTGCTCCCGCGGTCGCCGAACTCGGTCTTTCGATGCCCACCATCACCGAGCATGAGGTGCGCAACCACCTGGCCCCATAAAGGTAGCTCGGGCCGCCAGTGGACGAGCCGGACCTTGAGGGGCGGCCGCCCTCGTTGAAGATGTGGTGACGTGGGTCGACACGCTCGGAACAAGCCCGATTGCGACCTCGTTGGGCGATGCCGCCGTCGGGCTCAATGGAAGAAGTGCTGCGCACTCGACAGTGCAACGTATGCCACCACGACCGTGACGGCGATCCTGGTGGATAGTCAGGTCCCGCCCAACAGCAAGCGGAGCCGGTGCAGCACGCTCCCCTCCAAGACCAGGGGGCGAGAACAGCCGCCGACTCCGCATTCCCGCTCGTCGAGGTCAAGCGTTTCTTCGGACAGATTCGGGGTATCCGCCATCACGATGCCTCCTTCATGGGCTTCTGCGATCTTCTCGTGGCGACCAAAATTCCCCAATTGGAAACGCAGAAGGGAACAAGATAGGTGAGTCCGCCCTTCAGCCAGACGCCGAGCGTCGCCCTCCCGGTCAGGACCACGTCGAGTTGGTTGATGCTGAACAGGATCGTGCCCACGATCAAAGCTATGCGCAGTGAGTTTCGGAGATGAGGACGATGGGCGCAGACCCGCAAGGCTTCACTGAACGTCGACCAGCTCAGCCCAGCCTGAGGCTGTACCCCTCCCAGGCTTGGCTCGGCCATATCGCTCACCTTCCCCGAACCCCCCTGCCCGTCGCCAAGCTACTGCCGGCTCTCAACGGGCGGACGCCTGCGTCTGAGAAGCGTAATGCCGATCCTGGCCGTCGAGCGCATTCACCGCACGCCCAGGGACGAGGCGACATCCCGGATGGTCTTGTTGTCGTCGGAGACAGCCAGCAGAGGAAGGGGGTCCTGGGCGCAGAGAAGGTCCACTCCGCCGCTCGCCGCGGTCCACGGGCCATCCGGCCGAGCCGACAAGCGTGCCCCCACAGCCTCCGGGAACGGCCGGGAGCTGAGGTAGATCAGGACGCGCCGGCCGGAGGCATCCTGGTACCCGAAGGCATCCACCGGGATGTCCCCGACCTCGCCGCCTCCCGATCCGACGAGCGCAAAGCCGATCCCCGAGAGGTCGGGAGCCCGGTGGGCGCGGGGGGAGCCCGCTGGGAGCCTGCCGTCCCGGAAGTCGGCGAGTGCCTGGGCGATGGCAACCGGCTGGGAGGTGCTGGAAAACAAGCACCCCGATGACGGCCAGCACGACGAAGAGCGCCGCACCGCCGACCACGAGCCCGATTCTCCGGGGATGGCGGTGATCGGCCCCGGCCACAGCCATGCGGACCTGCTCCCGCAGGCTCTGGGGTGCAAGCTCGCGGGCTCCCTCCATGATCGACCTGCCCTGGCGGCCCAAGGTGACCTCCTGCCAGCAGGATTCGCACTCCAGGAGGTGGGCCTCGAAGCGCCGGGCTTGCCGAGGAGACAGGGCGCCTCCGAGGTAGGTGGCGGCGTTGGCCTCCGGGTCATGGCGCACGGTCGGTCACCTCCGAGGCCAGCGTTGCAGCCAAGGCCTTGCGCCCTCGATGCACTCTGGAGAGCACCGTCCCCCGGGGGCATCGCGTGATGCGCGCCACCTCGGCGGCGCTGAAGCCGCAGAGGTCGCACAGAGCGACGGCGATGCGCTGCTCATCAGGAAGCTCCCAGATGGCCTTGGAGATCGCCTCACGCTGAAGCCGGCCCAGCGCCTGGCCGGCGGGATCGACCATGCTGGCGGCGTCTCCACCCGGGTCCGCCGCCAGGACCTCGGTGGGGCGCCGTTGGCGGCGGCGGAAATCGGAGCGGGCAAGGTTCAAGCAGATCGTCGCCAGCCATGCACCCACCTGGTCGGGGCGCCGGTGGGCACGCCAGCCCACCAAAGCATGCAGGTAGGTCTCCTGGACGAGATCCTCGACGTCGGAGCCGGGCAGCACGCAGCGGCGGGCGAGGTTGTACACGAGATCCATGGCCGGCAGCGTGGCCTCGAGAAATGCCGTGTTGTCGTCGCCCAACGGAGTCCTCCCCATCATTCTCTCAACCTAGGGACGCTCGGGACCTGGAATTGATTGCAATCAAAGGCCTCTCCTGGGCGTCCCTACCGACTGCAAGGGGATCGAAGAGCCCTTGATCGAGAGGAGGCAGCCGCATGGTCCGACCGCGTGCTCGTTCTGTTCGTGTGGGTGTGCTCGTTGGCGCTCTCAGCCTCGTCGCTGCCGGCTGCGCCAAGACAGCTAAGACCGCCACATCGCCCACGAGCCCCACGTCCCACAGCCCTATGGAGTCCCCCATGCAATCCATGATGCCCTCTGGCGGCGGGGAGATGATGCTCCAGCAGGGTGCGGAGAACATGAAGGTGGCGATCACGGCTCCCGCGGATGGCACCAGGGTGACCGACAACCTCGTCACGCTGACCGTCACGACCTCCGGCTACCAGGACAACTGCGACACGGCGGGCAAGGCCAACGTCGCGGGCCAGGGCCACTACCACATCTCCATCGACCAGCCCTCCAACCTCGTCGACATGTTCTGCACGGCCCAGGCCACGATCTCGATGCAGAACCTCAACCCCGGGATGCACAAGCTCATCGCCCAACCGACCCAAAACGACCACACCGAGGTGGAGCACAACGCCAACGCGATCACGATCGACTACGAGCCCACCAACCCGGCCGCGGCGATCACCGACGCAACCTTCGCCGGCAAGCCGTCGATCAAGATCACCAACCTCACGCCGGGCCAGACGGTGTCCGGGGCCTTCGACGTGGACGTCCAGATCGCCAACTACCACGTGAACTGCGATCTGGAGGCCAAGCCCGACGTGGTCGGCTACGGCCACTGGCACCTGAACGCCGACTCGATGACGGGCGGGATGATGGGGATGGGGACCATGATGCGGATGGGCTGCAGCAACGTCATCCACACCTCGACCGTCGGCTGGAAGACCGGCGAGACCCACACCCTCATCGCGCTGCTCGTCGACAACAACCACGCCCCCTTGAACCCGCCGATCGACGACAAGGTTCAGGTGAAGGTGGGCTAGATGCGACTGCGATCCCTCGCGCTCCTCGCATTCGTCGGGCTCTTCGTAACGGCCTGCGGGGGCGGCGGGAGTGGCCCGTCCCTCGGCGGCCTTCCGACTTCTCCCAGCCTGACCGGGGCGTCGGAGCCTGCCCCGCCGTCGGCACACAGCCCTTGCTCGGCGGGCCTGGCCACGAATGCAGCGGACCATGGGGAACGAGCCGCCGTAGGTCCGGCCGCTCGCATCGCCGCCGGCGACTTCTTCTTCGACCCGACCTGCCTCACCGATGTCCCTACGGGGACCTTCTCCCTCGTGGTGACCAACACCGGGGCGGCGCTGCACAACTTCTCCCTGCCGGCGCAGGGAATCGACCAAGACATTAGCCCGGGCCAGAAGGTCACCCTGACGATCACGGTGGGCACCACGGCGCTTCCCTACTTCTGCAAGTACCACCGCGCCTCGGGCATGGTGGGAGCCCTGCTGCCAGACGGGGCGGCGGTGCGCTGATGGAGCCCCCGGGACTACACATCGAGGGAGGTGGGCCAGGGCTCGACGACCCCGTCGGTCCCGAGGTCCCAAGGGGGCGGGCGTGATCCCGGAGAGGGCCTGAGAGCCGGATGGGCGGCGCGGGTTCGTATCTGGTGGCCTTTGGCGGCGGCCTGGTCTCGTTCCTATCGCCCTGCGTTCTGCCGCTGGTGCCCGTCTACCTCTCGATGATCACGGGCCTCGAGGTGGCCGAGATCCAGGAGGGTGCCCGGGTTCATGCAGCCAGGATCGCCCGGGACACCGGCGGGTTCATCGCCGGGTTCTCCGCCGTGTTCATCCTGCTTGGCCTCTCGGCCACGACCCTGGGCCGGGCCGCATTTGCCAACCGAGCCGCCCTCACGAGGATCTCGGGCCTGATCGTGGTCGCGATGGCGCTGTTCCTGGTGGGGTCGCTCGTACTCAAAGCTCCCTGGCTGTTCACAGAGAAGCGCTTCCACCCCAGGGTCTCACGCTTTGGTCGGCTCGCCGCCCCAGTCACCGGCGCCGCCTTCGGTTTCGGCTGGACCCCCTGCATTGGTCCCGTGCTCACCTCCGTCCTGGCCATCGCCGCCACCCAGGGCCAAGCGGCACGGGGGGCCTTGCTGATGGCGGCCTACTCGATCGGCCTGGGCATCCCATTCCTGGTGTCGGGACTCGCCTTCGGCCGGCTCAGCGCCGCTTTCAGGTGGGTGAAACGCCACTACACCGGTATCACGCTTGCCTCGTCCGCCACCCTCGGTGCCTTCGGGGTCGTGTTGGCTCTCAATCGGATGGTCTGGCTGACCTCGCAGTTCCGCAATGCCCTTGCAGCCGTCGGCCTGGAACGCCTGATCCGGATCGGATGAACAGAAAGGACCCAGGGTGAGTGAGCCGACCGCCCCGTTGCCCAGAAGCAAGTCGCAGGAGGCCAAGGCCGCCCGACAGGCAGCGGCCCGTCGCCACAGGCGGCTTCGGATCGGTGTGTTCGCGGCTGGGGTGGCGGTGCTGGTCGGCGTGGCCGTGCTCGCCAATCGAGGCGGGCCTTCGGCAACAGGAAGCGGGGATCCGGCTCGTTGGGCTCTACCCAGACTCGGCGGCTCGGGAGAAGTCCACCTCGCCGACTTCGCCGGCAAGCCCACAGTGGTCAATTTCTTCGCCTCCTGGTGCGACCAGTGCCGGGCCGAGCTACCAGGCTTCGCCCGGGTTTCGAAGGAGGTGGCCGGGCGAGTGAATTTCGTCGGCGTCAACTCACTGGACGACGGCCAGGGGCTGCCGATGGCCAGGGAATTCGGCATCGATGCCTGGCCGCTCGCTCGTGACCTCGGCTCCGGCAGCACCGGAGAGCTGCACGATCGCCTCGGTGGCCAGGGGATGCCGATCACTGCGTTCTACGGCTCGAGCGGCAAGCTCGTCGATTTCGCCGACGGGGCACTACCTGAGGCTACCCTGCGGGCCAAGCTGCGCGAGCTGTTCGGGTTGAACCTGTAGCCGCCTGTTCGGACGAACCCCCTTGAATCTCGTCGGGCCCCGGAATACATAGAAGACTTCCGGGCTTGGATCTTTTGGAGGCGGACGCCGCCCAGCCGGAGGTGAGGACGTGTCGGAGGAATCGCTCAGCTACACGGAGGCCGACCCAGCGGCGCCGGCGGCACCCGGCCCGGAGAAATTGTCCGGCTCGTACGCAGATCTGGGTCACGCCCCTCTACCGACGGCTCAAGGAGCTGGGCGTCGCTGGCCGGATCGTCGCCATCGGAAAGATCGGCCCCCGGGGCCGCAGCGCCGATTTCTCGGTCGACGACCCCGGCCACTTCCTGCGTGATCTCACAAATGCGGATCGCTGCTGCACCGACACTCGGGTCGGGCGGATCCTGCATCCCGGAAAGATCTCTGTGCGGGAAGACCGCACGAGCCACAGCCTCCACGTCGCCATGAGCACCGACGGCGGGGTTTTGGCCCACCTCGACCGGATCTCCCCCCTTCGTCCACATGGGTGTGAACAAACCTGCAGGTATTCACCTCTTCGAGTTCTGGCCCACAACGCGGCTCGGTTGTGGGGTGACCTGTTTCGTTACCTCTTCGGTC